>Ga0187860_1000049_pt1 | contig 107497 bp, 95 predicted proteins | sample June2016WEW_10_4_FD_132981 | JGI IMG/M metagenome (GOLD analysis project Ga0187860, IMG submission 132981) | Peatland microbial communities from SPRUCE experiment site at the Marcell Experimental Forest, Minnesota, USA - June2016WEW_10_40 | ecosystem: Environmental > Terrestrial > Soil >...
CATAAATAAGTGTATATAATTGAAATGCTTAGATTAATTATTTTCAAAAAGATAGTGGAAGTTGCTTTTAAAGAAATTAGTGGGGAATAATTCCCCAGACGCTGAGGAATTATTCAACAGTCATAAGACTAAAAAAGTGTTTTAGTATCGCAATTAACATAAAGGCGATCTCCCATCAATTTTAATATTTTATATATCTATATGTTACAAAGGGCAAGTTGGTTATTGTTGGGTTATGTTAGCTTATTTTCGGTTAAAATGGTTACAATTTAGTTACACTCTGTTCGGGAAAACTTAGCTTTTTATTTTATTGCTTTCACTTACAAACAAATAGATTCATTAAGCCGGGAAAACTGAAGATTACCAAGTGAAAGAGAGTAAGACTCCGCATCAGCTGCCATGAGCGATCCCGTGTAGCCGATGGTTATCTGTTATTTTGTTTTATCTTAGCCTTATATAGTTCTTGCTAAATTCTATTTTTTTTTAGCCCATTGACGTATTTTGAAGCGGCGTTCGCATTAGTAGTTTGCAAACAATCATATTTACCTTGTTATTTTGATTTATTATACTCTTCGATGACTTTCTTGCTGAAATCATCTTCTTTGGCAAAATAAGGTACCGGCATGCTGGCTATGTCTATAACTAAAGTGTATTTCTCTTTTTCAGCGATACTACGTACTATTTTCACTATTTCCGGCAACAGCTTCAGAGAGATTTCCTGATCGCGCTTTTTGAGTTCTTCATTGGCGTCATTAACCAGCAATTGATAGTCGCGCAATTTCTTTTGGTAAGCGTCTTCTTTATCTCTGCGCGCGCTAGCCGTCAGAATGGAGCCTTGTTTATCCAATTCGTCCTTCATTTTCTTAAGTTCTTTTTCCGCCGACGAAATTAAAGCTTGTTTCTTTTCCGCCACTTTCTTTAAATCCTCTCCCGCCTTTTTGCCGGAGGTAGAATTTTGCATTATTTCTCTCATGTTGATAAAACCGATTTTGTCCGCAGCCAAAGAACTAGTGCCCCAGACAAAAAGAAGCAGGATAATTCCTCCCATCAGGCAAATATTTCTTTTCATATAAATTCTCCTCTTTATTTATTGTTCCCGTTGTACGAACCCCTATTCAAACTTTTGATGTTATTTATGCTTATTAAGTTTTTTAACATTAGCATTACGCGGTGCATTAACTTCAGCCGATAGGATAAGTTTTGGCGGTATTTGCTGAGCTCCAAATATTTTGACCAAGTGCTTCATTGATCTATCAATTTCTATAAGATTATTTGTCGAAATATCCTCTAATCCGGAAACAAGTAATCCCTGAGCGACTTCCGGGGCCGATTTTACCAAATCATTTCCATTAGCTGTCAATTCAATCCAAACAACACGGCGATCATCTTTAGACCGGCGTCTTTTAACTAAATTTTGTTTTTCTAAGCGATCAATAATGCCAATAACGGTGGTGGGATGAAGATATAGATTGTCGGCAAGATCTGAAACTTTAATCGGTGATCTTTCATTAATTGTTTTTATTGCCCAAAGTTGAGGACCAGTTAATCCGGTTTCTCTTTCGACTTTTTTGGATTGCTCATTTAAAATTTGGAATACTCGCCGCAAATTGTCGATAATATTTGAGATAATTGGCTTTTTATCGCGCATGGCGCCCCCTTAAAAAAGTTCTTGCAAATTCGTAATAACTAATATAGTGTGTATACACATCATAGGTATACATAGCATTAGCATGGTAGAATATAAAAGTAAAGAAAAATATCGTCCGGGAGTTAATTTAATGATATTTTCACAAAAGTATATTTTGATCACATTTATTATTTTCTGTGTGCTATTATATAGTTCGTCGGCCAACGGACAGAAACTCATTTCTCATCTAAAAGGTAAGTGGTTCGGAACATTGCTGTTTCGGGCGACTTCCACTGGCTTTACTTCATTAAAGAATTCAATAAGCATCAATATTTTAGAGCAGATGTGATGTCATGCAACTAAATAATTTAGAATACATAACTAATTTCACCATGGCCAAAATTCTCCGAATTCTTTGCTCGATGAATCTAACAAGAGGAGGCCTGATAATAATATTAATTTCTATTTTCTATTTTATATTCCGTTCGTTTATCAACAATTTTTTAACTCCCATTTTCCGGCAGGAGCGGTGAAGAAAGATGCTGAATTAAAACAGAGATATTTATTATCTCTGCAATAAATATAATAAATTATAAAGGAGGCAAGTTGTAAAAATGAGAAAAGCGATTATTTTTATGGGTTTGATTGTTTTTGTTTTAGCTTATGCGGGATGTGCGGAAAAACAAATAACAAAAAGTGAGGGAACTGCTTCTACTCAAAAAGAACAAGCAATGCAGGAACAGGCAGGGTCACAAATGACGGCTAGTCTGAAGGACATCAATTTTGATTTCGACAAATCTAACATCCGTCCGGGAGACGGGCAAATTCTCTCCGGTCACGCCGCTTTCCTTTTGAAAAACAAGAATGTCAAAATTGTTATCGAAGGAAATTGTGACGAGAGAGGAACCGTGGAATATAATTTAGCGCTGGGTGACAGGCGAGCAATAGAAGCAAAGAAATATCTGGTTAAGTCCGGCGTAGACAAAAAGAGGATAAAAACAATTAGCTACGGCAAGAAGAATCCTCTTGATCCTGCGCATAATGAGGAGGCATGGGCAACAAACAGAAGAGATCATTTCGTTGTTAAATGATAGATGTGTTGAAATCACCATTGATCCACTGTCGGTAAAAAAATAAAAATGAGTATCTATATTTTTAAACATAATACTCAATAAATTACTGGGAAGAATCTTACATCCTCCTTTCCAGTCGTTTCGGGCGACTACGAAACGATAGCTGATTTCATGGCCCCGGAGTGGTGCCCGGGGCTATGAAATTCCTTCTGTATTAAGGTCTTCAAGAAATACTGTTTGAAAGAAAGTATGCAAGTCAAAATTGCCAAATGCTTGAGTACAGGAAGTACTAATTAAGTTTCGGACTTATAACTGACAATTAAGTCAAATCTTTCATATGGGATTTAAAAAAGCGATGAATTAGAGAAAGCAGGATTATGCTGATAATGACTGCAATAAATACATCTAAAGATACACCTGTCATTGCAACCCCAAGAGCGGTACCGGCCGCGGGTGGATGTTCCGTATCTGTAACTACCATTGTGAATATTGTAGCTCCGACGGCAAGTGAATATACAATAATGGAATATATTAAAGCCGGCTGCGGAATTAAAGAAAACAAAAATCCGTATAGAAGACCGACCAACTGACCTCCTATTACATTTCTGGCCTGTGCAGTTATGTTATCAGGCATTGCAAATACGATAAAAGCGGTAGCACCGATTGATGCTATTATTACTGCATTCTGTAAGCTCAAGAAATAAAGAACGATAAAAACAGATAAAGTAGCGAGGATACTTTGCAGCACATAATACCTCCAAAATTGCCTCCATTCATCAACCATTTTTTTGAAAGATTTTATCATATGCTGACCTGTCCTTGATATTGGTACCACATATTAAATTAGAGTTCAGTAGTTTTCTGATTATTACAGATTGAAAGAAAGCATGTCCTTGAAAAATCCCGAATGCTCACTTTCAGGAAGAAGTAAATATTCCATCCCCAGCAAAATCTTGTTTAGCTTTTTTAGCTCATCGCGAAGTTTAGCTTTCTCGAATTCCATATTTTTTGCCGCCTAATTTATTTCTTTTTGAGTTTGTCAATCAACGATGGTAAATCTTTTTCCTTGGCCGGAAAGACCTTGCCTTTAGAACCTTTCGTAATGGGTCACAAAATTATTAACTGCGCTAAAAAGAAATGTTATATTTGATGAAATAGAAGGAACTTATTTTATTCAAAGCAGTCCAAGTACTAAAGCAGCAGTGCCAAGCATGGCATGAGAGATGGTAACCCCCCAGAAATTTGGATATTTGTAATAGATGATGCTCCAGATAAGTCCTATGAAAAATGTAACGAGCATTGTCATGGGGTGTTGGTAGATGATATGAAGGAAACCAAAAGATAGTGAAGATAGGACAATTATGGACCAGTGCCTCTTATAGCGGAAGTTCCCCATTTCCGCAAATAGAAGAGACCGGAAAAAGAATTCCTGAGCAGGTGTTAGGATGAGAATATAAAAGACAAAGAATAGAGGCCAGAACTGGATCGTTGCTTTTCCGATCAAACCTGCGTTATGCAGCCAATAAAGAAGAGACAAAAATAGGATAGAGATTCCAAAATTCCACATCAGAGATTGCTTTAACGTGTCGCGTCGGAATCCCAGATCTGACCAGCGGAACTTTCGCAGCAATACATAAGAAACCATAACCGCCAAAATACAGAACATTACGGCAAAGCGATATCGAAGAGGAATAACTCCCGTCCAGATCAAGGTTACGGGAGCATATAACGTGCCTGCAAGGAAAAAAATAAAGATCAGTATATGATTTTGCCTGTATTTTTGTTTCAAGGTGTCTGTGAATACCATTTCAGATGCTCATTAAGGGTTCAGTATTTTTAATATCATTTAACACACGAGAATGAAAAAGCAACACAATTTTTGAAGTGTCCACCAGATTTTCTAAGGGCAGGATAGTTTTTATCATTATCGTTAATGGCCTTCAAGATTCTGTCATATTTAGGAGCATCTAATCTTTTTGATAAATCAAGAACATAGTTGGCGGATGCAATTTTATTACTTTCGTTTAGGGCTTTAGTTTGTATCTCGACTTGTTTTTGAACGATAAAAATATGCCACAGGGCTAAGAAAATGCCAACTATAACAAAAATAGATTGTAGTATACTAATGTACTCTTTTAAATTTTTATAGAATTTTGACTCTATCAGCATAAAGTTCAGCCATCCTTATAGTATGACATACTCTAAACTCTGAATATTAAACTTGAAATTAAATATACCTATCCTCTTTATTTTTCGGATGCCTTGCCAGTTACTAATTATTTCAAAATTGGCCAAATGGTGCCAGAAGTTCCAAGAGGTGGAAGAGTCGCAGAACAAACTGTAGTCGTTGTGTTGATAATAGTTTGTTCAATTTCTGATATCCGCTTAGCATCAATAGCATCTGGAAAGTAAATTGTAGGTTTTTGGATTTTTTTATATGTTGCTAAGCCGTCGATTAACTTTTCATAACAGCATAAGTTTGATAATGAAAACTTTATTTTGACAAGATCAGCGACAAGTAACGGATTCAAAAAGCATTTGCCTTGAAACTTTACAAGATAATCTTTGTCATGCGTAACAAGTATTAAGTTATCGGAAGGTTTAATTTTTTTTAGTAATTGTTCCCAAGAGATTTGATCACCCAATGGGTCTTGTTTTTTCCCAGGGGGATTGCCAGTTTCTTTTCTAAACCGTGCTAAAGACAGTTCATCACTTGAAGCAGTTTCTGCTCTTTCAAATATTGTTTTCAAAGTAAGAGATACATGGTCTGATGAATTGGAAATCTTATCTAAAAGTTCTTTAATAATTATAGCTTGATTGTTTTTTAGAGAATCCATTTGACTTATCTTTTCATTCCAGTCGTCTATTGAAGGAATATTAAAATGGGCTGGGATTGATGCTTTTTCAAAGGCTAGTAAATCAGAATAGTAGTTTTTAAAAGAGACGTGAGCACACATGAGTTTGTTTCTGTTTACTTCGTTAACAATTTGCATTGTAATGAAGATATCTTCAGAGCTTTGCTCAAGGGTCTCGAGTAAACTAGCCATTTCGTGCGCTTTTGAGTCATAGAAACGTAGATATATATTGGCATCAATGAAAAGGACAGTAGACATAAAAACCTCATAGAATTGTCACAAGAACCCTAATATCATTTTAGGTAGTCAAAGATAAGTTAACTAACTAACCCCTTATACGCCTTTATAGTTTTGAGGATTATTAAAAGAAATCTACACTTTAAAAATGGGTATGTCAAATGTGTATTTCAGGAAGGAAGCTGGATTTTGCAGGAACAGAAAATATACTGTCAATACTTTGCGCATTTCATCCCGTATTTAGTAAATTAACCCTATCATTAAATGTAACGCTTTGTATTGGAAAGCTCGGATATCCAGTTTTCGATGTTGCTTACTGCTTTAAACAAAAATACCTGCCGGTATTGACCCTGAGAAAAATTGTATAAAATCGGACAGGATTTTTGCACCCTGTGATCCAGGACTGCTGAGTTGTCGCCGGTTAGCTTTATCCTGTGATATTTTGTCGCCGATTACGTTAATATGACCTTCGGTTTTCTGGGCTAAGCTAATCGGCGACACATGTCTGGGGAAAGAGCTGAAGGGGAGGTGTCCAAATTTATCTGCACAAGATTATTAAAGCTCCGTCGTAAGTAAAGTTGTCGTCAAATGTATTAATATGACCTTCGGTTCTCTGGGATAAGCTATTCGGTGAAAAAAAATCTCCGATGTGGTAAAAAAAGCAGTAATATTTTAGCGGTCAATTTTTTTAAATCTTTGTTTTACTTATCTTATAATCCTATTTTCTGTCACAAATAGTCACGAATAGTAACAGCTAGTCAGGCTTCATTCCTTTGTAACCGATTAGCTTAGCCCTTTCAAAAGCTGTGAGGATTAATGTATTCGGTTACAAAGGAATGAAGCCTGATAAACCCTGATATACCCTGATGAAGCCTGATGGAAACACTAAAATAAGCGAATTAAAATGTAAGTTTAAAAAAATTGGCCGAAAAAATTTACCGCGCTTTTTTACCCTCCCGGTGGATTTTTGTCACCGAATGCTTTGATTTGAAAACCTGTGGATAGAGCAACGTAATCGGCGACAACTTTACTTAAGACGGAGCCTCGATAATTTTGCGCCGATTAATGTCTGCGCTGCGCGTTTAGTTTTTTCCTCAGTCAGTCTCCGTGTAGGTACTTTTTTACAACGGTTCCCCCTAAAGATTTTCCCCCGGCAGTGGTACGAAGCTATTATTTCATCAATATTTGAGCGTTTTCTTTTCATATAAAATCCCCTTGCTTTTTACTCTAAAAAACATACTGTAGTCTGTTTGAAAGGAGAAACAATATGGGTACCATTAAAGACATCGTTGATCTTGCTATTCAACTTGGTCGTAGCGTTCAAGACCGGAAGCTTGCCGCCGAAATATTTAAAATTCAAAAGTTGATACTTACGGTTCAAAAGGATGATGCGGCGCTTGTGTCTGAAAACCTTGACTTGAAAAAGAAGATATTTGAACTTGAAAAAGATAATCTTGCACTTAATAAAAAATCTTTTGCTAAAGGTTTGCAAGATAAATACGACTTTATTAAAGAACTTGGCATCTATAAATCTAAAGAATCTGGACATTTTTTTTGTACCTCTTGTTTAATGAAAAATATTGAATCTCCGTTAACCGAAAAACCAAGCGGTTGGCGGTGTGAATTAAAGGATTGTGGGGAATTTTATAGCAACCCATCGCATCACCTACCCAAACGTAGGCCTCCTTCATATTTTCGCGGGAGATAGCGGAACTAGAGATGGTGCCTTCTTCACAAACTACTCCTGTAACAAGTATATAATCCCCCATTTTTTTAATTGACACATGATCTCCTTAAATTTATACTTTCAAAGATAATCTCTTATGAAATATTGTTGAAATATCGAGGAGCAATATGGCCGACATGGCGACTATTCTTAACGCGTTCTACGAATTTGATAGGGAATCTGTTCGCATCAATGATGATATAGTTCGTAAGTTGGATCAGACTGTTCCACCAGTTATTTATCATTATACTAACGACGTCGGGCTTAGAGGAATACTAGAAACAGGGAAACTTTGGCTGACTGATATTTTTGCTCTCAACGATCCCTCCGAGGTGATACACGGTTTATCATATTTTATCAAAGCATTAGACGCTAAAATAGCTAATGGTCATTCAGATGGGAAGAGCATTGCTGAATTTTTTAAAATTTCCGTGGACAAAAAAATACTTCCCTTAATTTTCTTTGTTTGTTCATTCAGCTCGGAAGGAGATGAGCTTGGACAATGGCGTGCATATGCAGATAATGGTCGTGGCTTCACTATTGGATTTGATACAGAAATCCTCGAAAAAGCGTTCGAGATGGACATTTCAACACCTGGACATGGAATCTTCAACGCTACATTTCCTGTTACATATAATGACAGAAAACTCGACGAGATACAAAGGGACTTGGTCGAAAGACTGTTTCTCATAAATCCTTTTCCACGTAAAGAGGATTTGGGCGAAGATGCATTAAAAAAAAGCTGCTCTATTCTCTCACTCATAACAGCTTATACCCAGCTATGTTCTGCAAGCACAGAGCCTACGAAAGCGAGGAGGAATATAGGTTTCTCCAGATACACTCTGCTGGTACGACCCCTACTGTAAATTACAGAAGCCGCTCATATTCGTTGATCAAATACAGAGAATTTGATTGGCGTTCTTTGGCTGCAAAGGCGCTTAAAAAGGTCTTCATAGGTCCTTCAGCAGATAAGCCAAAGGCGCTTCAATTTGCACGTGATTGCCTACAAAAGGCAGGTTTTGACGATAACGATATTGAATTGATAAAATCAGAAATACCATACAGAGCTTTATAGGGTCGGTGAGAAGAAAAAAGGTCAAACCTAATTTCTTATCATATTGTAGATCACAATTGATATTCCGCACTTTTGTTAGTTCATAAAGGCAGTGGACTCGTAGGTGAAACAGATAATCGACTTCTTCCTGAAGTCAAGCATCCAGCAATTTTGGTGAGCATACTTCCTTTCAAGCAGTAATCAATATAGCAGTTGGACAAATTTTCCACGTTTTACGAAGTTCGTTTTTAATCCTTATTACCATGAAATACGAAATGCTATAAATAGGTATTTGCTGAAAATAATGGAATATTTTCCTTTCAAGAAAAAGGGTGTTATGTTATTTTGATACTCAAATTATCGGAAGAAGCGAAGTTCGTATATTAATTGTTATGCCACCTCAAAGAAAATAAAATGCTAAGGAGATATGCATATGAAAAAGATGACATCCGTCTTAATATTTTTTATTCTCATTTCATGCACCTCTGCTTACGCTCAGAGCACAGCGCCAACTCAGGAAATTATAATCAACCAAATTAAGAAGGCCGTTGTTTTTCTTCAGACTGACTGGGAAGATTCTACAACTCCTAACATATCGAATGCTAAAAAACAGCCACTGACTAAATCCACAATCGGTACGGGCTTCTTGATTTTTGTTTCTATTCCAGAATTGGGTAAAGACGCTACCGGTTACCAGCAAGGCTATATCTTTCTTGTCACCGCCAAACATATGATACGGCAATCAACTCCCGATCATAAACCGGGACCATACGCTAAGAATGTGACCGTATTTTTCAATAAAATTGAATCTAACCATCCATCGGGACAACTTCGTGACCAATCGAACATAGAAATAATAGATTCGCGCGGCGACCTCCGTTGGTTTGTAGATAGATCAGACCCTGTTGCTGACGTCGCTTTACACTGGCTGTCTATTAACACAAACTCTGTTGATTTTAAAACTATCGCCCAAGACTTGTTTGCCACGAAATCTATCGTTTCGGAAAAGTATGTAAACGAGAATGATGAAGTATTGTTTTCAGGCTTCTTTGGAGGATTTGCAGGTTCCAAAAAAAATTACCCTATTGTGCGCCATGGTCACTTAGCACTTTTGCCGGGTGAGGATGTTTTAGTAGATGATAAGAGACCTGACAAGAAAACCCAAATATACCTGGCGGAAGTAACGTCTTTTGGTGGAAATAGCGGGTCTCCTGTTTTTTTACGACTGGGTGGCGTAAGAGAAAGTACTGAGGTGAAATATGAAGGGTACACTTACCTTTTGTTAGGAGTAATGAGCGCTTATTATCCAGATAAGGAGACGAAACAGAATTCCGGCATAGCACTGGTTGTTCCAGCAGACAAAATAAATGATATTCTCGCGAGTGACCTTGTGAAAGCTTTATTCGCAAGCGCTATCGCCTCAGACAAAACCGCTAAAGGTGACCTTAAAGCTGCTGAGGCCAAATTTAAGGAATCTATAGATATTTTGGAACGACAGGCACCGGAAAGTTCACAACTAGTTGAAACCATTGAAACCTATGCAAATATGTTGGAAATCGCTAAGCGCAGTGATGAATCCCACATGATGCGAACAAAAGCACAAAAGATTAAAAGTCAGCCCGTATCAAAAGCTCCGATACCGTGATCATGCCTCCAACGAAATATTCACTAGGGAATTTTGGAATGGATTGAGGACTATTTGAAGACACTGGAAAGCATAACAAATCAATCCAGCCGATCGCTACGCTCCGGCTGATTTTTACGTTACTCTCTTTCCATTCGTAATCATCAATTTTGATAACTACCCTCTATTGAACATTTGTAGATGAAAGCCTTAACATGGCATTCTTGATCGACAGGATTTTGAAAAAAGAAGACTTCTTCCTGTACTGTTGTTTTTTCATTTTCCCAATTCACACAACATTTCAATCGGAAATAATCAAAAAATGGCTGAGCTCTAACTTAACATGTGGTACAAGTATCATAGACAGGTCAATTGATTGCCTTATTCAGCACAATTATGTACCGACTTCAATTATTCATAACGAAACAGTTCTTCAACCAGGGATTTTTCGTCGCCTTTAATTATAGTTAGATCTTTAATCTTCATAGCTTACAATAATAATAATCAGTGGCATGAATCTTGATGTTATAAAGTGTCTATAGAAATAAGCCATAAAGTTTGAATGGAGCATTTCGTATGGCGCCTTACAGCGAAAGTGACAGGGTATCACGTGAAATAAAAGAGCTTTCCCTGCTTTTTGAGATAAGTAAAAAGCTGAGTGAAAGCCTTGACCTCAAGGCAGCCTTGAAGTTTGTCCTTCAGGTAATGGCCGAAAATATGGAAATGCCACGCAGCGCCCTAACTATATTGAACCGCAGCAGCGGAGAAGTTGTTATCGAAGAGGCGTACGGACTACTGCCTGATGAACAGGCTAAGGGGAAATACCTTATAGGTGAAGGCATTACCGGCAAGGTAATCGATACGGGACAACCCGTCATCGTGCCCCGGATTTCCGATAGCCCTCTTTTTCTGGACAGAACGGGCTCACGGGAAAAACTGGATAAGCGCGATATCGCCTTTATCTGCATTCCCATTAAAATAGGCAATGAGGTTATCGGAACGCTTTCCGTGGATCGTCTGTTTCACGAAGACACTGCCTTTGAAGAGGACGTCAGGCTTCTCACCATTATCGCATCGACCATCTCGCAAGCGGTCCGCTTGCGGCAACTGGCGCAGGAAGAGCTTGACAAGATCAAGGAAGAAAACCTCCGGCTGCATGATGAACTGAAGATCAGGTATGGCCCCAAAACCATTATCGGCAACGCCAAAGTCATGCAGAACATCTATGGCCTGATCGAAAAGGTCTGCCGCACAAATGCCACGGTTCTGATCCTGGGCGAAAGCGGCGTTGGTAAGGAACGCGTTGCCCACGCGATCCATTACAATTCAAGTTACGCCAGCGGTCCTTACATCATCGTCAACTGTGCAGCCCTGCCAGAGTCCCTTATCGAAAGCGAGCTTTTCGGGCATGAAAAGGGTGCCTTCACCGGAGCCACCATGTTTCGCAAGGGCCGTTTTGAACTCGCCAACAATGGCACCATCTTCCTTGATGAAATCGGCGATCTCCCGCCAGCCGTTCAGACAAAGCTACTGCGCGTCCTTCAGGAACGGGTTTTTGAGCGTATCGGCGGCAATACAAGCATAAAGGTGAACATTCGGATTATCGCCGCAACGAACAGGGACTTGGAAGTGTTAATCAAAGAAGGAAAGTTCCGCGAAGACCTTTATTACAGGCTGAGCATCTTCCCGATTGTCGTTCCGCCCCTCCGGGAGCGAAAGACAGACATCATCCTGCTGGCCAATCATTTCATCGAAAAGTACGCCACTGAATTGGGAAGAAAAATCGTGAGCATCTCTGCGCCGGCAACAGATCTGTTGATACACTACCACTGGCCGGGAAACGTCCGCGAACTTGAAAACTGCATCGAACGGGCAATTATCCTCTGCACTGACGGTGTCATCAGGACCCACCATTTGCCGCCAAATCTGCAGAAAAGTGATGACTCCCCCATCCAAGAGTCGAAAGGTACCTTGCAGGACATGCTGATCTCCCTGGAAAAGGAGATGATCACCGATGCATTGAAATGCTGCCGCGGCAACATGGCCAAGGCCGCACGAATCCTAGGATTGACCGAGAGAATCATGAGCCTCAGGGTGGCAAAATTCAGGATCGATCCGAGGCAAATGAAATAATCTTTCCAGATAAATTGTATTCAAACGTATTCCTACAAATCTGAAGGTTAAAGTTCGTATTCCTACCGTTTTGTCGGTTTTTTCATTCGTCTTTCCGATCGTCTCAAAACTACAAATCGATAATTTTACCTTTCATCGTAGCGACTTATAACTTTTATCGCGCCAAATCTAGGCATTGGCACGAAGGATGCTCTTTCTAAAGCCAATGATATTTCAGCTCAAGAGGGAGGTGTGTCATGGTAAAAATTGAGGCAATCATAAAGTGGGAGAAAATGGAAGAGGTACAAAAAGCATTGCTGGATATTGGTGTCCAGGGAGTGACAGTTTTGGAGGTAAAGGGGTTTGGACACCAGAAAGGCCACACTGAGTCATACAGGGGTACTGAGTTCGAGATTAAGTTCGTGCCCAAGTTGATGCTCACTATCGTGGTCAATGACGAGCAGCTGGACCCTGCGATGAAGGCTATCCAACAGTCAGCTCGTACAGGGAAAATCGGTGACGGAAAGATCTTCGTTACCAGGGTGGAACAGGTCGTTCGCATACGAACGGGAGAGACCGGTCCGGAAAGCCTCTAAGGAGATGCGCCGGTTTTGAAGGTTGTCGAAGAATTATCATATCGAGTCAAATACGAAAATGTATCCGGCTTGAGAGACGTTTAATTATAACGAGAGGAGAAACTTAAAATGACTATACGAAAAGAGGAAAAACTTAAAATGACTATACGAAAAAATGTGCACACAATTGTGATGGCTGCAATAGTCATCGCTTTCATACTACTGATCCGTCCGGCTGTTGCACAGGAAAGTCCTTCGCAGGGTGGAGTTCCCCAGGCGATAGCAACCCAAGCTCCGGAGCCTCAGCCCGACCCGGCTGGAATTGCTACGGGGGGCAAGGCAGATGCGATTGATGCGGCCGGCAATGCCTTCGTTGTTACCGAGCCGACCGACACGAAAGCCCCCGACTATACGGAAAAGAAAAAGCAGTACCAAGAGTACAAGGAGCAGGCAGCCAAAGAGCCGCTTGCGGTAAAGCTTGCCGACACCGTCGGGCACGTTCGGATTGCGACCAATTTCAACTGGACTCTCGTTACAGGGTACCTTGTACTCTTCATGCAAGCGGGTTTTGCCCTTCTCACCTGTGGGCTGGTGCGCAAGAAGAACGCCGGCCATCTCATGATGCTTAACTTCGCTGCCTATGTCTTCGCCTTCTTGGCTTACTATGCGTGCGGCTACGCCTTCCAGTACGGCGCGGCTGCGCTGAATGCGGCGCCGACGAATCTTGGAGGGACTCCAACACTGAACAAGTTCCTGTTCGGAAGCGGCATGTGGGGTTTCTTAGGCGGCAAGGGCTTTTTTCTGAGCGGGCCGGGCTACGATTCCGGAAGCCTTTGCCTTACGCTCTTTGAAGTCGTATTCATGGAAACAGCCGGGTATATCATCGTGGGGGCTATCTGTGAGCGGATCACTTTCTGGGCATTTGTCGTCGCCGAGCTCTTCATGGGCGCCCTCCTGTATCCCATGTCCGGTTGTTGGGTTTGGGGTGGTGGATGGCTCTCTCAGTTGGGCATGAGCATGAACCTGGGTCACGGCTACGTGGATTTCGCGGGCTCGACCGTTGTCCATGCCGTGGGCGGCTTCTGCGCCATGGCGCTCGCCGTCATTCTCGGCCCTCGCCTCGGCAAGTATGGCAAGGACGGCAAGCCGCGGGCCTTTCCAGCACACAACCTCGCCTTTGTGGTAATCGGCACCTTCATTCTCTTGTTCGGCTGGATGGGGTTTAACCCCGGCTCCACCCTTGGTGCATCGGACCTGCGCATCTCTGTAATTGCCGTGAATACGAATCTCGCTGCTGTTGCCGCATCGGCGACGGCGTTGATCTTCTGGTACTTAATGTTTGGCAAACCGGACATAACCATGGCCTGCAACGGCATGCTCGCTGGTCTGGTGGCCATCACCGCGCCTTGCGCGTTTGTTAGCCCAAACTCCGCTGTTATCATCGGCATTCTTGCCGGCATTCTGGTTTGTGTGGGGGTTCTTTTCAACGAGCGGGTACTTAAGGTCGACGACCCCTGTGGGGCCATCTCCGTGCACGGCTATTGCGGCTGGCTGGGGGCGGTGAGCGTCGGTATCTTTGCCGACGGTACCTATGGTGCAGGTTGGAACGGTGTCGGCGCAACGACCTACCTCGGCAAGGCCGGTCAGGGCGTGACCGGCCTGCTTCACGGGGACGTAACTCAGTTCTTTACGCAGCTCGGGGGAGCCACGCTCCTGTGTCTATATGCATTCGCGGCTACCTTCGTGGTCTTCAAAATCGTGAACGCTATCCGTTCGATGCGCGTTTCCGAAGAAGTGGAGCGCGAAGGTCTAGACGTTCCAGAGTTCGGTCTGCCTGCGTACGCTGATGGCGAATCTGTCCACTAGTAGTAGGTGTTATGGAATGGCGCATTCGGGTATCCCTTTGGAAAAACATGTACCTCCGTTGATATATTCACAATCACGGAGATCGAGGGACAGGGCAGGCAAAAGGGCCTGGAGCAAAAGGTGCGGAATAAAATGTATAAGGTGGATCTCTTGACCAAAGCCAGGGTGGAAGTGATCGTAAAGGATGGTGAATGCGACGGGATCATCAAAGCCATTACCGCCGTCGCTCATACCGGCAAGATCGGAGACGGGAAAATATTCATCCATCCCGTGGACGATGCTGTGCGGATTCGCACAGCCGAACGAGGCGATGCAGCCATAGGGTGAGGTTGTTCTATGGACAATGATAAATTAGAGACCGGAGAAAATGTATTGGAGCGGTGTGTTTTCGACTGTGAAAAAATGATTATCATTCATGCTTTGACAAGAACTAAAGGCAACCAATCAGCCGCTGCAGAACTTTTAGGAACTACAAACCGCATCCTGAGATATAAGGTGCATAAATACGAGATTGATTGTGAACAATTCAAATGATGAAATGTAAAGGAGAATTAAACACTATGAAAAACCATATGAAGAAAATAAAAATAATTACAGCATTTTTACTTTCGCTGCTTATTGCCGCATTACCGTTAACTAGCCGGGCAGAAGACCAGAAGCCGGCCGAGCCTGTAGTGAAACAGTCAGCTCCGGCGAGTGCTCCCGAACCACAAGCCCAGGAGGAAGATAAGGTGACGGGCGAGCTAGATTTAAGTGTACTGAGTGCCTATATCTGGCGCGGGTATGAGCAGACCCGCAGCAGCGTAGTCGTGCAGCCGTCGGCAACTATCAGCTATAAAGGATTTGCGGTGAATGTCTGGGGAAACTTGGATACAAAACCATATTCCGCCACTGATGCCAAGTATGGCGCTAAATACACGGAAACTGACTATACTGCTTCCTACTCTAGAAAGTTTGGAATTTTGCAGGTGACTCCGGGGTACATCTACTACGCTTTAGGTGCGCCTTATGCCGGAGGAAGTGCTCCGCTTGATGCTCAGGAGCTTTTTCTTACCGTTGGTTTAGATACTATTTTATCGCCGACATTGACTGCTTATAAGGAAATTGATCATTACCGTCAGTGGTATTTTTTACTGGGAGTTTCTCACACCATCGAATTCAATAAGATCATCAGTTTAAAACTGGCCGCTTCGGCAAGTTACCTGCTGTCCACCGATGAAACCACTTATGCAAAATATGACAGCAATTCATTACCCACAACGGATAAGTACAATAATTTCCATGATGGAACTGTTTCCGTCTCCCTGCCCATAACGGTTTATAAGACATTGTCGGTTACGCCGATAGTTTCTTATGTTTTTCCTCTGTGCGACGATGCTCGGTATGAAATGAGAGCGCACAGCGTGCCAGAAGGAGTTACCAATCCATCCAATGGAAATAGCACCTATCTTTATGGAGGCGTAACTTTAAGTTACACTTTCTAAGAAAGAATGTTTGTTTTGTAAAGCTGCTGCAATTTGTTTGGAATAAATTGTAGCAGCTTTTTATGGTTATTACCGGCAAATTGATTTTCCAGCAGGAACATTTTTTCCAGAAACTCCTCCACAACGAAACGGCATATGCCATTTAGCGCAGGCCCCAATGGGATGAAATCGAAACGGTCATATTACCGATTCGGGTTTGATTAAATCCATTATACTTACTGAAGCTTTCTAAAAGATGCAATCGTTTTCAGTTTTGCTTGAAGTTCCTTGCATATAGCTTTGCGTGGGGCCAAATCTTTGCTTGGTTCATTAGTGATGTCGGATACCACAATTCGATCAGTAATCATCAGTTATTATAAATACCCACCACTAAACAGTAGTAGGTGAAACAAACAAATATTACTAAATCAGTGTCCTGTGATATTTTGTCGCCGATTTCATTGATCTATCCACAGGTTTTTATTTAAACGTATTTGGCGACAAAAATTCACAAATGGGGTAAAAAAACACGGTAAATTTTTTCGGCCAATTTTTTTAAACTTCTATTTTGATTCGCTTATTTTAGCTGTTTCCATCCCGAATTATCTCACTTCGCACGTTTGTAACCGAATACTTTTAAATTAACATTCACCATGCACTTCCACTGTCGATCCATATCCTTGAGCGTCAGGACCGTCCGCTTCACTTCTTCCCAACACATCCGTAGCCGGTATCGGTCGGCACGGCCAATCTGCAAGCATTAGCAGCAGGATTTTTTCTCATTTATTTGACGATACGCAAACTTCTAATATCCGATCCACGTTGAAGCGGCGCTTTTCCTTACGCGTCAGGCAATAGGCATCCATCCCAACAAAAGGATGACCGTTATATTCCATCTCTCCAACAGATAGCGGTCTGATTGTGCGGCGCGATTTTTCGTCCTTTGCTTTTAAATAGAGAATATCTAAATTTTTCTTTTCTTTAATAGCTGCATTAATGATCTGCAGCTTATCCTCGTGGGAGCATTTTTGTTCTGCTTTATCGTATTGCGTGCGAGTAAGAAATTTTACAATATGCCAATCCATCAAAATATGACTTTTCTTCAGCGGCTGCTTCAGAACTATTCCATCTAGCGATGTGCAGCGGGAAAGAGCCACATACATCTGTCCGTGGGCGAACGTTCCGCGTCCCACATCAATGATAACGTTTTCAAAGGTTTTCCCCTGGCTTTTGTGGATAGTGATGGCAAAAGCCAAACGGACAGGATATTGGGTGAATGACCCGACATCTTCGGAACGAAGCTCATCATTTTTTAAAAAGAAACGGTAGATTTTCCAGGTATAGGGACTAATTTCCACGGATTCGCCGTTATCCAATTTGGCAGTAATTATCTCTTCTCCTTCGTCATCTTTTTTGAATCCCGTTATTTTGCCGATGGTGCCGTTGATCCACCTCCCATAGGTATCATTGTTCAAAAGCATTATTTGGGCGCTTTTTTTTAGTTTCAATTCTATTGCTGTCGGCAGATATTCCTTACTAAATTCGCCATCAATCATACCTTGCGCTTTCCATATTTTGCCGGGAAGCCTAGCCAATTGTTCCTCGTTAATGCCATCGGCTAAGTCATTAGTGCTGGTCAAAGATAGATAAAAAGAGCCGGAAGGGGCGGTAAACTGAGAATCATGGCGCTTATTGAACAGCGCGATATCGTCATCCGTGATGGAGTTATTGCGGATAGCGTTGAGCAGGCGAATAAATTCGTTATCCTTCTGGCGATAAACTTTTTCCAGCTCGACAAATTCCATATCCAGTTGTTCCAGGATTTTGGCACTGAAAAAATAAGGGCTGCTATAGTACGACTGGAAAATATCTCTTTCCCGGCTGGTAACAACAGGCGGCAGTTGATAGAGATCGCCGATCAAGATCATTTGCACGCCGCCGAAAGGACGTTTGGAATTGGGGCCGTTCAGACGCAGAAATTTATCCACACAATCCAGCAGATCAGCCCGTACCATGGATACTTCATCAATGACGATGGCCGTCAACTTTTTATAGATAGACGTTTTTTCTTTGGCGGCGCTCTTTTTCTTCTTGATAGCAGCTAGAGTTACATCCGGCTTGAAATGGAAAAAAGAATGAATTGTCTGTCCGCCGACATTAATGGCGGCAACACCGGTCGGGGCCAGGATTACTACTTTCTTTTTTGTCGTATTGCGGAAATAATTTAAGAGAGTTGATTTACCGGTGCCCGCCCGGCCTGTGATGAAGATATTTTTGTCCGTCTCTTCCATCAATTCCAGAGCTCGCTTGAACTCGGGATTAAAATCAATCTCCACCGGTTTTGCTGTTTTATTCATTTTAACCAGCCTTTTCTGGTGTTACCGCAGGCTTTCTTCCAGGGCGAAAAAATGAATCCAACGGACTTTTGGGTGCTTCGGTCATATCTTTGCCGGCACCAGTTTCTTGTCTAAAAGAAACTTTTGAAACGCTAGAAGAATCTCATTGGCTTTAGTATTGCACAAAATTTCTATGCTTTACGAAGTTCGTTTTTAATTCTTATTACCATAATATCCGAAATGATGTAAATAGGTATTCAATTGAGTTTATATAATATTTACCTTTTGAAAGAAAATTACCCATGTTAATATGATATCCAAATTATCGGTAAAAGCGAAGTTCATATATTAATTGGCGGCTGAGGAATGAAAAGGACTGAGAGATGCGCAATTTGTGGGTGCAAGCTTCATAGAACTCAGGGCACATATGCTTGTCCAACGGTCGAAGGCCGTTCCCATGCATCAAAACATCACTTCGTGGCTGAGCGATTCTTCGGGCGTTCCAACAATCGTCGTGGAACGCAGAGAGATAGAGTGTTTGAGGAATGTCCTTGGGGTATTGAAGGCCAGACAGCGGTCTTTTGTTACGACTGCCATGAAGAACTACTTCACAATCCCATCTTTCTTACAACTGATATTGCTTGTCTTGCCGATTTGGTCAAGGAGCGACATCTTGACGAAGACAGAAAAACAAAATCAAAAGACAAAATTGCAGGCAGGATAAAACTGCTTCACGAGATTATACAACGAGGACTTGAGGAATTGAAAAAAGGATAACACAGCTAACAAAGGCTTGTAGCTAATCTGCTATAAAGCGTCCTCTCACTAAAGCCGAGCGTTAGGCACATTACGAAGGGAACGAATTGTTGCATGATACCAATTTATAGCAACCAACGTCACGATTGGCGTAAGATAATAAAGCCATTGGCTAGTTGCGGGCCGTTTGGTTCCGGAATCATTAGCCTATTTGGCTGCAATTACCAATGTCCATTTTGTTTCGCACAAAAATACAGTTACATGCCTTTAGATAAAAATCATAGACGGGACTTCTCGTGTGAAGAAATAGCGCAAGCTATAGTTGAATGGAGGAAGGCGAATCCGACAAGCTGTTACTTACAGATAACAGGTGGAGAACCGATCTTGAACGACCTCCGTACTGATGAAATGGTAACGGCTTTAATCCAGGCTGATAGTGTGGCTCAGAGTGAGCTTCGAATTATTTACCAGACTAATGGCTCATTTATAGGAAAGACAAACCGAATTCCTGCTTCATTATCCAACTTACGCTCTCTCCGACGGACCGCTATTCTATTCGAGTTATCAATAAAAGGCACAAATCTTAGTGAGTATGCTATTCTTTCTGGTTCAGGAAAACCAGAAGGGTTTTATGATCAATGCAGAGCATATTGGCTGCTCAAGGGGTTAATTAGTAACAATATTTCTGTTGTTGCTCGTCTGGGTTGCGGACACCATAGAAACACAATCCATTTTGTGAATCCTGAATCTGGTTGTAGCATGTTCCTCCATGAATCATGAGATACTGAGTTCAAACGCATCCATAGCGATGTGACTACAAAATATAGGGGAAATACAATGTTGGCGGAGTGTTTAAATGCCGAGGGAGATGGAGCCGCCCACACTTATTTATGTTGCTCAATACCAGCAATCGAAAGATGTCTCAAAATAGGATGCATATGCAGCCGAAGTCCGAGTAGGGCTATTGAACGTATATGCGAACAGGGCCAAGTCCCGGTCCCAAGGAATGTTAATCCTAGACATCTTAATGATGCATACTCTGAATTCCGGCTATATTTCGAGCCTATGGGGAAATCAGCCCACGGCTACTGCGGACTAGACGAATTTCCGAAGACATATCGTAGAAATTGTCCACGAACCTGCAAATATATAGAAGGATAAGCATTGAGCAGAAGTCTTTCATTAGCAACTGCTCTTAGGAAAGAAACGAGGTGTGACTAATAAGGTAATTCAGCCGCCCCATTCGCTTTGCTCACTTCCAGGCGGGCGCGCGTTAATCCGCATCTCCCTGCCGGTACCCATTACGTTACGTTGTTTCAATCCACGCGCCCGCGCGGGGCGCGACGTCCAGACGGGCCTCATCGAAGTTACAATTTTCCAGTTTCAATCCACGCGCCCGCGCGGGGCGCGACCGGAAATTAGGAGATTTATGGGGGATATCAATTTGTTTCAATCCACGCGCCCGCGCGGGGCGCGACCTCATGATGCGGATGGATTTACCATCTCTTGGACCGTTTCAATCCACGCGCCCGCGCGGGGCGCGACAAAGGTGATCCGGAAAGCCAAGATCTTCTTTTCTTGTTTCAATCCACGCGCCCGCGCGGGGCGCGACCAGGTAAAGAAAGTTGAAAAAGGAAACAATGTGATTGTTTCAATCCACGCGCCCGCGCGGGGCGCGACGAGTTAAACGCGGTAGAGGTCAAACTCAATGTTATGTTTCAATCCACGCGCCCGCGCGGGGCGCGACCTCAGGTTATTGGTGTTCCTGGCGCGGTCTGGACTGTTTCAATCCACGCGCCCGCGCGGGGCGCGACGATTCCCGAGAGTCAAATTCGACCCCAGCATGTACGTTTCAATCCACGCGCCCGCGCGGGGCGCGACCTTTTTCCCTGATCGAGCAAATGGTCACGTTACCTGTTTCAATCCACGCGCCCGCGCGGGGCGCGACCCAAAAAATCGCTCGTGTCAAGCGAAATTTTGATGTTTCAATCCACGCGCCCGCGCGGGGCGCGACCTGCGGAAGGGGTCACATCACGGCCGCCCTCGTCTTTGTTTCAATCCACGCGCCCGCGCGGGGCGCGACGAGAAGAAATGGATGATCACGGTCCGGAACAAGGCGTTTCAATCCACGCGCCCGCGCGGGGCGCGACCAGCGATACAAATTACTTCTGCATCACTCGATACCGTTTCAATCCACGCGCCCGCGCGGGGCGCGACTTAGATATGTCGCCAGGTCTCCCAGAGACGTAGGGTTTCAATCCACGCGCCCGCGCGGGGCGCGACCCAGAATGGGATGGGAGAGATGACTTTCCAGCCCCTGTTTCAATCCACGCGCCCGCGCGGGGCGCGACTCGGTACGGAGCGTAAGCAACGCGCCATCGAAAATGTTTCAATCCACGCGCCCGCGCGGGGCGCGACCCCGTATAAATACTGCCGAATGCGCCGTAACAAGGTTTCAATCCACGCGCCCGCGCGGGGCGCGACCTAGTTACCGCCGGATGACGACGCCCCCCCGTGCTGTTTCAATCCACGCGCCCGCGCGGGGCGCGACCATTCCAAGGGTGCCTGGTTCCGCAATGAAGCCGGTTTCAATCCACGCGCCCGCGCGGGGCGCGACCATCAAGCACGTAAAAAGGATGGGCATTTAACATGGTTTCAATCCACGCGCCCGCGCGGGGCGCGACCTATCTGCCTGGGAAATGAAAAGAGCAATTAAAGGCGTTTCAATCCACGCGCCCGCGCGGGGCGCGACCTCAAGTTATTGGCGTTCCTGGCGCGGTCTGGACTGTTTCAATCCACGCGCCCGCGCGGGGCGCGACTTGGTCCCTCCGCCAAATTGAAAGTGCCGCTCACGTTTCAATCCACGCGCCCGCGCGGGGCGCGACCCGAAATCTCTTTGAACAGAAATTGGCCGATCTGGTTTCAATCCACGCGCCCGCGCGGGGCGCGACCCCGACATCACCAGCTGGTGCGATCGCCTAGTTAAAGTTTCAATCCACGCGCCCGCGCGGGGCGCGACCATCGGGTGCGGCAGGAGATCTGGCCACCGTATTATTGTTTCAATCCACGCGCCCGCGCGGGGCGCGACCGAGTTAAACGCGGTAGAGGTCAAACTCAATATTATGTTTCAATCCACGCGCCCGCGCGGGGCGCGACCCCACTTACTTCTATTTTATTGTTAATACTACTTAATATCCTAATATTTCGCGAATCACATGTTTTAGAAAATCATCTATATTCAGTTTTCAAAGATCATTTGAAATATATCTATAATTCAAATAGATTACTTAATCTGCGAAGCTACCTATCAATTATTGTCAGCTTTAGGTTCGCGGAAGCCTTTTTACACGATCAACGGCCCCTCCTGATCAATCGACTTTTTAGCGCCGATATGTTCCACACGTCTACGCCAATTAGAGCCCAAAAAATAAAAGCGCAAACTGTCTTCTTCGGGATTAATTTCCTTAATCAGGCGTTCACGCAAAACCGTCCATTGCGCCGGATCAACAATGCATTCAAAAACAGAATACTGCACTCGCTGGCCATAGTCCTTACAGGCCTTAGCCACACGCCGCAAACGCTTTGGCCCTCTTTCATCCTGCATAGCAACATCATAACTGACCAGAACTAGCAATTTCTCTCCTCCTTATTTCCAGATAAACGGCGGATAGCCGTCCAACTCACCGCGCAGGCAGCGTGCCAGAAGCAATGCCTGCACATGAAACAGTAACCCAATTGTTACTTTTTCATCCAAAAAAGGATGGTAAATTTCTTCCTGCTTTCTTTCCTGATAGGTTACAAGCAGCGATCTTCTTGTCTCGTCATTCATCATGACCGCGCCTGCCTCCGTTTTATTAAAGCCTTTCTCCTGCACCTGCCGCAGATTGATCAAAGAAAGTGTCAGACGATCCGCAAGAAATGGCCGGAATTCTTCCATCATGTCCAATGCCAGGCTGGGCCTGCCGGGTCGATCCCGATGCAGAAAACCGACTGCCGGGTCCAGTCCGACGGATTCCAGTGCGGAACGGCAATCGTGCATCAACAAGGTATAAAGGAATGACAGCAGGCAATTCACATTATCTAATGGCGGGCGGCGATTGCGTTCCTGAAAGGTAAAGCTTTCTTTTTGTGCGACAATCAGATGATCAAAAACACTAAAATAAGTATGCGCGGCGTCGCCTTCCAAACCGCGCACGGCATCGAGTGACTGATTCAGTTCAAGAGCTTCCAGCGAACGGCTTAGGTCAGAGATGCTTTGGCGTAGTATGTTCTCGGCCAGTTTTTGTGCATGATCTCTTAGCGCCCGCTGGAGCACTGTCCGGCAGTTGACAATCTTGCCGGTAACAAACTCTTTGGCCATTTCAGCTGAATATTCCTGATTATCCGCTTTTCGGTATTGTTCCCGGCGCAGCAATACATTGCCGGATACCGGCCCTTGTACACGCGCTAGAAAATGGCCATACTCGGATAAAAAGCTGATACCGACCCCGTTTTCACCGCAAAATCCCATCAAAAACGGGCTACAAGACACATTGCCGAAGCAGATAATGCCACCGATAGTGTGTACCGGCACACGCAGCCTGATTTCTTGATTAACTTTGACCACTACAGTTTCGCCTTCCTTGGCAAGATACGCGCCTTGTGTGGTTACAAATAATGTATTGAGGTGTTTTTTCATGTTTCATCCAGCATTCGTTTCAGGTAACTTTTGACTGATCTCTTTTTCTGAATTGTCTTGGGTATACATTCGGCCATAAGCGAACAGCTTTCACAGCGTTTGGTGTAAACCGGCATGGGGGTTTGACCCGATTCGATTAACGTATGTGTTTGCTGTGCAATGTTTTGCGTTTCTATCCTTAGCGCTTCGTCAAAGTCAACATCAAGGCGTCGCCTGGTTTTGCCATAGAAGAGCGCGCCAGCAGGAATAGAGGCATTGAGCATTTCCTCCAGGCAAAGCGCCTGAGCGCAGAGCTGAATTTTATCGCTATGGTCAGGCTTGGGCTTGCCCCGCTTATACTCAACAGGGAAGGCCTGCCATGTTCCATCATCCTGGCGGTGATATTCCACAACATCCGCCTTGCCGATCAGCCCCAGACGCAAAGATCGCAGCGAAATGCCACGCTCGATACGCACATTCCCACGCGATTCATCTCCTTCATCATGCACATGCTCGTGCATGATCCGGCCTTCGGCGGTCAAACGATTTTCCACCCATGCCTGTTCGACATGAATCAACGCGCACTGCCTTGGACAAAAGGCGTAGTGTTGCAATGAAGAAAGCTGAATTAAGTCATCTTCTGAGTACATGATACGCTCTATATTTTTTCTTCCAATTGCACACCTTTAGGAACATTGGATTTATCGATCTCCACCTTGTAATCGACATAAGCACGAGCAGGTATTTTTTCATCACCGCTTCGTTTTATTTTGACCAAATCAAACAATTTCTGTGTTGGGGCATTACCAAGTGCTGTTTCATGTTTGAATACAATCAGTTTTCTCGCCGTCATTTTTCCCCTCGCCGCAGAATGATCATGATCAAACATATTTATTAGAGCATCCCACAACAATTTAAGGTCGTCCTCAGAAAAGCCGGTTCCCTGAGGCAAATGAGCTAGATGTGCGGATATATAGCCCTCCGTCTTATAAAGGGCATAGGGCACAATATGTTTCCGCCCCATAGTGCGATTGTCGCCGCTTTGCTGTTCTGCTTCTTTTTCTGTGGCAACTGCCATACGTGTAATGCTGATTTCCATAGGAACTATAGCATCAATGCTGCGTCCAAAATTTAATTGCACTGGCCCCCTGACCTGTCCACAATTGATTTCCGTTGACATAACAGCGCCGAATGTGCGGACATCAAAAAAGTTTGAACACATCCAAGCGCGTGCTTTTTCTACTTCTACACCGGTACCTTTGCGTTTCTTGGTATCACCTTTATCTTCAACACCAACAGCCTTATGCGCTCTTTCTTGTGTTTGATTGAGAATCGCTTTTTCCCGAACATAAATTTCATAAGGGCTTTTATTACTTTTGACTATTTCAACATAATTACGGATTTTTCTTTTCAGGCATACATCCGTAACTAAGCCATAATTCGTTTCCGGGTCTATCCGCGGCATGTTACCCGCATCAGGATCACCATTCGGATTCCCATTCTCTACATCAAAAAGATAAATGAATTCATAACGATTTTGAATAATATTGCTCATTTTAAACCTCCTTTTGGTTTTCTGACTTTGTAAAAAGTGCGTTACGCTGATGATAGTAGCCAATGGCAAACATTCCTTGATCGTCAAGACTCAGATGTGTTGGGAAAGTATTGATGCCTTGCATAATATCTTCGATCATCTTATCTGAACGCCCTCCATATTCTGCCTTCTGAATATGATGCTGGGCAAGTCTCAGCAACTGCGGAAATACGACTCTAGGTGTTGCTGAAGCGGAACTATAATACCTGTCTTTAATTGTAGCATTTGCGCCGGGGATTGCGTCACGCTGCGCTTTTTCCAAAATAGCAAATAAGCGCCCCAACCTATAAGCGATATTTGTTGACTCTTTATCTAATGACATGCTGACCTCCTGACCATGATTTGTGATACGATTTTTTCTACTGAGGAAACCTTTAATGATAGCCGCCCGAAAATAATTAATAGTCTGATCCGCTCTGATGCGGCCAATGATAGCGGTAAGTAAAGTGTATGGATATTGTGTACCTGTAAGTATGGATCGCATAATCGAACCCGTAAGCAGTGGTTTAAGATTATCCCAATTTGGTTTTGTTTTTGATTTATGATTTATAAATGTTTCCAATAATATCTGCCGTATGCCGGGAAATTCTGGGTCATTTTCGTATTGCTTCACAATAGAAAGATCACGGAAATGTTGACCAATTTTTTCACTGATGTCACCCACCGTACTGACGTACCAGAAACGTACTGAAAGTCGGGACGCATTTGGAGATAAACCAAGAATGTAGAAACCAAGTCCAGGATCAATCTCGGGCAGATTTTTACCATCCCTAGCTGCTTCAAGGAAAGCTCTCACTTCTTTGATTTCCCCTGCATCATCCTGTGGATTAAGAACCATACCCATAAAGCCTTCTATTGGTGATGCCCGCTCTGTCCAAAATACCGTGGTTGCATCTCCGATTTGGATTCTTTGTCTGCTACTTATACCCAAAAGATGATTCAAGGCAGTTGTATAATTAAAAGTGGCTTCTTCTCCGATGGGGGCATTGAAGTTCTGCTCTTTCTGATATGAGCAAAAGGCATCTAAATTAAACGACACAATTGCGGCGCCCATTGATTGCGCATCACGTACACCTTTAATTTTCGGATGCAGGCGTGAAATTGGTTGAATTTCACCAGTAACAAGACAAAAGTCCTTGTGGGTTGATTGATTTGTACAAAGATACGTCAACCAGGCTTTTCTTATTTCTGGGCGTTCATGAATGTATCGTAATTCACCATCAAGTTGGAATATCAGATTGGCTCCAGTTTTAAAATCTTCCCAATATTGTAACTCCGTGACGCTTGCTGGTTTCCACGAATCTAAAAAACGCAAAACAGCTATCATGCCATCATCATTCAATTCATCACCAATGATATGATGTAGTTCTTTAAACGCTTTAAAGGTCAATGATGCACGAACCGAATCATCTTTCAAATCAGAACCAAGAACATATCCTGTATTATCCCATAGAAAATTGGCGGAAATATTTACTGCCCTAATTGTCGCCGCCGGAACAATTAAAGATTTGGGCAATATCTTCTTGCCCACCTGCTCCCTGATATCGCGAATTTGAATTAGCTTGCCTTTCTGATCGATGATTAGTGCAAAATGAATTTTCTGCCGACTAAATCCCTGCAAGGGTATATCAATATCAGGATTATCTTTGAGTCTATAATAGTAATTATTTAATGCCTGAAGAATCACGCTTTCACCCCCTTTCCATTCAAAGGTGGCACATTAATTATGCCTTCGTTCATAACAGCCTGAAAGAATTTTGCCTCTATGTTATCTTGGAAATCCATGTCATGTAACATCCAGCCGAGGTCTTGCTTCCCATTAAGTTTCGATTTCGGAATCTCACCCTCTATCAATTCAAAGTGAGCTGAAAACTCACGACAACCGAGGTAAGGCTGATGGAAACACTGCCCCCTCTGGGTGCGGCGATCGAATATTTCCTTATGCTTTGCAGGGTTGTTGTCTTCAGTACCGGTGAAACCAAAATGCGCCTCAATGACATAAGAAACATCCCGCAAAATCATTGCCGCTCTTTGTTGTCGGTCATCTTCAATGAATACCTCCACCGGTGATTTACCATCTTTCATAGCAGCGGTTACTGTACCTACTGCAATTTTACTGGCTAATTCGTTCCGACGGACATTATCGAATCGCATCTTTTTTAATACGTGAATGCGATCAATGACCCAGACAATCGCCGGTTTCCAGTAAATGGCTTCTAAAATTCCACGCGCTGCCGATGGCGTCATGACATCATAACTGACACGCTCCACCTTCATCTCTGGACGGGTAAAGCAGGCGTAATCACCCCAAACTTTTAATTTAACGCCATAAGACATCTCTCATCACCTCCTTTTATTTAAGCAATAAGATTTTCTATTTCATGAAATGTTGGATCATCAGGGCAAAGCCCCATGTCATCTTTATAAAGATCTTCGTTTATCAAAACATTGAACTGTTCATGAAGGCGTTCAACGCTACCTACACTTAAAAGTTGCGCAAGAGCACGCTGTGGCAATTGGACTGTAAAGCGTTGTGCTTTTCTTGCAGCGGAAGAGGGGAAATCACTATATCGTAGCTCTTGAATAATATGTCTAGCTTTATCGTTCCAAGGAATAATAACGGGATCCATTACGTTTTCGATGATCTTATATTTTTCGGCAATATATCTGAATGGATAATCTCCTTGTGTGTTTCCTTCCGTAATGGCTTGCAATATTTCATGCATGTCTAACTTATCGCCTTTCATCCAGTAGAGAGATCTAAAATATGCTTCTACTGCCGAAAGAGAAAGAGGATCGTCATTTTGCCGCATGACCATTTCAGTAGTGTCCGCAGCTTGGCGAAAATGGCCAGGCGGCAATGCTTCTTCTGGGGTAAAAATATATAATTCGCCATTCTGCAAAAGCTTACCTTCACGATTGCAGCGGCCCGCCGCCTGCGCGATAGAATCAATACCAGCTGCGGCACGAATAACAACCGGAAAATCAATATCTACACCAGCTTCAACCAAAGATGTACTGACGACTCTGCAACATGTTCCGCTATTCAGAGTTTTCCGTATATTTTTTAAAACTGCCGTTCGATGGGCAGGGCACATGAGGGCGCTGAGATGAAACGTGCCTTCTACCGCTTTAATTTTCTCATATAGCAAACGGGCATGTTTACGGGTATTGACGATACACAAAACTTGATTAATTGATGCGATTTTTTTCGCGATTTCATCATCACTCACTTTAGACAGACGGATGGTTTTAACTCTTTTAAATTTCTCATAGAGTTCTGTAGGATCAGGAATAATTTCCCGTACACCATCAAGTCCATTTTTAAATGAATCCGTTGAAGAAAGAGCCGGTTGTGTGGCAGTACAAAGAACAATTGTTGTTCCATAATTGCTCGACAGTTCACGAAGTGCTTCAATTGAGGGCTTCAATAACGGTACTGGCAACATTTGGGCTTCATCCAAGATAACTACACTGTTTGTTATATTATGTATGCGTCTACACTTTGATGATCGGCAACTGAATAATGATTCAAAGAACTGTACATTGGTTGTAACGATCAGCGGTGCATCCCAATTCTCCGAGGCGAGACGGGAACGATGGTCTTCTTCCTCAGATTCAAAATTGCTATGGTGTTCAAGAACTACTTCATCACCAAGGATTTGACGAAACACAGCAGCGTTTTGCTCGATAATGCTTGTGTAAGGAATAACATATATAATTCTGCTTAAATTGTATTTAATCGCATGTTTTATAGCAAAGGCAAGTGAGGAGAGTGTTTTTCCACCCCCGGTTGGCACGGTAAGAGAAAATAAGCCCGGTTTCCATATAGCAGCATTCATACAGTCTTGAAGGATTGAAGCGCGTTGTTTATTGATTGGTGTCTGAAGTGCTTTAGTATTCAATTCATCAAGAGCGTTGAAAAGTCTATTACTAATGGTTTCTAATGATGGATACTCTTTCCGCCATGCTGATTTTTGAGCATCCATAAAAGATTCAGTATTTAAAAAATCAGCATCTACAAGACATGAATAAATCATTCGGACAAAAAAAGATAACTGAAAGCTAAAGCGCTTTTGATCTAATGTGAACGGCGTTACTGCCGATATCGCTTGATTTAAAATCCAATCAGGAGTGGCAGTAAAATCTGGTATGTTTTTTTCCAACCTTTTTATCAGACAAGATTGATCGTTTGTTTTTCCATCAGGCAATCCGGCATGATGTCCGGCAATAGTGTATGCAAGTAGTTTTCCCAATTGTCCCAAGGTTTTGGTAGCATGCTGTGCGCCCGCTGTGGAATGATCAGGTCTGCCAGGTTTTGTTTCGATATGTCCATCCGCGTCTTGAGTGGCAAGTAAACGCTGCTGAAAGACATCCGAATATTTCCCGATGTCATGCCAAAGCCCGGCAAGATAACCCCAATCCTCCGCTCCGAATGCACAGGCAAATTCTTTTGCTTTTTCTGCGGTTTCTTTTAGATGCTGTTCCAGCGGCTGCCAATCGGCAGGTGGTTTGTCTGGTAATGTGTGGGCGAAGTATTGTTTAATCATCAGAGCACCTTTTTAACCGGTTATGATAAAAAAGTTTCATGATGCGGCAAGAATGATTTCAGTAAGAAGTGTTTGAAGTGTTTCAAAAAAGCACAGATTAGAAAAAAATGCAATTGGAATGATAGATTAAAAATGGGACTGGATCCCCCCGTGATGCACAGTTTTCCATTTTTCAAAATGGTGTAAAATCGGACAGGATTTTTGAGCCCTGTGATCCAGGACTGCTGAGTTGTCGTCGATTAGCTTTGTCCTGCGATATTTTGTCACCGATTGCGTTAGCCTAAAAGCGTTTGTCTCCGAATTCGTTTATCTGTGTCACCGAATACATTTATTCTTTCAATCACACTTGAAGGGCTAAGCTAATCGGTTACAAAGGAATGATACTTAACAATCCTTAACCAGGAATAACAGAATAACTAAAATAATTGAATTAAAATAGGAGATTAAAAAAATTGGCTAAAAAATATTTACTCGCTTTTTTACCCCATTGGCGAATTTTTTTCACCGAATAGCTTATCCCAGAAAACCGAAAGTCATATTAATACAATCGGCGACAACTTATTTTTGCCAAGGTCAATGCCGACCGGGCTTTCAAAATACAAATGTTGATACTGGAGCTCCGGAGCATTTTATTGAATACCGAATGAAATGCGCAAAGTATTGATAGCATATTTTCTGTTCCTGCAAAATCCGGCTTCCTTCCTGTAACAAAACTAATAAAAAATATCTTGACATTTTTTAGGGATTTATTTATTATCACATTGTAAAAAAAAATTCCACATTGTAAAAATTAACTGGCCATGCCCATCAAAGAAATAAAATCACTAAAGAAATGTTTCCAGTTATTGAGCCTGTTTAGCCAAAGCTCCAATTTGGACGCTGATGAAATCAGCCAATACATTGCCTTTCCTAAAAGCTCACTCTATCGGTACCTAAAAACTCTGTGCCAGAATTCCATTTTAGAATATGACCCCATCCAAAAAAAATACATGGTCGGCCCTGTTATATTGAAAATAAAAACAATGGCCTTTTCACAAGACGGGCTTGTGGATATTGCCAAACCATTCATGCTTCAATTAGTACAGAAAAAAAATGAAACGGTTTTTTTGACCGCAATGAAAGGAGATGAAGCCGTTTGTATTGAAAGGGTCGAATGTAAAAATACTATCCGATTTATCATTAATCGAGGCGATACCTTCCCTTTATACGCTAGCGCGACAGGACGCATTTTAATGGCCTATTTGCCTGAAGAAGAACAACAGCGGATCATCGCTAAAGGACTTCAAAAAATAACACCTAAAACAATCACCGACCCCGTGAAATTGAAAAAACTATTAATCCAGGTTCGAGAACAGGGTTTTGCATATAGCGATCAAGAACTGAATCGTGGGGCAAAAGCTGTCGCAGTTCCCATTTTTAATGCAGGTGGAAAAGTGGTGGCAGGGTTAAGTATTGCAGTTCCCGTTAATCGATTTACGAGTGCTAAATTCAAAGAATGTAAAGCAAGCATTCTTGAGTATGCACGGAAAGTTTCTTATCAGTTGGGCTATCATAGTAATAGTCAGATGAAGAAGAAATAAAAAGCGCTTTAACGCATGAGGAGATGTTGGTCATGGAAGCAAGGTATGGATAATCATCTGCGATTTTGGTGGATGTGGCGTATTTCTGTCGTTAAGCGAAAGAGAAGATAATTCACACTAAACATCCTTATTCAGAAAAAAAGGGGGTAACAAAATGAAAAAAGGCAATTTATTGATCGTGCCGTGTGCTCTTGCATTTTTAATTATGTTCCTTTTGATATATCCTGCCCAGCCTGCCGCGGCAGCCTCGAAAATCAAAGTGGGATACCTAATTCCTCTTTCCGGCACAGCGGCCGCCCCGATTGGACAGGATATGAGCAATGCCACGCATTTAGCAATAAAGCATATCAATGAATCGGGCGGAATTAAATCAATGGGGGGAGCTTTATTGGAGATAGTTGAGGTTGATACTCATGGAGATCCGAAGATAGGAATGACCGAAACCGAAAGGTTGATCAACGTTGAAAAGGTTCCGGTGATTATTGGTGCTTATCAAAGTGCAGTTACATTTCCCAGCACGGCTGTTGCTGAGAAATATAGAGTACCGTGGATTGTCGACTTAGCAGCTAAAGCAGAAATTACCGAGCGGGGTTATAAATATGTCTTTCGTCCAGTACAAGCCCTGGCTTCAAGTAATGCCGACAGTATAGTGGATTTTGTTAAGTGGGCAAGCGAAACAACAGGTAAAAAACCAAAAACGTTGGCTTTTGTTTATGAAAACACAGATTGGGGGCAGGACTTGGCCCAAACATTAAGGACTCGTTTTCCAAAGGAAATGGGATTAGAAACTGTTTTAGATGAAGCTTACCCCCAAAATTCTCCAGACATGAGACCCCTTGTTCTTAAAATCAAAGGAAGGAACCCGGATATTATTTCTGTGACCGGCTATACTACAGATGCAATTCAAATACATAAGCTATTTGAACAATTACAAGTAAATGCAATGGCTATTATCGGCAGTGCGGCTGGCCAAGCAGATCGGACATTTGTTCCTTCAGTGGGTATTAAAGGGACTAATTACATTTTTACCACTAATGGCTGGGCCGGTTATGAGTCGTGCATTACGACGCCATTCGCCAAGAAATTTTGGGATGAATTTATGGCAACTTATAAATATGAGCCTACAGAGTTTACGGTATGCGCTTACGGAGCTGTTTGGTTTCTTAAAGATGCTCTGGAAAGAGCAAAGAAAGCGGAACCAGAGGCGATTCGTGGAGCCTTAGCTAAAACGGTGATAACAAATACTGATCTCACGAAATTGTTAGGATTCAATATTAAGATTGATGGAAAGGGCCAAAACCCTTTAAAAAGATTTGTTATGCAACAAATCTATGATGGCAAGTACCGCACGGTTTGGCCGGCGAATGTGGCCGTCACTGGTTTTAAGCCGGTATGGCCGGTTCCAAAATGGAGTGGGAAATAGTCGAGACTATTAATTGGGTCCTATACGGCTTACTGAAGCAATAAACCTTTGAAGAATAAGGTTAGTGGAAGTTTTGTGCCAAAAACCTTCTGAATACGCCGTTGCGGGCGCAAGAGTCATTTACTTTAAGCTCATTAAGAAAAGCAGGGAAATCTAATGGCTATTTCGGAAGAAATGTTGATTATCAAAAATCGTTCCCTAAATATCCTCGTGTTTCATTTTATTAGAAAAATTTTGACAGGGAAGGATTCATGATGATTAGCCTAGGCGACACTCTGCGGATAAATGCAGAGAAATTTCCGAATAAAATATGCATCTCTGATGGAAACCGAAAATTAACTTTTAAGGAATTTAACCAAAGAGTTAATAAAGTAGCGAATGGTTTGACAGCGCATGGGCTGGGAAAAGGGGAAAAAATTGCCATATTTTCCCGTAACTGCATTGAATATATGGAAGTATTTCATGCCTGCGCAAAAATTGGAGTGTGCCTGGTAACACTGAATTTTTGGCTCAGACCGAGTGAGGTAGCGGTCATTTTTAATCATTCTGACGCGGTAATGATAATATTGGGCGAACAATACCAAGAATCAATGTTTTCTATATATAAAGAATTGATCAAACTTCGTACGAATGGATTAATAGTTATTGGTAATCCTAAGTTTCCACATTGGGAGTCCTATGAAAATATTCTATCAAAGGCCTCTCAATGGGAACCGGAGGTTCAAGTTGATTGGGACGCTCCATTTTGGTTAATTTATACGTCCGGAACAACGGGGGATCCCAAAGGAGTAGTTAGATCCCATAAACGTACAGTTTTAGACTGTTGGCTTGCTTTAATCGAATTCGGTCTAGGGAAAAATGACTATTTTTTGGCTATCTCCCCCTTTTTTCATGGTGTGACATTTTTTCCTTTAATGGTCCTTCAGGCAGGAGGGAAAATATATGTCGTAAGTGAATATAATGCGGATATCATTTTAGAAATCATGAGCAACGAAAAAATTACAGCTTCATTTATGGTTCCAACAGTTTTGGATGTGCTGCTCAACAGTAAAAACATTGAAAAAACCTCATTTAAATCGCTTCGAATGTTAGTCACAGGAGCGGCACCGTTGCCAACTAAAACGAAAGAAAGGGTCATGGAAAAAATTGGGCCGGTGTTATTTGAGTTTTATGGGGCTACCGAGAGCGGATATGTTACGGTTCTTCACCCGGAAGATCAGCTAAGGAAAATACGATGCTGTGGTCAACAATGTTTTGGGGCGGAAATTGAAATTCGTGACCTAGATGGAAACTCACTTCCACCAGGGCAAGTTGGAGAACTGTTTTCAAAATGGCCTGGCCGATTTGATGAATATTATAAAAATCAGGGAAAGACTGCCGAGGCTCTCCGAGACGATTGGTTTACAGCCGGTGATTTGGGGATGAAAGACGAAGAAAACTATTATTATATCGTCGACCGTAAAACAGATATGATTATTAGTGGGGGAGAGAATATTTATCCAAGAGAAATTGAAGATATCTTAAAATCCCATTCTGCTGTTGAAGAATGTGCCGTATTTGGAATACCCGATGAACGATGGGGTGAAGCTGTTAAAGCCGTGATAGTCCTTAAGCCAGGCTATTCAATAAGCGAACAGGGAATTAAGGAATATTGTGCAGCCAAACTTGCGGGGTTTAAAAGACCAAAAGAAATAGAATTTGTAAAAGAATTGCCCAAAACAGCTTCTGGAAAAATTATGAAAAAAAGCTTGAGGGATGAACAATGGAAGGATCGTGAAATTAAAGTTTAAGGCGTTGTTCTGTTTTGATAATAGACAGCGGTTAAGGAAATTCAAACAGCATCAATAGGAAGAGCCATAAGATGCAATTTTATTAAAAGGAGGTAATTTTAACATGCCAGAACCCAAAGATATCATGAAGCCCAAGAATACTGTTCTATTAGAAAAGAAAGGTGAGATTGCCTATGTAACCCTCAATTACCCAGAGAGATTAAACGCTGTCAGATATGCAGAATATCAACGTCTCGTTGATGCTGTTGAAGACTGCCACAAGGATAATAATATAAGAGTAATGATTCTTACCGGTGCAGGCGATAAGGTTTGGAACGCAGGGGATGATTTAAGGGAATGGCCCGGAGGGGGAGAAGAAAAAGGAAATCCCCATATGAGCTTGCCACTTATTGATTATTTTGGGGCGTTTGACCCGCTTATGACTATGGCCAATATTTTTCGCGAGTGGGGTAAGGTGTCTATTATGGCTCTAAATGGGGTATGTGCTTTGCCGGAACTCATTTATTCGGCTGACTTTGTTATTGCGGCGGAACATGCCACCATTGGGCAGCCGGAATCGCGCCTCGCTTGCATGCCCGGTGCTGGCGGTACCCAGATGCTCCCCAGGTTAGTAGGAAGGCGGAAGGCTCTCGAAATGCTACTTTTAGGCGAATACATAACTGCTCAGGAAGCTTATAGAGTGGGATTGGTCAACCAAGTTGTTCCTTTATCCGAATTGATGCCTGCCGCCGAGGCTATTGCTCAAAAAATTTTAAAAATATCACCTCTTTCAGTAAAGTTTATCAAGAAAGCCGTTCAGAGGGCCCAGGATTTTCCATATCAAGCGGGACAGGAACTTGAATGGTTATACTTTACTCTTCTTCTGGGTACCGAAGATTGCAAAGAAGCAATTAAGTCGTACGTTGAGCACAAACCAATGCCGCCCTTTAAGAAGGGATAAAAAAATCGAAAAAACCTTCCCGGCAAATTCTCCAGTTTGTTCGGGAAGATTTTGCCCAGGCCTTTTAATATTTTGGTGACGGAAAAAGCAGTTTGGGCGAAAGTAATTGAATATAAAAAAGATACAGAACGATACAACCAGATCAGAAGCAAAAGAAAATAAGACTGATCATTCTTCGGTAACGAACAGGTGATCGCCTTATATTTCAGAATTCAAAATTAGGATACTGCATGTCTATTTTGATTCAATCATTTTTGAATGGCATATGTAGCGGGTCGATTTACGGTCTGATCGCTCTGAGCCTCAGTCTTCTTTTTGGGGTTATGAAGATTATAAATTTCGCCCATGGGGCATTTCTCATGATGGCGATGTACTTCACTCTATGGATATGCCGATATCTGGGGCTTCATCCGCTATTGACTCTTTTGATTGTTCCACCCAGCATGTTTGCCGTAGGCTACCTAACCCAAAGGTTTCTCATTAAGTCCATTTACGAAAAAGAGACCGCCCGGGAACCGATCGGTGTTTTGATCTTTACCACGGGCTTATGGATCTTCCTGGATAGCCTCTTCTTGTTATTTGCCGGACCAGATGCGCAAGTAATCAAGCACGGCTATGTGAACCAGACTTTGGTCTTGGGCGATTTCATTTTCAGCTATACGCAAATTTTTGGTTTATTATTTTCGGTATTGGTCGGATTTGCCTTTTTCCTGTTTCTGAAGAAGACCAAGACGGGTCGCGCCATACGGGCCACAGGACAGGACAGAGAAGCGGCTAGTGTCATTGGGGTGAATAGTTACAGGATTTACGATATCTCTTTTGGTATCGGGATGGCCATTTTAGGAGCTGCGGGGGCCCTTCTCCTTCCTCTCTATTCCGTTTACCCATTCGTGGGGGATGTTTTTGGGATGAGAGCGTTTGTAATCGTTGTTCTGGGAGGAATGGGTTCCCTAAGTGGTGCTTTTTGGGGAGGACTTATTATTGGGTTAATTGAGTCGGTAGGGGCCCAATTTCTTCCCGCTACTTTCACGGAAGCGCTAATTTTAATCATTTTTTTAATCATTTTATATTTTAAGCCATCCGGCCTTTTTGGTTTGGAAAGTGAGTAAAAAGATGCCTCCACCCTTGCCTCGGGAAAAATCAATGTCTCCAAGAACGGAATGGATAAGAGGAATTATCATTCTCGTTGTTTTGTCGCTATTACCTTTGATTTTTCAAAATCCCTATACGATGAGTATTTTGATCCTTTTATTTTTATATGCTTATTTTGCTCTGTCTTGGAATATCCTGGGAGGAATTGCCGGTCAGCTATCTCTTGGGCACTCGGCCTATGTAGGTATTGGAGCTTATACCTCAACGGTCCTTTTCCTCCAATGGGGAATAAGTCCTTGGATAGGCATGATCGTCGGGGCAATCTTTGCCGCTTTTGCCGCTATCTTGATTGGCTTTCCGTGCTTTAAGCTCAGGGGGGCTTATTTCTCCTTGGCGACCCTAGCAGCGGCAATGATCTTACAGATTATCGTGGAGAACACTAATAACTTACTCGGGGGGCCTCGCGGATTGGAAATCACTTTGTTAAAAGATGCCCCTTGGCAATTTCAGTATACCAACAAGCTTTTTTATTATGTGATTGTTGTCCTTTTGTTTTTTTCAGTCATTGGAGTGACCCGATGGATTCTCCACTCCAGAATCGGGTATTACCTAAACGCCATCAAGAATGACCAGGAGGCGGCTCAATCGCTAGGCGTCAATTTGACCAGATATAAATCAATCGCTGCAGCCATCAGCGCAATATTTACCGCCATTGGCGGGACATTTTACGCGCAGTTTGTTCTTTATATCAACCCGGAAAAAATTATTGGCACCAATTTATCTATCCAGTTGGCGGTTATGTGTATCATCGGGGGGCGCGGTACGATTCTGGGTCCCATACTAGGGGCTGTTCTTTTGGTGGTTTCCGCGGAATTGCTGCATCTTTATATGGGTGGAAAGATGATTGGTTTGGATATCATGCTTTATGGAATTATTTTGATGACTGTGATTCGCTTTGAACCGCAGGGGATTTATGTACTGATTCGAAAATTTTTCAATCGTTTTACAAGGAGCACTTCTCCCTTTAGGGACGGAAGGTCTTCCTAAATTTAGGACCTGCTTATAAACTAAAGCGTAACAGACGGAAAACGCATGGGAATCTTTCAATTCAAGAATGTGAGTAAAGTCTTCGGGGGCCTGAGAGCAATTGATGATGTTTCCTTTTCCATAGACCAAGGGGAGATTATCGGACTTATTGGCCCAAATGGGGCCGGGAAAACAACGATCTTTAGCTTAGCCAGTGGATTCACTCCACCTACCAGCGGAAAGATCTTTTTTAAAGAAAACCGTATCGACGGCCTGGCGTCCGATCAAATTTGCAAAAAGGGTCTGTGTCGGACATTTCAGGTTGTCAAGCCTTTTGGGGATATGAATGTCCTGGACAATATTATGGTGGGATCCTTATTACATACGGCAAATATGAAAAAGGCCCAAGAAGAAGCTTTAGAGATTTTATACACGCTGGGTTTGGTCGGCGTCAAGGAACAGATGGGCAAGAATTTAACGATTGCGGATCGAAAACGACTGGAGATTGCTCGGGCATTGGCTACCCATCCTAAAATGATCCTCTTGGATGAGGTTATGGCCGGATTGACTTCAGTGGAAACAAGGGAAGTAATCGAAATGATCCGTCAAATTCAGAAGAGGAATATTACCATTTTGCTCATAGAGCATATCATGCAGGCAATTATGAGCCTTTCAGACCGGATCATTGTCATTCATCACGGACAAAAAATCAGCGAAGGAAATCCTAAGGCGGTTTCTAATGATGAGCAGGTTATCAAGGCCTACTTGGGTGAAGAATATCATGAGCTTACTTAGCGTCAATGACGTCAATGTGTATTACGGAGACGTTCACATTCTCCATGATGTTTCCATCTCCGTGGGAGAGAAGGAGATTGTCAGCATCGTAGGTGGAAACGGCACGGGTAAGACCACCTTAATGAAGACTCTCTCGGGCCTCTTGAGAACTAAGACGGGATCCATCATCTTTCAGGGGCAGGAGATTCATCATTTACTACCCTATGAAATTACCCGGCAGGGGATCTCTCAGGTGATGGAAGGAAGGCGGTTGTTTCCCTTTATGACCGTCGAGGATAACCTCTGGATGGGGGCTTATCCCTTGAATGACCGGGAGCAGATCCAGCGGAATTTTGCGAATGTCCTCCATCTCTTCCCTATCTTGGGGAAGAGAAAGAGCCAAATGGCCAAGTCCTTCAGTGGAGGCGAGCAGCAGATGTTGGCTATCGGACGGGCGCTCATGGCTTCTCCCAGACTGCTCATACTTGACGAACCCTCTTTGGGTCTGGCTCCGGTTTCGGTCAGCCTGATCTTTGACACCCTGCAACAGATCAATGCCAAAGGGGTTACAATCCTTCTTGTGGAACAGGACGTTAAAAAATCTCTGAGTATCGCCTCCCGGGGATATGTGATCGAGCATGGACGCATCGTGATGGAAGGCCCTGGCCAGCAATTACTCTCCGACCCACACCTGAAAGAAACCTATTTGGGAATATGACCGAAAAAAGAGGAGTTCGAAAATGATACACTTTGGTGACAGTTTGCGGATGAATGCTACAAAATTCCCCCAAAAGATTTGTCTTATCGATGAAACTAGAAGGCTCACCTTTGCTGAATTTAACCACCAAGTCAACAAGCTGGCCAATGCTCTCCTCGGTCACGGCCTCAAGCCGGGGGACAAGATTGCAGTTTTTTCCCGAAATAGCATTGAATACATGGAAATCTTCCACGCCTGTGCCAAAGCGGGGATTTGTATTGTCACCCTTAATTTCTGGTTGAAGCCTGAAGAATTGGTGGTTTTATTCAATCATTCCGATGCGCTCTTTGTTTTTCTTGGAGACTCCTTCCAGGAAGCTTTTTCTTCCATCGAGGGGCAGCTGAAAAACCTTCGTCCCGATGGGGTAGTGGTCATCGGCCAATCCAGAAATTCCCGTTGGACATCCTATGACAAATTTTTATCATCCTGGTCGGATGAGGAGCCTGGCGTTTCAGTTTCCTGGGATGCCCCCTATTGGATGCTCTACACCTCGGGAACAACCGGAAATCCTAAAGGGGTCCTTCGCTCCCATAAGCGAACGGTCTTGTGCAGCTGGTACACCCTGCTGGAGTTCAACTTGTCGAGAAAAGATATCTTTTTAGCGATTTCCCCTTTCTTTCATGGAGTAACTTTTTTCCCTCTTATGGTTCTGATGGTCGGCGGGGCAATATTTGTGGCCAGTGAATTCAACGCGGAAAAAGTCCTGGAAATCGTCGAGAAGGAAAAAATTACCGCATCCTTTATGGTTCCGACCATGCTGGATATGCTTTTAAACAGTTCCCGCTTGGAGAAGACCCGTTTCGATGTCTTGCGCTGTCTGGTGACAGGGGGTGCCCCTATGCCTACCTCCTTAAAGGAAGATATCCTGAAAAGAGTCGGCCCGGTTCTCTATGAGTTTTATGGGGCAGGGGAAAGCGGTTATCTCGCCGTCCTTCATCCCCAGGATCAGTACCGGAAGATTCGCTGCTGCGGCCAACCCTGTTTTGGAGCGGAGTTGGAAGTACGGGATACGGAAGGACAGCCCCTTCCGGTGGGTCAAGTGGGAAAACTTTTTTCCAAATGTGCCGGCCGTTTTGATGGGTATTACAAAGACCCGGAAAGAACAGCCGAAGCGCTCCATGGCGAATGGTTTACGGCCGGTGATTTAGGAATGAAAGATGCAGAGAATTATTATTATATTGTCGATCGGGAAACCGACATGATCATCAGCGGCGGAGAAAACATTTATCCCCGGGAAATCGAAGACATCCTGAAATCGCATCCTGCGGTGGCGGACTCAGCGGTCTTTGGGATACCGGATAAACGTTGGGGAGAGGTGGTTAAAGCTATGATTGTCTTAAAAACAGGCTATTCGGCCTCTGCAGAAGAGATTATTGCCTATTGCAGCAAACATTTGGCCGGCTATAAACGGCCGAAAATAGTGTCTTTTGTAGAGGATTTGCCTAGAACTTCATCCGGAAAAATCATGAAAAAGAAAATTCGGGATGAACATTGGAATGAAAAGGAGAAAGTATAATGTACACAGTTCACATTAAATTTACCAAGCGGTTGGCCAAAGTTCAGGAAGCAATTAAGAAATATAACATCGATGTCCTGATTGGAACCCGTCTCAAAACAATCACCCATGTTTGCGGCGCCTTCTGCCCGTGGCGGAGCGGGGTTGTCATCCCCGCCTCGGGGGAGATTACCCTCATACCCCCTTCCATGGACGTGAATCGCCTGGCTCAGGAAGGGTGGCTCGAACATGTGGAGGGGTACGGTAAGCTCACGTTGATGGAAACTATCATCCGGAAAATCAAAAGCATGGGCCTGGATAAGGGCCGCATCGGCTTCGAGAGCGCGTCTTCGGCCTATATTGCTGAAGGGTACCTGACCTTTTGGGAATATCAAGAGCTGCAGAAGGGGCTTCCGAAGGCCACCCTGATCAATGCGGTGGAGATCTTCGACCAGCTCACCTTGGTGAAGGAAGAAGCGGAAGTGCGGTTGATGAGGCAAGCCACGGCGATCGTAGATACCGCCCATGAAGAAGTGCGCAAGTTTTTGCGGCCCGGAGTAAACGAAAAACAAATTGCCGGGGTCGCGGAAAAGGTTATGCGGGATGCGGGAAGCGAGTTTGCCTGGACTTTCACGGGCGGGCAGGAAGTGGCTTCCGGGTATCGGACCTGGACGGGAGCCTGCACACCGGCTACGGACAAGATCGTCCAGTACGGTGAATTCGTTCTACTGGATCTTCACGGAATGTATGGGCTGATGCTTGGAGACGTTTCCCATAACGCCATTATGGGGCAGCCGGATGCCGACCAGAGGAAGGTGATAGATGCCTACGTGAAGACCTGTGAACGCATCGTAGAGGTCATGCGTCCGGGAAAAACCCTGGGAGAGGTTGGTAAAAATGTCCGCGAATTTGTGGTACGCAATGGGTGGGATAAGTTTATCCGGGGATTCGGCCACGGGATCGGCCATGCCGGCCATGAATGGTACCCCACGTTGACTGATGTCAAAATCCCCCACTGTACCAATCCTGACTATGTCATCGAGCCCAATTACATGCAGATGATTGCGGTTACGGCCAATCAGGTCGGTGTGGGCGGGTTAAGAATGGAAAGGCCTCTGCTCATTACGGAGACCGGGAATGAATTGCTTTCCAAAATGCCTTTTGAGCCGTGGGTAATTGAAAGGTGATATTTTGTTGTTAAAAACGATGTTTTCTACAACATGAAGAACTAATTTTTAATGTTCGGGGTTCTCATCACGTCGATAAGGAGGAAAGGAAAATGAAAAAGACTCTTGTGGTTTTGCTGGCGATTTTTTTTGTAGCCATAAGCCTTAACGAAGGTTATGCAGTTACTGAAATAAAAATAGGCCATCTTTTGCCATTATCCGGGAGTGCTGCAGCCCCCATTGGACAAGAAATGCTGGCGGCGACGCAATTGGCCATCAAACACGTTAATGATAACGGGGGCATCAAATCCCTTGGCGGGGCAAAAATTAAACTCGTGACAGTAGATACACAAGGAGATCCACAGATTGGGATGACCCAGACAGAGCGCCTGATCAACGTGGAAAAAGTTTCGGCAATCATAGGGGCTTACCAAAGTGCAGTTACCTTTCCCAGTACAGCGGTTGCTGAAAAATATAGAATCCCCTGGGTTGTAGACTTGGCGGCGAAGGCGGAGATAACCGAAAGAGGATTTAAATATGTTTTTAGGCCTGCCCAATGTCCATCTTCCGGAAATGCAGATTCAACGATTGAATTTTTGAAATGGATTGGAGGAAAGACAGGGAAACCTGCCAAGACGATGGCCATGATATATGAGAATACCGATTGGGGGCAAGACCTTGCCAAAACACTACGGCGGAGAGCACCTGAAATTAAAGTAAAAATTATCCTTGATGAACCTTACCCGCCGAACTCTGGAAACCTTATGCCTCTTGCTGTTAAGATAAAAGGTGTGAATGCGGATGTCATATCCATAACCGGTTATACGGTGGATGATATATCGATTTGCCAGTTAATTGAAAGGATGAGAATTGAGCCCATGGCGGTTATATGGAGTGGGGCAGGTTCTTTAGATCAGACCTTTATTCCTTCGATTGGGTATAGAGGGACAAATTATCAGTATACTGCAGACGGATGGGGTGGATATGACGCCTGCGTAAAAACCCCTTGGGCAAAAAAAGTTTGGGACGATTTTAAGCAAATGACCGGAAAGAATATGAGCGAACTTTCTGTAGATGCCTATGTTGCCGCAAGGGTGTTGGCGGCGGCTTTGGAGAAGGCCAAATCGACTGACCCTGAAGCAATTAGAGATGCTTTATCGCAAATTAAGATAAAAGGAGATTTAGCTGATTTTTTGGGGTTCCCTATCGAATTTGATGAAAAGGGACAAAATCCGTATAAGAAATATGTGACGAAACAAATTTATGAGGGCAAATATCAATTAGTATGGCCGCCTCACCTCGCCAGTCATGATTACAAGCCGATATGGCCCGTACCAAAATGGGATGAAAGAAAGTAAAACAAATTTTATCAGGGCCATCACCGAATGAACGAAGAATTGTTCAATCGTGATGGTCCTTCGAGCGCAGATGAACGTCCAGGAGGAGATGAGATGTATTGGGATAAACGAATTGAAACAATGTCTAGAGATGAGTTGGGTGCTCTGCAAGAGAAAAGATTGAAATCGCAGATCGCCTATGTTTATAAAAACTCTCTTTTTTATCAAAGAAAATTTAAATCGATTGGTTTCCAGCCCGGTGACTTCAAAAGCTTAAATGATCTAGCTAAGCTTCCCTTTACGGAAAAAGAAGAACTTAGAGATGCCCAGGTAGAAAAACCGCCGTTTGGGACGCATGTTTGCATTCCTTGGGATGAGATTGTTTGGGCGCCGATGACGAGCGGTACAACGGGTACCCCCTTGATTCTTCCCAGAAATGTCAAGGATATAGAAATCTGGACCGATTTGAATGCTCGGGCATTAGTCTGCGAGGGCTTGCACAAAGGCGATATATTTCAAAATGCATTCGGTTATCACTATATCTATTCCGGACTCATAATGCACTTAGCCGCTCAAAAGGTTGGAGCGACTGTTTTAAATACCGGTATGGGAAATACAGATCGTCAACTTTGGGTATTGACCCACTTTGGGTCATCCGTCTTGGTTGCCACCCCTTCCTACTTCAACTTTCTGGGGAATATTCTGATCGCTAAAAATCTTCAAGACAAGGTGAAGATGAGGATTGCCCATGGGGGAGGTGAAATCGGTATCAATACCCAGACCGCAAAGAGGAGGATTAGGGAATTATTCCCGAGTGTGAAAAATGTCATCGATGGTTATGGGGTCACCGATATTGGCACGATCATATGGATTGAATGTCCGGAGGAGGCTGGCGGTCATATCTGCGAGGATTCTGTTTATCCGGAAATTTTGAACCCGGATACCCTTCAACCGGTATCTTCGGGAGAAACAGGGGAATTAGTTTTAACGGATTTGGTGGGAACAACGGCTCCCTTGATTCGCTTTAGGGTAAAAGATTTGGTGGTTTTTGACCCCCAACCATGCCCATGTGGAAGAACTCTGGGCCGATTTCCCGGGGGCGTAATTGGCCGCATTGATCATATGGTGACGGTGAAAAGCGCCAACGTTTATCCCTCAATGATCGAAGATATAATAAAAAGTAATGACCTGCTAACGGGTGAATATGTGATGATCGTCGATCGACCCAAAGATTTGGACACGCTTTTGATTCGCGCCGAGTTCAAATCAAATGCCATGGAAGAGAGAGAAAGGCTAAAAGATATAATCAAGAGTGGAATCCGAAAAGCCACGGGATTGTCTGCTGAAGTTGAATTGGTTTCTGAAGGTACACTTCCGAGGTTTGTTTACAAGGCAATGAGGGTTGTTGATATGAGAAAAGGGCAGTCTTTTGAAGATGTGGTAAAGAAGGCCAAAGAACAGGAAAAAATGTGAAAACAAGTTTGTCCGATAACAATCCTTATGATGCCGAAAAAAATGACATTGCGGCACAAACAAACATGCTAAAAAAAGGAGACCAGACTATGAGAAACATTTTTAAGCTAACAGTTGTTTTGGTGGTTTTGGCTTGCGTAATGGCCTATCCTTATGAAGCCAGAACTGAAGAATTAAAAATCGGGGTTATTCTTCCTTTGAGCGGGCTCATGGCCCATGAGGGTCAAGAATCTCTCTCAGGGATAGAACTGGCAACAGAAACGCTGAACGCGAAAGGGGGATTATTAGGGAAGAAGGTTAAACTGATTATTAGTGATGCCCCCGATGCCAAAGCCGGAGCAGGCGAAGCTGAAAAGTTAATCACTCAGGAAAATATAAAACTGATCCTAGGGACTTTCTCAAGCGGTATTTGTTACTCCGCAAGCGAGGTGGCCAATAGATATAAGGTACCTTATTTTGAAGTTGCCGCTGGCATCGCCGATACCCTTACCGAACGCGGACTTAAATACTTTTGGAGAATAACCCCGCGAGCAAGCAATTATGCACAAGTAGTTAGTGAATACACCAAAGAGGTTACGGCTCCTAAGCTGGGGATTCCGCCAAATAAATTGCGAATCGCTATCGCTTATGAAGACGGTCCTTATGGAACACAAACGGTCAAAGATTTAGACCGGATCATGCCAACTTTTGGGTTGACTAATATTGTTGCCAAAGAGGCCTACAGTGCAAAAGGCGTTGATCTTTCCTCGATGCTCCTTAAAATACAGGCAGCAAAACCCGATCTCTTTCTATCGATCTCCTATGCTCCGGACGCCATTCTGATAGGCCGGCAAGCGAAAGAGTTAAATTTTAATCCGAAGGCGTGGCAAGGATTCGGTGGGGGATGGGGTTCCCCATCACTTTATGAGGCTTTAAAAAATGATTTGAACGGTATTTTTAGTACGGAATTTGCTCCAGTCCATATCAATAAAGCAGTTGTTCCGGGTGCCGAAGATTTTCATAAGAGATTCAAGGAAAAATACAATAGGCCCCTGGAATCTTCTATTCCCCAAACAAGTTGTATGGCAGCGACGGTAGTTTTTGATATCATAAAAAGGGCGCGCTCTTTGGACCCCGAAGATATCGCCAAAGCGGCCTGGAAAACTGATATTCCAATATGGACGACAATCAACGGATGGGGTGTAAAATTCAATGGCCCAGACCAACCACATCCCGGACAAAATTCACGTGCTTTTATGTATAACACCCAATGGAAAAATGGGGAGCATCGCGTTGTTTGGCCTCTGAAAGCGAAATACGCAGATCCAGTCTACCCCTTACCCTCATGGAAAGAGAGAGTAAAATAGATTATTGGGAAGAAGGAGAGCCAGCCTGGCTCTCCTTCCTTTGAACCTATCATTTTCTCTTGTTAGGGAGAGGGAGCTATGTCTGAGATTCTTATTAAGGTGGTCATCAACGGATTATTAATGGGGGGGATATACGCTTTAATTAGTCTGGGGCTCACCCTTATCTTCGGCGTAGTCCGGATCGTAAATTTTGCCCATGGCGAATTTTTAATGCTGAGCATGTATGCCTCCTATTGGCTATTTCAACTTTGGGGGATTGATCCCTATGTTTCTGTTCTCATTATTGCTCCCTTATTTTTCGTTTTTGGCATGATAGTTCAACGCGGGATTTTTCAACCTATATTGAACGCCCCGGAAGTAAGCAAGATATTCGCGGCCATCGGCCTGGTCATGGTATTGCAAAATTTAGCTCTCTTATTTTGGAAGGGAGACTATAGAGCCATTAAAACTATTTCCTCCGGGCTTTTAATAGGACCCGAAGGATTCATGATCGGCCTGCCCCGTTTCATTGCCTTTCTAGCTGCAGTAAGCATTATGCTCGGGCTATATTTTTTCATTAAGAATACCTATACCGGCAAAGCAATCCGAGCCACCGGGCAAGATCAAGGGGCAGCGTTGCTGATGGGGATCAACACCAAGCGGATATTTCTTATCGCTTTTGGCATCGGGTCAAGTTGTGTGGGAATTGCGGGCTGTTTATTGATGCCGATTTACTCTGTTTTTCCCACGGTGGGGGCCTATTTTGTTCTAGTTGCCTTTGTTATCGTCGTCCTAGGAGGGTTGGGAAGCATGTTAGGGGCCTTCATTGGAGGTTTGATCATTGGATTGGTCGAGGCACTAAGTGGCTATTTCATTTCCTCAACCTATAAAGAGGCTATTTATTTTATCATCTTTTGGTTCTTGCTGATCTATAAGCCTACTGGCTTATTTGGTTCAGTAAGCCAGGAATAAAAAGAATTACCCAATGTTTTTTAAAACCCTCTTTCGCCCTCAAATCTACATTCCATTCCTGGGTCTCACACTATTGATCCTGACCCCTGTTCTTGTCAAAAGCCCTTTCCTTTTGCATATTGTGATTATAACGATTCTGTATGCCGCCCTGGGATCGGCCTGGAATATCATCGGGGGATATGGGGGGCAGCTTTCCTTAGGGCACACCGTTTTCTTCGGAATAGGAGCATACACCTCAACACTTCTTTACCTTAAATTTGGTTTATCTCCTTGGTTAGGCATGTTGTTGGGGGCCTTCCTCTCCATGATTGTTGCGGCCATTGTGGGATATCCCAGTTTTAGACTGCGGGGACCTTTCTTCGTTCTCTCGACGATCGCTTTTGGGGAGGTGATGCACATTATTGCTATCAATTGGCGGGATGTCACCGGAGGTTCTGTCGGTCTAGGCATCCAATTCGAGCCCGCGTTTAAAAACTTTATCTTTAGTACCAAAGTTCCCTATGCCTATATTGTTATTGGACTACTTGTTCTCATATTGGCGGTAGTAACCCTAATGGAAAAATCTCGAATGGGCTACTATCTATCGGCTCTTCGAGAAAATGAAGATGGCGCCAAAGTTTTGGGAATCAATACGGCTAGGTATAAACTCTTGGCTTTAATGATCAGCGCCTTCTTTACTTCCTTGGGAGGCACTTTCTATGCTCAATACATCCTTTTCATAGACCCTTATGATATTTTAACTCTAAGTCTTTCCATCGATATGGCCCTGGTTTCGATTATCGGGGGAATTGGCACGATCATCGGTCCGGTGATCGGCTCTTTTTTCATGATCCCTTTGGGTGAATTTTTACGGGGAACTTTAGGAGGTGCTTTCAGAGGGATCCACTTGATCATTTATGGGACCATCCTGATCTTAGTGGTTATTTACATGCCACAGGGTATTGTGGAGAAGATTAGAAAAAAGTATCGCGTCCTGGTCTCTAAACTTCCTGGTTTTCGGCCGGAGGAAATCTTGTCCCTGAGGATGGTGCCCGGCTCCCATATTTTACAGACCGCCAATGCCCGGTCTTTTGGAGAGCATCCCACACCTTTTCTGCTGGAGGTGCAGAATCTTTCCAAATATTTCGGCGGACTCGCAGCAGTTTCCTGTGTCGACTTCCGACTTCGACAAAGCGAAATATTAGGCCTGATCGGTCCCAATGGCGCAGGGAAAACAACTCTTTTTAACCTGATATGCGGATTTTACGCTCCAGACGATGGCCAGATCCTTTACAAGGGGAAAAACATTGAAGGATTTAGGCCCCATATTCTTTGCCAGAAAGGCATAGGGCGCACCTTCCAAATCGTAAAGCCTTTTGGGAATATGAGTGTTCTCGACAATGTTATAGCGGGGGCCTATTGCCGAGCACCTAAAAACGCTATTGCCAGGGCAAAAGCGGAAGAAATTTTGAAATTTGTTGGGTTGTGGGAAAACAGAAATTTAATTGCAAAAAGCCTCACACTCCCGGGAAAAAAGCGCTTAGAGATGGCGAAAGTATTAGCCACTCAACCCGATCTGATTCTTTTGGACGAAGTAATGGCCGGTTTGAATCAACGGGAGATTTCAGATGCCACGGTCCTGATAAAAAAAATCAATGAAGAAGGAATCACCGTGATGGTCATTGAGCACGTCATGTCTGTAATTATGTCCCTTTGCCATCAGATCATTGTCCTGCATCACGGGGAGAAAATTGCCGAAGGGGCTCCTGAGAAGATCAGCAATGACCCCAAGGTTATTGAAGCTTATTTAGGGGAGGAATACTTAATTGCTCGAGGTTAAGGGAATTGGCGTTTTCTATGGAGAAGTGCAAGTGCTTTGGGAAATATCCCTAAAAGTTGGCGAAGGGGAAATCGTGAGTATAGTGGGGTCGAATGCAGCCGGCAAGACTACCACCTTAAATACGATTTCAGGTATTTTGCGGCCGACTTCAGGAGAGATCTTTTTCGAAGGGATTCGTTTAGACCGGGAGACTCCTGATCGGATTGTTGAGAGGGGGCTTGTCCAGATTCCGGAAGGAAGAAGACTTTTCCCCGAGATGACGGTTTTAGAGAATCTGGAAATTGGAACGTATCCCCAAAGAGCGAGAGGAAAAAGGGACCAGACACTGAAAAAAATTCTGGATCTTTTTCCGATTCTTTCGGACAGAAAGAAGCAACTTGCTAGCTCCCTAAGCGGAGGACAACAGCAGATGCTCGCCATCGGCCGGGGGCTTATGGCGCAACCGCGACTGTTAATGCTCGACGAACCCTCCCTGGGCTTAGCTCCATTGATCGTTAAAAAAACTTTCGAGATCATCAAGGATATTCGATCACAGGGCACAACCATTCTCCTGGTCGAGCAAAATGTCATGCATTCGCTGCAGATTGCCGATAGGGGATATGTCTTGGAAAATGGACGAATCGTTTTGGAAAACACGGGGAAGGCTTTATTGGAAGACAAAAACTTGAAGAAGGCGTATTTAGGTAATTGATCCTTGTTAAAGAAAGGATGTTGCGAGAAAAAGTAGGAGCGGAAGAGGCTCCCTTAAACAATTGGAGGAAAATATATGCATACCGGAGAAAAGCTTGGCCGGGGATTAATTTTAGGAGAACTATTGGCTCGAAATGCACGGAAATATCCCCATAAGTGCGCACTGATCATTGGCCAAGACCAGGTTACCTTTGGTCAGCTCAACCATAGGGTAAACCAACTTGCTCATTGTCTGTCAGATTGGGGGCTGAAAAAAGGCCAAAAAGTGGCCCTCCTCATGGATAACTGCTTCGAAATGATGGAGAGCTATGTTGCTTTATGGAAACTGGGAGCGGTTGCGGTACCTTTGAATACCCGATTGGCAGAGGCGGAGCTGTCCTATATTTTGAACCACTCTGACGCCATTCTCCTCCTTTCCCAAAGGAACCTATTGTCGCGGATGGAAAAAATCCGGAAAGAGCTTTCTGCTATTCGTGGTTATGTTGGAGTTGGGATGGATTTACCTTCCTGGGTTGAACCGTATGAGGCTTTTTTAAAAAATCGACCCGAAGACGAACCCTTACAGGACATAGAGGATGGGGATGAAGCGTGTATCATGTACACTTCAGGAACCACGGGCCGCCCGAAAGGAGCGGTTATGACTCACAAGAACTTTTTCATCAATGCGCTCGTTTCAGCCATGGAATACCGAATCGCATTTGAGGATTGCTATCTGATTCCCGCCCCTTGGTTCCATATGGCCGGCTTGGCGGGGGTTCTCGAGTTTTGGGTTGTCGGTGCAACGAATGCCACCTTAACACATTTTGATCCGGTTAAAATGATGGAAACAATCCATTCCGCTCAAGCCACGGTAGCTTTCGGTGTTCCCTCTATGTGGTTTGTTATTTTAGCATTGCCCAATTTGGGCGATTATAACGCCCATGCTTTGCGCTATATCTTTTCGGGGGGTGCCATTCTTCCCCTGGAGATAAAAAAAAGGTTGCAGAATCAATTTCCCGGAGTGCAATTTTTCGATATCTTCGGCCAAACGGAGATGTGCCCGGTAACGATGATGCTTAAACCCAAGGATTATTTCGATAAGCAAGGCTCCGTCGGCCTACCGATCGCCACAGTGGAAGTAAAGGTGGTGGATGACGATGATAACGAAGTAAAAACAGGAGATGTAGGAGAAATCGTTTATCGGGGCCCCAGCGTAATGAAAGAATATTACAAAAATCCCGAGGGAACCAAAGAGGCCATGCGAAATGGCTGGTTTCACGGGGGAGATCTGGTACGAAGGGATGACGATGGATTTATTTACGTGGTTGACCGCAAAAAGGATATGATCATATCCGGTGGTGAAAACATCTATCCGGCTGAGATCGAAGAGGTCTTGTATTCGCATCCCAAAGTGTTGGAGGCGGCTGTAATAGGCGTTCCGGATGAGCGCTGGGGAGAAACGGTGCGAGCTTTTGTTGTGCTTAAAGAAAATGAGGAGATGCTGGAAGAGGATTTGATTGAATTCTGTAAATTACGCTTGGCCAGTTTTAAAAAACCCCGCAGGATAAACTTTATTAAGGAGCTTCCCAGAAATGCCGCAGGAAAGGTATTGAAACAAAACCTACGGAGTCGCCCCTAATAAGAATTGAAGAGCCTAATCATTTTGCAGGATAGAAATAATTTGGAAGGGACTACAAGAGGTCGCACCAGCCATTTGGTGCAGTATCATAAAAAGTTAGGAGGTCATAAATGTCTAAATTTCAATTTGCAATACCCACAAGAATTCATTTCGGCTCGGGCGAAATTGAAAAGGTGGGCCAGTTAGTCAGCCGTTTTGGTAAAAAGCCGATAGTGGTTACAGGAAAGTCCTCCATGAAGCAAACGGGTATTTTAGAAAAGATCGTTAACAATTTGAAACAGCAAAAAATAGAATCCGTTATTTTTGACCGGGTAAAACCAAATCCCGATTGCGAATTGATTGATCAGGGGGCTTCTTTGGCCGGGAAAAAGAATTGCGATGTTGTGATCGGCTTGGGTGGTGGAAGCGCAATCGATGCTGCTAAATGTGTTGCGGTTGCTGCCGCCAATAGGATGCCGATATGGGAGTGTGTAAATAAGAAGACCTTTGGTTTAAACAAAGAAGTCAAGGAAGGTATTCCCCTGGTCGCCATTCCAACAACGGCCGGCACCGGAAGTGAAGTGGATAAATTTGCTGTTCTAACCAATCAAGAAACAAAAGAAAAACCGGGCGTTGGATCTCCCTTTTTTTATCCAAAACTATCAATTATTGACCCCCAACTTACGATTTCCTTGCCCCGGGAAACAACTGTTTTTACAGGTTTAGATACCTTTTTCCATGGGATTGAAGCCCTTCTTTCCAACCGCTCGAGTATTATGAGCGATTTATTTGCGGAAAGTGCCGTGAAATTAGTTGTAGAAAATTTACCCATTGTTAAGACTGACCCGAATAATGTTATTGCCAGAGAAAAAATGGCTTTTGCCAGCCTTATGGGGGGAATCGCCATGGATCAGGCAGGGAATATATTGATCCATGCGATGGAGCATCCTCTAAGTGGTCATTTTGATATATCCCATGCCGAGGGATTAATGGCACTTTGGCAACCCGTCATGGAATTTATTCAGGGGTCGGACTCTGGAAAAACGTTGAAAATTGCCGGAATGTTAGGAGCCGATTTAAGTAATCTCTCTCCGGAGGAAATTCATTTTCGCGTCATAAGGGAGATAAATAATTTTTTCAAGATATTTAATATTACATTGAAAGAGATTGCTGTAACCGAAGACATGATTGGTAAGTTGTGCGAGGATGCGCTGAACACTATGGGCTATACGATCAAAGGTAATCCAAAGCCGGTTGGAATTCAGGATATTGAAAATATTTATAGGAAAGCTTTAAGAATAAAATAATTGCTTATTGATGTAGGTTGAAAAAAATGGACACCAAGGTAATAAACGAAGACGGAGGTGTCGCGATGGAAAGCATACCCAAAGGTTTATACACGAAGAAATTTAGAATCGAAGCGGTAAAGTTGGTAACAGAGGGATGATTGTCTGTATTAGAAACCTGTCAACGGTTGTCATTATCGAAGAAGACTATAGCAAGCTGGGCTAGGGCCTATAAGTGAGAGAAGATGGGAGAAGTGGGCAGATTACAGCGACCGCTGACGGAGATTGAGCAGGATCTTGCGCAGGTGAAACGGGAGTTGGCAGAGGTAAAGACGGCGCGCAACATACTAAAAAAAGCAGGCCAGTTTGGCAGGGCCATGCATCATTTGGGAACGGGATGATTGCTGCATATTCACCTGAAGCACGGGGACGGAGCTAACGGGTTTTTCACATCCATCAGAATCGGCTGGTCAAGGAACAGGCCGCTCGTGGGATCAATACCATGGATGGATCAATGGCTATTTTCCATGGACCGCGTAAGTTGGTTAATTATGACAAACAAGGAAAGTTAAACGAACCAAAAAAGAGCAAAGGCAGCGTAAGTCCGTCGCTCGTCTTCTGCCCCGAAGAAGATATTCCAACTACGCTTTTGCCCTATATTAATATTGGAGATCTGGGGATGTGCATCATTCGAAAGCACAATCTTTGGTAAGATTTTCAATAATTAATTATGGAAGCTGTTCTAATTATTTCATATATTCTACAACCATTATTTAAAGAGGTTTTTATGAAAGATCGTCAATTTGGCCGCCTTCGTTTTATCTGCGGCGAGAACCGCGGCAAATATCCGTTCAACCATTCGCTTTACATTGATGGCGGCGATGCACGCGTTATTGTTGATCCGGCCTGCAGCTTGGAAAAGCTATCTCGCCTGCGCGATAAGGATAGCGTGGATATGGTCTGGCTTTCCCACTGGCATGAAGACCATTTCCATTATGTAAATCTTTTTGGGGACTCACCTTTGTGGATTTCCGAGCGAGATTTTCCGCCTCTAACGGACATAGAGATTTTTTTGGATTGGTATGGGGTAAAAGACGACAGCCATCGCGACTATTGGAAAAAAGTAATGAGTGATGAATTCAATTATCAGCCTAAGTCTCAAGCGCGCTTTATCCGGGATGAAGAAGAAATTGATCTAGGTCAAGTCAAGGTTCAAGTGATTGCCACCCCGGGACATACACCCGGACACTTATCTTTCTTTTTCCCCGCAGAAGAGCTTCTCTTTTTGGGCGATTACGATTTAACGGCATTTGGCCCCTGGTATGGCGATGTTGCTTCCAGTATTGATGAAACGATTAGTTCCATCCGGCGACTGAAAGAAATACCGGCCAAAAAGTGGATTGCCTGTCATGAAGGTGGTCTATTTGAGGAAAATCCAGGGAAGAACTGGGATAACTACGAAAACATCATCTATGAACGCGAAAGGAAAATTCTGGAATTTATAAAAAAACCGCACACGCTGAAAGAAATTTCCGCCTCGTGGCTAATTTACGGCAAGCCTCGAAAACCTTTGGAATTCTTTGAATTTAATGAGCGTGTCCTCGTAAATAAACATCTGGAGCGTTTGGAAAAGCAGGGACGAATTATTCGCGATAAAGATCAATACCGAAAAGTATAAATTTCATTTTTTCAATTGTAGCGCTTCAAGGGAAAGTGGAAATATCTCGTTAACTATATTAAGATAATAGAATTGATAGGAATTTTGATATGGATAACGCCCTAATAAGTTTGTTTGCTGCGCCTCACAATTCTATTTTCTGGTGCGACATTCTTGAATCTTACTCACAATATGCTTTCCAGAGCTTATTCATTATTTATTGAAGTCATCATCTGCGGCTCGTGTGCATGTGTAGCAGCTTTCAATTGGTAATGTACAAAAGTAATCAAGGAAAAAATGAAATGTGTCGGCTATTGACTCCACCTACAAAGAAACAAGTATAGTGAATAAATATTTTAATGATTTGCATTTGAAATGTTTGATCAACGCGTTATGTCAAGCTATAAATCATTTGCCAATCTATTTAGTACTATTTTTATGTGATCCCAATCTTCGAGCCAAATTATTCTAATATTGAAAGATGAATAATAATCTTCCAAGATTATTCTATTTAGGGCATCAAGTTCATTATCCTGATTGCCGTTTTCATATTTTGTAAAAAAGTAAATATGATCATTCTTTCTTCGTTTCAAGAGAAGTCTTTTAAGGTTAGGATCATTAAGCGAATGTCCTAAAATAAAACAGATATCATTTTTTAATGCTTTCTTCTGTATCCTATTTTGCCAATTGGCTTTATTCAATAATTTGAAAAAATCGAACTCATTCAAAACAATTTTTGAAGGTTCTCCAAAAAATATTTTACGTGGTAAAAATCCATGAACATGGTAGATTTTAAATATCCCTTCAGCATATTCGGATGTTGTCACAGTATTATATTCGAAATTAAGCTTTTCTAGTTCTTCTTCTATGTTTGAATCGTAATTATATGAAATAAATTTATTAATTATATTAGAATGTCTGCTGATTAATTTTGCTAAGCATTTGGCATTACGTGAAACCCTATAATAGCGATAAAGAATTTTATTCATTATTGATGAGATATCATCCTCTAAATACGTTTCAATTATTTTGGCTTGTTTCAAAAGATCGCCATAGCAATTTCTAAAAGAAACAATATCATTTTGTTTAATCGATTTTATTTTTGATAAAACAATTTCGTATAAAGAATTTAATAATTCTTCCCAATTTGGAATGCATGAATCGGCTGATATGCCAGCACCTATAAAAAAACTTATTTTTCTGTCTTTCGAAGCGCATTTGATTTCCTCTATGAATTCTTCCAAATCATATAGGTCAAACAAATTTTCATATTTAAGAGATAATCTTTCATCTATAACAAGCGCAAGATACTCATACTTTTTCAATTTATTTATCGAATTTAATTTATAGTAATCATCTATATAAAAAGTCCTATACTGAACATCAGGGTCTGAATTAAAATTGTTATTGAATCGAGAATGTTCGAAATCGTAGATCACCGATACTTTGTTTACGGATATATCACTAAATTTATTTAGTACATCATTCTTTCTATAAATATAAAAATTATCGGTGAACTTTCTTTGTATTGTCAAGAAATAGTCTACAATTATTAATTCATTTTTATCTGGTATGAAGACTTCGCCTTCAGATATTTTCTGAGCGCTTTGAAAATGTCTTAACAATTCATAAACCACCTTCTTCTTGAAAATATTTGATTTTAAATAATGTTCTTTAAAAGGATCAAATCCCATATCAAGTCCGATAAAACATAACGTCTTCGATGCAACAGAGCCGACGAATACGGCTAACCACCCGAGCCGGACCCAGCTTTTGAGCCGCTGCCGGAGGAATTGGCACTCACGATCTCGCGGAAGAGATCTTGCCAGTTTCCCGTTTCACCGCGTTTGAGCGAATCCCGAATTCGCGCCATGTCTGTTGAAAGTACTAAGGCCACCACCTTTTTATCGCGCATCTCCACCCTGTTATACACGCGTTTGCATAGCTCCTGATGATCGCCCTTTTCGCGCGTAAGTAAACCGAGTTGCTTGTGCTGTTCGGGGGTCATCACAATAATGCTCGACCGTCCGCTTTGAGGTGGCCCATCGGTCACCATGGATACCTTGATGCCCATGCTATCCAAGTCTAGCTCGCCGTCCTTGTCATTCTGAACGATGGTACTAATATGGGCAATACCCGTCATGGTTCGATGAACATAGGTCGTTGGGCTGCCAACAAGAATTCTTTCTTTGAAGAGTTCTCTGGGAAACTGATGAACCAAGGCACTGAACAAGATTCTTCCCAACACATCAACAATGTCCTCACTGGATTTGGGCAGCTTGTTCTCGATCTCCTTTAATATCGCCCCATGCATTAGCGCGTTCCTAGCTTTATCTAAGGCCTCGATAGTTTTCTCATCGCAGGTCTTCTCAACCATCTGAATCAAAGCCCGAATAGCTTGCTTTGCGTACGGTCTATGTGTTGGGTGAGTCTTGCAAGTTTCACAGTAAAGAGGAGATTTGCAGTCAGGACATCGATTCGTCACCTTCTCGGGAACCTTCTGATACTCAGCAAGTATCTCCAGGGCAAACCAGAAATACTGAAATTGATCTTCTGGTACCGATGCATGAATGCCAATTCGATACCATCGCAATGCACGGCGAACCGCAGGTGGCGGATCGAATTGCAGCAAGCGCTCTATTGACACGATGATATTTTCATCTAGAAACGGGTTGGGGTCTTCGTGTCCTACTGAATCCGCCCAGACAAGGCACTCCCTCATTCCTGCCGCAGAAGTACAATCAACAATCTGCTTGGTTCGATGCCGCCTCACGCTCGCGCCGGTTGCGAACGCGAGCATATTGAGACATTCGTCTAGCTTGTCCTGAACAATGTCTTGAGCTTCCTCTAGGCTTGGTGATTCAAAGATAATCTGCAAGGACAAAAGAAATGGCGTCGAATAATCGTCGCGCACTATGTTCTTAATGCGCACATGGAATTGCCCTTTCGGATGTTGAAGTTTTAGCCGGACGTCATCCGAGACAACAGATATTTCGGACTCAATTTCATAGTTGGCGATACATCGCATGATTTGTTCCCTCTGGGAGAAGCGACCGCAATTACTTTGACAAGCGACTTCCGCTTCCCCTTTTGTCACTTAGATTCTCACGTCTTGCAGCCGCTCGAAGTCGGTTGGTAGAAAGCATAACAATTAATATCTGAAGTTAGCTTTTTCTGATAATTTGACTATCATCATAGCACATATCTTTTTTTCCCAAAAAGGAAAACATGAGAAATTTGTCCAAGCTTCCTAGTTGAAATCAAGCATTATCTTTAGATGCGACGTTTTGGAGACTTCAAGGAAAAAGTGCTTGCTAAAAACATCTGCTACTTGTTACCGCATTTATACAGTAAAAATGAAGATTTCGGGATGAAATAGATGAGCCGCTCCATATAAATGGTTTGCGGAAGGTTCATTTCATCAACTCCAATTTGAAATTGTCTCTATTCGTTACGCGGTAAACCTTTTCCGCACCGGAGCCGTGGGCACACAGCCTGCGACCAACCTGTTGTAAATGGCCATCAGCTCTTAATTGCCTGGTGACCTTATCCAGCCAACCGCGGTCCTTAATACCTGCCAGCCGCTGAATATCCGTCACGGCAAAGGTCGCCGAAACATACATGGCCTTGTAAATCTTCTGATTGAACGTGCCTTTTTTCACCTTGCACCAGGAACGGTTATAGACAAATTGTCGCCGATTGTGTTTCCCGGAAAAATAGCTTTCCACCTCCCCGCGCTTCTCAAAATCATACAGGGCGTTGGTCACTTTTTGATGCTGTTCTCCGGATGGTATCGCCAGCTCTTCGCAGATATTCCGGATCGTGAAACGCCGCTGACTTTTTCTGGCCCCGGCCACGCTGCGTGCGCTTATCCATTTTTGCATGCGCACTGCCAGGCCTGTCTTACGTGTGACCTTCAGGTTAGGAGGCATTTTTAAGGACATCGTTCACCATCTCTACTGTAACATCGTTTAAATTGCTGGCTTTCATCGCGCGTTCAATACCGATGGCCGTGGTCAATACCGGCCTCCAGTCGCCATTGGCATGCCGGTGAATCGCGGACGTTACATCCGTCTCCACCTTCACACCCAGAGCGGTGCGGAAAAAATAAGCGATGTCGTGCTGATTAATGGGGCCAAATTCCAGACGGCGGCGGATACGGCTGGCCAGACGACGGCGTGAGCCGATCTTCCCTTTTAGTGCTTCCTCGCCGATCAGCACAACCGGGCAGGCGCAGCACTCATTGAGGTTACGGAGCATCTCCAGAATGGCCATCGGCAATAGGTCGGCTTCATCAATAAATATCAGCCTTCGTTCTTTAGTCATCGCTTCATTGATTAAAAGAACACAGGCATCGGAACGCTGTGGACGAACGTTTTGCAGTTCAAACGTTATTTCGCGCAGCACCATTGTTGGCGTCCGAATGTTCATCGGCGGTATGTAAACGGCATTATTCTGAATGGCATAATGCCGTGCCGCTTCCGTTTTTCCCCGGCCTGCCGGGCCGGTGACTAACGCCAACGATGGGCCGATGAGCGCTGTGACGGACGTCAACTCCTCACAAATTTCTCCCAACTTTTTAGTATTGCTGGTCTCAATAAATTCCTGTTTCATTTATCATCCGCCAATATGATTACCCTGCTTCCTGGGAGAAATACTCTCGTTCAAATTCCCAGCGGGCGCGGGATTCGGGGGTCATTTCCGCTTCGTAATGCTGCAGCCAGGCCCTGTCTTCATCGGTGATTGTGCCGTCCACTGAGGCCAGAATGCACCATTGATGCCGGTCGACATCGGACATCCAAAACGTCGGCCGCGGCGGTGCAGCCGGGGCTTTCTTGGCCAGAATACGGTTGAACCCCTCCAGCATCTGTACGCCACGATCCAATTCTTCCGGCGTTATTTGCCTAGTGAGTTCTTTATTCTCCCTAGCCCGCTGCTTGCGCTCCGTGCCGATCAGGGCGGCAACGCGTTCAGCTTCCGGTACTGTGGAATACTGCCGGAAGTCCGGCGCAAGGGAGGAGATTTTCTTGAATTCCGCGGCAAAACGCTGGCGGCGTTCCCTTTTCTCGGCTATCTTGCGGCTCGCCAGATCCATATCCACCATCGATGAGCGCTCCACAGGCAAGGCCGTACAGAGGTATTTTCCCTTCCGGAAGATGTGCACTTCGTCTAAGGTCAGGGGATTATAGCGAATATCCACCCGCTTTTTGTGTAATTCGATTAGAACATCATGTACATAGAATTCGTTGCCCAGGCTGATCATCCCTTTATTAACGATGCGGGTGTCTCGGGCCAGAAAGATCAGGTCTGCTGCTTCCGGGGAGATCATCCGGGGACGCCAGCCGTCGTTATAACAAGCCTGCAAACAAGAGCGGGGTGTGGCTGCGCCTGGTTTAGGCTTCCAGGCCCATTCGGTAAGCACGCCGCGATGCGGTTTTTTATTGTTGTAATAGTCACAGGCTCGATACAGGGCCAGCGCAAATTCCCGGCTGGTGAGGAGTTTGCCCTTCTTCGCTAGCTTTTGTGCTTCCTGATGATCAATACCCTGCCAGTGGATATCATCCGAGAGTTTTTTGGTCTGGCCAGGCAAGAGCATTACGCTGCTCATGATCTGCTCGATGCGGTAAAATGTGCCCTCGATCATCTTCGCTTTGGCGTTTTTGACGATGGCTTTGCGGTGCGAGCCGGGCAGAATGCAGCAGGGTACTAGATCTTCGGCGTCCACATCCGGCAGGTCGGTGATGAGTTCATCGGTCTTCTGCCATTCCATGCCCAGGCCGTGCAGGTTCGCGAGAATGCCATTGAGAAATTTCGATAATTCCGGTTTGCCATTATCCGTGTAAATGCTGCCAAACGCACCATAGCAGGCAATACCGACCCGCAGGGCCAGGCCGATCAGCCAGGCGTCATACTTCTTATCGACCGCTGCACCGTAAATCGTCCGGGAACGTAAATCCTGCCAGAGGTAGCCTTCCGGGCGGAAAATTTCGCCGGTTTCCTCATCCAGCACCCAGAAGTCAAAACGGTGTTGATCGCCGACAAGTATTTGAAAAGGAGCAAGGTCGGAGTAGTCCCGCAGGATGGGCGGCAGGATATTGTCCAGCGCCCGCATGCCGCCGCGTTGCAGGGCTTCCATTGCCGGATTCCACTTTTTGGCAAACCACCAGTTGGCGGAATTATAACCGCCGATCTGCCAACCCCTTCGCTTCGCTTCGACGGCCAGTAGGGCATAGAGGTCTTTCCGGTTTATTCGGCGATGTTCCCGCTTCCCGCAAAGGCTGATCCAGAAGTCCACTGCCTTCGGCGTCCACGTGCGGGGCTTGTCCTGATAGGCTTTGGTATGGCGCAGCCCGGCAATACCCTTTTCCTTGTATTTGGCTTGCCAGCGACAAATTGATCGCCAGTGGACACGATGTTTCCGCGCGACAGTCTCCATCCACTTACACTTGCCCTTTGTCCAGGTGGACGGCAGAGCATCAGCATCGCGGAGAATAGCCAGGATATTTATAATGCGCGGATTCTGTAAATCCTGTTCACTGAGGGCACTGTCTTTGTTCCACTTACCGCTCCGACTCATTGCCTCGGTAAAAGTCAACGTTGGCAGGGATAGTTCTGTGTGTCCTGGAAGTTCCATCAGCCTATTTTCCCTCGGCAACTTTTCCATTGATTTCTTTAGAGGCATGCTCTACAAAGGACTTGTGTCCCTGATACCGTGAACTTACATGGTTCAGATTATGTGCTGCATCGTAGCGATCCGGCCAAAGCAGCCAGGGATCAGTGTTAATGTAATCGGCAATGAGGTATTCATATTTAGGAATAGGCACCTTTTTCACGCCTGTGAAACAAGTTCGATCAATATCATGGATGGAGGCCAGTTTACTAAAGTTAAGCTCTTGAAGATCAAGACGATGTTTGATCCATTTCCAAGTAGTATCGTATGATTTTTTTTGCATGGCTATTTCCTCTACGGAGGAGATATACTGAAATATATCTCAGATGTCAAGGAAATAAATTTCATTAAGATATATTATGAATACTAAAGGTACTTTATCGTTTACAGATAGGATTAAAGCAACAATTGCGTTGGTCGGTAGTGCTGAAAAATTGGCATATAACTCAGGTATGTCGGCAAGGGTAATAGGTCAATATTTGTCAGGGAAGACTGATCCTACCAGAAAAAAACTAATAGCTTTGGCGGAAGCGGCTGGCGTCAATACTGACTGGCTCGTAACAGGCGTCGGCCCAATGAAAAAGGGAGAGCGGGAGGTGCTTGCGCCGGAATTACTAACAGTGATTATTGAGGGTTTAGATGATCTCGAAACCGCACTCGGGAAAAAATTGACCTATGCAGAAAAGGCTGAGATCATCAGCCATACTTATGTTCTATATTCTGACGCCGATCCCGCATCAGACCAAACAAAAATTTTGATCCAGGATTCCATAAAAGAAGTCTATAATTTATTTTCCTCTTTGGATGGGATGATTGAAACGGAAAAAGGCCGGGAGCAGGCCATAAAAATATTTACGAGACTATTTGGGAAAGCTTTGACTGAGGAAAAAACTAAACGCGCAGCACAGACATTAATCGGCGCAAAATTATCCAGGCTCCGTCTTAAGTAAAGTTGTCGCCGATTACGTTGATATGACCTTCGGTTTTCTGGGATAAGCTATTCGGTGAAAAAAATTCGCCAATAAGGTAAAAAAAGCAGTAATATTTTTTCGGCCAATTTTTTTAATCTCTTATTTTAATTCAATTATTTCAGTCATTCTGTTAGTAGTAGTTAGCTTTAGTTAGCCATAGTTAACGTTATTTCCCTTTGTAACCGAATACATTAATCCTCACACACACCGAAAAAATCAAAAAGGGTAGCTGTAGGGTAGCATACAAAGATCAAGGGATTAACCATAAATAGCTAACCCCTTGATTTATTTGGCGCGCCCAGGAGGATTCGAACCTCCGACATCCAGATTCGTAGTCTGGCGCTCTATCCAGCTGAGCCATGGGCGCGTGATATATTATAAAATTTTTCGGCAGCCATATAATACTTAACTGCCACTCCGGCAATCAAAGCCACAGGAAACTCACAATTAAACTGGCGGAGAGAGCGGGATTTGAACCCGCGGTACACCTTTTACGGGCGTACAATCGCTTAGCAGGCGATCGCTTTCGGCCACTCAGCCATCTCTCCGCTTTTTTATCCGGCCAATATTTTTAAAATAAGGCGTCCGATTAAATTTTCTGGACGCGTTTTACAATTTACTGGCGGAGGGAGCAGGATTCGAACCCGCGAACCTTTCGGTCAACGGTTTTCAAGACCGCCGCCTTCGACCTCTCGGCCATCCCTCCTTGCATAATAATATTTTGAATGCACTATAATATATTATTGTTATGGTGCGCGATCCTATCAACACCTCTCATATAAGGCTGTAATACCTGGGGAATCAAAACAGAACCGTCCGCCTGTTGATAATTCTCCAAAATCGCCACCACAGTTCTACCCACGGCCAGTCCCGAACCGTTTAATGTGTGAACAAATTCCACCTTGCCACTTTCTTCCCGGCGGAAACGGATCGATGCCCGGCGCGCCTGATAATCTTCAAAGTTACTGCAGGAAGAAATTTCAAGATACACATTTTGCCCCGGCATCCAGGCCTCCAAATCATAGGTTTTAGCGGATGAAAACCCCAAATCCGCAGAGCAAAGAGTCACTGTACGATGATGAATTCCCAATCTCTTGAGCACCTCTTCCGCATTGACGGTTAATTTTTCCAGTTCATCATAAGAATCTTCCGGCCTGGTAAACTTGACCATTTCCACCTTGTTAAACTGATGCTGGCGAATCAATCCCCGCGTATCCTTGCCGTAAGAGCCGGCCTCCGAGCGAAAACAAGGCGAATAGGCAACGTAATGAATCGGCAGTTTGTTTTCCTCCAGTATTTCATCACGGAAAATATTCGTGACAGGGACTTCCGCGGTCGGAATCAAGAAATAGTCCATCCCTTCAATTTTAAAAAGATCTTCGGCAAATTTCGGCAACTGGCCGGTGCCGGTCATACTTTCCCGGTTAACCATGAATGGAGTCAACACTTCGGTATAACCGTGCTCGCCTGTATGTAAATCGAGCATGAAATTGACCAAAGCCCGCTCCAACGCGGCAGCTAATCCTCGATATAAAGTGAAACGCGCTCCAGCTATTTTTGCTCCGCGGGCAAAATCCAAAATATTCAGACTCTCCCCGATATCCCAGTGAGCTTTCGGCTCAAAAGCAAAAGCCGGCTTTTTCCCCCAACTGCGCAGGATAGGATTGTCTTCCGAGCCCTGGCCAATGGGCACCGATTCATGCTGAATATTGGGAATCATCAGTGAAAAATTATTGAGCTCTTCTTCGGTGGTTCTTAAGCTCTCATCAAGTTCCTTGATTTTTGCCGAAACCTCGCTCATCTTGGCAATCAAAGCGGTGGCATCGGATTTATTTTTTTTGAGTTCGCCGATTTTTTTGGAAGCATCATTGCGCTCGTTGCGCAGTGTTTCTACTGCCAGTAAAATATCTCTTCTTTTTGTATCCAAACCTAAGAAACGGTCAAAATCAATGGCCTGGCCTCTTTGATTCATTTTTTGATTGACAAACTCGATGTTTTGCCTTAAATACCTAATATCCAACATGATATTTCCTATAAATAAAAGCGGTGACATTCGTCTAAAAGACGAAGACCACTATCACTTTGAGCTTATGAAGTCAATAATTTTGTCCGCTAAATCAATACTGTTGACGGGTAAACCTTTTTTTCAGCAGTCTGATGATGCCATAAATCTCCGGGCTTTTTAAAAGATATGCGCAGATAAAAAATGCAGACCCGCCCATGGCAACCGAAACAATAAGGTAAATCAGCCGCTCGTTAAAGTGCGCTTCCGTACTCCAGGGCAGGAAGAAATAAACCAGTATCAGTGCTGCGAGCATAACTAATGAAGAAATGATTATTTTGACGATGGATGAATAAAAGCCACGGTCTAAAAATGTCCCGATTTTTTTCTTTAAAACAACAAATAGAATTATAACATTAACCGTTGCCGCCAGCGAATTAGCCAGGGCGAGACCGTTATGCTTTAAAGGGTGCATTAAAACCAGGCTGGCCGCTAAATTGACTATAAATGTGATTATAGCGGCCTTCATCGGCCATTTAGAATCCTGCAATGAGAAAAAAATGGGGACGATTACGCGAATAACGGAAAACGCCCACAAACCCAAAGCATAACAAAACAATGCTTGGGAGGTTAGTGTTGCTGCTTTTTCATCAAAGGCGCCCCGTTGAAACAAAACGGAGATAATAGGTAAATGAAGAGCCATTAACGCAATCATGGCGGGAATTGTAACGAAAAGCATCAACCGCAGGGAAAAAGATAAGCTTGATTTTAATTCCTCTAGATTTTCGTTGGCAACATGCCTGGAAAAACTGGGCAGAGTCGCTGTGCCAATGGCTACGGCAAAAATCCCCAGGGGCAGTTCCATAACACGATCGGCGTAGTAGAGATAGGAAACACTTCCTTTGGGTAAAAATGAGGCAAGAATTGTCCCCACGAACACATTAATTGTGTTTACCGCAGCAGCTAAAATAGCCGGCAGCATCAATGCGGTGATTTGTTTAATTCCGGGATGATGTAAGTTTACTCGAAATTTAAATTTTACTCCGAACTTTACTAGAAACGGCCATTGCATTGCCAATTGCAGCACGCCGCCGATCATCACACCTATAGCCAGCGCCGTAATGGGCTGCGCAAAAAAGCCGCGGAGACACAATGCGGCTATAATCATGGAGATGTTTAAAACCACAGGCGAAAGCGCGGGAGCGGCAAAATGCCGGAAAGAATTTAGAATGCCCATGCATAAAGCCACCAGAGACATAAAGAAAATGTAGGGAAACATCAGGCGATTCAAGAAAACCGCCAGGGCGAATTGATCAGGTGTGTTTAGGAAACCCGGTGCATTCAAAGCAACTATCAGCGGTGAAAATAAAACACCAAGCATGGAAATAATCACTAAAACTATAGACAATAAGGTAAAGGCGACATTGGCCAATTCCAGAGCTTCTTGCTTTGATTTTTTATGGAGATATTCAGTAAACACGGGAATAAAAGAAACGGTAAGCGATCCTTCGCCAATCAATCTTCTTAAAAGATTGGGGATACGAAAAGCGACTAAAAAAGCATCATAGATCCAACCGGCACCGAAAATAGCGGCAATAACAATATCGCGAATAAGGCCGAATATCCGGCTCAGCATTGTGGATATCCCCACAATTCCCGCGGCTTTGGCTACATGTGAATTTTCTGAATTATTTTCCAGTTCCATAATGTTTGGATATGCTACTTCTGTAAAAGCAGGGCAATTTTTATTTGATCATACACTGACAATAAATTCTGTGGAAGAAAAATATTACAAAAAATCATTTAAACATTTTAACATGATTTGGAACTAAAAAATATTACTTAAAACAAATAAAGCTAAATAATAAAAGGCGGCTCTGAGAACAGAACCGCCTTTTAAAATTCAAAGGACTAACTTATGTTTATTTAACCACCAGCTTGAATTTTCCTCAACTGAGCAGGAGTCTTGTATGCTTTGGGATTAATATATTTCTGCATTGCCTTTACATTTTCCGGACAGGATTCACTTAGAAAAACCATTTTCCCGTTCTCTTGATATTGAAAAATCGCCCAAAAGGCATACCCTGGATATGACTTGTAGGGGTTATTTGGCTCAACGTGCATAGTAGAGTGATAGAACGGTTTGACCTTCTGGGTCTGGTATTTCATCTTTCCCAGGGAATAGGGTGTCGTGACCTCTTCCATTCCCTTGATCAGCATTTTGATATTGTCCGTTTCCTTGGCGTATTCGATCGCATTTTTCATATGCAGGATATCGGCATAAGCATAGTGCACGTGCTGCTGCATGGGGATATTCCGGTCATGAGCCTTCTTCACGAGGGGAATCGTATAAGGTGTCAGGGCAATAGTGTCGAGGTCGTAATAGCTCGAAATCACCCCTAGGGCTTTTCCACCGGTCATCCTCCAGAAATCATGGGTCTGCGAAACGCCACCGTACAGATGGACGGCAATATCTTTTGCGGCGGAATCAGCCCACTGTTTTGTAAATGACTCCGTATCTGTGAACCAGGAACTGCAATAGAAGATTACATCGGCTTTAGCCTCGGCAATCTGTTGGAGTATCGGGAAATAAAGAGTCCCTCGAGGTTTCACTGCCTTGCTGTAAACAACTTCTATACCGCTATCCTTAGCCATTTTCTCCCACGTCGGCAAATTGATGTAATCGATTCCTTTGCGCCATTCTGTCGTCCAGGCTAGATCTTCCCATAGAATGGCGAGCCTCTTTGCCTTCATTACCTTCGGATAGAGGTATGTAAAGTAGTATTTCATGGGTGCATAGTGAGCAGGTTCCGGATCATAATCCCGGAAGCAGTGGTCGTATTTGGGAGCCTGGTCAATGATGCGCGCCGTCAATTCCGAACCCATCGGACCGTTGAAAATCAGAATGTGGGGATATTCTTTGAAAAGCACCCCTGAGGCCTCTTGAATGGCCAGGCAGATCTCCGAACGCCCTTCTACGGAAACGAATGTTGCCTTGTCCTCAATGATCAGCTTTCTGAACGCCTCAACGGACAGCGATGTGTCGCCCTTGCCGTCCTGCACAATATACTTCACCGGCCGTCCCAGGATACCGCCGGCGGCGTTAATTTCATCAACCGCCATCTTCTGGATATCCATGCATGGCTTAGTACCCGGGGATGCAACGTTGCCAACATACCCGATAACAATGGGCTCCCCTTGCGGTTCTGAGAATGACACCGCTGGCAGTGATATCGCCATTACCGCTACCACCACTACTGAGACGATGAAGCCAACAACCCTTATACCTTTCTTCATCATGGTACCTCCTCCTTTAAAAAATATTTCCATCCTAAAAAAATTCACCCGTCCCTACGGAACGGATCTTCATTTATGAGTATTAAATATTTTATCATCCCTTGAGGTACTTATCCCTGATATAGTCATTATCCTTCCCGATCTCGCAGGAAACCCACTTCACCCTAGGGGGTGATTCGGACATCTTGACGAAATTTGCGCTAATAGTATATTTACCTAAATTTTTATCTTCAACTTCCTGGAACGCCTTGCGGATATGCCATTGCTTGTTTTCCATAGCGGTCTCCGGCGTCATCAATTTCATAACTATAGGAACTCCACCACCCCGCCATTTGGATCTTGCTGATTTCTTACTGTAATTCAAAGCCATTCTAACCAATTCATCGCCAGTATGCTTCATGGTTTCTTTTTCGATTAGTTTATGAAGATGCGTCGCCTGTTCCAGAATGTCGGGTATACGATCCGATGAATATCTCCAATCGTCTTCGATCTCCCACAGACCTAAAATCTTAAGCAAGGCTCGAAAATCATGATCTCTTGGAGCAGCAATGGCAACGAATCCATCCTTGCACTTCCAATGGCCATAAGGATATAAGATAAAATCCAGAACTCCGATCCTTGGCCGCGCTTTTCCCCATGTACAGCCGATTGAGGCCGGAATTCCTACCATGGAAGAATAAGCGTCCATGCTCGCCACATCCACCATCTGTCCCTGTCCCGTGTTTTGCCGATGAATAAGAGCTACTGTCCCCGCCAGGGCGGCACTAAGCCCGGAAACATACCAACCAGCCCACATTCCCGCACGCAACGGCCAGCTATATGGTTCCCCCATCTCCGGCACGTCCCCCATCTCGGCGGGAAGTCCTGATCCCGCCTGGGAAGTAATGTCGGAATCAGGCATACGGGCAAACTGCCTGGCTTTATCCGTATACTGTCCATAGGGAGTAACGGCTATATAGACTAGACCCTTGTTATTAGCACTTAGCTGCCGGAAACTTATCCCCCACAAATCCATATCTCCGGCAGGAAATGTTTCAATGACGACAGCGGCCTTTTGAGCCAATTTACCGAAAACTTCTCGATCTTTAGCGTTATTTTTAATATCAAGAGTCATGTAACGCTTATTTCTTCCTTCCATCATAAAGGGTATTCCCACTCCTTTGACATTGACACCGAAAGGCGTCATTTGACGGGCAGTATCCCCTTCGGGAGGTTCGATCTTAATCACTTCGGCGCCAAACTCGGCAAAAAAACTGGCGGCAATAATTCCCGCGAAATTGCCGTGGCTGGCATCTAAAACGAGCAAATCATCCATAACCTCCGCCTTTCCTTCGGGATTCATAATGTCGGCCAATGACCTAGCCATTTCGGAAAGACGGGAAGAAGCGTGCCGTGTGTATATTTCTTCTTTTTGTGCTTTCGGGCTCATTTACAAACCTCTTTTCCGTAGTTGCATATAGGATCTTCATTCAGATTATAGTATACAGGCGGTTTCAGACCCGGCCTGTCGTCAAATGTGCCAATAACCCTTTTCTTTTCCAGATACTTGATCTCTTCTTCCGACATACCAAGAAACTTCTTCAGCACGACCCGGTTATGGTAACCGAGAGGGCGGGCAAGCCACTTGGTTCTCGATGGCGTCCCGCTAAGCTGTGCCGAGGGGCCGGCGATTACTAATTCTCCGTACATATCGTCTTTAAAAAGGACGACGCTTCCCCGTTTACGCCGCCATTCGTCATTACAAATCGTCAAGTCATCTGCCACTGCTGCTGCCGGAAATTCCTTTGAATTTGCGGCATTGATAATTTCCTCGGCGGTTTTAGATTTTACCCAATCGGCGACAATACTATTCAAAGCCTTCGCATTTTCCGGCTTTAGTCTCTCCATGTTGTTGTTAAAGCGCTCATCCTTAAGCAATTCTTCTTTGCCCATTGCACTCAAAAGACCTTGAAACTGGTCATGAGTGGCGCAGGCTAAAGCTAAGAATTTTTCATCACCCGCTTTGAAAATTGCTGACGGAACCATAGTTGGATCTGAATTTCCAGTCCGACCGATTTCTCCTCCGGTGACAGAATGGTAGGTATAATTAAATAAAAGACGCATCAAGGCTTCGGACTGGGCCAAATCAATATACTGTCCTTTTCCTGTTTTATTTCTGTAGTAAAGTGCCATCATGATCGATAAGGCCCCAAAATTACCCGGTACAAAATCGCCCAGATAGTCGGGAAGCTTATAAAACTTATCCGTACCAGGATACCCGTTGAGACTTAAGACACCACTGGCAGCTTGGGCTAAAAGGTCCCATCCCGGGAAAAATCGCATCGGCCCGTATTGACCATACGTAGAGCAGCTTAAAAAAATAATCTTGGGATTTATTTTACTGATCTGAGAGTAGCCTATCTTCCATGCTTCCGCTGTTCCGGGAGCAAAGTTTTCAATGACTACATCGGCTGTCTCGGCCATTTTGTAAATCAATTCTTTAGACTTGGCCAGTTTTAAATTTACGGAAAGAAAATATTTATTTTTGGTAATATTGTGCCAGATCGGATTGGAGTGTTTCCAGTATTTGCCCCAGTAGGTTGCGGGTCTCCAGAGGTCTCCGGAGAAGGGCAGTTCCAATTTGATGACCTCCGCCCCGTAATCCGCAAGAAGCCTGGCAGCAATAGGACCAAAGATCACGTGAGAGAAATCCAACACGCGAATACCTTTTAAGGCTTCTGGTTTTGTGCCTGCTTCAGATGGATTGAACAGCTTTTCAGTATAAGAAAAATAGTCTTCCATGATTTATCTCCCCAAATATGCCTTCTTCACCAAATTATTCTTCATCAGGTTTACGCCCGTATCTTCAATAACAACTCTGCCGTCTTGAAGAATATACCCCCTGTTGGCTAACTGCAGGGCTCGCAGAGCGTTTTGCTCAGTAAGTAAAATGGTGAGCCCTGCATCCCGGAGCTTAACCAGGGTTTCATATAGAGCATCCACGATAATAGGTGCAAGACCTATGGATGGCTCGTCTATCATCATAAGCTTGGGATTCGCCATAAGGCCTCTGCCGATTTTAAGCATCTGCTGCTCTCCACCGCTGAGGAGTCGTGCCATCTGGTTGGACCGCTCCTTGAGAATCGGGTATAGGCTATAAACATAGCATAATGTTTCATTTCTTTTTTTCCAGGAATTGCTCCGATAAGCTCCCAGGAGAAGATTTTCCTTAACCGTCATATAAGGGAAGGTCTTGCTTCCCTCCGGCACCTGAACAATGCCCATATCCACTACTTTGTGCGGTGGTAAATTTAGAATGGGCTCATCCTGAAAGATTACTCTTCCGGTCGGATGTTTCATAAATCCCTGAATGGTATTTAATATAGTGCTTTTGCCTGTTCCATTGGAACCGAGAATAGTAACGATTTCATTTTCTTTTACATTAAAACTTACATCATGGAGCACCGGGATGACGCCATAAGAGACATTAAGTTTATTAACTTCAAGCATACGTCTTCCACCCCCTCCCCAGATAGGCCTCAATCACAGCTTCGTTGTTCACTACTTCGTCCGGGGTTCCTTCGGCAAGTTTTTCACCGTAATTGATAGCAATAATGCGATCAGCGGATTCCATTAGCACCGCCATGACATGCTCTATCCAGAAGATGGTAATTCCAAACTGTTCTTTGGCCCGAGCAATGAGTTGAATCGCATCATTGGCCTCGCCGGGATTGAGACCAGCCATAACCTCATCGATAAAGAGAAGTTTCGGCGTTGTAGCCAGAGACCGGGCAAGTTCTAACATTCTCAACTCATAAAAAGTCAAATCGCGGGCAAGAATAGCCCGTTTGCTGAAGAGCCCGACAAACTCAAGATAATGCGTCGCCTCAACCATCGCATCTTCAAAACTCTGGTTAATACGTTTCTTACCGCACAGGGCGCTGGTGGCCACACTAGCCAAAGCAGTCAATTCAGGAAAGGGCCGGGGAATTTGGTAAGTTCGGGCAAGTCCCATATGCGCCCGCTGATAAGGCTTCATCTTGGTGATGCTTACCCCATTCATTTCGATCTCGCCTGAATCGGCGTTAAGATAGCCGGAGAGCACATTAACCACTGTTGATTTCCCCGCGCCATTGGGACCGATAAAGCCGACGGTTTCACCTTCGTGAATCTCGAATGATAAATTATTTACCGCAACAATGCCCCCAAAAGTCTTCGTGATATTGCTAACTTTCAGCAGTTCCGACATTTATTAATTTACCTCCGCACATGTATTGTTGGGAAATACTCTCTATAACGGCGTTTACGATAAATCCCAAAAAGACCTTCCGGAAGCACGAAAAGAAGGATTATAAGAATTAAAGGGAATACAACTGCCTGTATCGGCCCCATAGTCCTGATCAGAATCATCTCTAAAAAGGCGACAAAATAACCGCCGACAACACAGCCAAATACTTGGGTCCGGCCCCCTATCATCATAGCTAAAAATATTTTCAACATAAATGCAAACGTAAGATAAGTTTGTCCGGCAAATGAAGAAAAATAGTGCGCGTAAAACCATCCGGCAACCCCAATCATACCGGCGGAAAAAACAAAGGAAAGAATTTTAACTTTGTTTATATTTACTCCAATGCCGTGTGCCACTTCCTCATCGTCATTGATAGCCGCCATAATCAATCCATAACGCGACTTTATAACCTTGTTGATGACCAAAAGGTACAAAACCATGATGAAGATGGAAATGTAAGCTATAACCAGGAAATTGATTCTGGCATTCCCCAAATCCAGAAGGGGCTTGATACCAAAAAGTCCGGTATCCCCCTTAAAGATATCTGTATAGATAATGGTAACTTCAAAAAAAACGAAAGGCAAAAGCAGGGATAACAAAACATAGTAGAGGCCTCGGGCAACAACCACCAGAGGACTGAAGACAAGAGCCGCAAATAGAGTAATTAAAATCGCAAATGGCAATGTAGCCAGTGGTCCCCAGCCGTAAGCAATGCTGAGCAGGGCGGCCGCATAACCTCCTACGCCGACGAAAAAATTCGGGCCAAAATTGACCCGGCCTGTCCCTAAAGTCATCAGCGACATCGGTAAAGCGATAGCGGCGTAAAGATTTGCCGAGATCATTGTATTGATAAGCCCGGGGCTTATAAAATAAGCAACGGCGGGAAAAACAAGTAAAAGTGCAACCCAGAAGATGGAATTGCGCCAGTATCTGGGTTCGATCATCCATTCCCATTTCTTATCCTTAAATCTGATTACAACGCGATCTCTTTTTAATTCAATATCTACCATAATGACTCACTCCTTGTTAATCCCTGCGGTCTCACTATCAAAACAATCATGACCAGCACTAAAGCCGAGAGTGTCATAAAACGCGGCTCCCCGACAATAAAACACATAACTGCATGAACTGCCCCGATGAGAAAGCTCGCCATAATGGTACCTTTCAGGTTACCTAGTCCTCCCAGAACGGCTACTAGGATGGCGGTAAACATGTAAAGCTGACCCATCTGCGGATCGACTGTCCATACCGGCGCGATAATAAGCGTGCCGATCATAACAGGCACAAGCACAAACATCATCGTGAAAATATAAAGGCTCTCCACGTTAATACCGACAATCTGGGAACTGTATATGCTCTGGGAAATGGCTCTTATAGCAAGGCCTGTCCTTGTTTTAAGAAAGAATAAAACGAAAAGTCCGGTTAGAAGAAGCGCGATAATTGATCCGATAAGAAGCTGGGTCGAAACAATAACCGAACCGATTTGCGTAGTCCCCTTAATCAATTCTGTTTGTAAATAAACACCTGTTTGCATGGGATATTGATAATTGATAGCCTGCTCAATGATGACCGTTAACAGTAAAAGACCGACCAGCATTTCCAGTTCTTTATCCAGGTATTTCTTGATAACTCCTTTATAGATGAGAAAGGCGATAATAAATTGAACCGCCACCATGCCGAAAATCGCCGGTATCAGACTCCATCCCAGATCATGCAAAAACATCCACGTGATGTAGATAGTTACCGGGAATATATAAGCATAACCGAGATGAAAAATTCTCAATACACCGCAGATTATGGAAAACCCTAATGAAACAAGTAGATAAATTGAACCTAAAATGAAAGTGTAAATTAGTAAGTTTTGTATATAAACCCACATATTCTTTTTTTCTCCCTTCTTTACTTTTGACCCGCGCTAAGTCCTTAATCATGGGAAGAATCTAGTAAATATAGTGCAATTTATATAATAATATTGATACTTGCTGAAACTCTTACCCAGCATTAATAAAGCATTCGAAAATAATAGCTTGAAAATGATTCTCTGAATTACGAAAAAACACTGACAAGCACACGTGTATTTTGTTAATCGAGCTTTGAATGTTTGTCAACAGTTTTTAATCTTTTTTTTGCCGCTCTCCTGACCGCAAGTAAAAAAACCACCTTAAGCTTATCGCCGGTGTTTCTTTCATTATGGCGAGGCTTACCGCGCGATGCGGCAGCCTGATTAGCGCTACAAGATATTACTTATTTTTTCTTCTAAGTCTTTCTTGCTTATATCTTTCACCAAGACTACTTTTTTTCGTGATTTTTCGCCGGCCAAAATTTCCAACTGACTTCTTCTCAGCTCCAATACTTTGGAGAGCAGTTTTACGCAGGCAAGGTTAGCCGCTCCTTCCACAGGTTGCGCGGTAACCTTAAGCTTAAGCGCACCATCTTGCCAACCGGTTATTTCAGCGCGGGAAGCGCGAGGGGTAACTTGAATTTCAAAAGTTAAGCCGTTTTTAAATTCTTTTATCTGAAACATGCCTGCCAAAAAGAACCTTTCTTGACGACATTATAAATTTCGGGCTAACTTAATTATTATTTCTACTAAAAAATACTGCAAAAAGATAATCATCAAAATGACAATAATTGGGGAAAGATCAATTCCGACATTATGCAAAGGAATTATGCGGCGCACAGGACGAAGCACCGGCTCTGTAGCTCTATACAAAAAGATTACGATTTTATTATATGGGTCTGCATTTACCCATGATATTACGGCGCGGAAAATTATAATCCACATGTAAATCGTTAAAACAATATCAATGATCTTAGCTAAAGCAAAAATAAAGTTACTTAAAACAAACATAAAAACCTCATAAATTCGAGTTTAGCCGCCCTGGGAAATGGACAAGACAAAAATATTTAAAGCTTCATTAAACTCTTTTGGCCTTTCCATCATTACCATATGACCGGATCCTTCTATCAGGCATAGTTTTGCCCCGCCTATACCTCCGGCGATTTGACGGGAAAAATCCGGCGGCGTCATTTTATCTTCCGCCCCGCAGATTACTAGCACAGGCACAGCTATTTTACCTATTTCTTCGGTTAAGTTCAATTTATTGCACGCCGAGAGATCATCATATAAAACATCTATATTGGCCCGAGAAAGGCTTTTTTTCAGCAAGTCAAAAAACTGGGGGCGGTTTTCCTTGGCCAGCGAAAACTTGCATATTAAGTCGATTGCTTCCGCCGGATTTGTTTTAAAAAATCCCAAGAGGGAAGGATTAACCGGCATTTTCATCCCGCCGCCAACCGGAACAATTCCTTTTATCTCTTGCGGGTAATTTAGCGCGAATTGCAGAGTGATGGCGGCACCCAGAGAATGACCGACCAGGATAGAATTCTTTAGACGTAAAGCATCCAGCAGTTTCCTTACCCAGAGACAATAGTTCCCCACATCGCTTTCACCACTCCCCTTAGAATGGCCGTGTCCCGGAAGATCGACGGCAACAATATTATAATGCTTATGTAATTTGGCGTATTGTAACGACCATAAACTGTGGTCGCCGCCGGACCCATGGATGAAAATCAAGTTTTGTTTGTGCGCTCCAAAATCACTGCTATTAATCCAACAGGCAATTTTCGTAGATTCAACATTAAAATATTTCAGCATATTGATTTACCCCTAATGTGAAGTGAATATCACAAAAACAAAAATTTAGGCAATGGAAGAATGCGCCAAGATAGCTGATTTATGTTGACAGAATAAAGGGGAAAAGTGCATGAACAAAGTGAAAGGAAGGCGGAAATGTTTAAGGGAAAGAAAATAGCGATCATCGGCGGTGGAAAAATGGGAAGTATAATTGCTCAAGGTTTATTTGAGCAGAAAATTTTTTCCAAACGGAATATTACCGTTACCGATATTAACAGCGCCAGATTAGATTATATTCGTTCTACAATGGGGTTAAAAGTTTCTCATGACAATATAAACTCGGCAAAGAACGCGGATATAATCGTTATAGCTGTTAAACCGCAAAATATGGCCGCAACATTAACGGAATTCAGCTCAGTTATAGATGCTTCAAAAGTCGTGATATCCATTGCCGCCGGAATCACAACCTCTTTTATCGAAGCCTCTTTGCCCAAAGGCGCCCGGGTTTTAAGAGTAATGCCCAACACCCCCGCACTTGTAGGGGAGGGAGCGGCGGCCGTCGCCAAGGGCAGTTGCGCTACAATCGGCGACATTAAATTGACGCGCGCTATTCTTGACGCCGTGGGAATGAGTGTCGAAGTTGATGAAAAGCTGATGGATGCCATAACCGGACTCTCCGGCAGTGGTCCCGCTTATTGTTTTATGATCATAGAGGCGCTTATAGACGCCGGAGTAAAAATGGGGTTGCCGCGCGATTTAGCGGCGCAACTGGCAGCGCAAACCATGCTGGGAGCCGCCCGCCTTTGCCTTCAAAGCGATAAACAACCGGCGCAATTAAGGGAGATGGTAACGTCGCCGGGAGGCACTACCGCCGCCGGATTGAAGGTGCTGGAAGCAGGAAAAATTCGGGAAACGGTTATTTCCGCCGTGGAAGCGGCTACAAAGAGGTCTAAAGAATTATCGGGCGGCAAATAATAAGTTATTGATGATACATTTTCTATCGAAAGCGGGGAATTATCGGCGCGTTGCTATCAATAAATACTTAAAGTCCAGCCATCAGAAACTTTCATCACTTTTTTCTTTTTCATTAATGGGAATGGCCGGTTCTTTTGGCTCCGATGCTACAACTGTTTCTTTAGCTTCGGTCTGTGTAATAACCAGTGGACCTGCTTCGAGAGGCGGAAACGGCATCGCAGGCAAGTTTTCTTCAGTGGTTGTTACCGGTGGAATAGCCGACAGAGAACCATCTGTTTTCATTTCTACCGTTCTTCTTTTCTTGTGTCGAGGCCTGCGGCGGCTTTTCTTTTTCACCGGCTCTTTTTGCTCATCTTTTAATACCGAATTTTCGGCTGCTTTCAAAGGAAGCTCTTCCTGTACGGCCAGCTTTTCCAAAACTTGTTCCTTGATAATTTGCCGTATGTCCAGCTTGTCCCAGGGCATCTCCGTACTGCCTGAAATATGCAAATTGAGCCCGAAAGCTGTCTCCAGATTTAAAATTTCATTTCTTTTTTGATTGAGAATGTAACCAGCGATTTCATGCGGTAAAATTATTCTTAATTCGGAATAAATACCTTTGACCGCTTCTGATTCAATTTTGCGGAATGCCCCCAGCGCGGCATATTCCAAAGATGGACGCAGGCCGCTGCCTTTGCAGTAAGGACAAGTTGTATAACTGATTTCCTGAATTGTTGATTGTTTCTTTTGCCTCGATAATTCCAACATCCCAAATTTAGAAATGCGCGAAAGCTGAATTCTTGCCCTATCAATGCTCAGCGCTTTTTTGAACGATTTTTCCACTTCGGCGATATGCTTTTTATCGGCCATGTCAATAAAATCGATTACGATAAGCCCGCCTAAATCCCGTAAACGCAATTGCCGGGCAATTTCTTCGCTGGCTTCAATATTGGTCTTAAAAGCTGTTTCTTCAATCGTTCTTTTGTTGGAACCGCGGCCGGAGTTTACATCTATTGTAATCATGGCTTCCGTCGGATTGATAATAATGTACCCGCCGGATTTTAATTCCACGCGCTCCTGATAGATAACCCGTATTTGTTCTTCCAGCTGAAAGCTCTCGAAAAGGGGATTTTTTTCCTTATATTGTTTAACAATTCTTACATTACGGGGAGCCACAGCTTTTAAATAAACACGCATTTTGCGGAAGGTTTCGTAGTCATCAACAAGAATTTCATCAATTTCCGGCGTTAAATAGTCGCGTAAACTGCGCACGCCGAAGTCGGTCTCCTGATAAATCAGTAAAGGCGCGTTAATTATGCTTGCCTTCTTGTATATTTCTTTCCACAGGCGCATAAGGAGTTGATAGTCGCGCAAAATTTCCTGTTTGGTGCGGTTAATTCCCGCTGTCCGCACTATAAATCCCATATCCTCCGGGATTTTAATTTGTTCCATAAGATTTTTGATTTTTTTCCTGTCTTCTTCACTTTCTATCTTACGGGATATCCCGCCGCCGGGTTTGTTGGGCAGCAGAACCAAATACCTGCCGGGGAGTGAAATATAGGAAGTTAAAAGAGCTCCTTTGTTGCCGCTTGCATCTCTTACGGCTTGGACGATGATTTCCTGTCCCGCTTTGAGCAATGGTTTACCACCGGCCTGAGGGCTTTCCGGTTCGACAAAATATCCCGGGCTTACATCTTTAAGAGGAAGAAAACCATCCTTGACTCCCCCATAATCAACAAAAGCCGCCTGCAAACCCCGTTCAACTTTCAGCACTTTGCCTTTGTAAATATTGCCGGTAATCGGTTCTTTTACCGACATCTGAATGTTGAATTCAATGAGCTTGCCCTTTTCATTAACGGTGGCCATACGCATCTGTTCTTTATGAACAGCGTTAACGAGCATAGTATGTTTCATAAATGTCCTTTTCGGCCGGCTGCTATTTTGCGCGTTTTGGAGCGGGTATAGGCTTTCGTTAGCCTATTCACCAAATATGCGGCTCGACCTTTTGTATTTATTCGTAAAACTCCAATTCCGAAAGCGAAGCCCGGTCATGATGACCTTCAGGTTACGGCTGCAGGGCGAAGCGTATAACCTAAAGGTCACACGTCGGAATTGGTAAGTTGAACAATCCCGCGTAGCGGAGGGTATGAACCTAAAAGCGCGCTGCGGGGTTCATACCCGTGGTAGAAAGGCGCTGATATCGCCTTTTCCAATTCTAATAATTTCGATATTGTCATCAATAAGGCTGATGACACTCGATGGCTCGGGTATAATATTACCACCATCGATAATTAAATCAACAACTCGGCCAAAGCATTCCTTGATGGCATAAGGATCGCCCAAAGCTTCACCATCCGCTGTTTTTACGCTGGTGCTGATTATCGGCTGTCCCAATTCTCTTACCAGAGCCAGGCAAATTTGATTATCCGGCACTCTGATTCCTGTCGTCGGTCTTTTCGGCAAAATGATTTTCGGCACCAGGCGCGACGCTTCCAAAATAAAAGTATAGGAACCGGGTAAAAGCCGTTTCATTGTTTTATAGGCATAGTCGGTAACTTTGGCATACTGGCTTATATGTTTTAAATCCGAACAAACGAAGCTCAAAGGCTTCTTCTTATTTCTTTTTTTTAATTCGTAAATTTTTTCAATACCTTTTTTATTGGACAAATCACATCCCAAACCGTAAACCGTATCGGTAGGATAAATTATTATTCCCCCTTCACGCAATACTTCCACAGCCTTTTTAATAAGGCGCGCTTGTGGATTCTGGTTGTTAATGGACAACATGGCTAAATTCCCGACTACTTGTCCTCATTTGCAATTGTGTATATCAATAATTTAGCGCTTTGGCAATCAAAGCTTCTTCGAGAGACAGGCGTATAGTTCTATCTATATGTCGAGGGACCAATGACTCGACCCTGTAAAGATAAATTCAAGAAGACGGTTTGGTATGATTATTTATTGTTAACCCTGTCTTTACTGAGTTTGTATTCAATACTATCGACAAGCGCCTGCCAACTGGCTTCAATAATATTTTCGGAAACGCCGATAGTACTCCATACATCTTCTCCATCCGTGGAATCCAAAAGCACCCGAACACTCGCGGCTGTGCCTTCCGAACCTTCCAGCGTGCGCACTTTAAAATCAACCAAATGCATCTCTTTAATTTGCGGATAAAATTTTGTGAGCGCTTTACGCAGAGCGTGATCGAGAGCATTCACCGGACCGTTTCCCTCGGCAGCAGTTAATTCTTCCTCACCATCGACCGATATTTTAATAGTGGCCTGAGAAAGACAAGGTTTATCTTCCGAGCGCGAAGTAACAACATTAAAACTCTCCAGAGTAAAAGGTTCGATAAACTCGCCAATCACCTTCTTAATCAGCACGGAAAGCGAGCCGTCGGCGGCGTCAAACTGAAAACCTCGATCCTCCATAAGTTTGACTTCATGCACTATTTTTTTACTGAGGGCATCATTTTTAGCCAGGTTAATACCCAATTCTTTGGCTTTATATTCAATATTGCTTTTGCCCGCCAAATCGGAAACCAGGACGCGCCGGTGGTTGCCGACAAGTTCCGGTTGTATATGCTCATAGGCCATGGAGTTTTTGACCACAGCGCTGACATGCACTCCGCCTTTGTGCGCAAAAGCGCTGCGCCCCACAAACGGCCGCGAATTAAGCGGCGGAACGTTGGCGACATCGCTTACATAATGAGAAAGGTTCGTCAGCTGTCGGATAGATTCCGCAGGCAAACAATTTTTACCCATTTTCAGCTGCAAATTGGCAATGATAGAAATTAAGTCGGCATTGCCGCATCTTTCTCCGTAACCATTGATCGTTCCCTGAACCATCTTAACTCCTTCCTGTACAGCAGCGATGGAATTGGCAACGGCAAGCCCGCAGTCGTTATGCGTATGAATACCGGCTATATTTAAAGGGATATAAGAAGATATTTTTTTTAAGATATCGCTGATTTCATTAGGCATAGAACCGCCGTTGGTATCGCAAAAAACTATCATATCCGCACCGGCGGTAAGCGCCGTTTTGACAACTTTGGCCGCATAGCGGGGATTGTTTTTATAGCCATCGAAAAAATGTTCGGCATCAAAAAGAACTTCTTTACCCATCGCTTTCAAGTATTCGATGGAGTCGGTAATCATGGTTAAATTCTCATCCAGATCAGTTTTAAGAATTTCGGTTACGTGCAGATCCCACGCTTTTCCGACTATAGCGCAGGCAGGGGTGCCTGCTTTGACCAAAGACTTCAAATTGGGGCATGATTCCGGCTTCATATGCGGACGGCGGGTACTGCCGAATGCCGTCAACCGTAAATTTTTAAAGTTAACTTTTTTTGCCATTTCGAAAAAGCGCACGTCTTTGGGATTGGAACCCGGCCAGCCGCCTTCGATGTAATGGAAATGTGTTTCATCACACCGTTGGGCTATGCGCAGTTTTTCTTCCGCCGAAAAATTGGTTTGTTCTCCCTGTGTTCCATCCCTTAAAGTGGTATCGTAAATCAAAATTTGATTTTTTGCCATTTTGTCCTCACTTTCAAAAAAAATCCGCTGTCGGGTTTCCCTGGCAGCGGATTTCGATTTCGTTTGATTTGAATTATGGCTACTCCATAACCAGGCCTCTTATGGAGAAGCTAATTATGATGATGCTAATTATAATTTCACTAATAATGATCGTATTCATAGGGTCAAATATTTAATTTGGCTGTATAATATTTTTTTAATGGCATTTTGTCAATAGAAATAATTTCTATAATTGAGTATGCCCACCATCAAAGAAGATTTTAATAGAGCAAGAAATGTGCTAAGCTAATAAACAACTACTGAAATCAAAAAAGAGGAATCTTGTCGGTTCATCAGCATCAAAATTACAATCATCCAGAAGCATCGTGGGGCAAGCGTTTAATTGTTTCCATGGCCATGAATTTGATCATTCCGGCGGTCCAGATTTACGGCGGCATTGTCTCCGGCTGTATGGCGCTCATAAGCGACGCGTTGCATAATTTAAGTGACTTCATTTCTCTCGTAATCAACTATGCGGCTCTGCTTTTGGGCAGGCGCGGGCCGACTTATAAACAAACTTTTGGATACAAACGAGTAGAAATCTTCGCAACATTAATCAGTGTATCGCTTTTATATGGCGCAGGTTTCTATATTGCCATAGAGGCATGGCAAAGATTCCTTAGTCCCCAGCCGATTGCCGGACAATTAGTTATCTGTATTGCCCTCATGTGTTTTATTGGTAACATTATTTCCGCCCTGATGTTGCGCTCCGGCTCGAAAGTCAATTTGAACATGAAAAGCGCCTTTTTGCACATGCTCAGTGATGCCGCAACTTCTTTAATTGTTGCCATTCTCGGAATTATCTGGATTTTCAAGCCCTTGTTTTGGCTTGATCCGGTATTCTCTTGGTTAATTGTCGCATTGATATTATACAGCGGCTGGGGTTTATTGAAAGATAGTATTCTTATTTTGATGAATGCCACACCGCCGGGAATAAACCTGCAAGATATTCAGAAATCATTGGAATCGATTGAAGGAATAAAAGAAATTCACGACCTGCATGTTTGGAATCCATCGGCTGAAAATATTGCATTGGCTGTTCATATAACCGTGCCCGATCAAATGTTGGGCAAAGTTGACGATTTGGCAAAAAGAGTAAGAACAATTCTTTTAGAAAAATTTAAAATTGATCATCCGACTTTGCAGTTTGAATCCAATACCTGTAATAATGGAACCCTTTTGTGCAGCATTTCGGAAAACAATCATTAAAAATGTATTGATTATATTAAGTATTTTCTCTTTTTATTTTTTATCAAATAAAGTAAGATTTCACAAAAGTTCGGAAAATACCCATTGGATATATTAATTGTTATATTTAAGGGAAAGCGCAATGACTTGGTTACTCGATAGGCTTTTTGAAAACCAACAATCAACTCCGCGGTTTGCATTTCAAGGAACCGTGAATTGGATGAGAGCCTTATCAATTCTTGTAGATGAAGGAGCGTTCTCGAACGACTCATTGTGTGAGTTCTACGACCTAGTACAAAGGCGCACTCTTAATGAAGAAGCCGATACTCTAGCCTTTGCATGCATGTTGATGGCAATGCACAACGTATCGGCACTACAAAAGGCCTTAGAACTGGATGAACCTTATTCTTGTGTACGGTCCGCCATAGTTGCTTGGTATTATGCTACCTATTATGCAAGCAAATCAATGATCGCGGCAGCAACAGGAGGAGACCCTCAGACTCATTCTAAAACCGGAAAGATTTGGCAAACTGAAATAGCAATGCGTAATTTGGCGGTTGCACCTTTCAATCTCAATTTTGAAGACATTACGCCAACAAATATTGAAAATAAAATTGCTGAGATTCGTAATGGTAACCCGCATGATCTTAGCCGTACGCCTACAAATCACGAAGAGGCCTTTGGTGCCGCTATTTCCTATTTGAAAGGCACGGCGGAATATGAAAAATCGAGATTGGAAGAAGAAGTAAGGGATAATTCGGAATTTAAACGGCAAGGGTTTGCTGACTTCAGAACTAAAGCGGCGAAAGCGCTAAGAGATGCAAGACTATCAAGAGCACATGTCAACTTCCTTGTGCAGGCATTTCGTTACCGAGGAAAAGCGAACTATCGGGATGCCATTTATCTGTCCTACGGCGCAGACAATTCCGCTATTCTTAGGATATTTGTAGAAGACTTAACCAAGGTTGCATGTGCGTTCACCAAAATGGCAGCGCGTTACGTTTCTCGGAGGTGCACCCAAGACAACTGGCGATCATTCGTTGACGATATAGGTGCCTATGCAAAGTTTCGCTTGCCGTATAATCTATCCGAAATATAACAAATGCATCCACCGTACGGCTTACAGCCAACGGTGACGCTCTCGTTACTGCTTTCTTTTGAGGAAATAACGCTAATCAAGCAAACGTTTTTGGCCGGTAATTTTCTGTATATCGGTTATGTTTTGTGAAACTTCCAAACACCCCAAATATTTGCCTGCCACATCCCTTAGCGCATAATATTCTATCAATACTTTTTGGGGCGTATCTTTGCCTTGCATGGGTAAATCTATCCAGAGTTGAGCACTATCCCTTTTCCCCGCTTTCATCTCCGCTAAAATCGTCTCCACTTTATTAAGACTGCCCTTAGGATGACAATCCCGCACATCGCGGCCTACCGCCCCCTTAGGCCTTTTGAATATTCTTGTCTCATGCTTATTCCAGGCAAGCACTTTATCGTTTTTATCTACCACCGAAAACTCCACAGGAATTGTTTCCAGCAATGCATTCAAAACATTTTTGTCTAACTCACCAATCATTTTTACCTCCAATTCCAATATTATAATTCTAGTTTGCTCACTTTTTTTTATATTTCCAGACCTGACGCTAATGCCTTCAACTGGTTCTTAGCAAACCATATCTTCCCCCTAAAAATCACCCACAATATAACATTTCGATTGCAAAATAGATTGGCATTGGATAGTTTATGGTGTCAAGTGAAATTATACATAATTATCATGGTGTTGGGTGGTAATTAAATATGAGAATACATTATTTTCAGCATGTGCCGTTTGAGGGATTGGGCAATATCGAAGAATGGATTAATGCCAAAGGATATTCCCTTTCCTCAACACGCTTTTACAATAAAGAAGTGCCGCCGAAGCTCGATGATATCGATTGGCTCATCATCATGGGCGGGCCGATGGGAGCTTACGAGGAAAATTTATATCCCTGGCTTGCCGCCGAAAAAAGATTTATCGGTCAGGCAATAAAGCAGGGAATTAAAGTTTTGGGAATTTGTTTGGGGGCACAATTAATTGCTGCCGCGATAGGAGCTAAAGTTTATCCCAACGCTCATAAGGAAATCGGTTGGTTTCCAATTAATCTAACCAAAGATGGTAAAACGTCGAAACTATTTCGGGGACTGCCTGCAGAAATTATCGCTTATCACTGGCACGGAGATACTTTCGATTTACCTTTCGGCGCGAAACATCTGGCCGAAAGCACAGCCTGCAAAAATCAGGCTTTCTCTTACAAAAATCATGTCCTGGCCCTGCAGTTTCATCTGGATGTAAGAAAGGATAACATTGAAGAATGGGTGCAAAGCGGAGCAGAGGAGTTGATCGAAGCCCCATATATCCAGACAGCGGGGGAAATGCTTTCTCCGGATAAACGTTTTGCCGTTATAGAAAAGCATATGGGGCAAGTGCTTGACCGTTTTGCAGCCCAGAAGTGTTGAAAAATACTTGTCCCATTTTTATACAAAACCAGTGATCCGCAAAAACTCCTGATGAAGGCTTCGATGCCGATTTTCTGATCAGGAATTACATCCTTCCAGGATGCCTTCTCAGCCCAGCTTTCTCAGTTCTCTGCGGAGAATTTTACCAACTGCACTTTTAGGCATGGCATCCAGCAGCTGAATGGCTTTCGGTCTTTTATACTTGGGCAATTGCTCCTGGCAAAAATTCATCAGGTCTTCTTCCGTCGCTTCTCCTGCCGACTTCAGAACGACAAAGGCTTTGACTACCTCACCATAAACTGGGTCGGGAATGCCGATGACGCCTGCTTCCAGAACCGCGGAATGCTGGTAAAGGATATTTTCTATTTCCTTAGGGAATATATTTTCTCCCCCTCTGATGATCATGTCCTTCTTTCTATCAGTTATAAAGATATAGTCATCCTCATCAATATGCCCGATGTCTCCAGTATGCAGCCATCCGTTGCGAATTGCTTCTGCCGTTTCTGCAGGTTTATTCCAGTAACCCTTCATAACTCCAGGGCCTTTGATCACAATTTCGCCGGTTTGTCCGACAGGGAGTTCACGGTCTTTTTCGTCAAATATTTTAATAGTATTAAACTTCTGGTAGCACTTGCCGATGGAGCCGTATTTGGGCAGCCGCCGTCCCGCGACATTGCCGCAGTTGACGGTTGTTGCTTCGCTGAGCCCATATCCTTCCCAGATATCGATACCGTATTTTTCTTTCCATTTGCGGGCAACCTCCATGGGCATTGGCGCGGAACCGCAAATACAGGTTCTCAGCGAACTTAAATCATATTTAGCAAGATCCGGATGGTTCAAAAGTTGGATATACATGGTGGGTACGCCGCGAAATTCCGTAACTTTGTATTTTTGAATAGCGTTCATAGCTTCAACAGGATCCCAGCGGCTGATCATGACCAACTTGCCGCCTGCCATAAATTCCAGGTTTAAGGCAAATACTCCGTAACCATGGAACAAAGGAAGCGTGATCAGAGAGACACGATTTCTGCTTATTCCGAAAACCTCGCCTTCTGTGTTAGGACTTTTGACCTGTCCACCCTCCTGTTCATACAGTTTCCCCTTAGCAGTCATACCCCAACTATCGAGCAAAACCAGATCGAAATAACCTAATACGTGGGTGTACCAATTGAAATGAGTCAGCATTACACCTTTCGGATTTCCGGTGGTGCCTGCCGTATAAATCATAACTGCCGTATCGTCGTTTTCCGTTTCTTCGATCACCAATTTTTCCGAAGTCTTCTCAATGACTTTATTAAAGGAGAGCATGTCACCGGGGACCGAATCTCCTACTATAATCACTTTCTTCAGATTGGGTGCTTCTTTGCGGGCCTCTTTGATGTTATCCAGATAAGTGCTGTTGCTGATTAAGGCGGACAAACCGGCGTCCTGATAAATGTAGGCAAGTTCGGATACGCGCAGAGCCGGGTTTATCGGAACCATTGTTGCCCCTATTTTGAAAGTGGCAAAAAAAGACTGCATGAGCTGCGGACAATTGAGTAACTGAACGCCAACCCGGTCACCTTTCTTGATTCCCATGTTTTTTAAGGCATTGCCCAGTTTATTGGCAATGTTGTTCATCGCGACATTGGTGTGCCAGCGCCCGTCATGGTAGAGAAAATCGTATTCACCAAATCTTTGGATATTGTCATCCGCTAAACGTCCAATATTCATTGCCCTTTCTCCTTGCTCAAGAAATAAAATTTAAGACGATATATATACCCAAGCCTCTGTTGGCTTGAATCACCGGCTGCGTAATCAGTTTACTGGAATGTTTTATCTGTGACCGTTTTGATTCCTCCGGAAACCGTGCGATCTCTTTGAAATAATAGCTGGCATGGTAGAAAAATCCACACATTTAAATTGTACGAACATATAATCAGGATACTTTTAAGTCAATATATAAAATGCAAAGTTCTGTTGAGATTATTTCATTGACGCGCGGTTATATTTTTTTTATACTTCAAAAGTCACATCAATGAAGATTCCGCACATAAAAATCATTTCCTCTTCCCAATCCAAAAGGTGTGATTCAGAGTTGACTATGGTTTTTAACATGTTGAGTAAATCAAAAATCTGCGCTAACTATATCTCGGATGACCGCTTACGGTCGGCCTATTATTTTACTTGCGCAAATTTGTTAAGCCTCATTCGCTCTTTCCCGCAGTATACTCAAAGCGAAAATCTGCTAAACACTGTCAGACGACAGTTTCTGGGGAGGATTCACCTTAATCATCCTCAAGTAAGTAATTTTATAAACGTGTCGTAAGCATAGGCTTATTGTTTTTTGTTTGATAAAATTTTTTTTAAAAAAAATTTAACCAGGGATGAAAGGAGGACCAAAAAATATTGAGCAGTCATAAGTACAATACATGATGTGGATTCATGTATGATTTTCACTTGAGCTTCACTGTTGACGGATGATGAGTACTACAAGAAATCATTTTATAGCTTCTTAAAAGGAGGGGGTTAAATGGCAGCAATTGAAACAAAAGAGAAAATAGATAAAAAAGCCGTAATAGTAACCATAGCCGTTGTTCTGGCTATGATAGTCGATGGTCTTGATCTTCAGGTTCTGGCGTTGGCCTTTCCCATGTTTATGAAAGAAATGAATATGTCGCCGCTTATGGCCGGGGCACTGGGCACCTATACTTTGGTCGGTATGGGGCTCGGAGGAATCTGCGCCGGCTGGGCTTCCGACCGGGTTGGACGGGTTCGGGTCACCTGGTGGTCCATCTTATTGTTTTCACTGTGTACAGGAGTTATCGGATTTTGTCAGGAATATTGGCAAATTGCCATCATGCGTTTCATCTCCGGGCTGGGGCTCGGTGCGGTTTACATAATCGGCAACCTTCTGGTTTCGGAATATGTTCCTACCAGAATCAGAAACACCGTGCTGAGTATAGTTATGGCCGGCTGGTCTTTTGGTTATGTTGTGGCAGCTTTGATGTCCGGCATAATTATGCCCACCTGGGGGTGGCGGCCCATGTTTGTGCTGGCAGTGGTTCCCGGTATTATCTGTTTAATCATCCTGTATAGTCTATCCGATCCACCCAGCTGGTTTGCTTCACGTGCTGCAGCCCGGGCGGCTGCTCTGCAGGGTGCCAAAAAGGAGAATGAGTTTGCAGTGATCTGGAGAGATAAGAAGGTCCGGATAACATTTATCCTTTGGACAGTTGCTTCCTTTGGCTTGCAGTATGGTTACTATGGGGCAAATACCTGGCTGCCTTCCTATCTGGTTAAAGATCTCGGTGTCAACCTCAAGAATATGGGATGGTTCCTGGCTGCGACTTACTCGATGGGTATTATCTCGAAACCAATTGTGGGCTGGCTGGGAGATAAAATTGGCCGCCGAGTGATGTGGGTTATTGTGGGGCTGGCCGTTGCCATATACATTCCCTTCGTCATGAATTATGCGTCAAAAGACAACATCGCCTATCTTCTGTTGATCTTCGGAGGTATGTATGGCGCCCTTTACGCGATCTTTGCTACTTATTTAAGTGAGAGTTTCCCGACGGCAGTACGCGGAACGGCCATGGCCACCACATACAATATAGGCCGCATCGGTTCGATGATTTCCCCATTATTAATCGGTTGGGCTGCTACAAGCTACTCTATTGGTGTCGGTATTGCCACCTGCGGGATTGCTTATCTGATGTGCGCACTGCTGCCCGGAATTTTCATTAAGGAAAAAATGTATGATCCGAAAGCGATTGCAGCAACGGAAGCTAAATAGCCCAAGTAGTATCGTGAAGAAGATTCCGTGCTAAAGAAGAACAATAAATCCCTGTAATACAGAAAAGCCCCGTTCATACAAATGGGGCTTTTTCTATTGACTTCAAAATGCCGATATTTAATTTTATTTGCCTTGCCTTCTATCTTAAAGCAACTGCCTTTGAATTGTTTGGCAGATTTATTTATTTTGTGTATAGCCAGAGGATGAGTATATATATCAATTCCATAAGTATCCTGCAGGAATTTATTGCCAGATATATGATCTTCATGAAAATGCGTATTTACTGCCAGTTTTAGAACCTTGTCACTTAAAAAACGATTCAATTCTTCTGCCGTATGCGCCGGACCGATATCAAACAGCAGGCCGTCTACAAGATAAGCGCAGACCCAGGTTCCAGTCGGGAAATCAGGGTAGCGGCTCATCCTGATTTGCAGAACTTCCCCATATGATGTTGCCGAAACCATCAAGCCTTAATCTTTTCTAAAATAATTCAAGACTTCTTTTAACGGTCTCTTTTAATATATTCTACGCAAGCACATTTTGTCACCCCTATGCTAAAGAGGGATATTCCGTAGAAAAATATATGCGGCAAATCATGGATAATCTTGAAGCCGGCAGTAGATCGTAAATACTTTTTTATAAATTACTTAAAGTCGATTTTTTCTAACTCCGGGAAAACGACTTTTTCTCCCTCCCAGCAAAAAGCGGCAATGGATATATTTATCCTTTGCATTTCTTGTTCATAGTCATCTATTTTATCTTCCGGCAAAACTAAGACAGGAAGAGGATTTCCCACATCAGCGGAAGTTTGCAAAAGTAATTTGGCCGCCGCGGCCAATATGTTCTTTTCACTGGTATCCGTTACCAGCGCAAAAATATGAGAAATCCTATTTTTAGAAGGATCAACCACAAAAAGTTCGCGCTCAGTGTCGTTGCCTATTTTTAATTTCTGCCGTTGAAGTAACGCGGCCAAGTCGCTGATAACTAAATCGCGGTCGCACGCAAAAATAATTTCGTCCTCAGTGGAATGAGGTGCGCTTCCTACTAAATCTTCCCGAAAAGTTATTTCGGAAAAGTTTATTTCTGTTTGCGTGGATGTTGTAGCAATTGATTTTAGTTTCTCGATTTTTTTTACAAACTGCGCGGCTTGTAAGGCAAAGCGATGGGAGTTAAGCGCTCCGATTATCGCCACCTGGGTAACCGCCTTTTCATCCTCCATAAAAGACCAGACACCCCGGTAGCTATGCTCAAAAAGCGCTTTGCCCACGCCCTTTTTCCCGCCGCCGATTTTGCCCCGGTGGATTACGAAGATATTGTCCCAATAATCCCGGGCAAAAGCTCCTCCCGTCTTTCTATCAATTCCTGCCCACGGAAAATTAATTTCGGCGGTTATGGAAAGAATGCTTGACTCCTGCGGCTTTCCCACACCAAAGGCATTCCAATACCTAGTACCTTTTATAGTGCGCGAAAATTTCCAAATGCCGAGTTTTTTTGACCATAAGACTTTCGCCGGGAAACTCGCTCCCTGATGCCCAAGCTTTACTTTTATTTCTTCGTCGACAAAAGGTTTAAACCCTTTTACAAATTGTCTTACGTATTTTTTGATAACAGGCTGATCTTCTATGACTTTAAGCATAAAGCTGCCCCACCAAAAATTTTGAGATGTTTAAGGTACTTTAATATTATACTAATCAAGACGTTTTTTAAAGCGCAGTATCGCGCCGGAAAAAACAAGCATTCCCAGAATAGCCAGCGCCATATATTGCGGCCAGAGCACTTCCAGGGCAACACCTTTAAGGAAAATTCCGCGGATAATGACCAGGAAATAGCGCAAAGGATTGAGATAGGTGAGCCACTGGACAAATGTGGGCATATTGTCAATCGGGAAAATAAATCCACTGAGCATAAAAAACGGCATGATGAAAAAGAAAGTGGTCATCATGGCCTGTTGCTGGGTGGCGGAGATAGTGGAAATGAAAAGCCCGATTCCCAGAGTGCTGAGCAAAAATAAACAGGAGGCAAAAAATAAAAGTACAATACTGCCTTTTAACGGTATTTCAAACCAGTAGATGGCAACGATAATTATTGCCGACAATTGCGCCAGAGAAATAATTATATAAGGAATTGTCTTACCGACAATTAATTCGGAAGCTTTTAGCGGCGTTACGATTAGTTGCTCCATTGTGCCTGATTCCTTTTCCCGAATAATGGCTATGGAAGTTAAAAGCAAAGAAATAAGCATGATCAAAAAGGCGACAATGCCCGGGACAAAAAAGTATTGGCTGTCGAGATTGAGATTATACCATGTGCGAATGCGCGCGTCGATTTTGCCGTAGCTCATTTGCTGCGGGTACAATTCACGGATTGTGTCGCGGTTAAACTTATCGATTACAGTGACGGTGTAAGCCATGCGCATGGAGGCCATATTACTCATTGAACCGTCGGCAATAATCTGAATTGATGCTGTTTGGCCTTTGCGGATAATGCCCGCGAAATCCGGGCCGATTTTAATCCCCATATCAACTTTGCCCCGCAACAAGAGTTCTTCCATTTGCCGGTCATCGGTTAAATTATGGGTAATATGAAAAATGTTGCTGCCCTCGAAAGCGTCAACGAGTTTGCGGCTTTCATAAGTATGGGAATGATCGACAAGGGCAACGTGAATATTACGGATATCATAATTGACCACATAGCCAAAAACGAGCATCTGGATAAAGGGAGCTACAAAAAGAATCGTCCGGTTTCTCTTATCGCGAAAAAGCTGGATAAATTCTTTGCGCACTAATTCTTTGATCCTCAACCAGCTCATAGGCCTTCCTTTTTCAACAATAAATAATTCAGTGATGTAAGCAAAATAAAAATAAACATCAAAATTGCCATGCTCGGCCATAAATAGGAAAATCCGGTATTGCGCAGGTAGATGCCGCCTAAAATATCAATGTAATATCTTGCCGGAACGATATAGGTTATAACCTGCAAAAATTTAGGCATATTAATTATCGGAAAAACAAAATTGGAAAGCAAAACAGAGGGCAAATACGTGATCAAAATTGCTATTTGATTGGCAATCAGTTGTGATCTTGTCACCGTGGATATAAGCAAACCCAACGAAAGCGCAACGGCTAAATAAAGAGAGGTAGCGACAATCATCAGAAAAAAATTGCCTTTCATCACCACTCCAAAAAGGAGTTGCCCTAAAAGCATGGCAATTAAAACGTCGGTAAGTCCAATAAAAAAATAAGGGAAAGCTTTTCCCAACAGTAATTCCCCTGCCTTTACCGGCAGCGATTTAATCGTTTCCATTGTTCCATTTTCATATTCTTGCGCGATGATGAGTGAGGTTAAAAGCGCACCGACGATCATGATGATAATGGCGATGACTCCCGGGATAATGAAATTGCGGCTTTCCAAATCTTCGTTGAACCAAATGCGGATGCGTCCATCTACTGGAGGCATTATTTTTTCCATGCCTTGGCGGTTGAGAAAATTCAGTAGTAGTTTTTGATTGTATTGTTCGGTAAAAGCCGTCAAATAGCCGCGAATGATGCCGGCAAAATTAGGGTCGCTTCCTTCAATAAGGATTTGCAGCGGAGATTCTCTATCCGCCTGAATATTTTTCATGAAATCAGGCGGGATAATAATAGCGACTGCCGCGGTGTCACGATCAAGATAATTGATGGCATCTTTTGTCTGATTGAGCTGCGCGGCAATATGGAAATAAGGGGAAGCATCGAGTTTACTGATGAAATCGCGGCTGAGTTCTGATTTATCATAATCCACCACAACCGTTTCCACATTATCCACATCGAGGCTCAACGCATAACCGAAGAGCATAATCAAAATTAAAGGAATAGCAAACGCCAGATAAAGACTGCGGTAGTCCCGAATCAAATGATAAATTTCTTTGCGGATAAGGGCTTTGAGTCTCAGTAGATTCAACTATTGCTCCTCATCATTAAAGTTATAAAGGCGTCATTCAAATCCGCTCCCGGTTTTCCGGGACAGGCGGCCGCAATAATTTCCGCGGGACTACCGGAAGCCACTATGCTTCCCGCGTTAATCATAACTATCCGTTCGCAAAAACGCGCTTCATCCATATAGTGCGTAGTAACAAACACCGTAATACCGTCACGGGCAAGCTGTTGAATAAAATTCCAGAAATGCTGACGAGTAATCGGATCGACACCGGATGTCGGCTCGTCTAAAAAAAGCACGTCCGGCTTGTGCAGAAGCGAACAGCCGAGGGCGAGTCTTTGACGCCAGCCAGGCGGCAATTCTTTCGTTAAACGATTTTTTTCTTCTTGCAGGCGTGTCATATTCAAAACCCAATCAATACGCTCCTCCCATTGTTCCGGGGGGACGCTATAAATCCCAAGATAAAAGCGTAAATTTTCGTAAGGCGTTAAATCTTCATATAAAGAAAATTTTTGTGACATATAACCGATGGAGTGCTTGATTTCTTCCGGCTCGCTGACTATGTCATGTCCAGCTACCGAACCTGTGCCCGAAGTAGGAGTGATAATGCCGCAAAGCATGCGGATGGTGGTTGATTTCCCCGAACCGTTGGCGCCCAGGAATCCAAATATCTCGCCTTTTTTTACGGAAAAAGTGATTTTGTTGACGGCGGTAAAATCACCGAACTTTTTCTCCAGATTCGTAACGGAAATAGAATTAGAATTGGAAAGTGTCATGGGACAGCTCCTTATCCACTTCCTTTATCCTCGCGATGATTGCTTCTTCCAGGTTGGGGAAATTATCGCGCATGGCTTCAGGCGTCGTTGACTCGAGAATAATGGAACGGTGCATCAGGGCCACCTGATCGCATTTTTCCCCTTCGTCCAGATAGGCAGTTGATAATAGAATGGTCATGCCTTCCTGTTTCATGTTGTCCAATATTTCCCAGAATTCGCGCCGCGATACAGGATCAACGCCGTTTGTCGGTTCATCGAGAATCAGCACTTTAGGCTCATGCGCCAGAACGCACGCCAGCCCCAGTTTTTGTTTCATGCCGCCGGAAAGATTACCCGCTAATCTATCCACGAAAGGCAATAAATTAGAAAATCCCAGATATTTATCTTTTCTCTTTTTTCTTTCGGCGCGGGGCACGGCAAAAATATCCATAAAAAAATCGATATTTTCTTCAACGGTCAAGTCTTGATACAGACCGAAGCGCTGCGGCATATAGCCGATTATATTTTTAATTTTCCGCCGATCTGTCAGAACGTTGAGGCCGTTAATATAAATTTCGCCCTGCGAAGGCTTGATCATTGTGGCAATCAGACGCAGAAGTGTTGATTTGCCGGCTCCGTCAGAACCGACTAAGCCGAAAATATTGCCGCTATCCACATTAAAAGAAACAGCTTTGACCGCCTCTACAAGATTGAAGCGCAGCGAAACGTTTTTGACTTCCACCATGGGCGGGAGATTTGATGGGGGCGCGATCATCCTGTACTCCATTATTACCGCAACAAGGCATCCGCGGGCATTCCCGATTTAAGCTCGAAGTTGGGATTAACTATGGATATTTTTACCAGATACACCAGCTTTACTCTTTCTTTTTTTGTCTGGATGATTTTCGGCGTAAATTCTCCTTCCGGCGAAACGAAAGAAACAACTCCGGTGTAAACCTTGCCGGGAAAGGTATCAACAGTGACATCGGCTTCCTGGTTCGGTTTTACTTTGCCGATCTGGGTTTCATCAACATATATTTTCAAATCGACGCGGGAAAGATCGGAAATAGTAATGATTTCCCGCCCGGGAGTAACGGTTTCGCCGGGTTCAATATTGCGGCTGGTAACTACACCGTCCATGGGCGATTTCAATAGCGTATAATCCAATTGAATGGAGGCTTGTTTTGCCGTTGCTTTTGTTGCGTCAATTTGTGGAATGGCCGTTTCGACATCTTGTTTAGCGGCCTCTATTCTGCCTAGATTGCCCTGCGCCAGATTTAACACAGATTTGGCTTCCGCAAGCTTTGATTGCGCCACTTCAAAATTGAGTTTCAGCGTATCGCGCTCTTTTTCCGAAACTACGCCTTTTTTAAATAACTCTTCAAATCGCTGGTAATTCTTTTCGGCATCTTTAAGATTATCTGCGGCGGTCTTCACGCCAGCCTCGGCTCGGGCCACTTCCGCGGGCAGTGTTTTCTTATTAATATCCAGCACAGTTTCCAGTTGCTGTTTTGATTTTTTCGCTCTGGCGAGATTTGCCCTGGCTTGGTCATAGCGCGCTCCAAATTCCTCGCGGTCGAGCTGGGCAATAATCTGATCTTTTTTAACGCTTTGCCCTTCCTGAACATTGACTTCAGCGACGCGTCCGGGTACCTGGAAAGACAAATTAGCCTGTGTTGCTTCGATTGTGCCCGAATAAAAAAGATCTTTTGCGCGGTTATTTTTTTGGCCGAAGTAAACAAAAAGCCCTACGCCTATAAAAAGAGCTATAAACACTATAATGATAATCCTTTTTTTCAAAACTATCCCTCCATTTTACTCAAAATTAAGTCCCCCTGTCATTTCGACGCGTACCCTCGTGTGACCTTCAGGTTATTAGGGTAGAAGTCCACAGCGACGGATGACGAGAAATCTTTCTTTCCAGTCTCATCTACTCTACTTTTTTATTGCCCGCAACACCAGCCACGCCACCTCATCACCCAGACTGCCTTTTAATTTTTTATCACGGGCTTTAACATCGTCAGGCAGCCATACTTGCTTGTCTTTAATCGGTGAACTTTTTTTATAAAAAAGAATGGTGCCCATTATCATCATATGGATTAGAAAAGGTACTGTTTCGATAAAGATTCCTTTTGCCCTTCCCTCATCAAGAATACCGACAAGAATTTTAAGGACAGAGACAATATCTTCAACGACGACACGGGGCAGATGGGCTCCGTCTGCAGCCATTTCCCGCATCATAATCGGCGGTATTTCGGGATTTTTATCCACGGCATCAGCGATAAAAAGAATATAGGCTTTTAGCTTTTCTTCAGGGCTATCTGCTCCGGCGACGGCTGGAGCGATACCTTGAGCGATATTGCCCAGCACCTGATGAATAACATTAGCGTAAAGAGTATCTTTATCGCCGATTTGATAATACAGAGTAGCTTTATTCACACCGGCGCGCTGAGCAATTTCATCCACATGCGTCCCGCTGTAACCATACTCGGCAAAAGTCTTCCGTGCCGCGATTAAAATTTTCTCGGCAGTCTTATTCGGTTTTTCTGTATTGATTTGTTGCTTGATCAATTACCACTCCATTTTTTTTGTCATTCCCGCCCGACATACGACAACTTCGTAAAAATCTTCAGAGGGAAGGCACGCAAATCACGAGGAATGAGGCCTACTTTTTCGTAGGTCGCAGTGACGAGAGATGAAGCGTAACGCAGCATATGGGATTCTTTACGAAGTTGTCATTTAACCGTACGGTTTAACCATATAGTTAAATAAATTGATAAAAAATGTCAAGCTGATTTTGCCGCATGATTATTGCAATACAAAGTTATAAAGTATATATTTAATCAGAGGCGAAAAATGAAGTGGCTTAGCAATCAGCATCTGGTTTTAATGCCCGGATTGGACGGCACGGGCTCGTCCTTTGAGCCAATCTTGCCGCTTCTTCCGGCGGATACGAAAATTACAATTGTTCGCTATCCGACGGATAAGCTCTTATCATTTGACAAAACTGTCGAATGCGCGGCAGCACAAATTCAGACAGACAAACCTCCGATAGTTATCGCCGAATCTTTTTCTGGACCTGTTGCCATTCAGATGATTGGTTCCGGACGCGTCAAGGCAAAAGCGCTTATTTTGTGCGCTACTTGCGCCAAATCGCCGCGCCCCATTGTGTGGCGCATTATGCGTTTTTTGCGGCTTCCGTTGCTCATCAGGCCGGATATGCCCAAGCGTTTTTTCAAAATTGTTATCGAAGATGATAAACTTATTGCTGACCTTCTGCCTTTATGGAAGAAGGTACACGCTGACGTTCCGGCGCGTGTTATGGATCACCGGCTGAAAATTATCAATCAAGTAGATGTAACAAAGTGGCTGAAAAAGTTGCCCGTGCCTTGCTGTTATCTTCAGGCAACAAATGATCGTGTAATCCCATCTTCCTGTCTGGCTGATTTTGAAAAAAATATCCCCAATTTAGTGATAAAAAGGATTAAAGCCCCGCATTTTATTCTGCAGGCTCAACCGCAAGCCTGCCTCGATGCAATTGAAGAGTTTATCAGCCTCAAGAATCCGTTAATGCAAAAATAGTTTTTGTGACAATTCTTTTTAGAGCAAAGAAAGGACCACAAGTACAGCGTTGCCTGATTTTCTAAAAGCAAGACGATTTAGCATAAAGATATTCCTTGCTATTGGGCAGTTATGCGTGTAAAAGAGCACATAATTGATAGCGATAGTTATTTGCCTTCCCACCTTTCTTATTAGAAACTTGCGCAGGAAAATTCCGCTAATCTAAACAGAATCCAAATTTAATGCCGTGTTCGTGGCCTGCATTTCAGGCGCCAAACAAGCGTGTGAACTGTTGTGTCTTTACCAGCCTTAACGGTTCGAGATGGGTTCAAATATACCAATAGCTGGTAAATACAAAAGATAAAGGATAAAAAATGAGTTTTCAGAAGTTTGAGTTACATGAAAAAATACTTGCCGGAGTGCAAGCGCTTGGTTACAAAAAGCCGACACCGATTCAATTACAGGCAATCCCGCCGATTATGGAAGGTCGTGATGTTATGGGGCTGGCCCAGACCGGAACAGGAAAAACCGCGGCCTTTGTGCTGCCGATTTTACAACGTTTCATGGAAAAGCCGCTCGGTCATATCCGTGCTTTGATCATCGCTCCGACGCGCGAGTTGAGCGAACAAACCCACGAAGCGATCGGACAGCTGGGACGTAAAACGAAGCTCCGCAGTACAACTATTTATGGCGGAGTAAGCATGTATAACCAGATCAACAGACTGCGTGGTAATGTGGAAATTATCTCCGCATGCCCCGGCCGTTTACTTGATCACATCGAACGCGGCACCATTGATTTGTCCCGTGTAGAAGTGCTGGTACTCGATGAGGCGGATCACATGTTTGATATGGGCTTTCTGCCGGATGTCCGAAGAATCGTAAAGCATCTTCCCCAAAAGCGCCAAACATTGCTTTTTTCCGCAACGATGCCCGACGACGTAAGAAGCCTGGCCCTGGATCTTCTGCAGAATCCAGTCAATATCCAAATCGGCCATTCAGCGCCGGTAATGACGGTTGCTCATAGATTTTATTCGGTACAGATGGGCATTAAAACAGCGTTGCTCAAAGATATTCTGGAAAAGACCAAAATGGAATCGGTTCTGGTTTTTACACGGACAAAATCAAGGGCAAAAAGTTTGGCCCAGCAGCTGGATAGATCAGGGCACAAAGTCATTTCATTGCATGGCAATCTAACCCAGCAGAAACGCAAACAGGCGCTGGATGGCTTCCGTGACGGCCGTTATGAGATTATGGTTGCTACCGATATTGCCGCCCGCGGTATTGACGTGACACGGATATCACATGTCATTAATTATGATATGCCTTCTACCGCAGATGCCTATACTCATCGCATCGGCAGAACGGGACGCGCCTCAAAAACCGGTGACGCATTTACATTTGTGACAGGAGACGATATCGGCCTGGCTCATTCCCTGAAAAGGATACTCGGAGAAAAATTGCAATACCAGAGTGTGGATGGATTAACTACCGAGATACAGACTAGCCCCTCTAATAAGCAAAATACGATTGATCTGAAATCCAATAAGCGAAGAAGATCATTTGCCCCTCATATGCAAACCAGAAGAAAACCGAAGCAGCGTTCCTTCCAGAATGCTCATCGGTCATCGTGGTCACATCGATCGCAATCCGCAGCCTAAAAAAGGCTTTGAGCAGGGTAATTTTCAGGCGTGCGATACCTTCAATGCTAACTAAATAAAAAATATTCTGTGTTTAAAATCTGCATTCACCGGCAGAAAAACGCAGCTTTTACGTCCGGTGAAATTAATTGTTATCTGTTTTTATTTATTGCTACAGAATATACAGAGGGGCACTTGGGATTAATATCATTAAGTTGTTTTCTGTATATTTCAAAATTATAATTTTTATCTGAGTTGCCGATAATGCAAAGCACTAACAATTCTTCAAAAAAAGTTAATAAGTTAGATATATGGATATCCATATTAGTTACAATATCAGAGAAATTCGCCTGCTTTGAACCTTGTCTTCCGCTGAAATCAAAACGCCAGCCGGGTGAAGAAAATTTATTACCTGGATAAAGTTTAAAATTAACAATTTCAAGGTTAAAATTTGCCTCAGCATGATTAATGTCATGTGCATTCCGCATAAATGATAATTGTTTTATCCAATCTTTGTCTTTTTCTAACAATTCTATTATTTCTTTTTTGTCTGGTTTATTTTTTGTTAGCCAATCTCGGTATGCTTGAAAATTTGAGCTATTATTAGGCGCATTGTAGAATATACATAACAATTCATGTGTTTTTTTAAGGAATCGTTTAGCATTACCAAGAAAAACAGCAACCTTACCGTTTAGATCTTCCACCTGAGGAAGAGTAGAAATTGCAGCACCTTTTTTGTCGCCCTCAATAATGGCATCACTCTTTGGCATTAAATCTAAAGTCTCTTTGTAAATACTGTAATATGCAGATTCACAATGTAGAAGCATTTCTGTACAAGACCAAGTGTGATCAAGAATGCTTTGTTTGTTTATGTTAGGGATTAATATAATTGAATCCAAAATTTGTTTTGTTTGAATAATTGATCTTGCAACCCAAGAATTGGCACATCCGATAGAATATATTTTCTGGTGGCTGTGTCTTGTTTCAAGCTGTGTATTTTGAGGATCAATTGATTCTGCTGGAAGTATTTTTGAAATATAATTATCTGCGAATGCATATAGAGAACCTTGCAGCTTTATAAGATATTGTATTTGGTCCTTTGATTCTTCGGAGCTTTCCGATAGGGCCATGGAAAATGCATTATTTTTGTTAAATTCGTTTTTCATTTTTTCAGATAACGAAAAAATTAGCCGGAGCGTAGCGATCGGCTGTATTGATCTTTTTAGCCCGTTTTTTCAGGGAATGATCCATCTTCCGATAATGAAACCATTCCTATAAAGGTAACGCGCTGAAAAAACCTGATGAGCCAAGCCGAATGAATACCTGTTTCACAGAGAACCTGATACTGATATTCTGCGATATCCTGCTCTCTGTGTGCATACGTCATTTGGGATAGAAATTCCTCAAGAATATGATAATTAAGAATGTTAGCCCAGACACGCTTTTCCGAAACTGCCGACATTACACCATGGTAATGACAAAGACCCCGAATGACCTTCTTGACGATACGTAGAACTCTATCATCCTGTCATGGATATACCTTGTGTCTGATATTTCCATCAATTTCAACAGGACGCAAGATCTTTATGAGGTCTCGCACTCGGCGACTGCCGTCGCTCTTTTCGAAGCTTCTCCGGATAGTTGTTTCCCATAGTTCGCGTCGAGCCTCGTTGGGTTCACCGGCCAGCGCCAGAACATTCCGAAAGTGTACCTCGTCATCCGACCAACCTTTGTTACATTCGTTGCACGAAGGGATTGTCAAACGCTGAACTCGTGATACCGACTTCGAGGCCGGATAGAGATTGCGCGGGAAGACATGCTCGCTATCGGTTGCGAGACGTTCGCCGCAGTAAGAACACGTCTTTTGGGCTGGCATTCTAAATTCTCTCGTCATATATTCTGACCGGCCAACAATTAATATACCCTTTGAGTGTTTTGCTAACTTTTATACAACCCTGCTTTATCCAACAAAAGCTGTAGCAAATTAACCTTTTTTCTTGCCCTTAGTCTCCAGAGCTAGCTTCAGGACATCCAGCATATCTTCGACAAAATGGAACTTGATGCTTTTTTGCACATTGGCCGGAATATCTTCCATATCTTTGCGGTTCCAGGCCGGCAGAATGATCGTGGTAATGCCGGCACGATAAGCGGCAAGCACCTTTTCCTTGATGCCGCCTACGGGAAGTACGGCGCCGCGTAAAGTGATTTCTCCTGTCATCGCCAAATCTTTTTTTATCTTGCGATTAGTTAGCAGTGATGTGAGCGCGGTAAGCATGGTCACGCCCGCCGAGGGGCCGTCTTTGGGAATCGCTCCCGCGGGAACATGGATATGAATATCCAAATCCTCAAAGAAATTAGGCGCAACACCTAAAACTTTGGCGTTGGTGCGGATGAAACTCAAAGCCGCCGCCGCCGACTCTTTCATGACGTCGCCTAGCTGGCCGGTCAAAGTTAAGCTTTTCTTGCCTTTCATAGCGGTCGCTTCAATGAACAACAAATCGCCGCCGACTGGCGTCCAGGCGAGTCCTATGGCAATGCCGGGTTTGGATATGCGCGCGTCGAAATCCGTCACAACGCGAACCGGCCCAAGGTATTTGTGAATATCTTTCGGGCTTATTATTTTGGATTTGGTAGTACCCTCGGCAACCTCCGCAGCCACGCCGCGGCAAACATTGGCGATTTCCCGCTCCAGATTTCGAACTCCGGCTTCTCTTGTGTAGCCGCAGATGATACTGTTTAGCGCTGCCGTCGCAATTTTGAGCTGATCGGCCGTCAGACCGTTTTCGGTCAATTGCCGGGGTATCAAATACCGCTCCGCTATCTTTACTTTTTCTTCCTGTGTGTAGCCGGTCAATTCGATTACTTCGAGTCTGTCCAAAAGCGCCGGAGGTATCGTATCCAGCATATTGGCCGTAGTGATAAACATAACGTGCGAAAGATCGAACGGCACATCCAGATAGTGATCGGAAAAAGAATTATTTTGCTGGGGATCGAGCACCTCCAAAAGCGCCGAAGAAGGATCGCCGCGGAAATCACTGCCCACTTTATCTATTTCGTCGAGCATGAAAACAGGATTGTTGGATTCTGCGCGCCTCAGTCCCTGAATAATACGGCCAGGTAGAGCGCCGATGTATGTCCGTCGATGGCCTCGGATTTCCGCTTCGTCGTGGACACCTCCTAACGACATGCGCACAAATTTGCGGTCCAGCGCCCGCGCGATGGAATGTCCGAGCGAAGTCTTGCCCGTTCCCGGAGGCCCCACAAAACATAAAATCGGCCCTTTGGAATCCGGCTTTAATTTGCGCACGGAAAGGTATTCGATAATGCGCTTTTTCGCTTTAGCCAGTCCATAGTGGTCTTCATCAAGAACATCTCTGGCTTTTTTGATATCTAGATTATCGGCAGTGGATTCATTCCACGGCAGGGCGGTAATCCAATCGAGATATGTCGACGATACCGTGTATTCCGCGGAGGCCGGATTCATGCGCGAAAGTCGCTCCAGCTCCCGCAACGCTTCCTTTTTCGCTTCTTCGGGAAGTTTTTTATCCTCGATTTTTTTGCGGTACTCTTCCGTCTCGACGGCATTTTCCTCGCCCTCGCCTAATTCCTGTTTGATCGCCTTCAATTGCTGGCGCAGATAATATTCGCGCTGACTTTTATCAATATCGTCCTTGACTTTTGTTTGAATTTTGTTGCCTAACTCCAGAACTTCCATCTGGTGATTGACCAAACGGGTCAATTCCTTCAGGCGCTCCTTTACATCAACGCTATCCAATATCTTCTGCTTTTCTTCTATAGGTGCATTGATAATCGAAGCAATCATATCGGCCAGTGTGCCTGCTTCGGTGATAGATTTGGCCATCGGACCGAATTCCGGCGGCAAAAAAGGCGAGAGCTTGAGAATACGGTCGAACAGAACAAGCAAATTAGCTACAAGGGCTTCGGTTTCAATATCTTTTACTTCCACTTCCTCGATAACTTTGATCCGCGCCTGCTGATAAGGTTTGCCTTCCACAAGCTCCACTATCTGAAAACGGCTGATACCCTGTAAAAGCATTTGCGTTCGGCTATCTGAAGCCTTCGCCATTCTCAAAATGACCGCGCAGGTACCTATCGGATGGAAATCTTCCAGCCTGTAATGGTCTTTCTCACTGGTCAATTCTCTCTTGGCCATAATCAAACCGACCAGCCTATCCTTAGTCATGGCTTCATCGACAAGAAGTGAAGAATCGTTCCCAACTATTTCCAGGGGAATCATCATTTTGGGAAACACTAAGGCATTATGCAGCGAAAGCACGGGAAGCACTTCCGGTATGGAAAATTTTTTATTTTCATCAGATATTTTTTGTTCAGTCATTAAACCCTCCGGGTTTTTATCGAAAAGGTATAACCTTAGTTATTGTTCATCGGTTTTTATTTCAACGCGGCGCGTTTTGTTCGCTGCTAATTTGTTGACTCTGATCATCAGCACTCCGTCGGCATAAGAAGCAATTGCGGATTCTGCATCCACTGTTTCCGGCAAAGCAATACTCCTTTCAAAATAGCCTCGCGGTATTTCGGCGAGACGATAGCGAGCGCTCTTTAAATCGGCAATAGCCTTGCGCACTCCCGCAATTTTTATTTTTCTATGGTCAATTTCTATATGCAGTTCTTCCTTATTTAGTCCCGCAAGGTCAGCCAGAATGATAATCTCGTCTATTGATTCATAGACATCAATGTTCGGCCGCCAAATCGATTCGTAATATTTAAATATTGGACTAACCAAATGAAAGACTTCATGCACCGCTTTCTGGAATTCCTCTTCAAAATTACTGCCAAACTTAATTTTAATGAAGTTCATTTCTCTCACCTATTAGGTTGATGATTTAATAAGGACTATTGACCAAATATAGTGATCTACCGCCGATTTGTAAAGGCTATCTTTTGAATTATCATTTTTGGCGGCAAAGATATACAAAAAGAAATAGCTGGCTAAAAAGCTATCTTTTTGCTATGGAAGCGCGCTCAAATGAAGAAAGGTTTTGGCCATCCCAAGTTAAAATTGGTTACATTCCAGCAGGTATCTATCGAGAAAACCAGTTCCAGAAAGATGAGCTGAAGAAATTTAGATTGATGAAAAAAAATCATATAAGGAATATTGCCATAATTTCCCATGTCGATCACGGCAAAACCACGCTGCTTAACGCCATGTTGAAGCAAACGGGAGTGTTTCGGGTTAATCAGACCGTCGAGGATCGCGTGATGGATTCGCTGGATTTGGAAAAAGAGCGCGGCATCACCATCATGGCGAAAAATACCGCGGTTGATTACAATGGCGTAAAAATAAATATTGTGGACACGCCCGGCCATGCCGATTTCGGCGGCGAGGTGGAACGAAGCCTGAACATGGTTGACGGCGCGATTCTTTTAGTCGATGCCAGCGAAGGACCGCTGCCGCAAACGCGGTTTGTCTTAAAAAAAGCTCTGGCACTACATCTGCCGATTATTCTGGTTATCAATAAAATCGACCGCTCTGACGCGCGTATTGAAGAAGTAATCAACGATACCTACGACCTCTTTATCGATTTAGGCGCCGGGGAAAACCAAATTGAATTTCCGATACTCTACACTAATGCCAAAATCGGTGTCAGCCATAAAAAAATTGGCGATGACAGTACCGACCTGCGGCCACTGCTGCAAACAATCATCGAATATATACCCGCGCCGCGAGGAAAAGATGAAGACATCCCTCAATTTCTCGTTACCAATCTGGACTATGATTCTTACGTGGGGCAAATTGCCGTCGGACGTCTGCAAAGCGGCAAACTGGAAATGAATATCAACTACAGCCTTTGCACCAAAGAAAAAATAGTTCCGGGCATCAAGTTCACCGCGCTTTACACTTTTTACGGTCTTACAAAAAAAGCGGCAACGAGCGTTGAATCCGGGGATATTATCGCTTTATCCGGAGTGGAAAATGTCAGTATCGGTGATACTATATCATCTATTACCGATCCACGACCGCTGCCCCGCCTGCAAGTGGATGAGCCGACCGTATCCATGATGTTTTATGTCAATGATAGTCCTTTTGCCGGTACAGAAGGGAAATATCTTACCTCGCGCCATTTGCTGGAGAGGCTGGAAAAAGAAGCCCTGAGAAATGTCGCCATTAAAATTAAAAAGCTGGACAGGACCGACGCGTTTGAAGTTTGCGGACGTGGCGAACTGCAGATGGCAGTTTTAATTGAAACAATGCGCCGTGAAGGCTATGAACTAATGGTTTCGCGGCCACAGGTTATTACCAAAGAGCAAAACGGTAAAACTTTGGAACCGGTGGAAAGGCTTTTTCTGGATATACCGGAAGAGTTTGTGGGAAAAATTACGGAAAAATTATCCATCAGAAAAGGGCGTATGGAAGGCCTTATTAATAAAGGCAGCGGGAGAGTCAGTATGGAATTTTTGATCCCTTCCCGCGGATTAATCGGCTTTCGCAGCCAGTTTTTGACCGATACCAAAGGCGGCGGAGTCATGAATTCGCTATTGGAAGATTACGCTCCCTGGTTTGGTTCCATTCCTCAACGCATGACCGGCACATTAGTCGCCGACCGTTTAGGCCGTGTTACATCTTACGCGAGCTTCGCAATGGAAGACCGTGGCGAAATGATTGTGGAAATCGGGACGGAAGTTTACGCGGGCATGATCGTGGGAGAGCGCAACCGGAGCGGTGATTTGAATGTGAACATCATCAAGGAAAAGAAGCTGACCAATATGCGGGCATCCACATCCGATGCCACAATCATTTTGCGCCCGCCGCACATTTTATCTCTGGATCAGGCGATAGAATTTATTGCCGAAGATGAGCTCGTGGAAATTACCCCTAAAAGTGTACGCCTGAGGAAAATGGAGCTCGACGCTACCAGGCGTCAGCAGAAAAGCCGTAAAGACGAATAGTCAAGTTAGGGAACTGTTGCGTCAGTTCCCTACAAATTCAACAGTCTATGATTAGCGAAATTCAAAAAAACTTTTATCGCATAACTTTGCGTATGCCGTATCGCTTAAGGCACGTGCATGCTTATCTTTTAGCTCAGGATAAGCAACTGGCACTGTTTGACACCGGACTCAATATGCCCGGTGCTTATGAAACGCTGAAGAAGGACTTGGCCAGCATCGGCTTCAGCATTAGTAACATCAGGCATATTTTTTTGACGCACGTGCACACGGATCACTGCAGCATGGCCGGTCTGCTGCAAAAAAAGACAAACGTGAAAATTTATCTTTCTGCCGCGGCTTTCGACGAATATCTACATTTTCGTCAGGCGGATTCAGCGGTCAGCCAGGCCAGGCAATTCTACTCACGACATGGTATGTCTTCTCACGAAATCGACGCGGTAATCGAAGAATATGAAGACATGCGCGGCATCATAACCGAATTTAATACCGATGATTATCTGCAGAATAAAGAAGTGCATGAATTCGGCGACTGGAAATTTGAAGTCATTTTTACTCCGGGACACGCCACCGGACATGTTTGTTTTTTCGTCAGAAAAGAAGGAATTCTGTTGGCCGGAGATCACATCCTGCCCTATATAGCGCCGAGCCTAAGCCCCAACATATTTGACGATAATTTCCGTCCATTGCAAACTTATTCAGATTCTCTGCAGGTTATAGAACAATTGCCTTTAACCACAATACATCCGGGGCATGGTAATTCTTTTAACGGTGTGAGCGAACGCCTGTCTGAAATACGCGCCTACCACGAGCAAAGAAAACAATTGATTTTTGGTTTTGTCAATGAAATACCAAAAACCACTTACGCGTTGGCTAACGAGATCTTCGGCAATAGCATGCCTGATTTTGAAAAATTTATGGCCTTGAACGAAACCTATGTCTATTTGAAAGAGCTTAAATCTGAAGGCTCGATAAAAGAAAGAATGGATGGCAGTGTTTTAGTTTATACCGCCTGTTGAAGTGAGGTTATTTTGAGTAAACATCTACAAAAAGAAATTGAACGCCGCCGGACATTCGGCATCATCAGCCATCCCGACGCGGGCAAAACCACGCTCACCGAAAAACTTTTACTTTTCGGCGGGGCCATCCAGCTTGCCGGAGCGGTAAAAGCCCGCAAAGCCTCTAAACATGCTTTGAGCGATTGGATGGCCATCGAGAAGGAACGCGGCATTTCGGTAACTTCATCGGTAATGAAATTCGAATATGCCGGCTGCGAAATAAACCTTTTGGACACGCCCGGCCATCAGGATTTTTCCGAAGACACTTACCGCGTCCTCACAGCGGTCGATAGCGCCTTGATGGTGATTGACGGTGCCAAAGGCGTAGAGACGCAGACCCAAAAGCTTATGGAAGTTTGCCGTTTGCGCAATACGCCGATCATAACTTTTATCAATAAACTGGATCGTGATTGCCTGCCGCCGCTGGAAATTCTCGCTGACATAGAAGATAAGCTGCAAATTGAGTGCTCGCCCTTATCCTGGCCTATCGGCATGGGCAAGCGCTTCAAAGGCGTTTACAATCTTTATGATAAGAAATTACACTTGTTCACATCGGGAAAAGCAAAGCGTTCGGAAGATGGAGTCGTAATTAACAATTTATCTGATCCGCTTCTTGATGAACTTTTAGAGAGCCAGGCCAGTGAACTCCGGGACGAAATCGCCTTGCTGGAAGGGGCAGCCAATCCATTTGATTTGAAAGAATACTTAAAAGCCAGCCAAACACCGGTTTTCTTCGGCAGCGCCATTAACAATTTCGGTGTAAAGGAACTTCTGGATGCTTTTGTGGAAATCGCGCCGCCGCCTGTTGCACGTCCTACAACAACCAGGGAAGTCAGGCCGGAGGAAAATGATTTTTCCGGTTTTGTTTTTAAAATACAGGCCAACATGGATCCAGCGCACCGCGACCGCATCGCTTTTATGCGGATTTGCTCGGGCAAATTCCAGCGCGGCATGCGCGTGATGCATCACCGCATCGGTAAAGAAGTTTCTTTAGCCAATGCCACTATTTTTATGGCGCAGGACCGCACCAATATCGAAGAAGCTTATCCGGGCGACATCATCGGCATCCATAATCATGGCACCATTAAGATCGGCGATACATTTACGCAAAAGGAGCCGCTGAAGTTTACCGGCATTCCTCATTTTGCCCCGGAGCATTTCTGCCGTGTGCGGTTAAAAGATCCATTAAGAATAAAACACCTGCAAAAGGGGCTTACCCAGCTTTCGGAAGAAGGCGCGATTCAAGTTTTTAAACCTCTGTGGGGCTCGGACAATATCTTAGGCGCGGTCGGCGCTCTGCAATTTGACGTGACGATGGCGCGGCTCAAAGACGAGTACAGCGTCTATGCCGACTACGAAAAAACCGATTATGCGGCCGCCCGCTGGGTAACCTATGACGACGCCAAAATCATGGAAGATTTTCAGAAGAAAAATTCGACGAACCTTGCTCTCGATACAGAAGGAAATCTAGTTTATCTGGCCTTAAGTGAGTGGCGCCTCTCACAC
>Ga0187860_1000050_pt1 | contig 106858 bp, 95 predicted proteins | sample June2016WEW_10_4_FD_132981 | JGI IMG/M metagenome (GOLD analysis project Ga0187860, IMG submission 132981) | Peatland microbial communities from SPRUCE experiment site at the Marcell Experimental Forest, Minnesota, USA - June2016WEW_10_40 | ecosystem: Environmental > Terrestrial > Soil >...
CAGCAAGTTCCGCAGAGCAAGCGATTGAACTGCATTGCAGCGGCCGAGGAAGTGTTTACTCAGGCGGAACAGAAACTGGCGCAGGTCGAGAAGACCGGCCTCGACCGGGCGGAGATCCGCGTCGCGGCGTTTATGCCGCGGCTGCCAAACGTGGAAGTCGACCGTGGCTCCCGTCGGTACGCCAGCTATATGGGGAAGCAGTTCCGGCAGCACGGCCTGGATTTTCGCGTCGAGGAAGCGCACAGCGCCGACGCCCTGGAACTGCTGCTGATGGGCGCGCAAGTCTACGACAAGATCTATGGGACATTTATCTTCTTCCCGGCGCCGTACGGCAAGACCGAGGATTATTTTCTGCGGCGGGTGCAGCCGGAGAAGGACATCGAAGGGCTCACGGTCGAGAACACCGGCCGCATGGCGCTGAACATCAAGACGGTCGACGAAGAAGAGAAGTACGAAGGCGTGGTGCCCTGCACGGCAAAAGCGATCCTCACTCTGCTGCATCAGCACGGGGAGATCAAGAACATGTTTCCGCGCGATGCCCGGCAGAGCGGTCCGACGGTGGCGATCTGCAATAGCTCGCCGCGCATCGGCATTCCGCTGCAAAGTATGCTGATGCGGATCGGGGCCACCGCGCTCATGATCCATCCGCAGACCCGGCCGGAAGACCGGGAAGCGTATCTCAAGACCGCCGACATCATCGTGACCGCATTCCCGGCGCAGTCCGAGGCCGACTTGGTGCGCAACGTGAAAGACGGCGCCGTGATCATCGACTGTTCCACCGAAGGAAATTTGCACGCGGACGTGCTACACAAAGCCGCCTATCTATCGACCCACGACAATCATCTGGGGCAGATTACGACCGCGCTTGCGCTTTACAACACCGCCTTGTGCGCGCTCTGGCAGCGTGGGATGAAGGAATAGCGCACGCTGGGCCGGTGGCGTAGGCGGTTTCGCTGCGAGAACACATTGCGCGAATCATAGAAAGGTCGCGTTAATCAAGCACTAAGTGAATGTGCAAGCTGGGAAACCATCACCGGAACAACCCTGAACGCCCGCGTTAAGTTAATCAGGCGGTTGCGGGCTATCGGTGACTGTTCCGGGAAAGTGCCTTTGAAGGGCGCTTCACTCCGCACAAATTAAGTTCATTGCCGAGGCGAATCGAGGAGCGTTCGCCGCCGAATCTCCCGTATCGCGACATACATCAGCAACAGATTCACTCCGACTCCGGTAAGTGTAGGGAGCCAAGCGCGATGCTCCCCCGCCAAGCGATGCCCAATGCTACGCTTTTTCCCCTCGGCCATCCATTGCAGGTAACAACTCGCTAACTAACCAGCGAGGAACCGCTCGCCACTCGTTCAGGAGGAACACATGGCACTCACATTTTCGCTCGTCGACACATGGGACGACGGCAAGCGCATCCACGTTGCCGGCACCGTCGCCGCCTCGGGCAACTATTCGACCAGCGGCGATACGCTCGACCTCTCGCAGTTTCCCGTCATCGCGGCCACGCAGGCACCCGTGCAGGGCACAGCCTGGATGGACGGCCTTTCCGGCTACGATTTCGTTTTCTACCCCGGATCCGCGCTGAACAACGGCAAGGTGAAAATCTTCCAGCAGGGATCGAGCGCCGGCGCGTTCCCGGAGCTTGCCGCGGGCGCATATCCCGCCGCAATTTCGTCCGACACGATCACCTTCTACGGCATCTTCAAGAAGCTTCAATAACGTCGCCGGTTTTTCTTCGTAGGGGCGTAGCACTGCTACGCCCGGCGCCCCACCTTGGCGTGGCTCAAGGCTTGCTTCGCCCAGAGGTTGCCGAGTACCATGCGCCGCATGAGATTCGGCGCGGCCATCTGCGCGGTTCTCGTCTTGTGTGGTGGCGCCCTGCCGGGCGAGCCACCGCAACGACCTGGCCCAGGTCTTCTAGACCGCTTTGTACTCGCTCGGCACACGTTCATCGATGTGGGCCCGCCGTTTGATTTCTACGAACTTCTCTTTGTGGGTCCCGCGGCGAGCGGAACCTCCGTTGAAAGAATCACGCTCACTCCCGCCGGCGACGTGTGCACCGCGCCCGCGAAGGTAGAGATCGCCTCGGCGACTTTGTCCGAATCTGTTGCTGACCTGTTCGGCGCGACAAATCCGTGCACGATTTCCGAGAAAGAACTCAAGCGCGAACTAAAGCGGTGCAAGAATTGCGTTGTCTTTAGCGGTGCTGATGTCGCCATGCACGTTCAATGCGGGGCGCAAGCCCGGATCATTCGTTCCGATATCCTCGACCGCGATATGTTCGATCCGCATCCCAACACACCCGCCCACACCTCGTGGACGATGCGGCTTCTCGATCGGCTGGAGGCACCACTCGGTCCGGGTGTGTTGGATAGGCCGATCTTGCCAATGCCGGGAGACGAGGAAGCCTCTGCGCTGACTGCAAAGGCGCCGCTACTTGAGGAAATTGCTGCGGGTAAGTACGACGAACTGTTCAGCGGTGAGCCGGATAAGCCGTCCGATCTCTATCGGCAAGCTCAGCTACCTCCGCCGCCCCCGCCTACCGTTTCTCTGCGGAGCAGCGTACCATTTCAACCGAGCGTCTCGGTCTTGCCGAAGTATCCTCTGATTGCGAGGGCAGCCCACATCGAAGGCACGGTCGCCCTCGATATGGACATTGATTCAACCGGGAAGCCCGCGAACGTCACCTTCGAGAGCGGCGGTCCTATTGTCGATCGGTGGCTTCGCCCGCCAGTCGAAAATACGATCAGCGAATGGAAGTTCCCGCCGGAAGCCTTCAACCACCGGGTCCGCGTTGTGATCGATTTTGCGTTGAACTGCCACAGCGGCAAATCCACCAGATATTAGCCGTCATCCTGACTGTCAGTCACTCGCCGCTCTTCACCACTCACCATTCACTACTCACTACTTGCCATGTCCATCGAAACATTCTCGCCCTTGCCGCTCAACGTCTTCGGCACGTGGGTCACGCTGCTCGACCCCTCCGACGTGCCGCCGGGCATGTCGCCGAATCTCGGCGACATCGACTTCTTCCCCGGCGGCGTGCGCACGCGCCCTGGCCTCGTCTCGCAGTACGCCGCGCTCGCCAGCGCGCCGCTGATCAACGGCCTGAAAACCTACATCACGACGAACCTCGTCCAGCGCCTGCTCGTCCTCGATTCGCTCGGCAATCTCTACAAGGAAACCACGCCGGGCACGCTTTCGCTGATCGTGCCGGCCGCGGCGAAACCGGCCCTGTATCTCGCCTCCACCACGCATTTCGGCCGCGAGTACATGGCCTTCGCCGACGGCACCATCGGCCAGGATCTGCCGCGCCAGTACGACGACTCGAACTACGATCGCGTCAGCCAGATCGGCCCCGCCGAAAGCCCCGCGGCAGCCGACTCGAGCACCGCCGGCAGCATTTCGCCCGGCGTCCATCAGGTCGCGGTCGTGTTCGTCACGCGCCAGGGCTACTGGACGAAGCCTTCGCCTCCCGTCTCGTGGAACGCCGCGGGCGGCTGGAAGGTGAATCTGACGAACATCCCGACCGGCCCGTCGAACGTCGTGCAGCGCCTCATCGCATTCACGGCCTCGGGCGGCGCGAGCTTCTATCACGTCCCCGCGACGATGGCCATCGACGACAACACCACCACGTCGCTCACCGTCGATTTCACCGACGCCATCCTGCTCTCCGGCGTCAGCATGGACTATCTCGCCAGCCAGATCGAGCTGCCCGAACAGCTCGGCGTGATCGCCTACTCCGAACGGCTCTTCTGGTGGGGCGAGCGCGCGCAGATGGATAACTGGCGCAACCTCACCTTCGACGGCGGCTGGGACGCATCCGGCAACGACCGCCCGCTCGGCTGGCAACTCGATCCGACCTTTGGCCCGGGCGGCAGCCGCGAATCGAGCGACGTCATCTGGGGCGACGCCTACCGCGTCACCGCCGACGGAGTGACCGCCGGACGCGGCTATATCTTCCAGAACGCCCTCACCGACGCGGCGGGGAACCCGCTGATCGTCACGAACACGGATTACTCCGTGCGCGCGCGCGTGAAACGCAGCGCCAACCTCACCGCGGGTACTCTGCGCGTCAATCTCTTCAGCGCGACGCACGGCCAGCTCGGCCCCGGCGTCGCCGTCGCTGCGGCGCAGGCCACCACCAGCTACCAGGAGTTCACCGCCGAGCTCGCGGGCCCGCAAACCTCGCTGCCGATCGACCTGACGCTGCGCGTCTACGCCGACGGCCTGCCCGCGCCGGCCGGTGAATCGTTCCTCATCGACAATATCGAAATCTTCCCCACGAACGCGGCGCGGAATCCCTCCCTCGTGCGCGCCTCCGGAACCGAAGAGCCCGAAGCCTACGACGGCGTCACCGGGATCATGAGCATCGCCGAAAACAACGGGCAGGGAATTCGCGCGGCCTTCACGCTGCGCAACAACCTGTACTTCGTGAAGGAGCGCAGCATGTACGTCACCGCCAACGACGGCGTGAACGAGCCCGCGCTCTGGCAGGTCGAGGAAGTGTCGAACAAAGTCGGCACGCCTTCGGTGCACGGCGTGGGGATCGGCGAGGACTGGGCCGTGATCGCGAGCCGCTCGGGGCTGTATCTCTTCGACGGCAGCGAGCCGGTGAAACTCTCGCAGGAAATTCAGCCCACGTGGGATGCCATCAACTGGCAATACGGCCAGCTCATCTGGGTGCAGGTGGACGTGCAGCACAAGCGCATTCTCGTCGGCGTCCCGATGGGCTCGGCCACGCAGCCGAACCAGGTGCTGATGCTGGATTACACCGAGGGCTTCGGCGACCCGCTCGTCGCCATGCTGACGGCGCCCGAGCGTTCGCGCAAATGGGCGCCGTGGATGATCTCCGCGAACTCGTGCGGGCTGATCGAGCGGCCCACCGGCGTCGCGCAGATTTTCTTCGGCTCGAATAATTCCAGCGGAAACATCTACGCCCTCACCCCCGGCACATTCTCCGACGACGGCGCGGCCATCAATTCCTTCTACTCGACCGCGTTTCTCGCCGCCACCGGCCTGAGCGGGCGCAATCTTTTCGGCTACCTCACGGGCTACGTGCAGGGCTCCGGCTCGCTCGCGCTGTCGGCCGTCGCGCCCGGCAGCGCTTCAGCGCTCTCGCTCGGCGCCTGGACGCTTGCGTCACCCGCCTCCCGCGACATGGAGCAGTTCACCAACGTGCTCGCCGAGCGCGTGTCCTATCAGTTCGGCACAAACTCCCCGGGCGCCCCCGGCTCCTGGTTCTCGCTCACCAAGCTCGTCCCCTGGGCCAAGCCCGACCCCTTCGCCATCGTCCGCGGCGGGAATTGACTATGATATTCTTGTCATGGTTTCTGGTGGTCAGCTTTACGGGACTGGAGTTTCTGATTTTCCTGTATCAGTGACTTGCTATGACAACCTTCTTCGAACTTCTCGGGCTTAGCCTTATCGCCGGGTTGATTTTCACGGCGGCGGTTTGGCCTCTCCTCTGGGTTTTCGGCGTTTTCCAGACCCCTGCGTGGGTCGAAGCGATCCTTTCTCGCCTCACGGGCACGGATTCCGGCAGCATCGTGAAGCCGAAGGCCTAGCGCCGCGTCACCGCTGAACCTGCCGCTACAAACCATTCAACGAGTCACAAGTCAATCTCCGTGCCTCTGCGTCTCTGTGGCTGAAAACAAATGCTCACCGTTCCCCAAATCGAGGCGCTGCGAAAGACGAACCCGCAGCTATACGAGGCGCTGACGCGTCTCGCCGGCGCATCGCTCGGCCCGAACCAGGGTTGGAGCCTCGACGACCAGATCACCGACGGCACGAACTACGCCCGCGTGGTCTCCGGCGCGCTCACGGCGGGGCAGATCGACCCCACGAAATCGGGCGTCCTGATGAAAGGCTCGGTGCCGCCGACGTGGTCCGGCGCGTTCACCTACGTCTCGACCACGTCGAGCATCACCTGGAGTTGGTCAGGCCTCACCATCTACCGCGCGGACGGCACCACGACCGCCGTGCCCAACAGTTCCGTCGCCGTCAGCGGCCTGACCGCCGGCACGACTTACTATTTCTACCCGTGCTGGGACGACGTCGCCGGCGCGATCGTCTGGGTGGCGGGCGGGGCAGGGACGCCCGGCTACGCGCAGTCCGCGAAGACGAACTCCGCCGCGCAGCAGCAGGCGCTCCAGGGACGCGTCCCGCTCTCGCAGGGCGCCGTCGCCGCCGCGACCACCACCAGTGGCACCGGCGGCGGCTCGGGCGGCGGCAGCGGAAGCTGCCTGCGCGCGGGTACGGTCGTCCTGACGAAGGAGCGCGGCACCGTCGCAATCGAAACGTGCACAGTCGGCGAGCATCTGCGCTGCCCGTCTCCCGCGGCCGGGGCGCTCGGTTTGGGCCGCGCGAGTGGAGAGAACAGCGAGGCGTGGACGCGCATCGTGCGCCTCGAAGTCCGCGGCGCGGACACGTTCCTCCGCCTGCACTTCTCGAACGCAGAGTCGATCGACGTCACGCCGCACCACATCTTCACGCTCGCCGACGGCTCGCCGATGCGCGCCGAGCGCCTCTGCATGTGCGACATTCTGGTGGGCCGATTTGGCCGCGTTACGCTCTCTAAAATCGAGGTGATCGTCGAAGAAGGAAAGAAAGTGACGGTAAGCTGCGCCCCCACGCACGAATTCTTCGCCGGTCGTTTCGCCGCAACGATCTTGACGCACAACTACACGTTCAGTTCATGAAGCGTGATTGGCAGGATTGACTCCCCGGCTCGCCGGAGCTAACGTTGGGGCGCGGAGGAAGTTGGCGTGGATACAGATGCACAAGCCGAATGGTTTAGGGCACTGCTTACCGGCATTCTTTTCGCGGTTGGCATGTTGGTGCTCGCCAATATCAATCGCGAACGACGAACCGGCTTCCGCAATCAAATTGGTTTGATCTGGCCCTGGTGGGATTACGCGTTAGCGATTTACGGCGGCATCGCGCTTGTAGTGACGGATGGACTCTACCATCGGCTGGGTCGAGAAACATATGTCGTTCTCTGTGTCTTTGTCGCCGCGCCCGCTATTCTCCTGTTCTTCCTCGCGCGCCACATACGGCGCGCCAACGGCAACTATTCGCGCTAGCAAACCTTACCTCTCTCGCACGGTGAGCTGTGCGCCCACGTACCAGTCCTTCGCCAGCCGCTTCGCCGCGACCATCCTGACGCACTTTACACGTTCAGTTCGTGAACGGGCTCTCTTCGGATTTCGCCTCCTGCGACGCGATAACTCGAAGAGAGATTCCTCGGCCAACACTAGGCCTCGGAATGACAGGTTGCTTGTTGAGCGAGACCAGCCAAGCATTGAACCGAACCTACCAATTGTCACGCCGAAGCACTCAATCAGGCAGCGGCCTCGACACCCAATCGGCGCTCAGGTCTACCCATTTCGGATTCGTGGATTCGATCAGAGCGATGCGGCGTTCGCGCGTCCATGCCTTGATCTGCTTCTCGCGCGCGATGGCCATACGAATGTGTCCGAACCGCTCAAAGTAAACGAGTTTCGTGACATTGTATTTCTTCGTGAAGCCCGGGATATGTTTGCGGCGATGTTGGGCAACGCGATGCCGAAGGTCGTTGGTAACACCCGTATATAAGACGGCGGATGAACCCGCCAGGATGTACACATAATACGTTCGCATGCGATTAGCGCGGTCGAAACATGGCTAGGACCCGATGCTTGGCTTCACGCACTCTGCAAGCAACCTGTCATTCCGAGGCCGGGTTTTGGCCGAGGAATCTCTCTTTGTCTGAAAGCCTGGCCATCACGTGAGCCGAAGAGAGAGCCCTTGCTCATCCGCCGCCGCGGATTCGCTCGGGATGACGATCCTCGTCAGATCGTCACTTCAGTGTCGCGGCAAACAATTCCGTCAGCTTCCCGAACGCGCGCTCGGCCTGCGGCTTGTTGTAGACGGGGCTATCCGGCACGGTCCAGCCGTGCAGCGCGCCCTCGTACATTTCGCTTTCGTATTTCCCGCCCCAGGCTGCGAGCGCCGCGTTGAATTTATCGATCGCTTCTTGCGGCATGAACTGGTCCTTGACCGCGTGGCCGAAATAGAGCCGCGGTCCGTCCGAAATCGGGATGTGCGGCAGGACGAGATGCGGACTCGTGGGCTTGTCCGTGAAAAGTCCGCCGCCGTGGAACGACGCGACCGCGCCAATCCGATCCGGCCGCGCCGCCGCGAAGCGCAGCGCCATCGCGCCCGTGAAGCAGTAGCCAACCACGCCCATCGTCGCGCCGCTGACCGAATCCTGCACCGCGAGGAAATTGACGTAGCTCGCCGCATCGAGCGCCATCGCTTCCGGCGTCAACGGGCCGGCCAGTTCGCCCATGCGCTTCATCGTGCGCTCTTCGGGAAACTTCGGCTCGAAGCCGAAGACCGGCGTCAGCGCCGTGCGATAGAACGGGTTCGGCAGCAGCACCGTGTAGCCCTGCTCGGCCAGCCGCCGCGCCATCGCCCGGTGCGACGGCCGAATCCCGACGATGTCCGGCAGATGAATCGCGCCCGGGCGCTTGTGCCCGTCTTCGGCGTGATAGAGCACGGCGTCGCACGTTCCGTCCGCCATCTTGATCTCGATCTCTTTTTCGATCATGGCTTCTCCCATGGCCTTGTCCGAACCTCGCATCGGCCCCGTCGAGACGCTCACATCATACGTGACGGCACTCCGTTTTGTGGAGTGCGGATCGCCTCGGGCAGCGGTTCTACGGGTAGTGGCCCGACTTGTCGGGGCGAATTTCTGCGGCGCCGGTCGACGCCAAGACCGCCGGCTACTAGGTCGAAATCGATCCGCAATTTAAGCAACAACTCAAATGACCGGCAAAGCCTACTACATGACGACGCTCGGCGACTGGCAGCGCCACGCCTCGCGCTTCGCGAATTCGCACTGGCTCGCGCTTGGCGGCGATGCGCAACCAAATGAGGCGACCCACGTCCTCGTCCTCATCGAGGCCGACGAAGGCGTGCACCTTTCGCTCGAGGACGACGCCGCGTTCGAGCCGCTGCCGCATCCTCTCGCGCAGAAGCCGATTTCGGACGCCGCGCAGGCCGCGCTCGCGCCGCATGGCGTCCCGCCCGGCGCCACCACATTCGACGCCGCCGAAGCCGTCGCGCGCGTCCACCCGCTCCTCCGCCACCGCGTATTTTGACAATCCGATCAGGATTGTCATCCCGAGCGACCATCGGGAGCGCGGGATCTCTCGTAGTCGGCCTCGCTCCAAACTAGGATCGCGCCACTGCCTCCGTGCTCGTCCGCGAATACACGCCCGCCGATCTCGACGCACTGCGTCGCATGCACGCGAGCCAGGGTTTCGACTACGGGTTCCCGGATCTCGCCGACCCGATCTTCATCTCCAAGCTCGTCGTCGAGGATGACGACGGCCGCGCCGTGATGGCGTCGCTCGCGCGGCTCACGTGCGAGATGTACCTGTTGGTTGAACGCGAAGGGGAAGGGAATCGCCGCCCCGAAAAGTCAGGGCCGCGCGAACGCTACGCGCATCTGCTCGCGCTGCATCGCGCGGGCGAACGCGATCTTCTCGCGCGCGGCCTCGACGACGCACACGCTTGGCTCCCGCCGCCGATCGCGCGCCGCTTCGGCCGCCGCTTGGAAACGCTCGGCTGGATCCGCGACGATGCCTGGACGCCCTACTGCCGCCGCCTCCGCGACTCAGCTAGGCAAAGCCAAGGCTGAAAGCTCTTCGTTTGTTAGGTGACAGCCACTCCGAGCACAGAGCAGCCAGATTGCGTTGTCGAGGAAAGTTGCTCTTACTCCGACACCTCGCGCAAACGACTCGACAGCTGCCATCACTTTCATCATCTCTTCTATGCGCGGACTGGGTGCCTTAGTGCCCGAGCGGTCGGTCCATCTGCGAAATTCGACGAGACCGAATGACCCCACGGCACGACACACGTGCCTGTCCGGTTTGCTCAAATCGAAACCCAGGTTACGGAGGGCCTCCGCGGCAATCGGGACTCCGAAACCAGGAAGCTTCCAGTCGCCACCCACGCGGCCGAGTTCGAGCGCCGCGCGCTTTGGGTCGCCGCCGACAGACCTGATGACCTCGACAAAATAGTTCTCCGCCGAACCATGAAGGACCGACCATCCCTGCAGGATTCGTGCCGTCTTCGCCAGAGCTATCAAGGCGCCCTTGAGGGGCTTGTGAACCAGCGCGATTTTCTCTAAACCACGGGACGTACTTGGTTGTTATGTCGCCTGCGTCCGTCTTCGCGAACTGTTCCAAGCTAAAGCCCGAGAACTCTTCGCGGAGCTTCGGCTTGATACCCTCGATCTTGCTCCAGTCCGTGTTGCTGCTAAGCACAGCCAGTAGCAGGGCCTCAAACACCTCGGCGTCACTCCATGTACAGCCTGCCTCACGCCGCTCAGCCGCCGCAACCTGACCGAGGCTGGCAATCTCTTCCTTCCACGACGGATGACAGTGACCAAGCCGGTTCGTAACGGCGTTCCATAATGCTTCCAGATTCTTCATGTCGGGCATATTGCGAATGCTGATTATCTTCGCAGCGCCATTTGTGAACAATCTGATTGTATCGCCTATCCTCCTGTCCTTCCGTCGAGAAATCTCGATGAAGCTTGCCCCCACTCTCGTGTTTGTCGCGCTCGCCGTTACCGCCGCGCCCGCCCGCGCGCAAACGCACAACGTCGCGCTCACGTGGACCGCCAGTGCCGATGCGGCCGCGAATCCGTCGCTCACCTACAACATCTACCGCTCGTCGGCGTGCTCGGGCACGTTCGCGAAATTGAACACCGCGCCCGTCGCCGCCACGACATACCTCGACTCGGCGGTTCTTCCCGGCACCTACTGTTATCAGGCGACCGCCGTCCTCGCCGGAGTCGAAAGCGTGCCATCGAACCAGGCCGTGGCCGTCGTCCCCGCGCCGCTGACGCTCACGCCCGGCCCGCCGCCGTCGCGAGCCACCTGCGCGCACCGCGGCCCGCTCATCGGCTGGATTCGCTGCGTTGCCTCGCGCCCGAAGAAACCTCGTGGCGGGTGATTAGTGGCGAGTGATTAGTCTAAAAACGCGCCTCGCCACGACGCTGGCCGTTCTAGTCACTCGCCACCAGCCACTCGCCACTCATCGCTACTCACCACTACAAAATCACGCCACACGGAGGTCCCATGTCCCGCGGAGCACAAAACACCACGCGCGCGCTCACCGACCAGCAGCTCGCGCAGCAGAACCAGCTCATCTCGCAATCCGATCAGCAGGGCCAGCAGGACCGCTCCCTGATGATGCCGACGATCACGAGCCTGCTCAACAGTCAGGGCTACACGCCGCAGCAGCAGTCCGCGATCACGCAGCAGAGCCTCGGCGCCTCCAATACCGCCTTCGACGCGCTCCGCCAGCGCGCCGCCAATCGCATGGCCGCGACGAACAACTCCGCCGGCTACGGTGACCTCACCGCGCAGCTTGGCCGCGAGCAGGCGCAAACCGACGCCAGCCAGACGCAGCAGAATCAGATTTCGTTCGCCAACCGCCAGTTGCAGGAGCAGCTCGCCGGCCTCAACGCGCTCGGCCAAACCTACGGCATCGACACCAACCTGCTCGGCAAAGCGATGGGCGTCCCGGCGGAACTCCTCAGCGTCCGCCAGCGCGCCTCCGGCAGCTCCAGCAGCGGTCTCGGCGGCCTCTTCGGTCTCGGCTCCAGCATCGCCTCGCTCTTCGGCTGATTCGCCCGGCGGCACAGCCATTCCTGGGATCGCCATTCTCCTGAATGGCGCTTTTGCCGCCAATCGGAGATTGGCGCTCCCGGGCTGATAACCGCTTCGCCCGTCAATCAAGCAATGCTGTCATCCCGAGCGGAGTCCCGCGTCTTCGTTTTTCCCGCGGCTATCGCGGGCGCGGGGCGCAAGCGAGGGATCTCTCTTGTCCCACTAATCACTAGCCACTCTCTTACATGCACCCATTTGCCAATCCGCACTGGTGGACGCTCGCGTTCTCGTCCATCGTCCAACTCGCGCTCTTTGTCCGCTGGCTCTACCGACGCATCCGCAACGACGAACTGACGCGCGCCTTCGTTCACGACATGGCGACGAACCACCTCCCGCACATCTATGAGCGCTTGGAAAGACTGTGCGAGCAGCAGGGAATTGAACGCTCGCCGCTCCCACCGATCCGCTGGGTCGACCTCAACGGCCGCGACGGCCCTCACGACTAAGGGGTCACTCGATCGCACGCACGGCCTTCGGTTTCCCGAGATCGACTGTAGCTGTACCTTCGTGGTCGAATCGCAACTCGATGCTCTCCCACTCGGCATCGAACGCGCCGAGTTTGCCGCGCGCGATAATTTTGTAATCCCCGACGCGCAATCCGCTTTGCGACCACCGCCCGTCTTCCGCCACGCTGACCGTGATCATCCTCCAGCCCATGCCGTGTTTCGCAGTTTCGTCGGACGCCGCCTTCAGTCCTCGCTCGACAGCCTCGAGGTAGTACTGCGCGTAATCGTCCTCCCTCTGGTCGGCGGGTTCCTTCATGATTTGTGCCTTGTTCTTCGTCGTCGCCTTGGCCTCCGGTTTCAGTTCTTTCACGGCGCCCTTCGAAAAGGCGAGGCACGGATCGCCGCTCAGCGAGTTCACCGGCCCGCAGTAGAGCAGGTAGATCCTCCCCGACTTGAACGGGTAGGTTTTGCCGTCGTGCGGGTTTGTTGTATTGATACGCCCTTGTAGCGTGAACGGCCCTGTGCCAGATTGGTTGGCATTTCCGCGCGCCAGCAGGCTTGCGCCGGCCAGCAGCACGAGAAGAGCGATCATCTCGTGTACGCGCTTTTTCATGCCGTGGATCATATGCCAGGACTGAACACGATGGAACTGACCGCCGCGCGCTGTCATCCCGAGCCGCCAGCCCAGCGGGCAGGCGGAGCGAGGGATCTCTCTTCAGCTTCCTTCTTTGCGGCCAACTCTCTCTGTGTGAGGATAATGTCGCCGACTCTGTCGCGGCGACCGATGGCCAGCAACGAACGATTCGAAGATGCGCCATCCGACGGGCCGCGAGTTCGCGGCTATCTTCACGTTCCGGAAAACTCTCCGAGCGACGCGCTCGTTCTGACCCACGGCGCCGGGGCGAACTGCAACTCGCCGCTACTCGTGGCCCTTGCGACGGCTTTCTGCGAATCCGGGTTGACCGTTCTCCGCTGCGATCTGCTGTTCCGACAATTGCGGCCGCACGGACCGCCGCCGCGCGGCAGCGCCGAACGTGACCAGCAGGGGCTGCGTCGCGCGGTGGAAGCAATCAGGCGACAAGTTCCAGGTCGCGTCTTCCTGGGCGGCCATTCGTATGGCGGGCGGCAAGGATCGATGTTGGCGGCTTCCGAACCCGGACTGGCCGACGCGCTGCTCCTGCTCTCGTATCCGCTTCATCCGCCGAAAGACCCGGCAAATGTGCGCACGGCTCACTTCTCGGCCATTCGCACTCCAGCGCTGTTCGTCCACGGCACGCGCGACGCCTTCGGCACCATCGACGAAATGACCGCCGCGCTGAAACTCATCCCGGCGCGCACGCTTCTCGTGCCCGTGGAAGGCGCGGGGCACGAACTCATCTCCGCCCGCGCCCCTCTGCCGCAAACTATTGTGGAAAGTTTCGCTTCTTTCCTCTCAGCGCCGTCATCCTGAGCGGCGTGGCCGCACGTAGTTTTTCCGTCCCGCTCTTGCGGGACGTGCGGACACGGAGTCGAAGGATCTCTCTTCGCTCTCGCTTTTCGAGCGTCCTTCGCGGTTCTCTCGCACTCCGTCGCCCGCTGCAAACGCAATGTCCCCCACACCCGATCTCATCGCGCTCGCTCGCGCCGCTGCGTCAAAACACGCGCTCGACGCCGCGCTCGTCTGCGCGGTTGTCGAACAGGAATCCGCCTGGGACGCGCACGCGATCCGCTACGAGCCCGCGTTCCGCACGCGCTACGTCGCGCCGCTCGGCCTGCCGCCGACCGAAGAAGTGGCACGTTCGATCTCCTGGGGATTGATGCAGGTGATGGGACAGGTTGCGCGCGAGCACGGCTTCACGGGCAAATTCCTCAGTGCGCTGTGCGACGCGGCGACCGGCCTCGATATCGGCTGCGCCGTCCTCGCGTCCAGAATCTCCGCCGCAGCAGGGAACATCGATCACGCGCTCGAGCTTTGGAACGGCGGCGCGAATCCCGACTACGCCGCCGAAGTCCTCGCCCGCCTCGCGCATTACAAATGACGATCCGGCGAGGATCGTCATCCCGAGCGAGTAACACGAGCAGGGATCTCTCTTCAGCTCTTCGGCGCGTCAGCGAAAATTGGAAACATCGTGAAGACGGATGACACTCAATTGATCTGGTTCCTCGCCGATTTCCGCGCCTGGTGGACCTCGCCCGCGCGCTGGCGCTGGAAGCGCGCCCTCGGACTCCCCATGACGCGCAGCCTCACCAACTTCGGCGACCTCCGGTGAAGATGGCGAACGCGCGATGAGTTTCTCGTAATACGATGCGCAGAGCGCTTACCTCTGCGCCGCCCCTCTCGCAGCCTATAGTGGAATTTGCGGCTCGGAACGCGGGCAAAGCAGTGTCACGGACACCTGACCTCAGCCCGCCCGCTCGCGACGCCGCGCACGACGTTCGAGCCTCGGGGGTCGGCGCTTCCAGCGCGACTCAGTAGGCAGCGCACGTAGCGCACACCTTTGCGCAGCTTTTCTCGCAGCATGTCGTGGATCAGCGGCCTCGTGTTACGGCGCCGGTCGCGCGAAATCGATCGGGCACCAGCGCGCCGCCGAAATCTGATACGAACGACGCGCGCAGCGCTTACCTATGCGCAGCTTCTCGATCAGCATGTCTGGCGTTTGTCGTTTGCCGCGTTACGCTGCCGCCAGCCACCTGCGGCGGCGACGCGACGCGCGGAAAAACTCGACGACAGCGATGCACTAGCATTTGCCTATGCGCTGCTTCTGTCGCAGCAAGTATTCGCCGTGAATGTCGCGGGCGGCGACGGTCCCGGCGCAGCCGGTCACACGCCGACAATCGCCCGGGCGAAGCAGGGGGTCGCGTTGACAGCGCCTCGCGCTAATCTCCGCGAGGCGTTGCTCGCGTCCCGAGGGAGTCTGCCGGACGCCTACCTTTGCGCAGGTTCTGTCGCAGCAAGTATTCGCCTTGCACCTCGCCGGCGGAGACGCCCGCCGAACGGTGTGTCACAACCGCATTCGGATCTTTGTCGGAAGGAGCCACTTAGTCACACCGCCGCAAGCCTACACCTCCCATGCGCCGCACAATCGAAATCGTCGCATTCCTCGCCGCGCTGGTCGTCGCAGCGATGGCTGTCCACGCCTGGCTGTCTTCGCGCGCCGACGAACAACTTCTGCAGTCCACGCTAGCCACGCAGAAGCAGATCCTGGACGCCGCCGACGCACGCGAGCGCGCCCGCGACACGGCCCTCACCGCCACCCTCGCCCAAATCGACCGGCTCAAGCGCGCAACGCAAACCCCTACGCAGATCGTCCGCGACCTACCCAATTACCTTTCGCTCCCCCAGCCCATTACCCTCGCCCAAGCCGGCAGCGCCGCCAAGATACCCCCTCAGCAGGGAACTGGACTGCCTGCCGAAATCACTGGGCAATCCTCGCTGCCTCCTGGCACCCCCGCGACCCAAACGCCAGCCGCCAACACCACGACCGCCAACGCCTTCCCTTCGGAGCCGGTCGCGCAGTTGCCTGCCGCCGACCTCAAACCGCTTTATGACTATGTGCAGGACTGCCGCGCCTGTCAGGCCCAACTCGCCACCGCCAAGCAGAACGCCTCCGACGACGCCGCTAAAATCGCCGCCCTCACGCGCGAACGCGACGCCGCCGTCACCGCCGCCAAAGGAGGCAGCTTTCTGCGGCGCCTCCGCCGCAACGCGCTGTGGTTCTTAGTGGGTGCCGCTGCGGGCTACGCCGCTCGCCGCTAGCATAAGCATACCGTCCGCGAGGCGCGCCCCCCGCGCTCACACAGGGAACGCGCCGCAGGGAACGCGCCCGTCGCCCCCGACCACGTACGACTATTGACTTCCGCGAATGAATATTATGTCGCCTATCGAGGGGGCGAGAACTAGGGGTGTGGGGAGACGCGGGTGTTGTGGATGCCGGAAAGGATGAAGAGGCCGGTGCTGGCGGACTGCGGGAGCCACCAGGACCGGCGCAGGAATGCGTGCTGGCTGCGCTGCATGCGGCGCGCCGCGTAGTCGAGAGCGAGCGGGCCGACCTGGCTCGCGAAGTAGATGGCTGGCGAGTGAGCGAACGGGCGGATCAGAGGGTCATCTTCGCGTGCACCTGCCGCGATCGCTTGACGGGTTGTGTAAGCGTCAAAGGTTGCGGCACCGTGCTGGACGACGGACAGAATCAACCAGTTTCGGCGGGAGGGCATGTTCTCCACGGGAATCAAGCGCAGCGGCTGGGCCGGCTGCGGATCCGGAATGCGGATGTTCGAGAACGATTGTGCGCTCGCTGATGCGTTGGCAAGGTCGGTTGTCGTTGCAGAGTCCGATATGGAACGTAGCTCAACGCCGTGGCTGGAAGGCGTGCTGGTCGAGGCTGTGGTCGTTTCCGTTGCGTTCGCGCCGACGGGTTGGATCGCAGCGGAAACATCGGCGCCGGCCCGAATGTCGGCTGCTGGTGCTAAGTGCAATAGAAGTATAGTGATGGCGAGGACCATGGAAGGGGGGTCGTAGCTCCTTTTGTCTTGCCAAGCTGGAGAGAGCAACAGGCGTACCATGACCGTATGTACAGTTAAGTGTCCTGTTGTCAATAAGTTAAATTTCCGATTGTCGGACTCGACGCGTCCTGCGGGGCAAGGCAAGGGAAGAGGACTTCCTTCCAATGGTACCTAGGGGCCCCTGGGCTTGGGCCGGGAAAGGTTCTCGGGGGTTCTCCCCTCCTGGCGGGCGAGTTCCCTTCTGTTGTGTCTTCTATTGTGGGTGCGCGACGGCTTGCAGGCTCTCGCGGGCGGCGGCGAGGGTGCGGTCGATGTCGGCGTCGGTGTGGGCGGCGGAGACGAAGAGCGCCTCGAACTGCGATGGTGGAAGAAAGACCCCCCGGGACAGCATCTCACGAAAGAAGGCGGCAAACCGTGACGTATCCGAGTCTTTAGCGCCGTCATAGTCGGAAACTGGGCCGCCAGCAAAGAACAGTGTGAGGAGCGAGCCCGCGGCATTCACCTGGCCTGGCACCCCCGATTCGCGCAGAGCTTCGCGCAGACCGTTCGCGAGCCGTTGCGCCTGGCGGTCGAGCACATCGTAGAAGCCGCTTGTCTCGATCTTTGCGAGGGTGGCCAGCCCGGCACGCATCGCGAGAGGATTGCCGGACAGGGTTCCCGCCTGATAGACCGGGCCCAGCGGCGCAATCAAATCCATGATCTCACGGCGGCCACCGTAAGCCGCAACCGGCAGTCCCCCACCAATGATCTTTCCCAAAACCGTGATGTCCGGACGAATTGCGAAGAGCGACTGCGCGCCGCCGTATGCGAGGCGAAAACCAGTGATGACCTCGTCGAAGATCAGGAGGGCACCGGCGCGTTCGGTGATGCGGCGGAGCGACGAGAGGAAATCGGGCGACGGAGAAACGACACCCATGTTGGCGGCGACCGGTTCAACGGTGACGGCCGCAATCTTGCCCGCGTGTTTCTCGAAGATGCGTTCGACGGCGGAGACATCGTTGTAGGGCGCGTTGAGGGTGAGGGCAGCCAGCGCGGCAGGGACGCCGGGGCTCGACGAAATGCCGAGGGTAGCAAGTCCGGAGCCGGCTTCCACCAGGAAGCTGTCCGCGTGGCCGTGATAGCCGCCCTCGAACTTCAGGATCAGGTCGCGCTTCGTGAATCCGCGGGCGAGGCGGACGGCAGACATGGCAGCTTCGGTGCCCGAGCTGACGAAGCGAATGCGTTCGATTGACGGAACAGCGCGCGCGATGCGTTCACCGAGTTCGATTTCGAGCGGGCACGTCATTCCGTAGCTCGTACCGCGGGCGGCCTGATCGGCGATTGCGGCAACGACGTCGGGGTCGGCATGGCCAAGGATGAGCGCGCCCCAGGAGCAGACGTAGTCGATGAATTCGCGGCCATCGACGTCAACCAGGCGGGCGCCGTGGGCGCGTTCGATAATGAGCGGCTCGCCGCCGACGGCGCGAAATGCGCGGACGGGGCTGTTGACGCCGCCCACGAGAATTTTCTGCGCGCGGTCGAAGAGAGCGGCGGAGCGGGAATTGAACGTCACGTTGGGATCATATTATGAGTGGAGGATAGTGCAAGCATTCATGCGAAGTTTGCGAAAGCCGAAGAGGGATTCTTCGGCCCAAAGTGCGGGCCTCAGAATGACGGCGCGGCGCTCGGGCCCGATACACAAGAAGCTGGCGCATCGCCAAGGAATTGCGCCGGGCACGGCATGCCGTGCCCCTACTGAGCGTGCCAGGACGGACGCTTCTACGAAGAAACGCCGCGAGTGCGCTAGCAGTGCTCCAACCAGCGGACGACATCCTTGGCGTGGTAGGTCAGGACAATCGAGGCGCCGGCGCGCTGAATTCCCGTCAGAATCTCGAGGACGATGCGCTGTTCGTCGATCCAGCCTTTTTGCGCGGCAGCTTTTACCATCGAGAACTCTGCGCTGACATTGTAGGCGGCAACGGGAACGTCGAAGCGCTCACGCACTCTCTGGATGACGTCGAGATACGGCAGCGCGGGCTTCACCATAATGATGTCCGCGCCTTCTTCCAGGTCGAGGGCGACTTCGCGGAGGGCTTCGCGGGCGTTGGCGGGATCCATCTGATAGCTGCGGCGATCACCGAACTGCGGCGCGGACTGCGCGGCCTCACGGAAGGGGCCGTAAAAAGCGGAACAGTATTTGGCCGCATAGGAAAGAATCGCCACATCCTGAAAGCCGTGCTGGTCGAGCTTGGCGCGTATGGCGCCAACGCGGCCGTCCATCATGTCCGAAGGGGCGACGATATCGGCGCCCGCTCGTGCGTGGGACAGCGCGGCTTCAGCCAGGAGCACGATGCTCGGGTCATTCAGGACTTCCCCGCCCTCAATAACGCCGCAATGGCCGTGGCTCGTGTATTCGCAGAGGCAGACATCGGTGAGGACGAGCAGATCCAGTTTTGCCTTGCGGATTGCGTCGATCGAGCGTTGGACAGCGGCGTTGGGATCGGCGGCCTCCGAGCCGGTTTCGTCTTTCTTTTCCGGCAGGCCGAACAGAATCACCGCGGGGATTCCGAGGTCCGCGACTTCGCGGCACTCCTCGACGATTTGATCGGGTGATTGCTGGTAGATCCCGGGCATCGAGCTGACTTCCATGCGGACTTTCGCGCCGGGGCAAGCGAACATCGGGTAGACGAAGCCTTCGGTCGAGAGGCGCGTCTCGCGAACGAACCCACGGAGCGCTTCCGAGCGGCGCAGGCGGCGAGGGCGGTGGATCGGGAAGGTCATGAGTGCCTCACAGTGGCCGATCGCCCCTGAAAATGCTTTGCGATTGCGCCAGCCAGGGCTTCTGCGGACGCTTCCTCCGCTCGAATCTCAACACGCGCGCCCGAGTCGCGGATTGTGCGCGCCGTGGTGGGACCAATGGCAGCGAACTGAACGCGCGCCGAAAGATTTGCGAGCTCCGCGGCACCGATGACATCCCGCAGATTCTGGAAAGCCGACGGGCTGGCAAAGACGATCGCATCCACTTCGGAGCGGCGAATGCGGGCGAGGACAGCTGGGTCGAGCAAGGCGGGTGCCATCGTTCGATAGGCGATCACGTCCGTTACGTCGGCACCGGCTCCGCGCAGTGCGGCGGGGACACGATCGTCGCCGCGGTCGCTCCGCGGAAGCAGCACACGCCGGCCCGCAAGGGATTGCCGGAGCTCCGCAGCCAGGGCTTCACCCGTGTTGTTTTTCGCGACGTAATCCACGCGCAGTCCTTTTTCAGCGAGCGCCCCGGCGGTCCCGGGGCCGACCGCGGCCACGAGCCGATTGGACGACTGCAACATTTCACACTTTATGCCGAGTTGAGCGCAACGATCAAAAATATATTCTACCGCGTTCCTGCTGAGAAAAAGAATCGCATCGAACGAGCCAAGGCGGCGAAGCTGCTCGTCGACCTTCTGCCAATTCTCGGGCGGGGCAAAGGCCACGGCCGGAAGTGAAATGACCTCGGCACCAAGCGATTCGAGGGCGTGGATCAGCGTGCGCGCCTGTTCGGGCGCGCGGGTGACGACAATGCGCTTCCCTGCCAGTGGTTGGACATCCATCATGGGATTCTGCAAGACGCGGTCACCGCGGCGCGTTCATGGCCCCTGGCCCACGGAGCGACCCGCGAGGCGCAGGATTCTGCCCGCACCCGATTCGATCAGGGCCCTGCCCAGACGGGTGCCAATCGCCTGAGCTTCTTCCGGGCGGCCATTTTCGGAACAGCGCACGCACTCCGAACCGGCCGCGGAGAACACGGCGGCCTCGAGATGAAGATCGCCGCCGCGCAGCCGCGCGAGCGCGCCGAGCGGCACCTGGCAGCCGCCCTGGAGGGTATGAAGCAAAGCCCGTTCCGCAGTGACGCACGCCCGCGTTTCGGGGTCATCGAGAATCGCAATGAACCCCGCGGTCTGCGCATCGTCCAAACGCGTTTCGATCGAGAGAGCGCCTTGGCCGACCGCCGGAAGCATCACGTCCTCGTCCAGGAGCTGCGTGATTTTACCGGTCAAACCCAGGCGATTTACACCGGCGACGGCGAGAACAATCGCGTCGCATTCGCCATTTTCGAACTTCTTCACGCGCGTATCGACGTTGCCGCGCAAGTCGACCACATCCAGATCGGGCCGATGACGCCGGAGCTGGGCCTGGCGGCGAAGGCTGCTGGTGCCCACGCGCGCGCCGGCGGAAAGAGTTTCGAGCGTGCGTCCTTCGCGCGAGATCAGGCAGTCGCGCGGGTCTTCGCGGCGGGTGATCGCCGGAAACGCGAGGCCGGCGGGCGTTTCGGTCGGCACATCCTTCATGCTGTGAACGGCGAGGTCCACCCTGCCGGCCAGGAGGGCGTCTTCGATCTCTTTGATGAAAATCCCCTTCGTTCCCTGGGCTGCGATCGCCTGGTTGAATTGCGCGACGGAAGCAGACTGGAGGCGGTCCCCCGAGGTACGGATGCGGACGATCTCGGTTTCGACGCCGTGCAACTGCGTGAGGCGCTCCGCGATGTGATTCGATTGCCAGAGCGCGAGCCGGCTGCCGCGGGTGCCGATGCGCAGCCGCGTCACTCCTTGTCCTCGCGTTGGGACGCGCGGCCGCCGGTCTGGTCCGCAGGTTCATCGAGGCCAAAGAGGTGGCGTATGGCTTCTATCGCGCCGAGACGCCCGCGCATACCGGCGCCGGCCCGAAGCCGCTGAGAAGGCCGGTCGAGGACGCGCTCGATCAGTTCCTCGGTGATGCTTGTAAGGCGCTGGCGCTCCTCGGGCGAAACGTCCTTCATTTCGGCGAGGCGTTCGCGAAGGAGAATCTCGCGCTCCTTGCGGAAGCGGCCGCGGATGTCGTCCACAATGGAGCTTGCCTCAACCCCGGCGCGCCAGCCTTCGAATTTCGCGAGATGCTCGGTGATGATGGCTTCGGCCCGGGGAATTTCGGCTTCGCGCGCGCGCTTGTTCTGCTCCACGATCTCGCCGAGGTCGTCGATATTGTAGAGATAGAGATTGTAGAGGCCCGCGGCATCGGGAGCGACGTTGCGCGGGACGCCGAGATCGACGACGAAAACAGGGCGGCCAGCGCGGGAGGCAAGGGCGCGTTCGAGCATTTCGCGCGTCAGGACAGGATCGACGCCACCGACCGACGTGACGATGATATCCGGCGAGCCGAGGACACTTTCAAGAGATTCCCACGCCACCGCTTCCCCGCCCATGCGCCCGGCGAGTTCAACGGCGCGTTCATGCGAGCGGTTCACGACGCGAAGCGTCCCGATGCCGCGGCTCCGAAGGTGGTCGACGACCTGTTCGGCGACCGCCCCGGCGCCCAAGATCAGGGCGGAGTGGCCTTTAAGCGTGCCGAAGACGCGCTCGGCAAGCTTCACGCCAGCCAGCGCGACGGACATCGGACGCGCGCCGACTTCGGTTTCGGAGCGGACGCGCTTCCCTACTTCGAGCGCGCCCTGAAAGGCGCGGTTCAGGATAGGGCCGGTGGTGCCGTGTTCGAGGGCCCGTCCGTACGCGGAGCGAAGCTGGCCGAGAATTTCCGCCTCGCCGAGAAGCATGGAGTCGAGGCCGGCGGCGACCCGGAACAGATGGCTGAGGGCATCCGTGCCAACCCAGCGGTAGATGCGGCCGTCGAGTTCGGTGCGGGAGACGCGGTGGTACGAGGTGAGGAAATCCTCCATGGCCTCGGTGACAGCCGATTCGGTATCGCTCGGGACGCCGTACAGCTCGCTGCGGTTGCAGGTCGAGAGGACGACGGCCTCATCCAGGATGCCCTGGCGGCGGAGTTCGCCGGCGGCGTGGAGCGCCTGCTCCTGGGTGAACGCAACGCGCTCGCGCAGCTCGACCGGAGCGGTGCGGTGGTTGCAGCCGATCAGCGCGATTTGAACGCGCGAGCGCGCGGGCGAAGGAGCTTTCGTGTTGGGGATCGTGGCCATCAGAAGAAGCGGTGGAACCTCGTCAGGTAGAGATTTACAAACGTGTAGCTGAAAAGCACGACCGCGAAGTTCAAGGCGCAGATACGGGCGGCGCGGGCTCCACGCCAGTTCACGCTCCGCGAAAGCAGAAGATACGTGACGTAGACGGCGAGGATCGCGAGCGTGACGATCACCTTGGGGTCGCCGAGCGGATAACTGCCCGTCAGCCGATGCGCCCAGATCAAACCGCTCACGACTCCGACGGAGAGGGCGGCCAAGCCGACATAGACACTGCTGCGGGAGAGACGATCGAGCGCGTCGAGCGCGGGAAGGCGCCAGAACGCGGCGCCGGGATGACGGGAGCGCAGCATGCGATCCTGTACGAGATAGACGAGACTCAAGATGAAGGACAGGGCGAAGGCCGAGTAGGCCCAGGTATTCAGCGTAACATGAAAAGCGAAGAGCGCGCCGCGCGCGGGCGGCGCCACCAGCGGCGGCTTCGGCACCAGCGTCTCGAGCACGGCCAGCCAGACAACGAGAAAGAGCGTCACGCAGGCGCCGACCGCGCGCTGGCGATGGAGCAGCTCGAGGCCAAGGTAAGTCACTCCAAGGAGCCAGGCGAAGAGCGACATCGAGCCGTAGAGATCGTCGTAGGGCACGGTGTGCGTTCCCTGAGAACGGGCGAGGAGCGCCAGATAGTGTAGGGCGATGCCTCCGGCCAGGAGCAGCGTCCCCAGGCGCCCCACCCAAAGATGGGGCGCGTAGAGAATCCGCGCGTAGCATAGGAAGCTTGCGGCGTAGAGCGCGAGGCTCAGATAGCCGGCGTGTGTCAGCATGTAAGGACGGGGCTCCCCAAGCTCAAAATTATACGCCGAATGGGCCCGGGCAGGGACGCGCGTTTGAAGCCCGGGGCGGCGCGCTTCTGCTATGATTGTAAAGGGACTCCCGGAAGAATGCCGCAAAAGAAGGAAAACAAGAAGGGGCTGTTCCTCGGCGCCTGCCGGTTCGAGCCGGTCGATCGTGTGCCAGTGTGGCTGATGCGCCAGGCGGGGCGATATCTGCCGGAATATCAGGCGGTGAGGGCGCGGCACTCGTTCCTCGAGATCTGCAAGACGCCGGAGCTGGCGGCGGAAGTGTCGATGCAGCCGTTTCGCGTGCTCGGTGTGGATGCGATCATCGTGTTCTCGGATATTTTGATCGTCGCCGAGGCGATGGGGTTGCCGCTCGACGTGCCGGACTCCGGGCCGGTGCTGTCGAATCCGGTGCGGGATGCGGAGGCGGTTCGGCGGCTGCGCAATTTCGATCCGGAGCGAGAGACGCGATTCGTCGGCGACGCCATCCGGGCGATCTGCAAAGAGGCGGGGCCGGACGTGCCGGTAATCGGCTTTGCCGCGGCGCCGTGGACGCTGGCGTGCTATATGATCGAGGGGCGGACGCGCGGCGACGTCTCAGGCGCGAAGCAGATGCTGCGCGACGAGCCGCGGGTCGTGCGCGAGTTGCTCGAGCGGATCGCGCAGGCCACAGCGGGGTATCTGAAGTCGCAAATCGCGGCAGGCGCCGCTGCCGTGCAGCTCTTTGACACGTGGGCGAGCGAACTTGCGCCCGGCGAGTACGAGGCGTTCGAATTGCCGGCGACACGATCGATTTTCGAGGCGCTCGGCGACCCCGGCGTGCCGCGCATTCTGTTCGCCAAAGGGTCGGCGCGCCACCTGGAGAACATGGCGGAAACGGGCGCGGATGTGCTGAGCGTCGACTGGAACACGGACCTCGGAGAAGCAAGGCGAAAGCTCGGGGAGCGCGTGGCGCTGCAGGGCAACGTCGATCCGTCGATTCTGCTGGGAGACGAAGGCGAAGTGCGGCGCGCGGCGCGAGAGGCGATCGAGAAAACCGGCGGCGTGGGACATATCCTGAATCTTGGACACGGGATTTTACCAGCGACTCCGGTTGCGAATGCAAAAGCATTCGTCGAAGCGGGACAGACGGCGATGGTCGCGGCGCGAGAGCTCTGACAGTGGCGGACACAACCACCAACGGCGCGAAACTCGAGATCGGGCAGATCTCGGACGAAATTCTCGAGAAGTACAACCAGCCGGGGCCGCGCTACACAAGTTACCCGACCGCGCCGGTCTGGAAGGATGATTTCGGACCGGGCGATCTGGAAGAATCGTACGCGCGCGCGGATCAGGCCGGGACGCCACTTTCGCTCTACATGCATCTTCCCTTCTGCGAGAGCCTGTGCCTGTTTTGCGCGTGCAACGTCTCGATCCGGAAGGACAAGAGCGTCGCCATTCCTTACCTCGCCGCGCTGAAGCGCGAAATCGATCACGTGGCTCAGCGAGTGTCGAAGAAGCGGCCGGTGATTCAGTTCCACTGGGGCGGAGGCACGCCGACGTATCTCTCGCCCGCGCAGATGCAGGACCTCTTCGAGTACACGCGCGAGCGGTTCTCGTTCGCGCCGGACGCGGAGATCGGCATCGAAGTGGACCCACGCGTGACGAGCCGCGCGCATCTCGAGACGTTGCGCCAGCTTGGGTTCAACAGGCTGAGCATGGGTATTCAGGATTTCGAACCCAGGGTGCAACAGACGATCCATCGCGTGCAGCCGTACGAAATGACGCGCGATCTGATTCTCGCGGCGCGCGCGCTTGGATTCGAGAGCCTCAACGTGGACCTGATCTATGGCCTGCCCTACCAGACAGCCGAGGGCTTTCAGGCAACTATCGATCAGGTGCTCACGCTCGCGCCCGACCGCGTGGCCATGTTCAGCTATGCACACGTTCCATGGCTCCGCAAGCAGCAGGGCTCATTTGCCTCACACTTGCCCGAAGGCCGCGAGAAGTTCCGCATTTTCCGCGCTGGGCTCCGACGGTTTCTCGATGCGGGATACCTGTACATCGGGATGGATCACTTCGCCCGGCCGGGCGACGAGCTCGCCACCGCGCAGCAGAATCGCACGCTGCACCGGAACTTCCAGGGTTACACCACGAAGGCAGGCGCCGACCTCTACGGCATGGGCGTAAGCGCGATTAGTTCCATCGGCGACGCATACGCGCAGAGCCGGCGCGAGATTCCCGCGTATCAGGCGGCCGTGGCCGAGCGAGGGCTCGCCACCATGCGCGGCTACCGCCTTTCGGCGGACGACCGGCTCCGCCGCGCGGTGATCGGGCGGTTGCTGTGCCATACCGTCATTCCAAAGCACGAGGTCGAACGCGAGTTTTCGATATCGTTTGACGAGTATTTTCGGGCGGAACTCGAACGGCTCGAAGGACCGCGTGAGGAAGGACTGGTGACGCTTGCGCCCGGGGAAATCCGCGTCACTCCGCTCGGCCGCATCTTCATCCGCAACGTGGCGATGGTTTTCGACCGCTACTTGCACGAACAGCAGATGGACCAGAAGCCGCTATTCTCGAAGACGCTGTAGGTGCTTGCCGCCGATTCCCCGCTCCGGAATAATAACGAGACAGACTTTTTAGGCGCTTTGGTACAGAATCTCTCGCATGAGTGATTCCACAAATGCGGCGGTTGTAGTCGGGGGCGGGGTTTCGGGGCTTGCTTGCGCGTACCGGCTGAAGCAACTCGGGGTGCCGGTGACGTTGCTGGAGGCATCCAGCCGCGTGGGCGGGCTCGTCGAGACCGTCGAAAAAGAGGGATTCCTTTTTGAGAGCGGGCCGCAGAGTTTTCAGGGCACTGAGACCCTGCTGGGTCTGATCCGCGAACTTGGAATCGAGGGCGAGCTGTGCAAGGCCGATCCGCGCGCGCCGCGCTACGTCCTGCGGCACGGGCGACTGCACAAGGTCCCGATGTCTCCTCAGGCGATGTTGACCACTTCCCTGCTGAGTCCCGGCACGCGCTGGAAGATCGTTTCCGAGCCATTCCGCCGCACGAAGCCACCAAACGAAGAGGAGTCGATTGCAGACTTCGTCCGACGCAAGTTCGGCCACGAAATCCTCGAGTACCTGGTTTCGCCGTTCGTTTCCGGGGTTTACGCGGGCGACGCGGAAAAACTGAGTCTGCGCGCAGCCTTCCCCACGCTCGAAGAGTGGGAACGCGAGTACGGAAGTGTGCTGCGCGGGGCGATGAAGTCGCGTTCATCCACGACTGCGGGCAAGGGCACGCCGCCGCTCTGCTCGTTCCGGCGCGGCCTGGACACGTTAATGCAGTCGATGGGCGCCAAGCTCGGCGAGAACGCGCGGACGGGCGCCTGCGCAAGCGCGGTGAGTCGATCGGAGAGTTTCGGCAATGCAGGATATGAAGTGCGCGTGACGCGCGGCGGCCGGGAGGAAACGATCGCCGCGCAGGCGCTAGTGCTCGCAGCGCCAGCGTATGCAGCCTCGCGGCTGGTCGGTTCCGTGGCACCGTCGCTGGCGAGCGCGCTTTCGGGGATTGCATACGCGTCGCTCGCCGTGATTGCAACGGGTTACCACGAGCGGCAGTCCGGCGAGCCGCTCAGCGGTTTCGGAATCCTGATTCCGCGAAGCGAGAAACATCGCACGCTGGGAATCGTATGGAATTCGTCCCTCTTTCCCGGGCGCGCGCCACAGGGGCAGATGGCCCTCACAAGTTTCGTTGGGGGCGCAACTGATCCAGAGATGATGGAAAGGACCGACGAAGAGATCGCGGCCATCGTCCAGGAAGACCACGCGCAAATTCTTGGTATTACCGGGTCGCCGATCACCACGGCCGTCTGGAAGCACGCGAAGGCGCTGCCGCAGTACAACCTCGGACACGGCCATGTGGTCCGGGCCATTCGCGATGCCGAAGGCGCGACCCCAGGGCTCTATTTTGCGGGGAACTACCTCGAAGGACCGTCCCTCGGGAAGTGCGTGGCACAGGGGTTTCAAACCGCCGAGGCCGTCAGCGGCTACTTGCGGGGACCGAACCGCGCGAATTAACGGTTTTGCTATCCTGCTTGGCTCGACCGGCCACGCCCGCTATAATACCCGCGTCGCACCGATGACGAACGCACAGAAATCGCGCCGCGAAATCCTCGAGCAATTCGTCGCCGAAAAACCCGCCGACGCTTTTGCGCGCTACGGACTCGCGCTCGAGTGCGTGAAGCTGGGCGACGATTCCGCTGCCGCTGGCCACTTTCACAAACTTCTCGAACTTCACCCCGAATATGTCGCGGGGTACTTCCAGTTCGGCCAGTTCCTGGCGCGTCTCGGGCGGCTTGAAGAGGCGCGTAACCTTCTTTCCGACGGCATCGTCGTTGCGCAGAAAAGCGGCGACGTGCACGCACGAGACGAAATGCAGGCTGCGCTGGCAATGCTGCGTTAAGTCTCGTCCGGCGCAGTCCCCGGCGTCCTACATGCTGCGACCAAAACGTATTCCGCTTTTTCCGCTGGACGTGGTCCTGCTGCCGGAGATGTCCCTGCCGCTGCATATTTTCGAGCCGCGCTACAAGCTGATGATCGAGCGCTGCCTGAGCGAAAACCTCGAATTCGGCATGATCCTGGCAGGAAACAAGAAGGCCGCGACGACCGGCTGTACGGCCGAGATCGTGAAGAAGCTCCGGGAATATCCCGACGGGCGCTCGGACATCCTGGCGGAAGGCCGCGCTGTTTTCCGGCTGACGGAGCTTCTCGACGAAAAGGACTACTATGAAGGGATCGTCGAATACGTCGCAGATCACCCGGCGAGGCTTGACCTGGAGAGCGAAAAGCGGCTCGTGCAGGCCTTCGAACAGTGCCACCATCTGCTTTTCGGCAGGCCCTGGCTGGACGCCAACCGCGAGCAGCCGGCCACTCTCGCATTCAGGATGGCGGCACTGCTGCCTTTGGATCTGGACAGGCGACAGACGCTCATCGAGACGCGAACGGAGGGCAGCCGACGCGACCTGCTTCACGGCTGGATCGAAGCTCTGCTCCCGAAACTCGCGGACGCGCATCGCGCCCGCCAGCGTCACACCCTGAACTGAAAGCAATTGGCGCCGTTTTGGCATCCGTCGCAACTCAACGCTGCCGCCTCGCATCTCACTCAGAGTGTTCTGCACGGTATGGGCGCAAGCGGCGAAAGACGGTTCCGCCATCAGAAGCAGCACGACGCGAGGGTATCCGCGCGCGGGGCGTTCCTCTATAATGGCCGTGGTGGCAGATCTCGACGGGCGTGCGTCGTGAGAAGGAATCGGTGAACCAGATGAGTCCACAACCCAAGACCCTGGGCGAGCTTCGTCACAGTGCGTGGCCGGAGGAACGGATCGCGCAGCGGACGGTGCGCCAGGAGCTGCGCGAGAATCTTCTGCAAAAAATGGAGAAGGGCGAAACGCTCTTTGCCGGGGTTCACGGCTACGACGACACGGTGATCCCTCAGATCACCAATGCCCTGCTCTCGCGCCATCACTTCATATTACTGGGCCTGCGCGGACAGGCAAAGTCGCGGATTCTGCGCGGCCTTGTTGCCTTTCTCGATCCGCAGGTACCGTTCATTGCCGGATGCGAAATCAACGACAACCCTTACCGGCCCATCTGCCGCGCCTGCCGCGAACGAATCGCAATCGAGGGAGACGCCACGCCCATTGCGTGGCTCCCGAGGGAACAGCGCTACGTTGAGAAACTCGCTACGCCCGACGTGACGATCGCCGATATGATCGGCGATATCGACCCGATCAAGGCCGCTCGCGGCGGAAGAAATCTTTCCGACGAGATGACGATCCATTACGGGTTGCTGCCCCGGGCCAACCGTGGGATTTTCGCGATCAACGAGTTGCCGGATCTCGCGGGAAAGATTCAGGTGGGCCTGTTCAATATCATGCAGGAAGGCGACATCCAGATTAAGGGCTATCCCGTCCGTATGGCGCTGGACGTGCTGCTGGTGTTCACCGCAAACCCGGAAGATTACACAGCGCGCGGCAAGATCATCACACCGCTCAAGGACCGCATCGGCTCCGAAATCCGGACGCACTATCCGGCGACAATCGCCGAAGGCATGTCGATCACGGCGCAGGAGTCTTGGACCCAGCGCGACGGCAAGCGCCGAATCGAGATGCCCGCGTATATCCGCGAGATCGTGGAGGAAGTTGCCTTTCAGGCGCGCGACGACAAGCGCGTGGACCGCCGGTCGGGCGTCAGCCAGCGGCTACCGATCAGCACGCTCGAGAACGTTTTGAGCAGCGCCGAGCAGCGGGCGGTGCGGAGCCGCGATTCGGCGGTGGTTGCACGCGTGGCGGACATCTACGCGGCGATTCCGGCGATGACCGGAAAATTCGAACTCGAATATGAAGGCGAGATGCGCGGCGCCGAGAACATCGCGCGCGAGCTGATCCGGGCCGCGGTCGGCAAGACGTTCACGAAATACTTCGCGAACGTAAACTTCCAACCGGTGGTCCAGTGGTTCGAGATGGGCGGCGAGCTAAAAGTGCCGGCAAACGCCTCAAGCAGCGAGTTGCTCGGCCAGCTGAAGAAGATTCAGGGCCTGTTCGATCACCTCGAAGCGCTGAACGTTCACAGCAAGGACGACGCCGCCATTCAAACGAGCGCGGCGGAGTTCATTCTCGAAGGCCTCTGGGCACACAAGCGGATCAGCCGCAGCGAAGAGCGCGGCTACTTCGCCGAGGCGCGGAAGACGCCCGAGCCGCAGAATCCGCGGGAGCCAACAGGCGGACGCAGGCCGCAGCGGCAATTCAACTAGGCCGGGGTGGAGCGACGTGAAATACATCAAGTATTCGCGATACGCGCCGGACGCGGCGGACGACGTCGACCTGCAGGAGTTGATGAACCGGCTCTCGGACTTCTTCCTTCAGAGCGGGTTCGAATCACCCTACGGAATCTACGAAATGGACATGGAGCGCTCGCAGGAAAAGCTCATGGAGCAGCTCCGGCAGGCGATTCTGCGCGCGCTGGAAGAGGGGGACCTGATTCCCCAGGAGCTGATGGACAAGCTGCGCGAGAATCCGGATCTTTCGCAAAACCAGGAATTGCGCGACCTGATCGACCAGATCATCGAACGAATGGAGCAGGAAGGCTACATCACGCAGCAGCAGTCGGCGCGCGTCACTCCCCCACCGACAGAGACGCCCGGCGGACAGATCGGAAAGGACCAGCCGAATGTCGAGGCGCGCTTCGAGATTACGGACAAGGCGCTGGACTTTCTCGGATTCAAGACGCTCAAGGACCTGCTGGCGTCGCTCGGCAAGAGCAGCTTCGGGAGGCACGACACGCGCGACCTCGCCACGGGCGTAGAGTCGGGGGGGACGTCGAAGACGTACGAATTCGGCGACACGCTGAATATGGACATCAGCGCGACGCTGTTCAACGCCATGCAGCGCAACGGTCTCGGGCTGCCGATCGATCTCGACTATCCGGACCTGATGGTGCACCAGTGCGAGTATCAAAGCTCGTGCGCGACCGTGCTGATGCTCGATTGCAGCCACAGCATGATTCTCTACGGCGAGGACCGTTTCACACCGGCCAAGCGCGTGGCGCTGGCACTGTCTCACCTGATCCGCACGCAGTATCCGGGCGATTCCCTGCACTGCGTGCTCTTTCACGATAGCGCGGAGGAGATTCCGCTCGGCAAGCTGGCGCGCGTGCAGGTGGGTCCGTACTACACGAATACCCGCGAAGGGCTCCGGCTCGCGCAGCGGATTCTCGGGCGGCAGAAAAAAGACATGCGGCAGATCGTGATGATCACCGACGGAAAGCCTTCGGCGCTAACGCTGGAGGATGGGCGAATCTACAAGAACGCGTTCGGGCTCGACCCGCTGGTGGTGACGCAAACGCTGGAGGAAGTGGCGAAGTGCAAGCGCGCCGGGATTCTGATCAATACATTCATGCTGGCGAGCGACTACAGCCTGGTGCACTTCGTGCAGAAGATTACCGAACTTTGCCGCGGCAAAGCCTACTTCACCACGCCCTACACACTCGGGCAGTACCTGCTGATGGACTACGTGGGCCGGAAGACGCGCAACATCCATTAACACTAACCAGCCGCCCGCAACGCCGCACTGCAAACCGCGTTAGACCTCTTCGATCAAATCAGAGACGGACTTCTTGTGCTTGGGCGGCTTGTTGCGCTTCTCAACGATGACGCGTTCGGGCGGCGGCAATCCGATTCCTGCACGCGCACGGCGGCGCGCTTCCTTGGGTATCTTCAAGCGAGATTTCTTCCGGCGGGGCATACCAACACACGATACCAAAACGGCGGAAGTGATTCAGCCTGACCGCTGCCAGTGAATGACAGCGGCCAGGCCAAGGTACAGGTTAGAAGGTTAGCTTGAGAGCGAACTGGATCTGTCGGGCGATCGTACTGGTGACTCCGATCGAGCCGGACTGGCCCGGCAGCCCCGATGGAGCATCCACGTAGCCCGGACCGCTGGGGTTGGATATGACCACCCCATAGGAAGATGGCTGCGCGAAGTTCGTGTGGTTCAGGACGTTGAAAAACTCCGCACGAAACTGAGTGTCCAAACGCTCCCACAGCTTCGTATTCTTGATGATGGAGGCGTCCAGATTCAATACGCCCGGGCCGGTGATGGAACTTCTTCCAACATTGCCGAGCGTGCCAGCAGCCTGTGCGGTGTAGCAGCTTCCATTGAACCAGTTGTACCACTTGCCGAGGACCTGATCCTTCCCGCCCGGGCAGGTGCCAGAATAGTTCGGACGATCGCCCTGGATTGCTTGAAGGTTCGCGATGTCCGGAGTTTCCTGGATGGTGACCGGGAGACCAGTGTTAGCTCGAAGGATGGTGGTGAATTGCCATCCGGAGACGAGTCGATTCCCCTTGAACGGTAAGTTGTACACACCATTCGTCACGAAGCTATGGCGAACGTCGAAGCTGCAGAGACCGTAGTCATACAAACGGTTGTATGGGTCAGCTTGCTCAAAGATGCCCTGTTCGAGGCCGGAAGAAGCTGAGCCCGTCGTGAGGCACTTAGAGTAAGTATAAGACGCTTGCCCTGAGAAGCTGTGGCTGAACTGGTGATTCAAGGCTACCTGCAAGGAATTGTAGTTGGACGTTTGCTGTGCCGTAGCAGTACTCAAGGACGAGAAGTAGGGTACGCCGGTAGCCGGGTTAATCGTGCTATCGATGCGCGGACCCGAGAACACCACCGTCTTGGGATTGGAGCAGTCGGGGTAAGTTGAGCACTCTGGCGGATTCCGATCTACTTCCGAAAAGAGATGGCGTCCCTGCGACCCAATGAAGCCCACCGACAGCACCGTGCCGCGGAGAACCTCGCGCTGCACCGTGAGGTCATATTGCATTTCGTAGGGCGAGCTGGACGTCAGATAGTCTACGCCCGCGAACTCCGTGATCTGCCCCGTAGGCCCGCCCGCAACAAAGCCCGGGAACGGGTTCGGGAAAGGCAAGAAGAATGCGAAGTTCAGGGCGCTGGCGTAAGGCGGAGCCAGGTAATAGTTAGATGCATACAAGCGAGGGGCTATCTGGTCATGATAAATGCCAAAGCCGGCGCGAATAGACGTTTTGTGATCCGCGAACGGGTCCCACGCGAGACCAATGCGGGGTTCCAGGTTCGCCGCGTTCGGATTCGATTTAAACACGTGGCTGACCGGAGTAAAACCGTTCGCATACCTTCCGCCCGCGTAAGTGAAATAGGGCGTGGCATCCGCAAAGGGCGGACTGATGATTGTGTTCAACGGTGATCCCGTCGGGTTCGTAGCGTAGTCATATCGTATGCCCAGGTTCAACGTGAGTTTCGAGGTCACCTTCCAGTCATCCTCGAAATACGGGGCATAATCGATTTCGCGAAATTCGCGGGCCGAGTTGTTGTGCCCTGGATACGTCCCCAGGAAGAGATACGGTTGCCCCGTCATGAACAGCTGCTCGGTAAGGAAAGCTACGCTGCCACCGTTCACGAATGGAGCACTAATGTTGGACTGCACTCTGGTAATGGCCACGCCGACTTTGAAGTTGTGAGCACCGTGGCTCCAAGCGAGGTCATCTCCGCCGCCGAATTTGTTCTGGGCGATATAGTATGGCAAACCCGTGTTGGCGCCCAAGCCACCGCAGCCCGGGCAACCCGCGGCTATAGTACCGTCCGGAAAACCGGAAACAAACTGCAGCAGTGGATTCGGGGGAGTGGTCGTAGCGGCCGTTTCGAACGTTCGTGTGTAGTTGAACCGAACCAAGTTCACGACGGTTGCTGAAACAATCCGACGCTCTTGGAGAGTGAAATACTGGTTGGCGCTGTTGTCTTTTTCCGGCCAATCTGGAATTACCAGCGATCCGCTGAAAGGGTTCAGTCGATTCGCCCGATCAGACACGTAGCGGCCGAAAATGCTGTCCTTGGACGAGAAGTTGTAATCAACGCGCCCGACAAAGTAGTTCTCGCTTGCGGTAACTGCGCCAGTAGATGTATAGCCTGAGTATCCCCCGAAGTCATTGGCCGGGCTCGTCGAAGTTGGCGATGGATAGAGAGCCAGAATTCCCGCTATTGTGGAAGCTGCCGCGGCGGATTGGCTGCCGGCACCGCTGCCAAGCCCCCCGGGAATGGGCAAAATCGGGTTGGAGACGGTCCCCGGAGTTCCCGAAGCGCCAGACGGGCAAGCGGGGTTCTTAGGACTGAATGCGCCACCCTGAACGCTGCAAGGCAATTCTCCTAAAGCAACGTAGGGCTCTGGAACAAACGTGTTGTTCGTCTGACCTGTTGAATTGCGGAGGCCCTCGTAATTCGCGAAGAAAAACAGCTTATCCTTCACGATGGGGCCACCCACGCTGCCCCCGAATTGATTCTGCCGAAATTGGGGCTTTTCAACTGGTGTAGGGTGAATCGTACCGTTATTCTGAAAATCGAAGAAATTACGCGAGTCCAGCGCACTGTTGCGAAGAAATTCATACACCGAACCGTGCAGATCGTTCGTGCCTGACTTGGTTGCCGCGTTGAGGACGGCCCCGCTACCCGCAAATTGCGCGCCATATGTCCCTGTCAGTACCTGGAATTCCTGGAGGCCTTCGATTCCAAGGGTCGTTCCGAGCGCGGCCGACCCCGGTCCATGTTCCCAGAAGTCCCGCACATCTTCGTTGTCGATCAGGAAAGCCTGGCCTTCTGGTCGCGATCCCGAGATTGAAAAGTTCTGTTGCGCCCCATAGAAGGCCCCGGCCACGCCGCCGCCGCTCGCGCCATTGTTGATCACCTGTACGCCTGGTGCCAGCTCAAGAAGCTGCGTGTAATTCCTTCCGTTTAGTGGCAACTGGCTTACCTGCTCCGCACTCACGAGTGTGGAAACTGTCGCCGACTGAGTCTCGACCTGCGAAACCTGGCCTTCGACGTTTATGGTCTCGGAAACATTGCCAACGGGAAGTGAGAAGTCCACCACCGGGCTGGCACCGACAGTTAATGTGATGCCCTTGTGAACCACCGTTTGGAATCCGGTCAGCTTTGCCTCGACGTCGTAGATGCCGATGGGGAGCTGAGGAACGCTGTAGCGGCCCTGGGCGTCGCTCACGGTGCTCTGGGAAACGCTCGTCCCCTCGTTTGTAACAGTCACGGCTGCACCGACCAGCGCCGCGCCCGAACTATCCATCGTGGTGCCTGTGATTGTTCCAGTCTGAGTTTGTGCTTGGAGACGGGCCGCAGACAAGACAAGCAGGATGACCAAAGCCAATGTGCAAACAGAGACACACTTAAACGCGATTCGCAAACGTTGCATTTCCCCACCCTCCGTAGATCGGCCTGTGGCGTTCCGCTTGAGAAAATAACCTAAAAGACGAAAGTCAAGGCCGTGCCGTCACGCTACCCACCCGGTCGCGTGCGCACCGATCTTGTACTATGGCCGGGGAAGCAGTGTCAAGGACAAATCTGGCGAGCATGTTTCCAGAGTCGGTATGCTTCTGGATACCCAAATCGTGCAACGTAAGAAAGCCGGCACGCCAAGAACCAAGAACGCTGTTGGCGGTAAGGTTCGCTCAGGCCGGGGGCAGATTACCACTACCTGTATCTGTGTGGCGGAAGCGTGTGGGAGTCGAACCCACCATTCTGGCCGCGAAGGACAGAATCAATGGCTTTGAAGGCCACGAAGGTCACCGGACCCCTTTCGCCTCCGCGGCGGATTATAGCAGGATGCCGCACTCGGATTGCGGCAGGGCGCCCTCCAACTCTTAACTTTTGCCGGGCGAGCCGACTTTCCTGCGTGCTAATTCAAGAAGCTTTGCATCGGTGCAGACTTCATAGTAGGCACGCGCGCCCTGCGCACCGATCTTGCCCCCGGGGAGTAACTGGCGGACAAATCCCTTGCGGATCACAACCGGCTCCAGCGATTCACCGAGCGGCACTTCCCCGAAGTAGAGCTGCACACGCTCCTTGCCCCAAGGCATCGGGAAGTTACCGACCATCGGTGCGAGCGAAATCTCCGTGCTGAGCTTCTGGAAACCATCTTCGTTGAGCAAGATGCCGTTCAGGTTGTAGCGTACGAGCAGCTCTTCACCCTCTTCTTCGTTTGCATCTTCCATCAGGGTTTGCAGGAGGTAGACGTTGAAAGGCGACGGGTTCGCTTCAAACAGGCGCCTAGCCATCTTCGAGCAACTGGAAAGCCGGTCGGAAAGGTTGAGAGCGCGGGAGATCATGATGCGCGAGTCCGCATCCATCCAAAGCGACGGTGCGGAGTCCTGAAACGCGACGCCCACGCCGAGTTCGAGCGCGGGCAGGCCAGTAGTCTTCACGCGTCCGTTGTACGCCTGCGTCACAGCAAGGATTTCGCGCGCCAGAACGCACGCGCGCGCCACGGCGCGCTGGGTCGTGCGCGTCGATTCATTCTCGTAAATGGCGAGAATGATGGCGTCGCCTTCGATAAACACTTTTGCGGCGCCATAGCGCTCGAGCATTCGTTTGACGGGCTCGTGCAGGTTCATGCTGAAGTGCGAAGCGGGATTCAACCCGCGCGCGAGCAGATCCTTGGTGATGCTGGTCGAGCCCCGGACGTCGGCTTTGATGACCACGTGGTTGATTACCGGATCTTCCGCGGGGCGCCCTTCGCCCGAGTGCAGGAATTCGTAGAGGCTTTTGTTCGCCCGGGAGAGTTCGCGTGAGCGCTCCGAGCGTACCAGGTTGATGCGCTCCATCCAGGCGGCGACCTGCTGGTAGTCGCGGCGGTCATGGCGCAAACGCATCAGATCCTCGGCAAACTGGAGACCGATCGCGAGGACCTCCTCGTGGCTCCGGCGGCGAATCGCGCGGGACGACTCTTCGATCTTTTTCATCGACACCTTACGGGCCGGAAACTGCTCGAGAATCTGCTCGACACGTTTGGCCTCGTCGCGACTCACAAGTGCCTTTTTCAGCTGTTGCAAATGGATCGGCGGGGAATATTCCGAAGCGATCTTGCGCAGTTCGTACCCGGCGAGCACGTGCATCAGGACATCACGCTCCTCGAGCCGATGAACCCACTCCTCGAGCAGCCGCACGCGGCCCTCTGCTAAAACCCCATTCTCCCCCTGCGCCCCTGCCTCGGCGGCGCGAGCGTCAAACAGACGCCGGGCATTTTCAGGTTCGTTGAGATAGTCACCCAGTCGATTCTGGAGTTCCTCGGCAAGGAAGTCGACGCGCTGCTTGGCCGCTTCGATCTGCGGCGCCAAATCGCCAAGGTTCTTCTCGACCGACGCGTACCTGCGGCGAAGTTCCTCGAGCTCCCCTTTTGGCTCCGACGGTGCACCCAATTTGCGCTTGAAGAGCCACGGAAACGAATCCTCGCTCTCCCCTGCGCGAGCCGCAACCTCGTCCTGCTCGTCTTCGAGCCGAGCCAGTTCGGAGCGCAAGAGTCTGGCTTGTTCGAGCAGCCGCTCGTGAGCCTTGCGGGCTTTGGTCACGTCCTCAGCGTTGTCTCCGGACAGCACATATTCGCGGACGAAATCCAGCAGGAGCGCGTCGAAGACCTCAAAGCGATCCGGGTCGCTCACGAAATTTCCGAGGAGAACATAGTGCTCGAGAAGGAGATGGTCGTCGTTGCCGCCTTCCACGAAAAGAAAGCGGTTCTGCAGGGGCTGGTAGGTCTCCCGGAAGTCGTCGCCAAAAAGGGCGCGGCGCGTCTTGGAAATCGTGTTTTCCTCGACCTCGCGCCAGATTCGGCAGAGCGTGGCGCCGGCTTGGCGAATCACGTTCTTGCGATCGGCCTGGAGTTCCGAAATCTTCGAACGCATCACGTGGGCCTGCTCGCTGTGCTCGAAGATCTCCCCCCGCCCCCGAATCCAGTCCTTGCATTCCACGAGAATGCTGGAAAACTGATTACCCAACTCTTGCGTGAAAAATTTCAGCAGAGCCAGCCGGTGGAGGACATCCGTCTCGATCGACTGGAGGAATTTCGCCCGTGTGAGCGATGCCTGCAAGACCTCGGTCAACAACTTTCGAAACGCGGCGTGCTCCGGCTGACCGGGGCGCCGCTTGCGCTCCCAGGCCTGCGTGTACAGCAGGTTGATATTGACGGTCTGGCGGATGAGATCGAGCAGGTACTTCCGCGTCAATTCTACGAAGCGCGGGCTCAGAAAAACGTCATAATGGATATTATCGAGGCCGACTGAGAGGTTTTCCAGACGGATTTCGGCCGCGTATGGCTCGAGCTTCATCCGGGTCGGATGGGCGATGGACGGGGTGGCGATTCGAGTTTCCGGCATGCAAGACCTGTTGGCAGACAGTCTTTTACTGTAGCCGAGGCAAAAAGCGTGGCGCAATGGAACGGGGCGTAAGGGTTAACGGCGTGCCGGTCGGCGGCGGGCGAGCGGGCGCGATGAGTGCGAGTGCGGTGGCCTCACACGTGCCTTCCGATCGCGCCGACTACGGGCCCTGCCTGTACTTGGGCCCGGCGGGCCAGCGGTGTTCGCGAAGGGCGATCGAGGGTGGCTTTTGCGAGCAACACCGGCCCGACGCCAAGGCGCTAGTGACCGCCGCCCCCAATTCCCGGCGCCTGATTGCCATTCTGGCAGCCCTTGTGGCCCTGCTCCCGTGGCTCACCGACTTGATCCGAGAACTGATCCGGTTCTTTCGATAAAACCGATGCCCGGCCGTGCCCAACCGAGGTGGACAGCAACTTCCAGATCGGAACTTCCCTATTACAGGTAGAATGTCGGGCCATGTCCAAACTACTCGAAGGCAAAGCAGCAATCGTCCTCGGTGTGTGGAACAAATGGAGCATCGCGTACGCGATCGCTCAGGCCTTTGTGCGCGAAGGAGCCACACTGCTGCTGACGTATCAGAACGAGCGTGTGCGCCCGGTCGTTGAGGAGTTGGGGCGCGAGCTGGGCGCCGCGGCCTTCTTTCCCTGCGAAGTCCAGCAGCAGGCGGAGATCGACCGCTTAGCCGAATCGATCAAGGCTGGAGGCCGCAAGCTCGATGTCGTGGTGCACAGCCTGGCCGCCGCAAAGCACGAGGAGCTGAACCAGCCATTCTTGAACACTTCGCGAGAAGGATTTCAGTTCGCGCTCGATGTGAGCGCGTATTCGCTGGTCGCGATCGCAAAGGCGCTTTCGCCGCTGATGACCGAAGGCGGCGCGATCCTGACGCTCACCTATCTGGGCTCGACGCGAGTCGTCACGAATTACAACGTGATGGGCGTCGCCAAAGCGGCGCTTGAAGCAGAAGTCCGCTACCTGGCAAGCGAACTCGGGCCAAGCAAAATACGGGTCAACGCCATTTCCGCCGGCCCGATCAAGACCATCTCCGCTCGCGGAGTTAAGGACCTGTCGAAGATGCTGGAGCTTGTGGCGCAACGCGCTCCGCTGCGGCGGAATACCGACACCGCAGAGGTGGCGGACACCGCCGTCTTCCTCGGGAGCGACCTCGGCCGCGGCGTTACCGGGAGCGTGATCTACGTCGATTCCGGGTTCCACATTATGGGGTTTTGACCCTCGGGGCTGCAGCTCCCGCAGTGTCGTCGATTGTAATGCGGCGTGTGTCTTCGGCGACGTGCTCTAGTTGGATCCGCACACTTGGCCAATCTGTTCGCAGGGTGAACTTTTCAGGCCACTCGACGATGACAACGGCCCGTTCAGCGAAGATGTCCTCGAGGCCAAGCGTTTCGAGATCGTGGCGATCGCCGATGCGATAGAGATCCACGTGATAGACGCGCGTGCCGCGGTCGTATTTGTGAACAAGCGTGAAGGTAGGGCTCGTCACCTCATCCTCCTCGGCGGCGCCGAGACCGCTCGCGATCCCTTTTGTGAGCGTCGTCTTCCCTGCACCGAGTTCGCCCGAAAGCAGAACCAAGACCGGCGGTTTTAATTGCGCGGCGATCTCCCGGCCGCGCTCGATCGTTTCTTCCGCTGAATGGGTGAAGATCTCGCGTCTAGCCACGGCCGCACTCGGAGTAAAACTGCCGATAGGCGCGCGGGATGGCACGAATCAAATCGGAAGCGATAAGCGGTGCTTCGCCCGTGTCGGCGTACGCGATGTCGCCCGCAAGACCGTGCAAGTAGACGCCGAACGCGAGCGTCCGCGCCCACGGCTCGGCGGCGTATTGAGCGGTGAGGCCGGCGAGCATTCCGGTAAGCACGTCTCCAGTTCCGCCGGTGCCCATGCCGGGATTTCCGGTTGAATTGATGCAGGCTGAGCCATCGGGCGCGGCAATGACGGTCTGATGACCCTTGAGAATGACGATCGCATTCCAGTCAGTGGCAGCCTTGAGCGCGACCTCCAGGCGGCGCGATTGCACGTCTTGGGTCGCGCAACCGAGCAGCCGCGCCATCTCGCCCGGATGCGGCGTTACCGTGATTTTGCCGCCAGAATTTGTCAGGTCGGCGGCGCGGCCCGCAAAGGCGTTCAAGCCGTCGGCATCGAGAACGATCGGAACATCGGAACGGTCTCGCACGATCCTGCGAACGAACGCCTGCGTCTCTTCGTTCGTTGTCAATCCGGGTCCCACTGCGAGCGCGCGCTTTCCTTTCAAGAGCGTCGCGAAGAGATGGCCTTCGAGGCATCGCTCGGAGATGGTTCCACTTCGCGTCGCCGCGAGTGGCTCGGTCATGATTTCGGGCGTGTGCGCGGCGACGATCGAAAGCATCGGCTCTGGGGTCGCGACCGTGACTAGGCCGGCGCCGGCTCGCAGCGCGGCCGTCCCGGCGAGAATCGCTGCGCCACTCTTGCCGACCGACCCGGCCACAATCAGGGCGTGACCGTAGTCTCCCTTGTGTCCCGCAGGCTTCCGGCGAACAGCGAACTGCTTGAACTCGCCAGGTTCGCTCCAGCGCAGATTGCCCTTGCCTGCGTCCTCGATCAGCTCCGCAGGCGAGCCGATCGAACGAACGACCAACTGTCCGGTGTGGCTGTTCCCGCCTGAGAAAAAGAACCCCGGCTTCGGCGCGGTGAACGTGACCGTGTAATCTGCCACGACAACTTCGCCTCGGCTTTCCCCGGTATCCGCGACGAGGCCCGACGGAACGTCGACCGCCACGACGGCAGCCGCGGGGGATCGAAGCGCGTTGACATCCCGGATCACTTCCGCGAGGATGCCTTCCACCGCGCCGCGAACGCCCGTTCCGAGAAGCGCGTCCACGATGATCTCGGCGGATGCGAGCGCTGTCCGGCACGACTGCCATTCGCCCGTATCGCGAACCACGCGAAGCTCGCCTGAAGTACTCTGGTAACGCTTGAGATGAGCCGCGGCGTCGCCGCCGACTTCTTCTAGCGACGCGAGGAGGATGACGACCGGCTTCGCTCCCAGCTCAAGCAAACGGCAGGCGGCCGCAAAGCCGTCGCCGCCGTTGTTCTTCTTGCCGCACAACACAAGAAGGCGGCGGCCCGCCAGGTTCGAAAACCGCGCACGGACGAAATCCGCAACGCTGTCGCCCGCACGCTGCATGAGCGCGGCGCTGGGGACGCCGTAGCGCTGCGTCGTCAAACGGTCGACTTCCCTCATTTCGGCGGCGGTAAGGATTTTCATGAATGTTAGGTTAAAGGTGCTGCCCGAAACGTGCCACAAAAACTATTTGGACCCGACCCTAGCTCATCCGGGCGATGACAACCGTCATGTCGTCTGCCTGCTCGGGAGCTCCGGCCCACTGTTCGGCAGCGGCTACCAGACTTTCGGTAAGCCGTTCAACCGGAATGCCGCGCTGGCGTATCACTTCCGCTTTTAGGCGCTCGACTCCGAACTCCTCGCCGTAGACGTTCTCGGGTTCGGTGATGCCGTCGCTAAATACCACCAACAAGCTGCCCGGCGTCACGTCGAGCGTTCGCTCCGTATAGCCGGGATTCTCGAACAAACCTACCACGGTACCCCCTTCGGAGAGTTGCTCGACGCAGCCGTCCGTCAGGAAAATCGGCGCTAGATGGCCGGCGTTTGTGTACGAGAGCGTTTTCGCTTGAGCGTCGTACACGGCATAAAAGAGCGTGGCGTAGCGATCATCGGAGGTATTCACAAATAGGTGCGTATTCAGGCGCGACACAATTTCCGCCGTGGACGCGTGCCTGTCCGCCAGAGCCGTGCTCCGCAATGCTGCCTGAAGGCTCGCCATCAAAAGCGCCGCGTAGATGCCTTTTCCGCTGATGTCGGCCACGACGATGCCCACGCGCGAAGGCCCGAGCGAAATGAAGTCGTAGTAATCGCCGCTGACAACCCGCGCTGGCCGGCAGGTCGCGGCGAGCTCGAGCCCCGGCAGGACCGGGAGCACGCTCGGAAAGAGCTGTTGCTGAACCTCGTGCGCGATCGAGACTTCGTGTTCGAGGCGCTGCTTCTGGCGCTGCTCCTCGATCAGCTCGGAGATCGAGCCGGTCATCTCGTTGAACGAATCCGCGAGGGCGCCAAGCTGGTCGCGCTGGTGCACGGAGATCCGGTGGGCGAAATCGCCGCGGCGCACGTGCAGGGTGCCTTCGTACAAATCGGCAACGGAGCCCGTAATCGTCCGCGTCATGATGATGCCCGTCACCAATGCCGCGACTTCGAGAACAAGAAAAATCACGCCTGTCACACCGAGGCCGATGACAAGAGCCGGCCCGACGGCACCAACGGAGGTCAGCAAATCCTTGTTCACGCCTGAGAGACGAAACGAGTAGCGCGCGAGCACCGGCCGTCCCTCGGTCTCGGAACCCAAATCGGCGCGCGTCGCCTCCAGCGTCGCCACGCCGCTCACTCGCATATCGAGCGGATGGGCCGGGGGCAAGACCGCCCGCGTGGAACTTGCGATGCGTTCGCCAACCACGTAATGCGTGTCTCCAAAATCGAAAGAAATGTCCCCTGGCGATAGCTGTGTGGAAGGTTCCAGAAGAGTCAGCTCGATCGGCCCCAGTTTCGAGGGCAGGCCGTTGAGGAGCGCAGGGGTGATCGGCGCCACGGCGAGCAATGTGGCTTTACCCCGAGGCGCCGAAAGCGTCACAGCCGACGCGAACCAAAGCTGCCCGCGAAATTCGGCTAAGCCCGCGAACGGCTTTCCGCCCGCCGTGCGAACCAATTGCTGGCCGTGGTTCAAGAATATCCGCACCTCGGGCCACTGCGCCTGGGCCGCGGCAATGATTTTGGCGACGGCCGGGCGCTGCAGGGCGGGGTCCACGGTTGCGGTGGACTCGGGCGATACGGGCTGGTCGATCTTGAGGTCTGGTTCACGGTTCAGCGCCGCGGCAATCGCGTCTGCATCCGCGGCGATGATGGTGATCCGGTCATGGAGATCGTTACGAAGAAGGTACGCGCCGATCTGCAGTTCCAGGAGATAAGCCGACAAAGTGGCCATCGTCAGCAGAAGAACGACCGGCACCACGGCCATGAAAACGTAGGCCACTATCAGTCGATTGCGCAGACGCCACAAAGCCTTCGTGCGCACGAACACGATCAGACGCACAAGGAGATAAACGAACGCTACAACGCTCAGAAAGCCCAGAAAGGAGGTAAGAGGCAGCGAATAGCCGATCACCCTGCCTGCGACGCGCGCCAGTCCATACACCGCGACGACGATGATGGCTATGCGATCGAGCAGAGAGATGCGGCGGAATCGGACGAAGACGCGGCGAGGAGAGATTCGAGTCATAAGACTGGATGTCAAAAAGCGCGCTGCCGAGGGACCCGACGCACCTTACGACGAACAGCGGCGCAATTCAACACGGACTACCGGGCGCTCCGGTCGCCCTTCTGCACGCGGCTGTGATGACGGCTGTAACTGAAATAGACCACTAGGCCGATGATAAGCCAACCGACCAGCCGGACCCAGTTCCAAACGCCAAGCTTGTAAACCATATATGCGTTCACAACGATCCCTAGGATCGGCACCACCGGAACCCAAGGCGTGCGAAACGGCCGATGCTGCCCCGGATTCGTTCGACGGAGCACCATCACCGAGATGCAAACGAGAATAAACGCAAACAGCGTGCCGATATTCACCATGTCGCCGATAATCTGAATAGGCGTGATGCTACCGACCACGGCAGCAAGCGCCCCCACCAGGATCGTGTTCTTATAGGGCGTCCGAAACTTCGAATGGATCGCCCCGAAAAACTTGCGCGGCAGCAACCCGTCATTGGCCATGGAATAGAGAACGCGCGTCTGCCCCAAGAGCATCACAAGCATGACGCTCGTGAGGCCGGCAAGCGCACCTATGGTGATGACGTAGGATGCCTTCACGAGACCACGGTCAAGGAATGCGACGGCGAGCGGCGCCTCGATGTTCACCGCCCTCCAGGGCACCATGCCCGTTAGAACGGCCGCCACGAGAATGTAGAGGATGGTGCAAACCACGAGCGAAGCGATGATCCCAATCGGCAGGTCGCGCTGCGGTCTTTTTGACTCCTGGGCTGTGGTAGAGACAGCGTCAAAACCGATGTATGCGAAAAAGATGTATGCGGCGCCCGCCCCGATACCCGAAAAGCCCGTCGGCGCAAACGTGGCCCAGCTATGTCCCCAATTCGCGCGATCCACATAGCGCATTCCGAGAGCAATCACGAAAACAACGACTGTGACTTTGACGATTACGATCAGGGAATTAAACGCGGCGCTTTCGCGGATTCCGATTACCAAAATGGCGGTGATTAGGAGGGCGATCAGAAACGCCGGAAGATTGAAGCCTATCTCCGTGCCAAACAGGTGCGGCGCACCGACCAGATCGTGGGCGCGCTGGATGAGTTCCGGTGATTGTCCGCCAGCGATCTCGGTGACCTTCGCAATGAAGGCTTGTGTGCCCTCGACGAGACTCGGGTCAGAGGCGTGAGCCATCTGCCGTGCGATAACTTCTTCTGCCTTTGTTAGGGCCGTCCAGTGATCGTAGGCCAGCCATAGCGGCATTTTGAGACCGAAAATATTCAGGAACTCAATGAAATGGTTTGACCAGCCGGCAGAAACCGTGCTCGCGCCCATTGCGTATTCCAGCGTAAGATCCCAACCGATGATCCACGCAAAAAGTTCTCCCAGCGCTGCATATGCGTAGGTGTAAGCGCTTCCTGCCAGGGGGATGAGGGCTGCGAATTCGGCGTAGCACAGTCCTGCAAAGGCACAGCCAAGCCCCGAGATTACAAACGACAGCATCAGGCCCGGGCCGGCATAATGCGCTCCCAGACCCGAAAGCACAAATATGCCCGCGCCAATGATCGCTCCTACTCCCAGAGCCGTCAGCGACACCGGGCCGAGCGTGCGCTTTAGGGTATGTTCGCCCGCGTCTTCCGCTTCGTTCAGCAGCCAGTCCATCGGTTTCTTCGCAAAGAGTGGACTGCTCATTCGGGATTTTCCTCCCTTATCGCGAGACGCGCTCGGTATTCCAACTTCTCGCCTATAACCGGCTTCCCTACAACTGCGCCGGCCGCCTTCCTGCCCACTTCCAGAGCAGGTATACCGGCAGACCCAGCACAACGATGATCAGGCCCGGCCAAGTGTACTGTGGTTTATAGCGTAAGAGCTGGATTTCGAGAAACACCGCCATCAACAGATAGAGTGCCGGCAGAAACGGATAACCGAAGGCTCGGTATGGCCGCGCCATCCCCGGACGCCGCCAGCGCAGCATAAACAGGCCGCCGAGAGTCAGAATATAGAAGAGCACCTGCGCGAAAATGAGGAAATCGAGCAACTGACCGTAAGTGCCCGAGAGGCAAAGCGCCGACGCCCAGACGCACTGGGCGACGAGCGCGGCGGCAGGCACGTGGTTCCGATTCACCGTGCCGACCGCGCGAAAGAAAAGCCCGTCTTTTGCCATCGCGTAGTAGATGCGCGCGCCGGAGAGAATCAGCCCGTTGTTGCAGCCGAACGTCGAAACTAGGATCGCGAGCGCCATCAGGATAGCACCGGCGGGACCGAAGGCTACCTCAACGACCGCCGTGGCAACGCGGCCCTCCGACGCGAACTCGATTCCCCGCGCGAGCGCCGTCGCGCCATGCGGGTCGCCGGAGATCGGCAACACTCTCAGATAGGCGACATTGGCGAGCGTGTAGAGCAGGATCACAATCCCCGTGCCGAGCGCAAGCGAGAGCGGCAGATTCCGGCTGGGGTTCTTCACCTCGGCGGCGGTAAACGTGACGCTGTTCCAAGCATCCATGGCGAATAGCGAGCCGACCATGGCCACTCCGACGAGCGTGAGCGTGCCGATCATCCAAGTCGGGCCGTCCGGCGGATAAGGATGCGTCACGGACCAGCCGGAGTTACGCCAGAAAGTCGTAAAGTTCGCGCTACGGGCTACAGCGGTCGAGAACAGGAATCCGAGCAGAACCAGCCCGGCTAGCGACACCGTCTTTGTGACGGTGAAAACATTTTGCACGATTTTGCCAAGCCGCAGCCCGCGGGTGTTAATCCACGTGAGGAAGACGATCGACAGGATCGCAAGAAGGTTCTGCCGGTTCAGGCCGACGTTGTATGGGCCCAGTTCGCCGAACCATAGCCTCCACGGCCCAAAAGTGCCCATTTTCAATATCCAGTGCGACGCGGAAAACCACGGGGCCAGCACGCCCGTGAACTTGGCGAAGGCGATCGCCACGGCGGCAATGGTGGCCGTCTGGATCACCAGCAGCATCGACCAACCGTAAAGAAATCCCGAAACCTGCCCGAGCGACTCGCGCAGGTAAACGTACTGCCCGCCGGCGTGTGGCATGGCGGCGGCCAGTTCGCCGTAGCTGAGCGCGCCGATCAGTGTCATCACACCCGAGGCGAGCCAGACCGCGAGCAGAAGGCCGGGGCTTTGCACCTGGTGTGCGATATCGGCCGAAACGATGAAGATTCCCGACCCGATCATCGATCCCACGACGATCATCGTCGAATCAAACAGGCCGAGACCTTTGACCAGCTCGCTGGACGGCTGAGGGACCGCGCTTCCAGTCGCTTGCCCTTGTTCCGCCATTTCACTCCTTACACGTTCTCAGGGCCGCGCAGCGCGCACACGCTCTGCGACCGCCAGGTATTCCCGGACGCGCGCCGCGGGATCGCCGGCGGACAACAGGTCGCGAATCACTGCAATTGAGTCCGCACCCGCGGCGAATACGCTGGCCGCCGTGTCGAGTGTGATTCCCCCGATCGCTACGATCGGCTTTCGCGTCAACTTTCGCGCCTCGCGCACGAACTCAATTCCGACAATCGGGTCCGGGTTCTCTTTTGTGGCTGTAGGAAAGATAGGCCCCACGGCAATATAATCCGCTGAAGTAGTGACGGCCTCGCGCAATTGCTCCAGATTGTGTGTCGAAACGCCCACCCAGCGCGTAGCTCCACAGATGCGCCTGGCTTCCTCGACCGGCAGATCTCCCTGGCCAACGTGCACGCCGCCCGCCCCGGCAAGTGCGGCGATATCCGGGCGATCGTTGACGATGACGCGTACGCCCCGTGTCGCGAGATGCGCGATCAATTCCTGCGCCTCAAAATAGACCTTTCGCGCAGGCGCTCGCTTGTCACGAAGCTGGATCAGGCTGGCCCCGGCGTCCGCCAGCGTTGTGGCAAATTTCAGCAGTGTGGTGGGTAAAATACTTGGATCGAGGATCGGATACAGAGATGGGAACAACCGGCGTCTCCGGCTACTTCGCTTCCGCGGCGAGCAGCCGCTCAAGAAAGTGCGTATCGAATTTCCCGGCCCGGAAATCCGGATCGGCAAGAATGCGTTTGTGCAACGGGATCGTGGTCTTGATCCCTTCGACGACGAATCCGTCGAGCGCCCCTTCCATCCGCACGATTGCTTCCGCGCGGTCGCGCCCGTGGGTGATCAGCTTGGCCACGAGCGAATCGTAGTAAGGTGGGATAACCGCGTCCGCATGTGCCGCCGTGTCCACGCGAACACCCGGTCCTCCGGGGACTCGAAACGCCGTGATGTGCCCGGGCGACGGCCGAAAGGTTTCGGGGTCTTCGGCATTGATGCGGCACTCGATCGCGTGTCCGCGGAATTCTACGGTCCCGACAACATCCGCGAGCCGCTCCCCGGCCGCCACCCGAATCTGCGACTTGACGAGGTCCACGCCGGTCACCATTTCCGTCACCGGGTGCTCGACCTGGATGCGCGCGTTCATCTCGATGAAATAGAGCTCGCCCGACACATCCCGCAACAGCTCCACGGTCCCGGCGCTGGAATACCCGATCTTGCGAAGGGCTTCGACCACCTGCGTACCCACGCGCTCGCGCGTCGCCTCGTCGATGGCGGTCGAAGGAGACTCCTCGAGCACTTTCTGATGGCGGCGCTGGAGCGAGCATTCGCGCTCGCCGAGGTGCATCACATTCCCGTGGCGATCGCCGAGTACCTGAAACTCGATGTGCCGGGGTTTTTCGATCAACCGCTCCATGTATACGTGCGGGCTCCCGAAGGCCTGCTCGGCCTCTGCACGGGCCGTCTGAAATGCGGGAATCAATTCTCGCTTGGCGCGAACGACGCGCATCCCTCGCCCGCCGCCTCCTTCTGAGGCCTTGATCATCAGCGGAAGCCCGACCTCCTCCGCCACTTGTTGGGCGCTCTCTTCGTCCGGCACGATGCCCGGACTGCCCGGAATTACCGGAAGACCTGCTGCGGCCATCTCGGCGCGCGCGCGGTCTTTTTCGCCCATTATGCGAATCACGCTGGGCGAAGGCCCGATGAATGTGATGTGCGAGGCCTCGCAGACCTCCGCGAAATTGGCGTTTTCCGAAAGGAAGCCGTAGCCCGGGTGAATCGCGTCCACGTCCGCGATCTCAGCGGCGCTGATGACCTGGGGAATGTTCAGGTAGCTGTCCGCGCTCCGCGGCGGGCCGATGCAGATCGCTTCATCCGCAAATCGCACGTGCAGCGCGTGACGGTCCGCCTCCGAATAGATGGCGACGGTCCGAATGCCGAGTTCCTTGCAGGCAGCCAGGACGCGAAGTGCGATCTCGCCGCGATTGGCAATCAGGATTTTCTTGAACATTGCCCTGGGAGCGGGTGACGTGACGGCCGGGCGCCCCTGCTTCCTCGATCCCGGCTCGAAAATTACTTCTTGCCCGTCGCGCGGATGCCGAAGAGCGCCTCGCCGTATTCAACGGGATGTCCGTTCTCGACAAAAATCTGCACAACTTCGCCCGCGACGTCCGATTCAATCTCATTCATCAACTTCATTGCTTCGATGATGCAGAGCACCTGTCCCGCCTCGACGCGCGCGCCAACCGCAACAAAAGGGGCGGCTTCCGGGCTCGGGGCGGCATAAAACGTTCCCACGATGGGAGACTTGATTAAGTGCTGGTCCGCGGGGGTCGGCGCGGCCCGCTCCCTTCCTTCGGGTGCGGCCGGAGCGGCCACCGCTTCTACGAGAGGAGCCGGTGGCTGGGTCCCCGCAGACTGCGCCAAAGCCTTCTTGAGCCGGATATGAACGCCGCGGCGCTCGTACTCGAATTCCTCGAGGCCGTTCTCCTGCATGAACGCCAGGAGGCGCTTTACCTCCGACAAGTCTACGCCGCGGACATCCGTGTCCGCCTGTGATTCTGACTTCGGTTTTTTTGCCATTTAGAGTTCGAGAAAGTTCCGCGGAGCGGTCGTCAGGTCCACGGCGCCCTGCGCCGTCACAACGACATCGTCCTCGATGCGGATGCCCCCAAGTCCTTCGACGTACACACCCGGTTCGACCGTCAGAACCATTCCTTCCTGAAGAACCGTTTCCTCGCCTCTGCCGAGCCGGGGCATCTCGTGCACTTCGAGGCCCAGCCCGTGGCCGGTGCTATGGGTGAAGTACCTCGCCAAGCCCAGCCGCCTTAGAACGCCCCGCGCCGCCCGGTCAACATCCCCGGCTTTGACGCCCGGCCGGATAGCGCGCTTGCCTGCATTTTGAGCCTGCAGGACCGCCTCGTACAACCTCCGCACGTTCCTGGGAGCTCGCCCGAGGAAGACGGTACGCGTCATATCGCTGCAGTAACCGCCGAGTATAGCACCCTGGTCGAGGACGACCAACTCGCTTTTCCTGAGCACCTTGGCAGTCGGACGCGCGTGCGCCCAGGCGGAACGCGGCCCCGACGCGACAATTGTCTCGAAAGAAGGGCCGGAGCCTCCCCGGCGCTTGATCGCGTACTCAATCTCGGCGGCAACCTCCAGTTCTGTGACTCCGGGCCGGATTTGGCGCACCACTCCGCCAAAGACGCCGCTGATCAGGGATGCCGCCTCGCGCATGCACGTCAGCTCGTCGGCGTCTTTTACGGCGCGAAGCTTTTCGACGGCGCCTCCGTCGCTCACCCACCGCACTCGCGTCCCTGCGGCGCCCTCCAGGGCCTGTTTCTGGGCGACAGTCACGCTTCCAGCCGCGTAACCGACTCGGTGCCGACCTCGCCGCTCCCCTAGGGCGCTTCCGACGGCACGCAGGAGCCCCTGTTTGGCGATGTGTATGTGAACTCCCGAGGTCTCCTCCCGAGCCTGGAATGTGTACCGGCTATCCGTGAAAAGCGTGCTGCGATCTCCTTCTACGAGGAGGACGCCCGCGCTGCCTGAGAAACCACAGAGGTACCGCACATTCGGAAGATGGGTGACCAAAAGGCGGTCAACGCCCAGGCCGCCAAAGCAGAATCGGAGCCGGTCCATCCGCTGCGCGGAGCCGTTCCGGATAACACGCTGGTGTGCCGATTTCGCCGCCAAGCGAGGCAGCCGATTCCTCCTCGTTTCCCGCCGAGACTAGCTCGGCAGGATCCGAGGCGTTAGGAAGAACAGCAGCTCCTGAGAAGTTGAACTGACCGTCGTGTGCTTGAACAGGTTCCCAAGTACGGGGACACTCCCAAGCAATGGCACCAGTTGGATGTCGGTCCGCTGTTGCGTGACGATAATTCCGCCGATCACCACGGTCGCGCCGTCGTTCACCGTGACCTTCGTTTCGGCGGATTGCGTGTCGATCGCCGGAATACCCTGAACCCGCGGAATCGACGCATCGATCTGATCGTTTTCCACCGTAACGTCCATGTAAACGGTGCCCTCGGCCGTAATCTGCGGCGTAACGTCCAGCTCAAGAACGGCGTCCACGAACTGGACCGATACCGTATTGTTCACAACTGTCTGGACAGGAATCTTCGTTCCTTGCTTGACCGTGGCCTTCTCGTTGTTCTGCGTGATCACCCGCGGCTTCGAGAGCAGCTTGCCCACGCCCTTTTCTTCGGCTGCCGTGATGGCAAGGTCCAGGGCGAAATTCTTCGACTGGAAAATATACTGGAAACCACTAGTAGGCGCTGCTGCGCCGAGATTTGTGTTCAGCGGGATCTGCGCGGAAGATGAGCTCGAAGAACTTCCACCGCTGCCGATGAAAATCGGCGGCGCCGGCGTAAAGCTTGTGGGACTCGATCCGACGACGGGCACACCACCAATTCCGCTCACACCGCCGCCGGTCGCAAATCCAGTCGAAACGCCGAGCTGCGTTCCGATCTCGCTGGAGAAGGACCGGTTGGCCGCAACCACGCGTGCTTCAATCTCCACCTGCTGCGACTTCCGGTCAAGCTGCCGGATCAAGTTGTCGAGCACGGGCAACGTGCTCGGAATGTCCCGGATGATCATCGTGTTCGAGCGATCGTCGGCGATGATATCGCCGCGCGATGAAAGGAACTTCTTGAGCGTGTTGGAGAGGTCGGTTGCCTTCGCGTAACTCAGGACGCGAGTTGTCGTGACGACGTCTGCCGCCTCAGCCTGCGCCTTGGCGAGGTCGCGGTTTTCCTCCGCCTCCTTCTGCAAGGTCGCTTTCGTGGCTATGCGCAGCACGTTTCCCTCGAGCTGCTTGTCCAGGTCGTTATTCTTGAGCACGATCTCCAACGCCTGATCCCACGGCACGTCATCGAGCACGATTGTCAGGGTGCCCTTCACATTGGGGTCCAGAACGACGTTCAGCCCGCTGATCTCGTGGATCAAGCGGAAGAAATCCCGCAGGTCAACCTCCTTCAGGTTCACGGAGATGGGCTCGCCCGTATACCTGTCCGACACGGCAGCTGCGGGGGTTTGTGCCAAAGAAGCGGAGACGGTTACGACCCGCGTTGAAGCCGAATCGGCGGCAGCCGGAACGGGTGCCTCGGCCGGCGTACTCGAGGCAGATGACGCGGTGGTCGGAGCCAGACTCGCAGCACTGGAATTCGACGCCACTAACGATGTTTCCGACGCTGCTTTTGTCGCAGCCATAGCTTCTTGAGTCTGTGGTTCGGCTGCGGGCGTTGCGAGAGCGGCAGAGGTCTTCCGCATAGCCACGGGAAGGACTGCGGTCGGCGCCGGGATCGCTGCCGGCTCCGCCGCGGCCGGTTGCTCCGCAGGAGCAGTCGCCGACGGCGCGGTCTTGGCCGTCATCACGTCCGAAGGTTGCTCGGAACTTCCCTTGCGCGCAAACGCAACCGTCAAGGTGTCGCCGTCCTTGGCGATATTGAAGGTGGCGGGCTCCCGTAAATCGATCACAACGCGCGAAACCTCCGGCGTGAACTGCGCTAGCCGAATCTCGCGCACGGGATCGAGATTGCTCGCGATGTGATGTTCGGAAGTCTTCAAGTGCGAACCCGCGAAATCCAGAACCACGCGGTCGGGATTGTGCAAATGCGTGGCTTGATAGTTCAGGGGTCCCGAGCCGGAGATGCTGACTTCGGTCTGATCTCCATTCTGCGTCAGATGAACCTGGCGAATCGATTCAAACGTTGCTCCAGGGGTATTGGCTTCGGCTGTCTTCGCGGAAGCCGGAACCAGCACAGGGCTCGGCTCCGGTGCTCCGACGGCAGCATCTGCAGTCCTCGAAACCGAGAATGTCAAGTCCTGTGCGTCTTTCCGCTCCAGACGAGGCGCAACACCTTGTGCCATCAGGATCTCGACCCTCACTACGGGCTTCGCGCCCGCCGAATAATTCGTCACGCGATAGCTCTTCACCAGGTCGGACGGAACCACGCGAGCGCCCGCCGCATCCGCGGCCGACACGCCACTCAGGTCAAGCACGTACAGGCTTTCGCTCGGGCGGTAAGTGGTGTACTCAAACGGCGCGTTTGCTTCCGCCTCCAACTCCACGGCGCCGTCCTTCACCACCGCTTTCACGTGCACCACCGGCGCATCGCTGGCCGGCAGCGCTCCGTTCGACATAATCAGACCGGCCGCCATCAGTGCGCCCAGCCCCCACGCCCGCCACATGATCCTCATTGCTGCTCTCCTGGACTCGCGTAGATTCGCTTCGTCACCGTTCGCTCGACCGGCTTGCCAAAAGCATCTTTCGAGTTCTCTTTGAATGTGACGCCATCTAGAGTGATTTTCTCTACGTCCCCGTCGTACAAGCGGTCGCCTTCCCGAACGAAATAGACGCGTTCCTCCGGGTTCGAGACCACCGCAATCATTCCACTGCCGGACTGCACGGTACCGTCCACTTGAACGGTCGAAATCACCAATCCCGCCTTGCCTGGCGGCAGGTGCTGCGCCGCCAAATCCTTTCTTTCACTCACGAGCGGCACGAATGGATCTCGCTTGTTCGCTGCCTCTGGCAGAGCTGCACCTGCGGCCGCCGTTGGCGCCGCGGCCTGAACCGGCGCTGCCACCTTGGCTCTTGCCTTCGCTTTGTGCCCCATTTTCTTGGCCGGTTTTCCCTGAGCCCAGCCGCCGGACACCACGCACAACGACATGGCCAGCACTGCCGATAGCTTCGAGAATCCCTTTGAGAGTCTCATCGTCATTGCCCTGTCATTTCGCCGGCGCGGAACCCGCCGCTGGCTTTTGTTCCACCGGATTCGTGAAGAACGTGGTCACCGTGAACGTTCCCGTAACAGAACTTCCTGACACCATGTGGAATTTGCTGCCTCCAGTATTGCCGATAGCGGTTAGCTTGAGGTCCCCGACGTTGATGATTCGGGAGAGCCGTCCCAGCCGCGAGAAGAAGTCGAGCACGGAGTAATACGGACCGTCAGCCTCCACGTCGAACGGCATCTCGAAGTAGTACGGCTTTTGCGCGACCGGCCGCGCCGTGAGCGAACGGATCGCAACGCCTGAACTCAGGGCGGAGCGCTGGACCATCAAAATGAACTGGTCTGTCTGCTTGTCTTCTGGAACAATTGTTTGGAGAGTCGCAAGCTGCTTTTGCAGCGCGTCCATCTCCGTTTGCAATTCGGCGCGCCGCTGCTTGTAAACCCGCAGGTTCGCCACTTCCGTCTCGAGCGGCTTCAGTTCGGCCTGCGCGCTCTCCAGTTGTCCTCGAACCGTCGCAAGCGGCAATCCCGGAATGTAAAATCCCGCGAGAACCAGCACCACGGCCAGCACGACGTACAGCAGAGCCTGCAATGGCCACGGCCACTCTCGATAACTGGTCGCCATCGCCTAGCTCCTTCCCTTGCCCGCTGGTGGCGGAGGCTGCGTGCCGCCGGTAGGCTGGGTCTGCACCGGACCCCTGGGCGGCGGAGTAATGGACAGCGACATCGAGAATCCGTACGTTTCGACCGCCGGCCGGATATCGTCTTCCTTCGCGCTCTTGATCTCCACGTTGGTGAAGTAGCCGCTGCGCTTCAGCTCCGTGATGAAGTTCGCTACGGAATTGATCGACGCCGCTTCCCCTTGAATATCGAGCGAATCGCCGCTTCGCGTAATCGAAGTCAGCCACAGCGAGTCGACCCGGACCACGGTGTTGGCGACCATCTGCAACAAATCCTGCGCTCCGCTGCGGTTCCGCTGCAGGGTTTCGATCACGTCGATCCGCTGCTGCAGCACCGTCTTTTCGCTATCGAATGTCTCCACTTCCTGCTTGATCTGCTGCAAGCTGGCCTTTTCAGCTTGGAGATCCCGGATGCGCGCCTGCGTCTCGTCGAGTTGCTTCTTTTGCGAAACGTAGACCCCCGCAAGAATCGCGAAAGCCACCGCCACAGCGGCGACAGCCAGCAAGATCTGTATGGTTGCCTCCAGCGGCACCGCTTGCTTTGCCGCCTTCGGACGGGCCTGGCCGAGTAAGTTGATCCGGATCATGGCGTGTCAAAGCTCCTGAGCGCCAGACCCATGGCGATGGCCAGGCGCGGCGCCAACTCGCGAAGCTGATTCTCGTCGTGATGCGCGGGGTTGATGATGACCTTTCGAAACGGATACAACTCCTCGACCGGCATCGCGAACTCTTCCTTGAGCAGGTCGAGCAGGCCCGGAACCCGCGCCGTTCCGCCGGCGACCACGATGCGCCGGATGTTCTCGCCGCTCGCGGTGGCGCGGAAGAAGTCGAATGTCTTCTGGATTTCGAGAATTAGAATGTCTGAAACCGACCGCAGGATCGCCGTACGTTGTTCTTCGCTCACGCCCGCATGCGTCCCGCCCATCTTCAGCTTCTCGGCGTCTTCGAAGCTCAAATCCAGCTCCTTCTGGAGCGCATCGGTGTACTGGTTTCCGCCCACGGAAACGTCGCGCGTGAAGAGCGGCGTGTAGCCGCGAATGATGTTGATGTTCATCACACTCGCGCCGATGTTCAGCAACGCGACCACCTGCGAAGGGTCCGGCTCGTAATTCACTTCGTAGGCGTTCTGCAGTGCGAAGGCGTCGACGTCCACGATCACCGGTGTCTTTCCTGCCTGTGCGAGCACGTTCGTGTGGTTCAGGATCTTGTCCTTCTTGACCGCCACCAGAAGCACGTCCATTTGGTTCTCGGTCGCTTCCAGCAGTTGATAGCTCAGGTTCACGTCCGCGATGTCGAACGGGATATGCTGGCTCGCTTCCGCCTGCACCCGGTCGTAGAGCTCTTCTTCCGTCATCAGCGGCATGCTCACCCGCTTCACGATCACAGAGTGCCCCGAAACGGAAGTTGCCACGTCTTTCGTCTTGATCTTCTGCGCGTCAAAAATCGCGATGATCTTCTCGGCCACGGATGGGGCATCCATAATCGCGCCGTCCACCACCGTATCTTGGGCCAGCAACTCGAGCCCGAAGCTCACCAGCTCATAGCCTTCTTTCGCCTTCTTCAGCTCGACCGCTTTCACGGAACTCGAGCCGATGTCCAGGCCGATTAGCGACTTAGCTTTCCCCAAATTGAACATCGTGCGGCCCCTCGCTCCTCAGCCCGTCCTGAGTCCCAGGACGTATCACATCCCTCGGCGCGTACTTCGCTGAACCAGCCCTCTTTCGCTCTTGTTTGTCTTTCGCCCCGACCCCACGACCCTTTGCCCACCCCGTGGAGGACCGTAGTACTAAGAGGCCCGGTACGCTCCGTGGACCGTTTATCACATCCCGTGGCGCAGACTGTCAATCAACATGTTGAGGGTGTGTGCTTCTGTTAAAACCCGGCTTCGGTACCGGCCCGGACGGACCGCTAGGGACTTGCTCAAAGAGGAGTGCTAACTCCGGTTCGAGGCATCTGCAGAGAGCACGGAAGAGGGCTATCGATCGAGTTTCAACTGCGACCAGAGCGCATCGATGCGCCTCTTGGTCGCCTCATCCATCTTTATCTCGTCGGGCCAGCGGCCGGTGTAGCCCTCACCCGGCCATTTCCGCGTCGCATCGATTCCCATCTTCGACCCGTAGTCCTGGCGCCGGGCCGCATGGTCGAGGGTGTCGACCGGGCCCAGCACAAATTGGATGTCCCGCTCGGGATCAATCGCGCACAGCGCCTTCCACGTTACTTCGCCCATGTCCTGCACGTTTACGTCGTGATCGACCACTACGACCACCTTCGTAAACATGGCCTGCCCCAGCGACCAGATCGCGTTCATCGTCTTTCGCGCGTGTCCCGGATAACTCTTACGGATGGACACGATCATCAGGTTCTGGAAAATGCCTTCGGCTGGCATCGCGACGTCCACGATCTCCGGATGCTGCATCTTCATCACGGGGAGAAACACGCGCTCGATGGCGTGCCCGATGAAGTAATCCTCCTGTGGCGGCGGCCCGACGATCGTCGTCAAATAGAGTGGCTCTTTCCGGTGCGTCACGCAGCCCACATGAAAAACGGGGTATTCCCCTTCGAGCGAATAGAAGCCCGTGTGATCGCCAAACGGTCCCTCGGTGCGTATCTCCCCGAGTTCGACGTATCCCTCGAGCACGATCTCGGCGTTCGCGGGAACTTCCAGATCGACTGTTTTGCACGCCACCAGCTCGACCGGATCGCGCCTCAGAAACCCTGAAAACAGAAACTCGTCCATGTCCGGCGGCACCGGCAGGATTCCGGAAAGACACGTCGCCGGATCGGCCCCGATCGCCACCGCAACCTCGAGTTTCCCTTCCCTATTCTTCGCGCGCGCGCTGCGGAAATGTTCCGCTCCGTGCTTTTGCGTCTGCCAGTGCATTCCCGTCGTTCGCGAATCGAAGACCTGCATCCGATAGCAGCCGACGTTCCTCTTGCCCGTCTCCGGATTTTTCGTGATCACCATCGGCCACGTAATGTAGCGCCCACCATCCTGCGGCCAGCACTGCAAGATCGGAAAATCGAGCAGCGAGAATCCCTCCGTCCGGACAACCTCCTGGCACTCGCCGCCGCGCACCGTCCTGGGGAAGACGTTCCCAAGTTCCGCCAGCTTCGGCAGCATCTTCACTTTATCGAGGAGCCCCTGCGGCGACTGCATGTCGAGGATTGACGAAATGCGCCCTGCAATCTCCCCGAGTGACTCTACTTCGAGTGCCAAATTCATGCGCCGCTCGCTCCCGACAAGGTTCGTCACTGCCGGAACCCGCGAGCCTCTCGGGCGCTCGAACAGCAGCGCCGGGCCGCCCCGCTTGACCGTGCGGTCGGTAATCTCTGTGATCTCGAGGATCGGGTCCACCTCGGCGGAAATCCGCTTGAGTTCACCCTCTTTTTCCAGCGTGCGCAGAAAACCCCGCAGGTCCCGATACGCCACTTCCCCTCCTTGTGGTCATGATTCCGAGCCGCCCACTCTAGCACGGCTTCGCGTCCGTGGCCTCGATAGAGAAGCCTGGCCCCGTCGCTCTTGGCCAGGGTGGTCCGGCCAACCAACAACTTTGCCGCGCGGTGCGAAACCAACCCCGCCAGCAATGCGTCTTCTAAGATAGTAAGATAGATAGAAGGACGGTAGCTCGGGGCCGGGGCGTCAAGCGCCCGGGAATACAAGCGTGAGATCGCGAGCATCCATCACGAAAGCAGAGGTCCATGTCGCTAAGAGACTCCTACCAGAAGCACAAGAAGACTTATCTCGTCAGCGGGCTCGTTCTGATAGCAGTCATTCTCGGCTGGTACTATTACAGTAGGCGCGCGGCCGAACCCAAATTTACGACCGCGCCGGTCCGCCGCGGCGACATCACCGCCACCGTCCAGGCTACCGGCACCATCAACCCGCTCACGACGGTTCCCGTCGGCTCCTACGTCTCCGGCACGGTGCAATACATCTTTGCGGACTACAACACCCGCGTCCACAACGGCCAGATCCTTGCCCAGCTCGATCCCGCGATCTACGAGGCGCAGGTCACGCAGGCCCGTGGCAACCTCCAAAACGCTCAAGCCAATCTGGTCACCCTCGCCGCCAACATTCAGGTTGACCAGGCGGCCCTCACCAAAGTCCTGGCAAACGTCAAATACCAACAGGCCACCGCCAAGCGTTCTCAGGACCTCTTCGACGCCGGCGTTGTCTCGGCCGACTCTAACGACTTGACGCAATCGACCTTGGGGCAGGCGCAGGCGGATGTGCAGTCCGCGCAGGCCGCCGTCGATCAGGCCAAGGCGCAGCTCGCCCAGGCCAGGTCCCAGGTCACGGCGATGCAAGGCGGGCTCAAGGCCGCCGAGACGAGCCTGAAGTACACTACGATCATTTCCCCCATCGACGGCACCGTCGTCGCGCGCAACGTCGACGTCGGTCAGTCCGTGGCCGCCACGCTGCAAGCGCCCCAGGTTTTCACCGTCGCGCAGGATTTGACTCGCATGCAGGTCTATGCCGCCACCGACGAATCCGACACCGGCAACATCCAAGTCGGCACCGGGGTGACGTTTCAAGTCGACGCCTTTCCCACCGATCAGTTCCACGGCCGTGTCAGTGCCGTCCGTTTGAACCCGACCACAGTCCAAAACGTCGTCACGTACAATACGATCATCGACTTCAGCAATCCGGACGAAAAGCTCCTGCCGGGCGAGACAGCCTACGTCACGATCCCGACCGGGCACGCCTCGAATACGCTCGAAATCCCGAACCCGGCGCTCACGTTCAAGCCGAGTCTTGCGCAAAAGGACCTCCAGCAGCTTTATAAGCAGTACAACATTTCTCGGGCGGCTTCGACCACCCATCTCGGCGGGTGGCAGGTCGTCTGGAAACTCGCTCCCGATAAGAGCCTGATCCCGCTGGCCGTCCAAGTCGGGATCACCGACTACAACAACACGCAGGTTATTCAGGGAAATTTGAATGAAGGCGATCTCCTGGTGACTGCCGAGCAGGTCGCCAAGACATCCAGCACGGCCAGCGGTCAGCGTCCGCCCGGCTTCGGTGGCGGCGGGCCACCGCGCTAGCTTCGATGCCGCTCCAAGACGCGGGAAACGAGGTGACGTTATGAACCCGAGAGAAGTGATTCGCGTGGCGCTGCGAGCGCTGGCGCGCAACAAAATGCGGACTATTCTCACGATGCTCGGCATCATCATCGGCGTCGGCGCCGTGATCTGCACAGTCGCAATCGGCCAGGGCGCCGGACAACAGGTCCAACAGCAAATTCAGTCCCTTGGCGACAACATGATCATGATCTTTTCCGGCAGCGTGAACACGGCCGGTGTCCGCATGGGAAGCCAGGCCACCAAGACGCTCACCGTTGACGATGCGCAGGCGATCCTCCAGCACGTCCCGAACATCGTGGCGATCTCGCCCGTCGTCTTCGCGTCCGTCCAGGTCGTCAACGGGAACCAGAACTGGTACACGCGCGCGCAAGGCGCTTCGCCCGATCTCCTCGTAATCCGGAATTGGCCCGTGGTTTCCGGAAGCTCGTTCTCACAACGGGACGTGGACGTGGCGTCCGACGTCTGCCTCGTCGGCAGCACGGTCGCGCAGCAGCTCTTCGGTGATCAGGACCCGGTGGGACAAACGATTCGCGTCAAAAACCTGCCATTCCGGATTCTGGGTCTGCTCCAAACGAAGGGCCAATCCGGCGTCGGGCAGGATCAGGACGATATCATCATCATGCCTTACACGACCGTTCAAAAGAAAATTGCGGGCATCAGTTGGGTCCAGTCGATCTTCGCTTCCGCGAGCTCCCAAGCGGCGATGCAGCCGGCGGAGGACGCCATGTCCGCCTTGCTCCGCCAGCGGCACCACCTGCGTCCCGGCGAAGACGATGACTTCATTATCCGCAGCCCCAATGAAATCGCGCAGGCGGCGTCGGCGACTTCGGGCATCCTTACGCTCTTGCTTGGCAGCATCGCCTCCGTTTCGCTTCTCGTCGGCGGCATCGGCATCATGAACATCATGCTCGTCTCCGTCACCGAGCGCACCCGCGAGATCGGCGTGCGCATGGCCGTTGGCGCCACCGAAGAGGACGTCAAGATGCAGTTTCTCAGCGAGGCGTTGGTTCTGAGTTCGATCGGCGGCCTGGTCGGCATCATTGCCGGCGTGGGCCTTTCGGCGCTCGTCTCGCATCTGTTTCGCTGGACGACGTTTGTTTCTCCGCTTTCCGTGGTCGTCGCCGTGCTCTTCTCCGCGGGAGTCGGCATCATCTTCGGCTACTACCCCGCGAGCAAAGCCGCGGCGATGGATCCCATCGAGGCCCTCCGATATGAATAGACGATATTTCGAGAATGCCTTCACGTACCGCGCTCTCGTCGCCATCCTGTTGGCAAGCCTGTCGCTCGCGGCCGTTGCCCACGCTCAGGGCCAGAAGCCGGTATTTCCCCCTGCGGCCGGCGCGCATCCCCCGGGCACGAAGCCGGCCGCCAGCGCTCCCGGCCAGGGCAAGAAATCCGCTTCGGGCGAGGAGTTTTTCATCGTGGCGTCCATCGATCAGGCGAAATCGCAGGTTCTGCTCAAGCAGCCGAGCGAAGTCACGGTCCTGGTGAAGGTCACCGACAAAACGCAGTACCTCGATGAAAGCGGCAAGGCCATCAAGCTTTCCGACCTGCGCTCCGGCGACACCGTGTGGGCCGTTTCGTCCGGAGGACCTGAACCCGCTGCCGTCCGAATCCGCAAGGGCCAGATGACGGAAGCCGATCTTCATCGCTACTATCTCGATTATCCCGAAATCAAATAGAGGCTGTTGAAAAATGGACGAGCAAGGATGATTCAAAGGCATTTCGGTGGATTGGATTTGATTTTCTATAACGCTCGCTCCTTCGCCCCGCGGTTCTGTCTTACTTCTCAGGCTGTGCTGAGTGCTGAAGCTTCGCGCTGAGCGAGAAAGCGCACCATCCGTTTCAAGTTCTGAGCGGTAGCCGCCAGCAGGAATTGCTCGGCGACATTCCACGTGCGCCGCAACCGCACGCGGCGCAAGCTCATCTGCTGTTTCAGTTCGGCGAACAGAGCTTCGATCTTGTAGCGCGCTCGCTGCGACTGCTTGTAGGCTGGCGTTCCGGCCAGGGCACGAACTGTCTGTCGCGCTGGCTCCTGCCAATGAACAAACAATCTCCGATATGGACCTCGAGTACAAAACTTCTTCTGCGGACACCCTTGGCATTGGGCTTCCGTTGAGCGATAGAGATAGCCCTGACTGCTGCGCCTCTCACCGCGATAATGCAGTGGTTTTCCTTCTGGGCAGTAGTACGCATTTTCCTGGGGCTCGTAGCGGAAGGCGTCACGGGTGAAGCGTCCCCGAGTTTGGTGCCGGCGATCGATGACCGGGATGTGCGGTTGGATGTCACGCGCCAGTAGCCAAGCCAAAAATTCGCCACTGCCATAAGCCTTGTCAGCTCCCACGCTATCGGGGTGGAGTCCCAGCTTCTCCACCCGTCCCAGCATTCGCCGTGCAGCTATCGTCTCTTGCCGAAAACGCGCCGGCGTGGCTTCCACCGCTAGGATCACTCGACTGTGAGTGTCGATCAGATAGTTGTCGTAGTAGGCCAACGTCGCCGGTCCACCCTTGACGGCCCAAGCCGCATCCGGATCGGTGATCGATACCTTCTCCTGTGCCATCGGGCGCTCTTCTGGATCTCCCACGGGGTTCTGCCGCTCCAGTTCCGTCAGGTATTCCCGAACCGTTCGTGAGACCTGCGCTGCCTCCACCAATTGTTCTCGCGGCACGCGGCTCTGCTCGCTGGCGTTGGCTTGTACCAACGTTCCATCCACGGCCAGGTTCCGTCCCTCCACCAAGCCCGCCTGCAGGCAGCGCCGCACGATCTCCTCAAACACCTCGCGGAACACACCCGATTGCCGAAATCGTCCGTGCCGGTTTTTGGAGAACGTCGAGTGGTCAGGGACCTCTTGCTCAAAACCCAGCCGAGTGAACCAGCGATAGGCCAGATGCATCTTTACTTCTTCCAGCAAACGCCGTTCACTGCTGATCCCATAGAGGTAGCCGACCAATAGCAGGCGCAGCAGCACTTCAGGGTCGACCGACGGGCGTCCGGTCGGACTATAGGAATCTTTCAGGCGTTCCCGCACGAAACTGAAATCGATATAGCGATCAATCAACCTCAGCAAGTGACCTTCGGGAACCTGATCCTGCAAACGAAAGTAGTAGAACAGCGACTCCGTCTTTGGCTGCTGACCCATCATCGTCGGCTACCTCCTGCCGCGCTGATTAGCACAACAGGGGATAGTCACCGCAAATAAATCTGCTCCCAATCGGACTTTTTCAACAGCCTCAAATAGTCTGTTGGCAGCCGCCCCTCGGCAGTAGGAGCGGGTTTCAAACCCGCCCGCTCCCATCTCCGATTCGCGAGGTCCGATGGCGGGAGGCCACTTGCCACCCGTTCTTGCGCGGCGATTGAGGCGGTGCTATCCTGCGGACGTTTCATTCCGAGCGGGCGTCGTACAATGGCAGTATAGAAGCTTCCCAAGCTACTTCTAAGAACATCTAAAGCGTTGAAACGGCGGCATTTCACTTTCGCAAATCTCGCCTCAGTTGTGACCACTTTGTGACCAGAACTGTGACCAGCGATGGATTCATTAAACCGCCCCGACAAACTCTGCGCCGACCGCCGCTCGCAGGGCCAAACGACGCGGAAGACGCAGCTGCTAGACTATAAGGCGTGGGACCCGCCTGGGCCAGTTGAGCAGTCCCTTTTTCAATGCTACGCTTTTGGTATGTCCGATGTGATTGTTCGCAACCGCCCTGCCTCACCGCCCACGTGTATCTACTGCCGCGCCACGACTCATCCGTTCACCCGCGAACACGCCATAAACGAAGCCTTTGGCACATTCAAGATGGACTCCGCGAACGATTTCGTTTTGAAGGATATAGTCTGCCAGCAGTGCAATCAGTGTTTCGGAGATACTATCGACCTGGTTTTGGGACGCGACAGCGCGGAAGCAATCCTGCGCTACAAGTTTGGTCTGAAGTCCCCGGCAAGGGCGCATGAGCTAAAGTACAAGCGTGTGGCCCTCAAATTCCGAGTGGAAGGACCGTTCGAGGGTGCATATTTCGAGTTCGGCTCGGACGTTGGGGGAATGAATCTTGTTCCCACCTTTCCCGCCCAGATCGGCTTGCGATGGAAGGTTTCGGGGAAAACAAAATGGCTGCTCGAATCGCAGATATCAGGTGAGGCGTTGGCAGAATACCGTAACGCGCAACCAGGCAGCTTGGAAATGCTAATTCTTGGACCCAGCGAAATGGATAGGAAAAGGGTGGAGAATAGAGTACGTGCTGTCGGTGTCCCGATCACAAACAAGCGCGACATCGTCGGGCGGACGCAGACCAACGACCAAATTTTGACGGAGATAAGCACGCAATTGGATGCGGACATATTGCGAGCGTTAGCCAAGATTGCCTTCAACTACGTAGCCTGCGTCGATGGCGCGGATTTCATATTGCGCTGCGATTTCGATGAACTGCGGAACTATATCCGTCATGGCACAGCGCCACGAATGCCGCTAGTGGTTCTAGCTCAGGGCGGCATCCTCACAGGCGAACCGAGCGGACTAAAGTTCACGGACGGGCACTTAATAGCTTTCGAGTGGAACAAGACAGAGCGTGGCTTGGTAGCCCGTGTGAGCCTGTTCAATCACACAAAATATCACGTGCTTTTCTGCACCGATTATTCTGGTATCTGGTCGAATGAGTTGGTGAGCGGACATCACTTCGATGTTGAAACGGGCGAGATTTCTCCGCTGTTCTCAGCGTCAACGATCCACCTTCTCGGCGTCACTCCAGGCAAGGTCGCGCTCCGGCGCTAAACGCTGCGCTGTTTGTGTTTGTCCAATCGCATCTCTCGGTAGAGTGTTCATCGTTTCACCTTTCAAAGCCGATTGGGAAGGTCCAAGGGGTCTAATTCATCCCAGTCTCCTACTGCTGGCGGAATCTTTAATTGAAAGTATCGGTCACCCACTTTTTCGTTTTGTTGTCGCAGCCAAACAAAGAAGTGAGTCGGTGTCCAACCACGCTCCCTACAAGCTACTGAAACGAGGGATCGGCAACAGGCTCGAATGGAAGCCGCAGCCATCGAAGATAGTGCATCGCCAACATGACCTCGAAGAACAAGCTCTAGCCGAGCGGCGCGCAGAAGTCAGAGCGGTGGCTGCTAGGTGTGCTGAGAATTCAGATGCCTTGTTCGGGGGCTGAAAAGACAGTACCCTTCACCGAATGGTAGAACCCAGCAACGTTGACACAGAGGCTGTACGCACTCTAGCCACGGTCTTTGGTGTTATTTTCGCGGTTATAACAACCCTCAATGCCAGCCTGCGACGGGCTAAGACCGCAGAAGCCAAGGAAAAGGTGATATCGGCTGCGTTCGGATGGGCCGGAGCCGCTTTCCCGCTTTTGGGTTTGCTCGCATCTTGGTTCTTTGGAGCGGAGCGAGCTGGTTTGGGGTTTTTCGTTTTGGGTGCGTTAATTGTGTCGATGGACTACTTGCGCAAGCCCGCCCCGGCGACACGATGGGAGACATTTGAACTCTTGCTTATCCTGTGTGTCACATTCTCCCTTGTTGACCTCTTCTTTCTCGGAAAGCTTTTGGGCATGATCGAACAGATCGTGGGTGTCCTTGGCAAACTGAACCGATGAAACGCGAGGAGCAGAGCGCACGCAAATTTTTGGCGGTACGCTTCGGAACGGAGCCTACCTATGAACCGTTGGGCAAATATAAACCGCCCGATTTTTCCATCGGACGAACAGCATTTGAAGTCCGACGCTTGAACCAACGTTTTTTCCGTGCCGACGGGTCAAACGAAGGGCTTGAGCAGGTCCTGATTCCGCTCAGTCGCGCAGTCGATAGCGCACTTGCCCGGATTCGATTCTCAGATGAACATGGCTCCTTTTGGTGGTCTCTCGATTTCTCAAGGCCGCTTTCAGGCGAGCCAGGAGATATCGCAAGACAACTTGCCAAGGCCGCACGAGGGCATTACGCGGAAGGTTCGAGAGAATTAAAGGAAATTGCGATAGGTGACGTGACTCTTGAATTGCGGCCCGCCGACAAACCCCGAGGTAAGGCCTTCGTAATGGGCGCTCGCGTTGACGGTGATTCCGGGGGATTCGTTGGCGACATTTATCCAAAGAGCATCCGGCTAGCACTTGAAGAGAAAATCGTCAAAACCGCTAAGGTGGCGAAGATGTTTGACCACTGGGGTCTAATTCTTGTCGATTTCATTTTTGCCGAAATCGTGACCCCAAGCGATCTCGGTCAAATGGACCTCAGGCTTGAACACTTCGACAGCGTGGCGGTCATAACCCCTGATGGATCGTTGGCACTAGAATGGCCAGAGGATTCGTTGCGAAGGTGCGAAACCCCCGAGCAAGCATAGAATCCGTGGGCACACGCTCTTCGTCGCTAGGAGTGAAACAGAACATGCCAGCTTGGAGAATGTCGCTCCGCGTGGGGAATCGCGGTCCTTCCATGTGGAAAGAGTGCTTGAGATGGTCCGTTGCTGCAATCACGTATTCTCCGCTCAGGAGAATAGACCTGTCGAAGCATCTTCGATTTGAGCCGCACAAAAGATGGGCCGAGTTAAAGCCCACTCAGAAAGCCAGTCTCGGGCGAGTTGCCTATGAAATCGAAGGTGGCGACGTAATTTATATTCGTGAAGGTTCAAAGGTCATTGGCAAAGGGGTGGTTAAGGGTGCGCGGGGAGCTAGGGCATACAGATTTGACTCGAAATTCCGCGTAAAAGACCTCAACGGGACTCCATGGGCACATCAAGTTCCCGTAGCTTGGGAACCTAATTTCACCGAGATACCAAACAGTGTTGGCAGGGACCAACTAACGGTCAAGCCTCTAACCGAAGTCCAAGTAGGCAAGCTGGAAAGGCAAATTGCAGCGGCGGATGAACGCAATATCCGTAGAGCTAAGAGGCGGGAGAAACTCCGGGCATCGCCTCTTGCTGAGGATGCCTACTTCCGAGAGTCGAACGCCAACAAGAAGGTCATCATTCCACGGCACAACAAACTTTCAAATGACCTGTGCGAGTGGCTCAGAAATAGACATGGGGTCAACGCTACCCAAGAGGAAAAGCGAGTTGATGTCTGTTTCGAGTTCTCTAAGCATACTGTTCTCGCGGAACTAAAAGTGTGTTATCGGGTTGGCACTACGAAGTCCATCCGAGAAGCGATGGGTCAATTGTTCGAGTACAACTACTATCCGAATCGACTCACAACCGATGTGTGGCTAATAGTTCTCGACAGGGAGCCTTCTGCCGAAGACAAGGAATTCATCACAACGCTTCGTGAGAAACGCTCCTTGCCACTTACAGTCGGTTGGAGGATCAGGAAAGGATTCTCTTTCCATCCGGCGTGGCCGTAATACGACCGCCGGGCAACGTCGAAGTCTCCGCTCGCCCTCACGTCTCCGTTTACTTGAACGGTGCGGAAGCAAATGATTTCTGGAAGTTGTCCCACGCCGTCGCGAATCGCTGCGCCAAAGCGGGATTGGAGAATTGAAATTCTTCGTTCAACCCGCTCGAACTGGTGAATGACAACTCTCCGTACAAGACGACGGGGATTTGATAGTTGCTCTTGAATCGTCGGTCAGGGCTTCCATCCTTATTCGATTTTGCCCATGCCTGTCCCACAACTTGAGAATCAGAAGGAATCGGGTCCGCCTCAATGAACCGCCTCATGCGAAATTCTAGCTTGATGTCGTGGAAATCAATGAGCGCGAACGCTTGCCGCGATGCTCGATAAAGAACAAATCCGGGATAGACGTAGAGGTCGCCACCAACGCGATTCGGAAGGTGGGGTACGTTTTGCTCCCACTGCAATACATCGCATTCAGATAGGCTAAACCGGACGCTTCCACGCGTCACCGCCTCGTCCGCAGCAGAGCGTGTAACAAAGCGATTCACAACCTGTCTGGACAACGTGTCCCACGTGCGTTGGCAGTCGCACAACACAGCGAACTCGTCACGCATTTTGTAGTAAGGCTCGGCTTGCTCGCGCTCCATGTCGAAGTGTGCCGCCAAGGTCGTGAGCCTTAGTTGCTCGGAGAGTTCGGTCGCCTTGGCTTGCGCCGTTTCGAACGTTTCCTTTCTGGCAGCGAAGCTCTTCTTAAAAATGCGTCTCAGAAGAAACCCATTCTCCCAACTCTGATATCTTTTCTTCGCGGTGTATAACTCAGTGTTGGCAGCTGAGAGTTCATTTTCCAGCGACATGCGTTCCTCGGAAGCATGTCTGAGCAAATCTCGAAACTGATTCATACTTTCGCTGTTGAGCAATTCTGTGCTGGCACTGCGTATCTCAGTCTCCGGCGGCACGGTCGGCGGAAGAGTGGAGGGCTCGAAACCTTTCGGCGGAATGGAATGGGGCGTCGCCGGAGGCTTTGCGGGGTCGTGGTGAACCGCAGGCGTGTCTAAGCGTTGCCGATTGTAGATGCCAGTTCCGGGTATGCTTACGTCGCCGTAGACGCCGCGTGGCCCAACATTCACGTGGAAGGGTGCGACGCCGACAGTTGCGCTCAATCCGCTTTTGGACAGATTCAGCCTGACGCCGGGCAGAACTCGGAACGATTTTCTAAAGCGCCAACCCATTAGGTTCACCTTTGCAGTCGCTCTTTGTGGCCCACTAGTCCTTGTGCACCATCACGCCGCACAGGGAGCAGTACCGTCAGGTTTGTGCGGCTGCACGCTATGATTCCTCCGGGGAGTGGGATGCTCTAGATATAGCAAATAAGGAGGCGACGTTGGGTGAATGTTGTGGAGAGGACGTACCGCTAGAGTTAACCGCAGACGGGATTACCTTAACCGCACAGGATACGATGGTGCGAACACCGCCAGCCAAGCGCATAGTAGGATCAACGCGGAGGCGATGAATATGCCCGAGAAACTAACGCCTGCGCAGGCTCAAGCCGTAGCGAACATCATCAAGAACTTTCTTCAAGAAAAGATTGAGCCGATAGATTTAGAACTCGCCGCATATGCCGTACTATTGGATGGAGTCAAGCAGAATTTCCCCGACCTTTCGGCGAAACTAGATGGTCTTCTAAGCATCGCACGAAATCGGCCCGACATTCGGGAGTCGATGCGCCAAAAATATCACGTAGTTGTGGAGCAAAATCTTCGGCGATTCGTCGAAAGCGTTCAGGACATGGAGTGTATGGAACAAATACTTCGAGACTTGAAACCGGGACAGATGAATTAAACATTTGAGACTCCTCTTTGAAAGTGAGATTCCCTTCTTACCGCCCGAACCTCGTCGTCGAACCCCGGTCGCCGATTTCAGTCACCGTGAACACAGCCTGCAAGCGATTCAGACGAAGACGCCCCGCCTAGTACCGTCACGACTCGCCGTGTTTACTGAGTTGATTTGGAACAGACGGGGCAGTCGGCGGGGTCACCTGCGTGGACAGCGCCATCATTCGCTTCATGTCCGACTAATTTAGCGTTAAGACCGGAGAAATCAATTCGCTTCCCCGTTGGCTTTGGCAACCGTCCCAAACATTTTGCGCCAAGTGCTTCGAATCGTGAACGAAAGTCCTGCCCCAAAGGGGCGTCAGGCCAGACCGCAAGTTCCATTTTGTAATCGCCTAATCGCTGTTCGGTTTCTGCGTTGTGTTCTTGCATTGAATTTCTCCTTTCGAACTTCACTTCACAGGTACGAACCGTGTCGATGCGCCTCGGTCGCTAATCTCGGTGACCACGAATACAGCTTGCAGGCGACTCAAGACCCACGGACAGTCAGGAGAACATTTTCTGCGGCGACCGCTTCGCAATTCATCACTCCGCACAATCACGACCGCACCGCAGCGACAACTGCACGACCAAACACTCAAACGTCCTTTGATGCCTGCTGGTCGCTCTGCTCGACTATCGCAATGAAGAAATCCGAATTGCTGGTTCGTGATATCACACAACTTTCCCATGGCGTTTCAGTTTCTTCATAGCCCAGCATCGAGCAGTTGACGAACCCGTGACGGAATCGCCTTGTACTCAGGCAACGCCGAGATTGCTTCGAGCGTGTTGCCGCTCGGTGACGCCGTAGTTCTCGCTGCGCTCTTGGTTGTAATCACGTTCTGCTCCTTGATTCAGTGCTGGCAGTCGAGTCATTCAGTCCTGTCGTTCGCAGGAGGTCAATGAGCGAATCATGGAACGGCGAACGCCCTGTCTGACCCGACCGCTTCGCACTGCCCTGCAAGTCGTCTCGATACCACCCTATTTGCCGACCGCACAGTCCGTACACACAGGGCGGGATTAGTCGGTTTTCGAGTTATCTATCCCGTATCGCCCGTACACTGATGAATTCCAAAGTCAAAAACATGGGGCGGATAATCACGGTTTGGTGTGTGCAGACGCTGGGAACACCGATAAACATTGGGTGTTCTACATGACCCGTATTCCCACAGGGATGGGGGTTATTGGGGCGCGGGAACTTAGGGCTGATTCTTGGCGTAGGTACGTCTTCCACAGGATGTGCGCGAAGCAGGTAGGTACTTGGGCGGCGAATTCTCGATTCAGGTTTCAACGGTACCCTTGTGTTTTTTCTACGTGAGTTGCGATGGATACACGACGCTGACTTTGCGAGGCAGGGTTGCTAGGCACCGCTGGCATGGCTGGGGTTTTAGGTACCCCCGCTGGGTACCCCTCCTAAAAGGATCCCCCTTTTGCAAAAACGCTCGCCGCCTCGAAAAGTTTTGCGTGTGCCATGCGCAGCGCAACGCAGGAATCGTTTTGCCCATCGGTCGCAGCGCAGTGCGTGATGCAGATGCATTCAGTACTTTCGTACCATTGACTCGACGCACCATTTAATTCTAGTGTTGCCATAGGAGAAACACAGATGACATCGCTCACGCCAACTGAACTGCTGAAGGTGCTGAAGGTTGCCAGCGCGTCGAAGCGCAATCACGCCATGATATTGTTTGCTTTTCGATTCGGCATGCGAGCCTCGGAAGTCTGCGACCTGCGCATGTCCGATATCAATCGCAAGGACGGCACCGTGACCGTGCGCAGGCTCAAAGGCTCGAAGACATCAGTCGGGCAGATGATGAACGTGCAGGGTCAGCCGCTGCTGTCTACTACCCGAGTGTTGAATGCGTGGCTCGATGAGCGGCAAGACGCCAGTGATTTCGTGTTCACGAGTCAGAAGGGCGGTGCGCTCGACCGCTCGGCATTCTTCCGCATGTTCCAAGCCACGGCGACTGAGGCGGGAATGCCCCCGGAGAAACGGCACCCACACTGCCTGAAGCATAGCCTCGGCTTTGCGATGGTGGAAGCCAACCGGTCGCTGACGACCATCCAGAATGCGCTTGGGCACCGCAGCGTGGCGTCCACCGGCATCTACGCTCAGCCATCCCGAGAGCAGGTTGACCACGCCATTCAGGCGACCTTGCTCGAACTGTTCTAACCGGCTCCTTCGAATTCCCCGGCAGGCTCCGACTGCCCTCGTCGATTGCATCTATGCTAGATTGCCATTACAAATGCGACAACGAGAACACCGTGCGGCAAAGCTCACATTACTTGCGGTCGTTTTAATCCTCGCAATAGTTTTCCTTGGAGGTTGCCGCGCAGGCCCGCCGAAGGGAAGAAGCGAGATGATTACCCTAATGACCAAGTACGGCAAGCAAGGAAAGTGGGACGATGCTATACGAGTGGCGGAGGAATGGCTGAAGTCACATCCTGAAGACGACTCAGGGGCCAACGGAATTGTGTACGAGCAAATTGCGATGGTTTACCTCGGAAAGGCATCGAGAGACGCGACGCACAAGGACGAATGGATACGGCAGGCTGTCGCATATTTTGACAAAGACCTTTCGGTTCCCCGGCAGAAGCCTGTCGATATTGAATATTATAGTGCCGGGCGCGGATTCGAGGTCGCAGGAGACCTTTCTACTGGAGACAGTTGTTTGTACTATGGGCGGGCATTAAAGGCTTTCGCGGACGAGGTGCCTTTTATTCAGGGAGAGACCTACACGGCCTCCGGCGCGACCGTCCCGCTGGCACCGATGAGGCAGGAGAACGAAAAATCGCGGGAAAGAGTGCAGGCGAAGTTTGCCAAAGCAGGCTGCAAATGAATACTGGGCTTCCGGCTACTGTTCCAGAAACATTCAAACTGAGTTTGCCCATTTTGAGCCATCCCACGAACGCACCGAACTACTCAAAGTGGTGCGTTATTCGCTGATGTGCGTCTGTAAGTTGTTTGTCCTGCCGCCTACCGGATTTCAGGAAATCGTTGCAATTGATGCGTTTCGACCCTCGGGAGTCGTCTGTGGTGCCGTGCTCACAGTGGGGACTCTTCCTGCCGCCGCTCGACCTTCCTGCGCTTCAGGGAACCAGCGCTCCGGCGGCGCTACCACAGATGTTCGATTCTATCTGCGGGCACAGCCGTTACTCGACCGTCCCCGACTGGTATGGGTACGATGGTCAAACCGCAGGGCTTACGACGTAACCACGATAATCGCCCGATGTCCATAACCGTGCACCGATGTGTTAAGTGCCGTATCTACAGCAGTTACACTATACCACGGCATCAATGGCGCGCTCAAAACACCGTTTTTCGTCGAAATCGAAAATTTTGTGTGTCCCATTGCGATTTTGCCCGACGCTTCTACTGCCGATAGCGAATCCCGCCACGGGCAGGCACCACTAGTGTGTGCGTTGTTCGGCTGGATCGGTACGGCTCAAGACCGTGAACGCAGCGCTCGCTCCTATGGACTACGCCGCAGCACACCGGCGTCCGTGTCTTGCCTGACGGCGAGCCACTCCCGCCTTAACGCCCTGCTGACGAACTGTCATGATTGACCAGACCATCAGGCATGGAGAACTCAGCCTTCTCGTACCCTAGACTGTGTCTCACAGACTATGTGTCGGCTTGAACCCTGAACACCGTAGCGGTTTGGCCCGTTGCTTCGATAGCGCAGACATCAGGATATTCGGTACCCCCACCCTCGACGTGACGTTCCTCGCCGGGGCGAAAAGGAGCGAGGATCCGCTCGGTGACTATCACTTTTGACCGCTGACACCTGCCTGCACGGTTCTCTGTCCATGGATTTGACTGGAAGCCCGAACGACCGTAGCCGTTTGGTCGGTTGCTTCGGAGCACCGCCATCCAGATATGGGGTCAGGGCCGTTAAGGAAGCACGCTACCGCACTCCCTGGAGTGCCCTGCCGCTATCCACGTGGACCGCACGATGTCTCGCCTACGCTACTTGGAAAGCGGCAGACAGGCGGTTCTTGTGCGTTCCGCGATTCGTCTACGCCGTCCGAGCGCTGGCTACCGACCGACCGTCAGGCAATCATCACATTACGTCTGCGTCGGTCGATGACGGATGATGTGCGCCTGAACGTTCACGGGTTTCGTCTGCGCAGCACGTGCTCTCATTTTATCCACCGCTATTCGAGCCAAGGTCTGTTCCATGGTTTCGTACTTGAGCAATTCCTGAACTTGCTCGGGGGTGTGTGGCATCAGCGGGCGTCTTGTTATCTCATCGAAGATTCTGTCATCGCCTATTTTCACCGGTGGCGTCGGCGTGTTGCCGCTTGGGGCGGTAACGTTGCCGCTCGGGGCGGGAACAGGAACTTCGGGAGCGGGCGGCACTGACCAGTTATTCCACAGCAGCGGCTTGACCGCAGGCGCAACTGGTTCCGAGTTGGAACTTGCGGGTTCCGATTTGGTACCAATTTCAACCGCAGGCGTGACAGTGATTGGTGCAGGCGACATGGCATGTGCAGCGTGTTCGGCAACCGTGTGCTTTATCACGTCGAGCGATGTTTCAGGCGGTGCAGGTGGAACTGCACCAAGCGTCGTCTCGATTTCAGGAAGGACGCAGCCGATTGCAGGCTTGTTTAGTGATGCGATGTCGTGCATGAAGTCGGCGGGCGGTGTTTGCACCGTCACGGTCTCGACCACAGGCGGCTTGACGACGACTGGTTCAGGTATCACTAGCTTTGGCTCGGGAGCCAGCGCAACTGGCGGCAAGCATCCCGCTGGTTCGACTGGCTCACACGGCGGCTCGACAACTGGCGGCGGCTCGACAACGATAGGCGTCAGCATGTACAACTTCGCATTGCCAGTTCCTGCTTTGACAATCAGCGAACCGTCGTCCACCCCGGCGTACAGGACTTCAAAAACACGATTATGCCGCCCACCAACGGCACGCCAAACCGCAGCGCCGCTTTCGTTCGGGTGCTCACGGAGAAAGTCGCAGACCTTCGTGTGGGTTGTTTCCCACCACGGTTGTTGCTTCTGACGCCATCGTTGAATTCGCTTGACCCATTTCCATTTCTTCATTTGACGCCTCCCACCACGTGATACGTCTTGCCATGTCGAAACAGAAATCTCTGTGTGTGCGACAGATATTTCAGGGGAATGCCGTCGGGATTGGGCGGCAGCGTGTGTGTGTTCGTCATCGTCAGCAACCCGCGCTTGACGAGCCGATTCAAACTACGTTCGACGCTGCACGCTCTGTCATTTCGTTCGGCGGGAGTTGCATCTCGCATCGTCGCCCACTCCGCTGAGATGGCCTGCGCTAGCGTCGTTCCAGCATCGCCTGATTCGGCGACTCGCTGCAAAACACGACGTTGAAGGTCGCTCAGTCCTCGTCCCATGACCTATCCCCTTCCGAATTCCGCACTGATTTCGGCGGCGTCGAGCATCTTCAATGCGTCAACCACGTCCTTTGCCGTCAGGTTTTCGCTGCGCCCATCGCTGTACACGAAGCGCAGCACATGGTGCGGGTGAATCTCAACCCTCAGGTTGAATTTCAACAGCACCCACGGAAGTGAACGGCGAAATCCCAGCGGTGCATTCGGCAATTGCGTCGTGCGAACGTAGCCCCGCCGCTGGAGTTCGGATTCCATCATGCGAACGAAGCTGGCTCGGCGCAAAACAAGGGTCATCGCTTTGTCCCTTCGGTCGATGTCGCCACTCGACAATCTTCACAGGCACCTTCGACAATGCTCCCGCTTCTGTGTCCGCAGCCGCCGCATACTGGGTACTTCGCTGCATCCAGACGCTTCCAGTTCTTACGGGCTTTGGTAATCAGGTCGCAGCCCTTGATTTCTAAGCCCACAGGAATCGGGTCGTTCTTCAGAAGTTCGTCCAAGTCGTCGCACGGCAATTCATCCAAATCGTCGGCGTCGATATATTGCTGAATGCTCGACACCCATTCGTCCTGACGGCGTTTGACGACCAGCCCGATGCCGCCCTGATTCGCAAAGAACATCTTCTCCATGAACTTGATTGCCTTGTCGTCGGCTGCGTTTATGAAGGCGTACTCCAAAGCGTAAATGATTTCGTCCCGCGAGCAGCGACGCAGCATCTTCTCGATGTCACCCCGCGCCACTGGTTTGCCGTAGCCCGAATCGACCCCGGCTTTCGGGTCTCGATATTTCGCGCCGTGTTTGTCCATGAGCCTGCAAAAAGTGGCGGCGACAGCATCCACATCGTCAGGGTTCACGATTTGTGGAGCCTTTGATTTTTCAGGTTGCACGAGAGGGAGATGGTTTTCAGAAGCCGCTTGCGGCGGTGACGGTAAAGACGGCTCTCTCTCTTTTGACGGTAAAGACGGATTAGGTACGCTGGCTGATACTGATTTCTGCGAATGTTGGTACTGTTTTGGCGGCTCGCCATCCAATCTTGGTACTGATTCTGGCGAATCTTGGCACTGTTTCGGGGTGAATGTTGGCACTGTTCCGGTCAGATGGATGATGTAGATTCGGCGTTCGTAGTGCTTCTCGCGAGTCCAAGACAGGAGACCAAGCGTCCGCAAATCATCGGAGTACTGGGTGTACGAACCGCGACAGAAATCCTTGAGCAGCGTTTTGAGACTGGGCGAGTAGTTCCGACCAGCACGCACAAAGGTGCCGTCACTGTTGGCGTAGCTCGACAGGTGGAGAAGAAACGCCTTACGGGAGCGTGCCACTTGTTGCCATTTGCGACCGTCCCCCGGCAATCGGAACCGTTCGAGCGGGATGCTGCGAACCCATTGACTGCACTTTAGGGACTGGTTGGGAGCGCTCATCGGAGACCCCCCCGAGACTTGGCGTGCGACGGTGTGGCCGACGTACGTGACGTTGACCGCCATAGTTTTTCCGGGCTTATCTGGATTGTCTGCGATTTCACAGCGGATGCGGTCGCCGAGGTGGAGCACCCTTCGGCCAGTGACCTGTGAGATATGAACGAAGACGGAAGCGTGGGTGATGTCCTGTTCGGCCCACCATGCGCCACGGCCCATCTCTGAGATGATGATTCCTTCGACCATAAAGCCCCGACTCCTCGAATTCCACCAAAAGTCATGATGGAATGCGTACAACTTTAAAAGTGATGATTACTTCGCCGCCCCGGCCTGCTTTGCTGCCCGGCGCACATACCGGGCAATCAGCATTCGGACCACCGCCGAAGAGTTGAGGCCCTGCGATTGGGCGACCGCCCTCAACTGGGCCATGTGGCTCGGGACGACCATAATGCTTGTCAGTTTTAGTTGGCTTGAATTCTTCATCAAACCACCTCCTGTATAGGTGCCTCATATATGAAATGGAAAGTCAAAAAAAGCGGCTTTTCGCAAAAACCCTCATAAACATTGAAGGTTTCGGATGTGCCCCGTCTTGGTGCAAGTTCCACCTCAAGCCGCTGCTCTGGCCGACGCCCCAGACTACTTCGAGGTTTTTGACTTTCCATTTCATATATGAGGCATGTATACGTGGCGTCCGCGATCCTAGAAACAGCACATCTCCTTAACCCAGAGGGATTGCCCGATATTTGTCCGGGTGGTAGTGTTCCCACTGCCGCCGTTTCGACGCGAAAGCGAGGCAAATGCATGTCGCGTCGGAAAGGGCAAAATCCGAAACTGGAAATCAGGAATGGTCTGTATACCTTCCGCTATCGCATGGACGTTGCGGGAGTGGAAGGGCGCAGGCAAGTCAGAGAAGTAATCGGACCAGTAAAGCAGATGACGAAAAGCGAAGCAGAACGGCGAATCAAGGAATTCATGGTGGAACAACAAATCAACACCGGAGCCGCCAAGATTCCATCCGTTCTGACTTTTGCCCATACCGTCAAACACTATCGGGAAGTTTTCGCGCCAAGAATGCTTCGAGCGTCCACCTTTTCAATCGCGGACGGCCACCTCAAAAAACACCTCGAAGCGGATTGGAACGATGTCCCGGTCGAGCACATCAACATCGACACAGTGAATGAGTGGATTTGGAAGAAACGGAAGCAAAATCTCTCGTGGACAACGATTAAGAATATTCTGCGGACGATGCAGCGTGTTCTATCGTGCTCGTCGAAAGACAAAAAGCCTCCGTTCTCCCAAGAGGGACTCGCCATACCTGAAAAAGACAAATTGCAGATGAAGATTGAGAGCCGCAAGGCAGTGTCGTTCTGTTGGGCAGACTCCAAACGGATAGCCGATGCAGTTCGGAAGCTAGACGGTTTGGACGATTCCCGAAAGAACAGGTACGCGATGGCTTTCGTTCTCGCGTCTGCGACGGGTCTCAGGTGCGGAGAATTATTCGCTTTGAGAGTGAACGACATCGACTTCAAAGCGCGCACCATTCGGGTAGACGAATCCGTGGACCAGCGGACGTACACGATAGGCCCGTGCAAGAACGCAGCCGCCTATCGCACTGTGCTTCTGGCTGACCGCGAAGGCAAGGAAGCTTTGCGAATGCTGAAGCGATTTCTCGGCGGCATTCACGCGGCGACCGCCTTTGTCTTCCACTCAAGGAACGGCTCGCCACTGCGCGAAACTAATGTGCTCGCTGATGGTTTGCATCCGGCACTCAAAGCACTCGGATTACCGAAGGCTGGAATGCACGCGTTTCGTCGTGGTTGCAATCGGCGGTGGGAACTCTCGGGAGTCAATCCGGCCATCGTTCGTCAGCACATGGGGCACTCATCTGCGACGATGACGGCTCGATATACGGGAGAAATTCCACTCGAACAAGTCCGAATTGTGACCAGTTGTGACCAGAGGCAATTTGAGGCGGTCGCGTAAAGTGATATAATCGTTTCACTTAGAAGATGAGCGGGCGTCGTACAATGGCAGTATAGAAGCTTCCCAAGCTTCGGACGTGGGTTCGATTCCCATCGCCCGCTCCATAACTCACGATGTTTCAATTGCCCTTACACGGCTAACCTAACTGAATCCGGTATGAAAATGAACCGTTTTGGACTCCCAATGGACCCCACTACGTTCAATTGGACCCCAACGATTTGCAGAGGAAACCGGCCAGTCGTTCGATGGCTTGTTCTCCGTGAGACTAGACGAGCGCGACCTCGCGGTCGAAATTGGGCTTTTTCTCCGCATGAAGCTTGAGGGCGATGCCGCAGACCGCTGCGATGCGCTCAAGCATTGTGAGCGAGTGCCCGGTGTACTCAGCGTCCTCAAGGCGGGCAATCACAGACTGCGTAGTGCCAACCCTCTTGGCGAGCTCAGTTTGAGTCAACCCAGCATCCTCCCTCATATCGCGCACCAGTAAGGCCAGGTCAATCTGGTGCAGTGTGCGCCCGAAGGTCTTACGGTAGGTTGCGCTCTTGCGGGCGCGCTGTTCGACGATTTCACTGTGTTTGTCGCGCTTGACAGTTTGTCTCATAGGCCCAACTCCTTGAGGATGGCTTCTCTTTCCTTCTGCGATCCTGTGTAATGGTTTCGGTATTTCATCCAGAGCTTTCTTAGTTCTTCTGCCTTCGTAATCTCGGCTGGTGGAGTCTGTTCTGTCTTTTTCTGAAAACCCGAGGTAATCACGATTAGCATTCCTGGCTGGTAGAAGAAGAGAACCCGGAAAATCCGGTCGAATTGCTTAACCCGCAGCTCGAATATGTCGCCCGTAAGCTTCTTAACGAACTTCCCTTGCATCCGGTTGCCATAAATGCGTAGACGCTCGATAAACGCGTCTATCCGGGCGGCAGCCTTATCATCCAGCGAATCCACGAACTCTCTGGCGGGCACGCGCCCGTTGGGCAGTTCCACATAATCAATCGTGAATTCCCCGCTCAATTCCGAGACTGCCTCATCGATTGGATTATCGCATAATTGCTATAAAACAGTCAACGAATTCTCGAGAGGGCTAGCGACTGCAATCAGCTCGTTGAAGGCGCCGTTGGTGCAGGAGGATGGACGACGCTCTACCGTGAGAGAATTTCCACGTGTGTTGTACCGTTGGTCTTGATGATGCGTCTCTCTGTATTCCAGCCATCTGTAAGTTCCGCACTACACCTGAGCTCCGCTGCAATAGCAGGGCGAGCTATTTTGGGAGCCGCTCCGCCCAGTCCCTTTGTATTTCCCTAAGTTCATCAACCATCCCGAGTAGGTCCTTCCAAACCTTAGTTCTCGGATGCAGGTCTTTTTGTGTCCTAATTACGTGATCCATGTTTCTGACGAGATTGTAAAGATCATAATGCCCTTTCACCGCCTTCTTCTTCATTTCTTCCTCCACCGGATGGTAACCCCCTTCACGCGTCCCACCACCCCCCCCTGACGATTACTGGTCTTCCCCACGCTAATTCGATCCTTGGAACGGGGCGCGTTAACCATTTCAGAAGACATAATCATAGAGCCAAATGAAACGGCTTAACCCACGACATTCGAGGAGGAAGGAGCAAGGCTCTTCCCACCGATCACACCCAAAGGGCTTCGGACTCACAAAAAAGAGTCCGCGCTACTCGCCTCTGGCTAGGCTGATGCCGGGTCTCCCTGCTGCCCAGTGTTGCCTCTTTTTTTTGCCAGCAGTGGCCCGTAAGTGTGTTTCAGTTCTTCGACTGCGTTGGATTCCTCGGCATGATTCTGAGCGGCGAGAAATCTGCCCGCCAATATGAGGAAGCAGTTGGTTACGATTGTTGTTACGGCTGAGATTTGCCCATCGCTGTAAACCGCTTCAACTTTGTCCTTATTGAAACGCTGCCCCAACTGAAGCATCCCGGTATGCGTGTAACTGCACAGCGGGCCCCAAAAGGTATTCGCGAAATTCTGAAAGAAATTCCCTCCCTGATATTTGCCGTCAATTGCCTTAGCCATTTCCTGCATTGTCAGACCACGAGGAAACTTATCGTGCTTCTCAAACTGTTCGACTTCGGCATCTGTAGCGCAGTAGTTAAACCACATGCCCCGATAAAGGTTCTCGAATATCCCACGCGCTAAAGAAAATGCGGAGCCCGTGAAGCCAGAGCGGATGAGAAGTAGTACCGAATTGTGGTGCTCCCTCATTTGATCTATCAGCCCCATAACAATGACCGAACGAATGTCGTCTGGATAACGATATCTGCCGATGATCACCTTAGCTGCTTGAATAGCGCCTTCGACTCGTTTGAGATGCTCTTTTGTTTCCAATTCCATAAGCTTTCCTCAGCGACCGCACCCCGGGCCCGACCCTATAAAACGGGGCCGCGCTGGCTCATCGACCTTGGTTCCCCAAATTGGGCATACCACAGCAGGGGCAAATTCCGTCACGCCAGCACTTGGCCACATCCGTTGATGGGACGACGGATAGGTGGCCGCTTGAATTTGTACCTGAAGAGACTGAGAAGGACGAATGGCCAAGCTCCTGCTCAGTATTGATTATTACCGCCCCACAAGAAGAACAGTTTTTTTCATCACGTTTGGCGTTCATAGGTCCACCTTGGGACCTGCGGACTCGCCGAGCACTTCAAGGATCGGTTCAAATGCCTCGTGCATAGAGTAGACGCAGTACCTCTTTAGAATTTATTTATCACTGGTTTGTATACTGATGATGTTGAATATCGCGCTGCTTTTTAAATGAACGTGGAGGGGACCACAGTCAGTGCCTGCCTTCGTGGCATCTGCTAGCTGGGATGGGTCCGTGAGGGCGGAGCATTCTCCCTCGGTGTTGAGCGAGAGACTACCTGTGTCTAGCTGGTAGTAAGTGCCTGCGAGTTCGAAGTAGTCATCCGCGTTGGTCGCATCACCGACGACTTTGAAAGTGCCAGGGAACAGAGATGGCAAGTACACAGTTCCAGGTAAACCTAGATTGCAGAACGCCTGAACGTCAGCATGATATTCGTCAACAGTTCCAATGCAAGCGGCTTTGATAGTGAGATTCCCAGTACCGAACGTGTATATGCCCAGATCCCGTGAAATGAATTTGAGTGGGGTTTTTCCTTCTCCGTTAGGCGGTGCGGCATTCGGCGTCGCAGTCGTTCCAAGATTTGCCAGAGGGTCCGAAGTTTCGACGGGGAAATCCCGTACCTTGGAGCCAGCCGAAAGCAGGAGTTTCGCATCGTTGACAGGGATGGCGAAGTTTAGATTCTCCCCGCCTTTAAGATACAGAGTCGTGATCCCGACGACCTCTCCCGCCATATTGAACAGTGGACCGCCGCTGCTGCCGGGTGAAATCGGTGCAGTGACCTGCAAAAACTTGCCGCCTTCTTCTTTGATGGTTCGGATTCCACTCACGATTCCACTTGAAACTGTGGATTCGAGAGAAAGCGGACTTCCAATCGCAACGATTTCTTCTCCTACCTGTACTCGGTCAGAGTTTCCGAGAGTAACCACGCGGAAGTTCTGGCCATGAGCTTTGATTACTGCTAGGTCCCGCGCCTTGTCGAATGCCACCACCCCATCGACATCGTAGAACGCCCCGTCAGGTAGCTTAACGATTGCGGAACTGGCACCCTTAATGACGTGGTAGTTCGTCACAATGCGCCCATCTGTGCTCACAAGGAAACCAGTGCCTTGGGCAACAGGGTGCCCACCCTTGTCCGACGTGATGATTGAAACGATGGCCCCATTCGCAGCTTTAGCTATTGTTGGTATGTCCTTCCGAGGCGGTGCCGACTGCGATGCACCGGCACCAGCAGTGAGAAAAACCAAAAGAAGAAGTTTCATCGTCAAACGCACATCCACCCCGCACCCTCTTCACCACACGGCAGTATCACCCCCGCACATGGATTTCGGCGATGGTACCTTTCCTAGTAGTTATCGGCAAGTGGGAACATCCGGTCTTTCAACCCCCATCACAAACCCTCCCACTCCATTTAACGGGGTGGTTACATGCCATACGAGCGGTACCGGCTCACCTACGTTCCGGGAGATGGCTAAGTCGAATTGGCCACGGCCATCGAGGCAGCGGAACAGATGAAAAGGTTTGCGGACCGGCGCAGACAAAGACGCCAAAAAAAATGAACTCTGTCGCTGACATTTTCCGCTTTTTCTGCCTCTTTATAGATAGGGGACACTCTCGCCGTCCTCTTTGAGGTTTCCCGGTGAGGTTTGGCTGATTTTTCCCCTCTATATACTAGGAGGGCTTTGTCGATGCGTCGTTCGGCAGATACGGCTCGGATACATGATGCGACGAGGCGCCTGGGTTTCCTTGACCGTGATATCGTGCGCCGAAATCAAAAGCTGGAAATGGGGCTTGAATTTACTTCGAATTTCTCCCTCTCAGAAATGCGTGCATTTCGCGGCCCATTTTTAGGCATGGTCTTCGGGCGCATTTTTTCTCAGCCAATTCTCAGCTCTTCTTCTGTGGCTGCGTTTCGTGGCTCCAATTCAGATAGCACAAATGGAGCGTGTTTTGCGACCTCGTGGCATGCACGCGAAATCATCGCGCCAGAAGTACCTCATTTTCATGCAACTTTTCTAAATATCAGCCGGGATTTTCCTTCCGAGGGTGAACGGTGCATGAAACACACGGTTCACCCTACCGTTCACTTTTCGGTTCACCGTAGGACTTTCGGAAAAGCCCGAAGCAGAAGAAGTTGCGCAGGTCGCGACGATCAAATTGGGCGCGGACAAAACACCGGATTGGGCTGGAGCGACCCCACTTTTGTGCACGTGTCCGTGCCCAAAGTAATTCGTGGGGTCGCTCCAGCCCAACTGCGCGGTGACCGCGCAGAGTGCTTTGTCCGCGCAACGTTTTGCAGCAGGGAGCCACAGTGATGAACGAGAGAGACGAAAACCATACTGAGTTTTCGACCGTGCGTAAGACCGCCAGGCTTCCGAAGGTCCAAGTTTTTGGGGTATACGGGCAGACTTTTGAGCGCGAGTAAATGTCGCACAATTCCAACATCGCGGAATTTGGTACACTCTGTCCCCATAGGGCAGTTGGGACATCGGGAAAAGAGAACTCGATGGCCCGAAAGCGGTATCAGAATGGACGTGTATTCCTGAAAGGAAAGAAAGAAGAAAAATGGGTCGGGAGATATAGGGAAGATGTAGTGGAAGTCACCGGAACAACAAGACGTGTTCGACGCTCCGTTATCCTCGGCACCAAGCGTGAGTTGCCGACAAAACGGCTCGCCGAGCGTCGTTTGGCCACCATACTTGCCCGTATCAACTGCCTCGACTACCGGCCTGGACGTGCAGCTACGTTCGGGGAGTTCATCGAACGGTGGGAAACCGAAGTGCTAACCACACAAAAACCATCCTCTGCGCGAGCCGTTCGCTCGCACCTGAAGTGCTACATCATTCCAGAGGTTGGCAAACTACGTCTGGACGAATTTGGCGTCGAGAACCAACAAAGATTTATAACTCGAATGCCGGAGAGGTCCACGGAGAAGGTTGTCTCCCGAAAGACAATCTTGAATGTCATCGCAACAATCTCCACGATCCTCGCAACAGCACGGAATTGGGGTTACAGCTGCGAACGGATCGATATGAAAAAGCTGCGCCTGCCACAGCGTGGTGTCGCGTCTGAGGCTCGGCACTTTACGATTGAGCAGGTTCAGAGAATCCTCGCCTTAGCTGGAGAACCCTGGCGCACGCTATTCTGCATCTGCACGTTGGATGGCCTTCGAGCCGGGGAAGTACTTGGACTTCAGTGGGGAGATATTGACCTCGAACAGCGAATACTTCAAATCCGAAGAACCGCTTGGTATGGAAAGACTCAGACTCCCAAGAGCCGGGAAAGCGAGACGACACTTCCCATTCCCGACGCTTTGGCGGGGATTCTGAAAAACTACCGCAACGAGTGGAAACCGAATCCCGATGGATTCCTGTTCGTCACCAGAAACGAACGACCACCCTCATCCAACAATGTCGTGGAGCATCGCCTTTGGCCGATTCTCGACGCGCTAGAGATCCCCCGGTGCGGCCTGCACGCATTTCGTCACACTCATACGGCGCTATTGCTCGATTCCGGGGCAACGCCGAAAGTCGTACAACGGCAACTTCGTCACGCCGACGCTCGCACGACCCTACAGATTTACGGGCACGTCGTAGGTGAAGCGCACCGGGAGGCCGTTGAAAAAGTAGCCTCGGTTGTGGACCCTAATGGGCCCCGATCGAGCCGCAGGGGTAAGTGGGTTCAGTAGGTTAGCCGTGTGTTGCGGTGGGTTCGATTCCCATCGCCCGCTCCAAGTTACTTCTCCCCTGTAGCTTCCAACTTAGCAGGCAAACCAACTCTAGCGGACTTGCGCGAACTCCTGGGTGATGTAGAGGGTGCCGTCCGGGCCCTTCGCGATTCCGACCCCGACGCGCGTGTAGTTCAGATTAAGAATATTTCCCCGATGGTTCCGCTGGAATTTCGGCTCGTTCATGAACAACATCTCGGCCTGGACCACGCCGCTGGCCTTCGCGATGTTCTCGCCGGTCGAGAGCCACTGAATTCCCGCCGCGGAGACGCGCCACATCGGCAGGCTTCCGTCCGCACCTTCGTGACTGAAGAATCCATCGCGCGCCATCTCTTCGGAATGCGCGCGCGCCACGGCGGCCAGCCTCGCGTCCCACACGAGCGGACGCGCGCGGCCCTTCGTCTCCTCCGTTTGAGAGGCAGCGGTGCGGTCGCGGTTGATCATGTCCCACATCTGTACTTCGAGCCGGCCGAGCTCCGGCCCGAAATTCGAATTCGCGGTCTCGACGTACTGTGGCTGCCGGGCTTGCTGAGCCTGGGCGCCGCGCGGAATGCAGACGAAACTCGCCAGAAACGCGAGGGTTGCCGCGGCGAGGAATCGGGCCATACCTGCGACTGCCGGATGCGACGGAGTGGACATCGGGTAATCCTCCACTCCACAAGGCTAGGCTCGATTTCACCCCGGAAACACTGGCCAAAAGGACAACTTTAGTCTTAGTACGAAAGGTCCGGCGAAGGACAAACTACCTCAGGCGATGGCGAGCGGGATCGCTTTTTCCCACTTGCCCTGAGATTTCAAAATGAGTTCGACGACTTCGCGGATGGCCCCTTCGCCCCCGCCGACGGTCGTAATGTAGTGGGCGGCGCGCTTCACCTCCGGGACGGCGTCGCCGACGGCCACGGCAAGACCGGCGCGTTCGAGCAGCGGAAGATCGGGCAGGTCGTCGCCGACGTACGCGACTTCTTCATCGGTGGCTCCCGCACGGGCGAGGATTGCTTTGTAGGCTTCGAGCTTTTTCGGCTGGCCCTGGATGACGAATTCCATCGAGGCTTCGCGGGCGCGCCGAGCCGTCGCAGGCGAATCGCGCCCGGTGATCAGCCCGGTGCGAATCCCCATGATGCTCGCGAGCTTGATTCCGGCGCCATCGTGCGCGTTGAACATCTTCATTTCGGCGACGCTGCCGTCCGGGAAAGATTGCAGGCAGACGTAGCGCGGCGTCATCGTGCCGTCCACGTCCATCAGCAGGACGCGGATTGTGCGCGCGCGGCGCATCACTTTCGCCGGAAATTTCACTTCACGAATTGCAGGCATATCGGAATCCTCAGAAGAGTTGAAGGGTCCAGAGATCGTGGACGTGGACGACGCCTTCGAGGCGTCCGGCGTCATCGACGACCAGCACGGAGGTAATTTTCTTGTCCTCCATCACCCGCAGCGCGGCGGCGGCAAGCTCGGTGCGCGGCAGCGTGACCGGATTCTTCGTCATGCAATCCGCCGCCGAGAGATCGAGCACATTTTCGTTTCGCTTCTGCATCACGCGCCGCAGGTCGCCGTCGGTGATGATGCCGAGCAGGTGGCCGTCCGGCGAGGTCACGGCGGCCATGCCGAGGCCCTTGCGGCTCATCTCGTAGATCACGTCCGGCATCTTCGCCGTCGGCAGGACACGCGGCACGTCCTCGCCCGAATGCATCAACACTTCGATGCGACGCAGCTTTTTCCCGAGGCGTCCGCGCGGATGGAGCGCGGCGAAATCGTCCTGCTGGAAGCCGCGGCGTTCGAGCAGCGCGATCGCGAGCGCGTCGCCCATCGCCAACGCAGCGGCGGTGGAGGCGGTCGGCGCGAGATTCAGCGAGCAGGCCTCTTCCTTCACGGCGATGTCGAGGACGATATCGCTCGCGGCGGCGAGCGTGGAGCGCGGCTGCGCGGTCAGGGTGATCAGCGGGATGGCGAGACGCTTCGCCGTCTCGCTCAGCTCGACCAGCTCCTCGGTTTCGCCGCTTGACGAGATCGCGACCAGCACGTCGTCCGCCGTCAGCACGCCGAGGTCGCCGTGCAGCGCGTCCGCGGCGTGCAGGAAAATCGAAGGCGTGCCGGTGCTTGAAAAAGTGGCGGAAACCTTGCGGCCGATCAGCCCGGACTTGCCGAGGCCGGTAACGACGGCGCGTCCTCTGCATGCATATAGAAGCTCCACCGCTTTCTCGAACGTCGCGTCGAGGCGGTCGATCAGGCCGGCGATGGCCTCGGCTTCGATTCGAAGGACGCGCCGGGCGGTATCGAGCGCCGACTGCTTCGCGCTGGCCGTCTTCATCGGCTCCTCCACGCGCGGCGCTCGCCGCCGGGCGGGACTTCATGCTTTGCCTCGGTACGCTCGCGGCGCGCCTCCGGCGGCGCATCGAATTCGCGCGCGAGCGCGGCGAAACCCAGAACCTTTTCCAGCAGCGGGCGGAGCCGATCGAGCGGGAGCGCGTTGGTTCCGTCCGAAAGCGCCTTCGTCGGGTCCTCGTGCACTTCGAGGAAAATACCGTCCACGCCGGCGGCCGCGCCCGCGCGCGCGAGCGGCTCGATGAACTCGGGCTGACCGCCGCTCGACTTCCCCTCCCCGCCGGGCAACTGGACCGCGTGCGTCACGTCAAAGACGACGGGATAGCCGAGCCCGCGCATGATCGGAAACGAGCGCATGTCCACCACGAGGTTCTGATAGCCGAAGGAGCTGCCGCGCTCGGTGAGGATGATTTTCTCGTTGCCCGTGCCGGCGACTTTTTCGGCGGCGTTCGCGATGTCCCAGGGCGAGAGGAACTGGCCCTTCTTGATGTTGACGACGCGACCGGAGCGCCCGGCGGCAACGAGCAGGTCGGTCTGGCGCGAAAGGAATGCGGGAATCTGGAGGACGTCGCAGACTTCGGCGGCGGGCGCGACGTGCGAGACCTCGTGGACGTCGGTCAGAATCGGCAGGCCCGTGCGCTTCTTGATCTGCGCGAGGATGCGAAGACCCTCGTCCAAACCCGGGCCGCGATACGACGAGACGGACGAGCGGTTGGCCTTGTCATAGGAGGCCTTGAAGATCAACGGTACGTCGAGGTCGGACGCAACGGCGGCGAGGCTTTCGGCCATCATCGTGGCGTGCGCCTCGCTTTCGATCACGCACGGCCCCGCGATCAGGAACAGCGGTGCACTGCCACCGATGGTGATCTTGCCGATCTGGAAGCTGCGCGATGGCTGCATGGATTCCCACAGCGTATGCGGCTTCGCCCCGCTTTTCAATGTGGAATTGGGCGCAGTGCGGCGGCTAAACGACCCCCGGTTTCGTTGACGGGTAAGAGGCACCACAACTGTTTGTTTTGAGCGAGTTACGCCGAATTCTACTCGGCAGTCGTTGACGGGTAGAAGGCAGGGAACGGAGGAAGTAGAGGAAGTGGAGGAAGCAGGGGAGGTAAAGGAGATACGGGAAAATGGCAGCGGCGGTCGTATAGCGCCTCGGGGCCGCCGCCCCTCGTGTCCGCCGTTTGTGCTGTCCAAAGTTGTCACGATCGAAGGTAGCACAGGGCGAACGTTTTTCGAACTGTACCGCCGGACAGAATTAGTACAGTGGCAAAAAGGCAGTTTTAGAAATTGTTTCGGTGGAACTGCTGTCGACTCTTAGTAAACGCGGCGCTGCGGAGTTCTGTTGACCGGCGCATAACCGGCTCTTAGGCTCGTCCTATGAACTTGCCCGCAAGGTCCTCGAAATGCTTGCGTTCGTGGTGCATTGCTCGCGCGGCGCTTGTGTCAGCCTGTGCACTACTGTGCCTGATCCGGCCGCTTCAGGCGCAGGTAGGCACCTCCGCCGCGGACAGCAAAGTCTACGTGGGCGTGCTCGAAGATGATCGCGAGGAGCTCGCGAACTGGGCTCCGGGGCCTGCCAAGAATCGGTTCGTCCGACTAGCCTTCGAGAAACACGGAACGGAGTGGACTGTAGTCAAGACATTGAATCGTCCAATGCAGTGGACCGTTGCGTTCGCTGGCAAAAGCCTTGGAGAAGTCAAAAGCCGACCCAATCCAGCCGTATCCAGATCCCTCGTCGACGCGGGCACGCACACGGTCTTGGCAACCGACAGCAGCGTGCCAACTGTCGGGCTCCCTGCCGAGGCATTCGCCGATATGGGAGGCCCGAGCAAAGTTCGGCGGCCCTTAGTGGTGGTATCCGAACCCAATTTCAGAGACCCGGACGGATGGAGACGTACTGTTCCGTCGATCGAACTCATACGGATCGTGCGGCATTCCTTTCGTCATGAGTTTCCCCACGTCGAGACTTGCGATGAAGAAAGCTCGTCGCAAGGGGAGTGGCGATTTCCGGACTCCGACATTCGGCCGACCAGCACCTACAAATCCAAGCAAGGCACCTTCTTGATGCAGGTCCAACTCAAGCATGGCAATTGCTACGTAGACGACCCGAACGACCCGTGGGCAGACCAGTGGTTTTTCATAGGCGCAGACCGTACTCCGCGTCGGATTGGCGCGTTCATGGATTTGCTCGACGCGGGCGACTATGACGCCGATGGTCAATCCGAGGTTATCTTCTTCTTGAGACAGCCCGAGGACACGGACGGTTATATCCTCTTCTACAGCAACTTTCGCAAGAGAGTCGCGCTCACATGGAGCTACCATTAGGAACTAGACCGGCACGATTCCGATTGCGGTATCCCGCCAAGCACACACGCCGGGCACAGCATGCTGTGCCCCTACCGAAGAAACAAGGTCGACACGAATCGATGGCCGTTTGGTTGTGTCTGCGGCTGCGCCCCGTGGGATAATGCGCGGCGCGAAACAAACTGCGATGAGCCGGCAGGATGCCGGCTCTATGGGAGAGACACATGACGACAGACTTGCCGCGGGCGGTGCTGGAGAGCGCGGACATAACGGCGATCACGCAACTGGTGCTGCGGGAACGGGAGAGCCGCGACCTGGGGCGATGGGAACGGATGCGGGGCTGTTTCTGGCCCGACTCGCTGGTGCGGGTGAGCTGGTTCCGCGGCAACGGCGAGGAGTTCGTGGCGGGATCGATCGACATGTTCCGGCGCGGGATTGCGGCGAAGCACCGGCTGGGGCCGGTGCTGGTGACGCTGGCGGGCGACCGGGCGGTGGCGAGCCTGACGGGGATCATCGACCTGCCGGTAAAGCTGAAAGGCATCGAGGCGACGCTCTCGACGCACTCACGGTTCCTCTACCGGGCGGAGCGGCGGGACGATAAGGGCCACGTCCGCTGGGGCATCAGCGGATTCGACGCGGTGTATATGCGGGACGAGCTGACGCCATCGATCCCGGGACAGACGATTTCGATCGACCCGGCGGAGGTCGAGGGGTTCCGGCCGTCGTACCGCCTGCTCCTGTACTACCTGAAGAGCCAAGGCTACGCGGTGGACGCCAACCTGGCGGGCGAAGACCGTCCGGAGACGGTGGAGGCGTTGAACCAGGAGATTTTCGGGTGGGCAGGGCTGAAGGTGCCTGCGTAGGACGGCCGGCTAAAGCCTTACCCTAGAGCAAAGGAGGCTGTGCGCTAGCCTGAAAGCTCCTCAAAGCACGACTCTAACAAAAACAGAAGCGAAAATAAGGCGAACTTTAACTCCCAAAGTGTGGTACTATGAAAATACAGCGATGACCTTAGACCGCGCGAGGAAACTTTCTGGTAGGCTGGGGCATCGAATTGACTATGATACCTAAAGAACGAGAGACACATAAGCGCAAGGGTTCAGGGCGGTTAGTGCCGACGCGCCCCACGGGTGTCGAGTACCGGGTCGAGTACGGCATCCACGTAGTTGACGCCGGTAACCAGCACGGACGCGGCGTGCGGCCCACGCGGTGGGAAAAGTGCAGCGTGCGGCCCGCTAACGTCGGCGGCCGGATTCCGCAGGGGGATTACTTCCTCCACGCGGATGAGGGCGGCGTCTTCCAACTGAAGTACACGGGGAGCATCTGGCAGTACCTCGCAGCGGCGTAAGCCGGGCGGGGAGTTCCCTTCCCTCGAAAACCCAAAAGCGTTGAGCACCGAAGGCGCACCGTCTTTGCAGAGGCACGGGCATTCGTGTGCGACAACGGCTAGCCACGTGACGAGATTCCTCGCTCCGCTCGGAATGACAACGCAAAAATTGGAAGGCTAATCGGCGGAGGCTGAGTCGGCGGCGCGGGCGCGGGCGTCCGTTGCACGCATTTCGCCGGCGCGGGTTTCGCTGGCGGGGACGTGCGATTTCGACTGCGCCTCGGCCGCGTGGCCGAGGCGCTGCCGGCGATATTCCAGGCTCGCGCGAACGAACGCCGCGAAGAGCGGGTGCGGCGCGAGCGGCTTCGATTTGAATTCGGGATGAAACTGGCAGCCGACGAACCAGGGATGATCGGGGATTTCGACAATCTCGACGTAGACGCCGTCCGGCGTGCGACCAGTGATGCGGAAGCCGGCGGCGGTGAGGGTGTTCTCGAATTCACAGTTGAACTCGTAACGATGGCGGTGGCGCTCGGAGATTTCCGTGGCACCGTAGGCCTTCGCGGCGAACGAGCCAGGCTCGAGCTTGCAGGGCCACGCGCCGAGGCGCATGGTGCCGCCCATTTCGTCCACGCCGAGCAGCTCGCGCAGTTTGTAGATCACGCGATTCGGCGTCGAGGGATCGAACTCGGTCGAGTCCGCGCGCTCGAGGTGCGACACCTGGCGCGCGTATTCGATGGTGGCGCACTGCATCCCGAGGCAGATGCCGAAGAACGGAACCTTTTTTTCGCGCGCGTAGGTGATTGCGTGGACCATGCCAGCGATGCCGCGCTTGCCGAAGCCGCCGGGGACGAGAATGCCGTCCACGTTGCGCAGCAGCCGCTCGGCGGCCGCGGGCGAGTCGATGTCCTCGGCTTCGACCCATTCGATGACGACCCGCTGGCGGCTCGCGAGGCCGCCGTGCATCAGCGCTTCCCGCAAGCTCTTATACGCGTCCTCAAGCTGGACGTATTTCCCGACGACGCCGATGCGGACTTCGCCCTGCGGGTGCTCGAGCGTTTCGAGCATCGCGAGCCAACGGCTCAGGTCGCGCGGCGGCGCTTCGAGGCGCAGCAGGCGCAGAATCTGCTCGTCGAGGCCTTCGGAAGCGAGCGTCATCGGGACTTCATAAATATTGGCCACGTCCGGAGCGGAAATGACGCAGGATTCGGCGATGTTACAGAACAGTGCGATTTTGGCTTTCAGGTCGGCGCCCAACTGACGGTCGCTGCGGCAAACCAAAATGTCGGGCTGAATCCCGATGCTCAGCATCTCCTTGACGCTGTGCTGCGTGGGCTTGGTCTTGAGTTCGCCGGCCGTGGCGATGAAGGGTACGAGCGTCAAATGGACGAAGACGACGTTTTCCGGGCCGAGCTCGAGGCGCATCTGGCGGATGGCTTCCAGAAACGGAAGCGATTCGATGTCGCCAGCCGTGCCGCCGATCTCGACGATGACGACGTCCACGCCGTCGGCGACCTTGCGGAACGCGGCTTTGATTTCGTCTGTGACGTGCGGGATCACCTGCACGGTTTTGCCGAGATAGTCGCCGCGGCGCTCTTTCGCGATGATCGATTCGTAGATGCGGCCGGTGGTCCAGTTATGGTCGCGCGTAAGATGCGCGGAGGTGAAGCGCTCGTAGTGGCCGAGGTCGAGGTCGGTCTCGGCGCCATCGTCGGTGACGAAGACTTCGCCGTGCTGATAGGGAGACATCGTGCCGGGATCGACATTCAGGTAGGGATCGCACTTCTGGAGGGTAACTCGCAGGCCGCGGCTTTCCAGCAAACAACCGATCGAAGCCGCCGCCACGCCCTTGCCAAGTGAGGAAACCACGCCGCCCGTAACGAAGATGTACTTCGGGCCGGTCCGCAAGGTGCTCGAAATCCTCCGGGAGAGTCGGCGTACAACGCATTATGGCGGGAAAGCGCGTGCGTGTCAAATTGCGATTTTTTCGGCCCGGCGATGCAGGAAAAATGGTGCGAAAAGAGAGGACTCGGAATGCACCCGCCGCTTCACGACGAGGTGACCTTGCTCACGAAGCCATGTGATCCAGGCCACATCGATACCGGGACAGCAGCGCTATGAATATTGTAGCGAGGATTCGAAAAGGAATGGCAGAGACTCCTCGAAGGCATTCGGAGGCAGTTGAGGAGCGGGAGGGCGTGATGTCGAGTGCCAGAATGAACCCATTCACCGAAGCGGTATGGGGCGGGCACGGAGCTGCGATCGTGCAGTCGCACACCCGGACCAGGGCCGAAGCGCAAGAAACATTCCTGCGGGGAATGCTCGACATGCCGAGCCAGCGCGGGGAGCGGAACCCGCTCGACTGGGTCGTGTCCTTGATCGTTCACATCGTTGTCGTCGGCGTCGTAGTGCTGGCGCCACTGCTGTTCACGCAGGTGGTGGACCTGCGCGGCTTTGAGACGACGTTCCTGGTGGCGCCGAGACCTCCCGCCGCAGCGCCGCCGCCGGCCGCGCAGGTGCAGAAGGTCGCGCGGCCAGCAGCCCGGATCATCCAGCCGACGAGGTTGACGGCTCCGGCGGTGATACCGGTAAAAGTGAGGATCATTCGTGACGAAGCGCCGCCGGAAATCGCGGGGGCCGGCGTCGTTGGGGGCGTGCCCGGCGGACAAGCCGGCGGTGTTCTCGGCGGGATCATCGGCGGCACAGCAGAGGCGACTCCGGTTGCGCCGCCTCCGCCCGCGGCGCGAAAAATTTTGCGCGTCGGCGGAGACGTCAAAGAGCCGCAGCCGATTTCCACACCGCAGCCAATTTATCCGGCGGTGGCGGTGGCGGCCAGGGTAGAGGGAGTGGTGGTGATTGATGCGGTGATCGACGAGCAGGGTAATGTGGTCCGCGCGCAAATTGTCGACGGTCCCCCGCTACTGATTCGCGCGGCGCTCGCGGCGGTCCTACAGTGGAAGTATCAACCGACCTACCTGGACGGGCAGGCCGTCGCGATCAACACGCACGTGCAGGTCCACTTCCACCTGCGTTAATCGCTTCTCTTTCGACTCATCGAGCCGGCGTCGCAGGGGTGGTTTGCGGAGCCGGCGCTTGTTGCGGCGCAGCCACGCCGGCCGTGGAAAAGTCGCCGGCTAATTGCGCGAGAGCGGCGTCGAGCGTGATCCTGCCTTCCACGCGCGGCTGCCAATCCTTCACGAGAACCGCACGGTCCCACCCCTCCGTAGTCCATAGCTCGAACCGGTCGGCGTACGGTGTGTAGCCCGGATAGAGCTGCTTGACGAAGAAACCCGACGTGAAGAACAAGATCGCCTCCGCCAATCCCGGAGGCACGCTCTTTTTCTGCGCGGCGAAGCCGCGAATAACAATGCCGCTGACGGTTTCGGTCAGCGTCGCCGAGGCCGCGTGAAAGAGCACTTCGAGCGCGGCGACGTTCTGGTTTCCGCCGTCGATGCTCGACACGATGATGCGCGCAGGACGCAGAGTCGTGTACGACCCGCCAGAACTCGCGTAGGCGACCACATCCACGCGAAGCGGATGATCGGGCCAGAGAGTTTCGAAGGCCATGGCGATCTGCTGCGAAAGCGTGGCGCCGTTCTTGTCGACGAGCGGCATGACGGCCTTGATCCACGTCTGATTCGCAGCGTCGTGCAACTGCCACCAGTGGGAGCGATAGATCGGCGCGGCGTCGTCGATAACGGAGATCAACGCGGGATCGAGGTCCGCGCGACCGAGCGATGTGGCTCCTTCGAGATCCTCCAGGTGATTCTTGAGCGCGATCATGTCCGCGTCGGACACGAGATCGTGCCGAAGCATGTTTTTGCGGTAATACGCCAGCGCGGCTGACCAGGTTTTCGTTTCATCCTCGGATAGGCCCGCGGCCATGCTCGCGTCGGTGGCCAATTCCGCCTCGTGAGGAGTTCCGCGCGGCCCGGCTGTCGCAATAGCGGCCTGTTCGTAGAGGAAAAGGTGGAGATTGATCCAGAAGCCGCTGTGGAACTCGAAAAGGTCGTGCGCCGAAACCTGCGGCGCGGAATCCTGCTCGCTCGTGCCGCGCGGGTTCCCGCCGCCATTCCCTGCGATGCAAACCCCCGGCGATCCGGCTAAAAAGCCAGCTATCAAGACAACGAACGCGAGTATCTTCACCGTCATGACTCCGAATCCGGCTGGGAGGATTTTTCGCGGAGCAGCTGCTCGACGCGCTCGACATCGGAAGGCACATCGACGCTGATCGCGTCGTACTCGGTTTCGATAATGCGAATGCGATAGCCGTTCTCGAGCCAGCGAAGCTGCTCGAGCTGCTCGACGCGCTCGAGTTCGCCGGGCGGAAGCGTCGGAAACTCGAGCAGCGCATCCCGGCGGAAGGCATACAGACCGATGTGTTTCCAGTGCCGCGCGGTAAAGGAGTCGCCGCGCTCGCGCACCCACGGGATCGGGGCGTGGGAGAAATAGAGCGCGTTGCCGTCGAAATCGCGAACGACCTTCGTGATGTGCGGGTCCATGATGTCGTTCGGCTGCGCGATCGCCACACACGGGCTCGCGATCGGGATGGATTCGTCTTCGAGCATGGCGCTTACAAGCGCATCCATTGTGTCCGGATCGATCAACGGCTCGTCGCCCTGCACGTTGAGGTAGATTTCGGCATCGCGATGCGCCGCTACTTCCGCGACGCGGTCCGTCCCCGTGCGATGGTCCGCGCGGGTGAGAATCGCCTCGCCCCCGAACGATTCGACGGCGCTCTGGATGCCCGCGTCGTCCGTCGCCACAACCACGCCGGAAACAAGCTTCGCGCGCCGAACGCGCTCGACAACATGCTGAATCATCGGCTTTCCCGCGATCGGTGTCAGTGGCTTCCCCGGGAAACGGGAGGACGCGTGCCGCGCCGGAATCACGGCGAGGACAGCGGTCTTGAGGGAGCTGGATGGAGCGGAATGCATCATCGGCTTGGCAGCCTTTCACCGCCGCACGGAAACCATCCTAACACGGGGCGCGGCGGCGGCTTCTTACGGCAGTTTTAGCGGCAGTCGGGGATGCACAAGCCCGCTTGATTTGGAATTGCTCGGTGGTAGAATGCAGGCCATAGGCGTATGGGGGGTCCTTGAAACACCGCGCCATGCTGCCGGGCTCAAGACGAGCGAGCGGGGCAGCTTGTGCGAGTTTAGTTTTGCTGCTGTTTTGCTGGCTCGCTTCTCCCACCTTCGCCCAGGAAGCTCCCGCCGGTCCCGAAGCGTCCACCGAACACCCGCAGAAGATTCAGAAGGGACGCCCGCTTCGGTCCGAGACCGAGATCACCCTCGTGGGTGCGACGGTGACCGACCCGTTAGGGCGCCTTGTGACAGGGCTGGAGCAGGAAAACTTCCGCGTCTTCGAAGACGGCGTCGAGCAGGAAATCGTCCAGTTTTCGAGCGAGGACGTTCCCGTTTCCATCGGTGTGATCTTCGACATGAGCGGCAGCATGTCGGACAAGATCGATAAGTCGCGCCTGGCGGCCGTTCAGTTCTTCCGGACCGCGAATCCGCAGGACGAGTTCTTCCTGGTGAACTTCAACGACCGGGCGCAGCTCGTGAGCCCGTTCACGGCCAGCGTCGACGATCTTCAGGACCGGCTGATGTATGTGGGCGCGCACGGCTTGACGGCGCTCTACGACGGCGTCTATCTCGGGCTCAGCCAAATGCGGGGAGCACACAACGCCAAGAAAGCTTTGCTCATCATATCCGACGGGGGCGATAATCATAGCCGGTATTCGGAAACGGAAATCCGCAAGTTCGTTCGCGAAGCGGATGTCCAGATTTACGCGATCGGCCTTTTCGAGCCGGATGGAGGGCCGACCCCGGAGGAGCGAGGGGGGCCTTCTCTTCTGGAAGACTTAACGCAGATGACCGGCGGGCGCGTTTTCACCGTGGGGAATCTGAGCGAATTGCCGGATATCGCCACGAAAATCAGCATGGAGCTTCGCAATCAATATGTTCTTGGATATATGCCGAGCCATCGGGAACACGACGGCAGGTGGCGCAAAATCAAGGTCAAGCTTCGCCCGCCCAAGGGTCTGCCGCCTCTCGCGGTGTCTGCCAAGAGCGGCTACTTCGCTCCGGGGCATTAGCGGCGCCGGCCACTCCTTTTTCGCGGTTTTTCTTCTCGCGGCACTCTTCGCCGCTCCGTCCCTGTACGCCCAGAATCCGATTCCGCCGATCACCACGCCGGCACTGCCTCCCCCGCCGGGCCAGAATCTCGAGGGCCACCGGCTGAAGACCGACGTCGACCTCGTGGTCCTGCACGTCACGGTGACGGATTCAAAGGGCGCGTTCGTTCCCGACCTGGGCCAGAATGAATTCCGCGTGCTCGAGGACAAAATCGAGCAGAAGATCTCGCTTTTTTCCCGCGACGACGTCCCCGTGACGATGGGACTCGTGATCGACAATAGCGGTAGCATGCGCGAAAAGCGGGCGCAGGTGAACGCCGCGGCCATGACCTTCGTCAAGACCAGCAATCCGCAGGACGAAGCGTTCGTCGTAAACTTCAACGACGAGTATTACCTCGACACGGAAGGTGACTTCACGAGCGACCAGCGAAACCTGAATGACGCGCTCGCGCGAATCGACACGCGCGGCAGCACGGCCCTCTACGACGCCGTGATCGGCTCGCTCGCGCACCTGAAGAAGGGCCACAAGGACAAGCGCGTGCTGCTGGTCGTCACCGACGGCGACGACGATGCCAGCCGCAAGACGTTCGAGGATGCGATCAAGGCCGCCGAAGAGTCCAACGCCACGATCTATACGATCGGCGTTTTCAGCGAAGACGACCTGAAAAACGACAAGAAAATGGTCCGCCACTCGAAGAAGGTGCTGACCGAACTCGCCGAGGCCACCGGCGGGCTTGCCTACTTCCCCGCGAACCTGGACGAGGTGACGCCGGTCTGCGAGGAAGTGGCCAAGGAAATTCGCAATCAGTACACGCTCGGCTACTATCCAACGAACGGCTCGCGCGACGGCAGCTTCCGCGCCGTGCAAGTCCAGGTGCTCCCGCCGGGCGGACGCGGGAAGCTGCTGGTCCGCACCCGCACCGGATACTACGCAGCCAAGCCTTCCGCCGCCGACTAGCGCAGAAATCCCCGCAGATCTCGCAGGCCAGCCGCGTCCCTATCCGACAAATCTTGCCGGCTCCCGCCGAATGGCGTTTATTTGCTGCCATTTGCATGGGGGCGTATAATTTCTCGTTTAGGCACATGACGACGAAACCCACTGTGAACGCTGTCTCGGGCAATGCCCTGCCCGCCCCGAAGCCGCCGGCGGCCGCGGACGAGATTCGCGTTCGCGGCGCGCGCGTCCACAACCTCAAGAACATCGACTTCTCCATCCCCCACAACGCGATCACGGTCGTCACCGGCGTTTCCGGCTCCGGGAAGTCGAGCCTTGCGTTCGACACGCTCTACGCCGAGGGCCAGCGCCGCTACATCGAGTCGCTTTCGGCCTACGCGCGGCAGTTCCTCGAACGTATCGAAAAGCCGGATGTGGATGAGATCACGGGGATCGCTCCGGCGATCTCGATTCGCCAGAAAAACTCCACGCGCAATCCGCGCTCGACGGTCGCGACCGCCACCGAAATCTACGACTACCTGCGCCTGCTTTACGCGCGCACCGGCCACACGTTCTGCCTACGGTGCGGCGAGGAGGTCCACAAGGACACGCTCGACGAAATCGCGGCGCGCGTGCTCGCGCTGCCTGAAGGGCTGCGGTTTTACGTTCTCTATGAGCTGAGCTTCGCGCCCGAGGCCCCGGCTCCCGGCGCGCAGGCATCCGCCACAGTGCGCACGCGGAAGGCCGCTCGCCCAACTCCGGACGCCATCCGCCAGGCGCTGACCAGTCTGCGCAAGCGCGGATTCAACCGGCTGTATCAGGGCGGCCAGGTATTCGAGTTCTCGGCGCCCGAGGAATTGCTGGACGTGGACTTCGCGAAGCCCGTGTACGTCCTCGTCGACCGGCTCGTCCTCTCGCCCGAAATCCGCTCGCGGCTGATGGACTCGATCGAGATCTGCTACCGCGAGGGCCACGGCGAAGCCATCCTGGAATTCGTCGGTGATGGCGCGGCCAGCGCCACACCTGAAGGCAAAGCGCCCGAGCGGCTTCTCTTCAACGAGCGCTTCGACTGCAAGAAATGCGGCGCGAAGTATCAGGAACCCGAGCCGCGCCTTTTCTCGTTCAACAATCCCTACGGCGCCTGCCCACGCTGCCAGGGTTTCGGCAACACGATCGACTTCGATCTCGACCGCGTCGTACCGGACCAGGGGAAATCGCTCGCCGAGGGGGCGATCGAGCCCTGGACGAAGCCTCGCTACCGCCAACTCGCGATGGAGATGCGCAAATATGCGCGGGCGAAAGGCATTCCCGCCGACGTCCCGTTCCGCGACCTCACCGCCGCGCAGCGCGACGCCATTCTTGAAGGCGACCGCAAAGAGGATTTCCCGGGCGTGAAGGGCTTCTTCGGCTGGCTTGAGCGCAAGAAGTACAAGCTGCACGTCCGCGTCTTCCTGAGCCGCTATCGCGGCTATGCGACGTGCCCGGACTGCAAAGGAACGCGCCTGCGTGCGGAGGCGCGCGCCGTGAAAATCGCGGGCCGCTCCATCACCGAAGTCTGCCAGATGACGGTGAAGGAGGTGCGGCCGTTCTTCGGCGGCTTGCAACTCAGCCCCGCTGAGACGGTGATCGCCGAGAAAGTGCTCGAGGAGATTCAGCAGCGCCTGCGATTCCTCGAAGAAGTCGGCCTCGACTATCTCTCTCTCGACCGGCTTACCTCGACGCTCTCGGGCGGCGAGGCGCAGCGCATCCAGCTTGCCACTTCGCTCGGTTCGCACCTCGTCGGCGCGCTCTACGTGCTCGACGAGCCGTCGATCGGCCTGCACCCGCGCGACACGAACCGCTTGATCGACATCCTGAAAGGGCTGCGCGACCTCGGCAACACGCTGCTCGTCGTCGAGCACGATCCCGATACGATCCTCGCCGCCGACAACATCCTCGATCTCGGTCCCGGCGCGGGCGAACACGGCGGCCATCTGATCTTCGCGGGATCGCGCGACGCGCTTCTCGCGGACGCGCAGTCCCTCACGGGCCGTTACTTGCGCGGCGAGCTGAAGATCGCGGTTCCCGCCCGGCGCCGCAAGCCGCACGGCAAATTCCTGAAAATTCTCGGCGCGCGCAGCCACAATTTGCGGGGCGTCGATCTGACGATCCCGCTCGGGATGCTCGTCGCGGTGACGGGCGTTTCCGGCTCCGGCAAGTCCACGCTCGTCTACGACGTGCTCTACAAGGCGCTCACCGCCAAGCGCACGGGCGGAAAGTGGCGCGAGTTCTGCGACCGCATCGAGGGTGACGCCGCGTTTGTCGCGATTGAAATGATCGATCAGTCGCCGATCGGAAGAACGCCGCGGTCGAATCCCGCGACATACCTCAAGGCGTTCGATCCAATCCGCGAGGTGTTTGCCGCCACGCCCGAAGCCAAGAAGCGAGGCTTCACCGCGGGGCATTTTTCGTTCAACATTCCCGGCGGCCGCTGCGAGGCGTGCCAGGGCGACGGCACCGTCACCGTCGAGATGCGGTTCCTTGCCGACGTCGAACTCGTCTGCGAAGAATGCCGCGGCACGCGCTACAAAAGCAGCGTCCTCGAGGTCCGCTACAAGGACAAGAACATCCACGACGTGCTCCAGATGACCGTGCGTGAGTCGCTTTCCTTCTTTGCCTCGCATCCGAAAGTGACCGGGCGGCTGCGCGTGCTCGAAGAGGTCGGTCTCGGTTACCTGCGTCTCGGCCAGTCGGGGACGACGCTTTCCGGCGGCGAGGCGCAACGCCTGAAACTCGCCGCGCATCTCACGCGGCAGGACAACGCCGGCATCCTGTATATCTTCGACGAGCCGACAACCGGCCTGCATTTCGACGATATCCAGAAGCTGCTGACGGCGTTTCGGAAGCTGATTGACGGCGGCGCTTCGCTGCTCATCATCGAGCACAATCTGGACGTGATTAAATCGGCCGATTGGGTGATCGACCTCGGTCCCGAAGGCGGCGACGCGGGCGGGCGGGTGGTGGCGGCGGGAACGCCCGAACAGGTGGCGCGAAATTCGCAGTCGCACACGGGGAAATTCCTGGCGCGCGTTCTGGATTCGCGCAACGGCGGCGCGTACCATCCTGAGCCGGCGGCGAAAGCGCGAGAGGCAGGAGAACGCCCGGCCACAGCCTGAAGCAACAGCGGAAGCATGGGGGACATGAGCGGCATCCGGCGCATCACACCGTTTTCGAAAGCGCTGATTTGCGGCGCGATCGTCTTTGTGCTCAGCGCCCTTCCAGAAACCATCGCCCAGACGAGCGGCTCGGCCCGAAAGCACCCTCCTGCCGATCCCGCCGCGCAGGCGCTAAATCGGCTTCTCGCCGATGCGCAGGACGCGGTGAATCGCCAGGATTACGCCGCCGCCGCGCAGGATTATCAGGACTACCTCGCAAAAAAGCCCGACGACGCATCCGTGCACTACAATCTCGGCTACGTATACACCGCGATGCGGCGCCCGGACGATGCCAAGGCCGAATACGAGAAGGCCGTTTCCCTCGACCCGAAAATGGGCCCGGCGTATCTCAACCTGGGCATAACGCTCCTCGCAAGCGATCCTGCCGCCGCCGTGGAGCCGCTGCAAAAGGCTGCGGAGCTGATGCCCGATCAGGCTCGGCCGAGATTCCTGCTGGGCGCAGCCTTGGATCGCAGCGGAAAACCCACGGCCGCGATCGAACAGTACGAAGCCGCCGAAAAACTGGGCGACAAAGACTTCGACATCCATCTTTCGTTTGGGCGCGCCTTGTTAATCTTCGGCCGGGCGGCCGACGCGGAGCTTGAACTACACCAGGCTCTCGCGCTGCGGCCCGGCGGGCCGGACGCGGCCCCCGTTCACCTCGAACTGGCTCACAGCTTGGTCGCGCAGAAAAAACTCGAGCCCGCCGCCGCTGAGCTCGCTGCCTATCTCGAAGCCCAGCCAAAGGACACCACGGCGCGCATCGATCGCGCGTCGCTGCTCGTCGATCTGACGAAGTACGACGATGCTCTCGCCGAGCTCGACCGCGCAGCGGCTGCCGGACCCGAGAGTTTGCGCGCGCTCAACTTGCGTTCGCAGATCTATTACCAGCAGAAGCGCTACGACGACCTCATTGCCGTGCTGCAGAAAGCAGCGGCCCTCGCGCCTCGCGACGCCGGCATCGCCGCCCGGCTCGGTGAAGCCTATCTCGCGAAGAAGGATTACCCGGATGCCGGGCACGCACTGGTTGCGGCGTACAACCTCGATCCCGCGGCCACCGACGTGCTCGTCGAGGTCGTCGAGGCGGAGTACGAGGCCAAGAACTACGCGACGGCGCTCCAGGCGCTCGACACGCTTTCCAAGCACAAGGATTTGCCCGCCGGAAGCTGGTTTATTCGCGCTAGCTGTTACGATAAACTGGGTCAACCGGCCGCAGCGCTCGACGCGTACCAGAGGTTCCTGCAATTGAACAAGGACGAGAATAGCGACATGTATTTCGCGTCCTCCGCGCGCGTCCGCGAGCTGACCCGCGAGCTCCAGAACAAGAAGAGGTAGCTTGTTGCGTCAAATCCCCGGCATTCTGGGAGCGGTTGTCGTCCTCACCGTCCTTTGCGGACCCGCTTCCGCCCAGGACCGCACGGCGCGGTTGCGCTCCCGCTTTCAGAGCGAATCCGATCCTGTCGCGCGGGCAAAGCTTATGCCGCAACTCGGGGAGTCGGAATTTCAGGCCATCCGCAAGAGCGTTGAAGCGGGCCGCATCCAGGAAGCGCTCTCCGTTCTCAGGCAGTATCGCGACGAGGCGCAGCTCTGCGAGAATGAGCTGGACGCAAGAAAAACCAATGCCGAGAAACATCCTGCTGGCTTCAAGCAGTTGCAGATTTCGCTGCGGGAATCTCTCCGGCGGCTCAACGAGATCTCCGCGGGTTTGACGGCCGACGATCAGGCGGCGTTCGCGCCCATGCGAAACGACCTCGACGAAATGAACCGCCACCTGGTTCAGGAGCTTTTCCCGCGCGAACAGACGCCCGGTCCGCCGCCGGACAAGGAGAAGCATTAGTTGGCTGAAGACAAGATCACGTCACCGCGACGCGCTCTCCTCTCACTGATGCTCGCCGGCTCGCTGCTGGCAGGCTTCGCCGCCGCAAAACCCGCCGCTGCCGTGCCCCAACAGAAGGACTACCTCAGCGACGAGGAGGCGGACAAAATCCGCGACGCCCTGACGCCCTCGGAGCGCATCAAGTTGTTCGTGGCCTTTGCCGAGGACCGCCTAACGAAGTTCGACTACGAGTTGAATCGCAGGACCCCCGAGCGCCGCCGCAGCGAAATCCTCAACGGCCTGCTCAACGGATACGCGGGCTGCGTCGACGACGGCGCCGATCAGATCGCCGTGGCGCAGGAAAAACAGATGGATATCCGCGACGCGCTGAAATTGATGGAAGCCAAGGAAAAAGAGTTTCTCGAAAAGCTCGAGAAGTACGACAAGGATGGCCCCGAGCTCGACACCTACCGCGACACGCTCGAAGATGCAATTGACGGCACGAAGGACGCGCTCTCCGACGTGCAGGACGCCGAAAAGGAAATGCCTCCTCCCCCGGTTCGGAGAAAACAGTGAAGCAAATTGGGAATCGCCGCGGAAATCGCGGAAAGCTTGTCCCCGGGGGCGAGCGGATCTTCCACCGCATCTACACGCGGCTGGGTTGCGAAGGCCGCCCGCCGCGGTTCGTCGTCGAATATCATCCGTACACCGACCTGACGCACACGATTCGGCTGCGCGAGGATACCGCCCACGTCCGGCTCTCGGACGTGTTGCAGCGCGCTCCGCGGGTCGTCGTGGAGGCGGCCGCGGCGATTCTGCTTGGCCGTCTCTATCGCCGGCGCCCGCCGGATGATCTCCTCGAAACGTATCGCCGGTTTTCTTACGCGCGCTCGACGCGCCGGCAACTCTTACTGCTGCGCCAGCGCCGCGCGCGAAGGGCGGCGCATCAGCCTGCGGGAAAGCACCACGACCTCGGGCCGCTTTTCGACCGCTTGAATCAGAGGTATTTTCAGGGCGCTCTTCCCCGGCCGTGCCTCGGCTGGAGCGCTCGCGTCTGGCGGACGCAGTTGGGCTGCTTCGATCCGGCGCTGGACCAGATCGTGATCAACCGCCAGCTCGACCGGGACGGGGTTCCCGAGTACGTCGTGGCCTACGTGCTCTACCACGAGATGCTTCACAAGAAGCATCCGATCCGCTTCGCGCGCTGCCGCCGGGAATCCCACTCCGCAGCCTTTCGCAGCGAGGAAAAGCTCTTCGCGGACTATCCGCGCGCCATGCAGTTCCTCAAGCGCTTCCCTGTGGATTGATCTCGCGAGAATCGCGGCGGCCAAGTCCGATTGCCGCACCTACCTCGAGAGCTTCTCGATTTTCTTGTGGATTTTCTCGGCGTCGGGAGCCTTGGGGAAGGCCTGGAGGTACTCTTTGTAGGTTTTCACCGCGCTCGGTTTGTCGCCCTGCTTCTCGTAGGCCTCGGCAAGGAGCACGCGCGGCTTCGCGTAGTTGGGCCGGAGACGGATCGCATCCTGAAAACGCGGGATCGCGGCGTTGGGGTCGCCCTTGCGGATGTAGAAGCTGCCGACTTCGATGTCTTTTTCCGCCGTGGCGGCGTCGCGGCTCGCGTCCGTCTGGGCGGTCTGCGCCTGGTCCTCGACCGGTATTTGAGAAGAAGAGGAAGAAGACTCCCCCGAAGCCGGAGCAGGTGTCTTCTTCTGCTGCCCCTGCGCGGACCACGCCGGCGCCGCAAGGGCGAGGCTCAAAACCAGGGATGCAATTGCACGTTTCATCGGTCTCTCGCTGAGCTTAGAGGGCGTTTGCTATCATAAAGTTGTCCGCGGCGGGCACAGCCCTCGCGCGGACGCCCCGCATATTGTATCGCGCCGAAAATGGACCTCAGCGAAAAAGTCGCGAATCTACCCGCGCAGCCCGGCGTCTACCTGTTTCAGGACGCCGCCGGCAAGATTCTGTACGTCGGAAAGGCGCGCTCGCTTCGCGGCCGCGTGCGATCCTACTTTCTCGAATCGCGGTGGCAGGACGCCAAGACCGGCTCGCTCGTCCGCGAAGTCGCCGACCTCGAATACATCGTCGTCGACAACGAAAAAGAGGCGCTCGCGCTCGAGAACAATCTGATCAAGCAGCATCAGCCGAAGTTCAACGTTCTGCTGCGCGACGACAAGACGTATCCCTACATCCGCTATACCGCCTTCGAACGGTTCCCCCGCGTCTACGTGACGCGGCGCCTCAAGAAGGACGGCTCGGTCTATTTCGGGCCGTATTTTCCGGCGAGCCTCGCCTACCGCCTCGTCCACCTGATTCACAAACATTTTCTCGTGCCATCTTGCACCGTCGATCTCGACTGGCGCCACCCGCGGCCCTGCCTGCAATACTACATTCACCGCTGCCTCGGTCCGTGCGCTGAACTGGTGACCGCGGAGCGCTATGGCGAAGCGGCGCGCGACGTCCGGCTCTTTCTCGAAGGCCGCCGCAACGATCTTTCACGCAGCCTGAAAGAGCGGATGGGCCACGCCTCGGAAGAGCAGCGCTACGAAGAGGCGGCGGGCTATCGCGATCTGCTCCGCACGCTTGCGGAGATGGAGGAGCGCCAGAAAATCGCCGCTGCCGAAGGCGACGATACGGACGTGCTGGCGTGGTACGCCGAGCCTCCGCAGGTCGCCGTCAACCTCTTTCACCTGCGCGGCGGGCGCGTGGTCGACCGGCGCGATTTCTACTGGGAAGATCTCGAGGAGTTCGATCCCGCCGAGTTTCTGCCGTCGCTGCTGAAGCAGCTCTATCTCGATGCCGCGTATCTTCCGCGCTACGTCCACGTGCCCATGGATTTCGACGAGCGGCCGCTGCTCGAGGAGGTGCTGACGGACGCGGCCGGGCATCGCGTCGAAATCCTGAATCCACAGCGTGGGCAGAAGCACGCGTTTCTGGAGCTCGTCGAGAAGAATGCGAAGCACTCCTTCACGCAGCGCTTCCGCGTCCTGAAGCCCAATTCGAAGGCGATCGCGGAGGCCCTCGAGTCCGCCCTCGGCCTCCAAGCGCCGCCGAAGCGCATCGAGTGCTTCGACATCTCGCACATTCAGGGTTCCGATACCGTCGCGTCCATGGTCGTGTGGGAAGACGGGCGAATGAAGAAATCCGACTATCGGAAATTCATCATCCGCGGCGAGGCCATGCCGGAAGGGCCGGAGAAATCCGCCGGCATTCTCCGCGACGATTTCGCCAGCATGCGCGAAACCGTGGAACGGCGGTACCGCCGTTTGCGCGACGAAAACAAGCCCATGCCGAGCCTGATTCTCATCGACGGCGGCGTCGGCCAGTTGCACGCGGCCGCGCAGGCCCTGGAAAAGCTGGAAATCATCAACCAGCCGCTGGCGAGCATCGCGAAGAAGGAAGAAATTCTCTACGTGCTCGGGCGGGAAGACGAGCCGATCGTCCTCGATCGCCATTCGCCGGTGCTGCACCTGATTCAGCAGATTCGCGACGAAACGCACCGCTTCGCCGTCACCTTCCACCGCCAGCGGCGGTCGAGCGGGCGGCTGCGGACTTCGCTGGTCGAGATTCCGGGCGTGGGCGAGCGCACCGCGCAGAAGCTCCTGCGGCGATTCGGCAGCGTGACGCGCCTGCGGCGCCTGAGCGTCGACGAACTTGCAGACGAGTTGCCGCGCCGCCAGGCACAACGGGTCTTCGACGCATTGCGCGGAAACGGCACGCCCGAGAGTTAGGCGTCCGGCTCCCGCGCGGCCCCTCGCTCGTCTCTCTTCCAATATCTGCTACTATTCCCGCGCTTGAGGTCACGAATGCGCCGCAGCGAAAATAGTTCGAGCGCGGGGAGCGCCACTGGCGGATTGGCGCGCCTGGGCGTGGCGCTGGCGGATTGGTCCGAGCGCTGGTTTCCCGATGCTTTCGTCTTTGCGCTGGTGGCGCTCATCATCGTCTTCGCGGCGGGCATGGCTGTGGGAACGGCGACGCGCGACCTCGTCCGGTATTTCGGTGAGGGCTTCTGGAGCCTGATTCCGTTCACGATGCAGATGGCTATCATCATTGTGGGCGGCTACGTCGTGGCAACGTCCCCTCCCGTGCACCGGTTGATTCGCCGGCTGGCCCGAATTCCGCGGACTCCGCGCGGCGCGGTCGCGTTCGTCGCGTTTTTCTCGATGGCAACTTCGCTGGTCAGTTGGGGCCTGAGCCTGATCTTCAGCGGCCTTCTGGTCCGCGAAGTCGTGAAAAACGTTCGCGACGCCGACTATCGCGCCATCGGCGCGGCCGCATATCTCGGCACAGGCACGGTGTGGGCCCTGGGGATTTCGTCCTCCGCGGCGCTGCTGATGGCTACTCCCGCGTCGATTCCCGCCGCGCTGCTGAAAGTCAGTGGCGTGATCCCGCTGAGCCGGACGATCTACACCTGGCAGAGCCTCACGACGGCGGGCATTCTGATGCTCGCGTCAGTCGTCGTGGCTTACCTTTCCGCGCCCGCGACACCTTCGCGAACCGCCGAATCATTCGGCATCACCGAAAACCCGCCGCCGGCAAAATCCGACGAGCGACGGACTCCGGCCGAGTGGCTGGAGCATGTGCCTGTGCTCTCGGCGGCGGTTGGGGTGCTAGGGCTCGTTTACCTCGGTCAAGTAGTCGCCGCTCGAGGACCGCTCGCTGCCCTCGATCTGAATACGTACAACCTCCTCTTCTTGATGGTGGGACTGCTCCTTCACTGGAGACCTAGATCCTTCACCCGCGCCGTGAACGACGCAGTGCCCGCGACGGCGGGCGTGCTGATCCAGTTCCCTTTCTATGGCGGAATCTTCGGAATTGTGACAATGTCGCCGATGTCGCGGGAGCTGGCGGGATTCTTCGTGCGCATTTCGTCCCAGCACAGTTTCCCGGTGCTCGTCGCGATTTATTCGGGCATCCTCGGCCTGTTCGTGCCTTCGGGCGGCAGCAAGTGGATTATCGAAGCGCCCTACGTCCTGCAGGCGGCCAAGGACGTCCACGTGAACCTCGGCTGGGTGGTGCAGATCTACAACACGGCCGAGGCTCTGCCGAACCTGGTGAATCCATTTTGGATGCTGCCATTGCTGGGAATCCTGAAGGCGCGGGCGCGCGACCTGGTTGGCTATGGATTCCTCTATTTCGTTGTGAATTCAGCTCTTGTCCTTTTCCTCGTGTGGTTTTTCGCGCATACGCTGCCGTATGTGCCGCCGGCGTTTCCGGGTGATGCTCTAAATCCCTGTTGACGGTGGTGGCGCTCGTATGAATTTGGCAAGCCATTTTACTCGCCAGTCCACGTTAGTAGCTCTTGAATCGACCAAACGTGGTCGGCAATTCCGGCCTGC
>Ga0187860_1000051_pt1 | contig 106651 bp, 107 predicted proteins | sample June2016WEW_10_4_FD_132981 | JGI IMG/M metagenome (GOLD analysis project Ga0187860, IMG submission 132981) | Peatland microbial communities from SPRUCE experiment site at the Marcell Experimental Forest, Minnesota, USA - June2016WEW_10_40 | ecosystem: Environmental > Terrestrial > Soil >...
ACGCTGGACAGCATCCCAATCGAGCGTCCCAAGCCGACAGCGCAACGGCCGCAAGGCCTGTGCCTGGACCGCGGCTATGACTCGCCGCCAATGCATGCGCTCGCGGTCAAGCACGGCTACTCGCCGCACATCCGCGCGCGCGGCGAGGAGATCAGGCTCAGAGCCAACACGCCTGGGTGGCGCGCCCGCCGCTGGGTCGTCGAGGCGACGCACTCCTGGCTGAACCGCAACCGCGCGATCCTGATCCGCTGGTCAAAGAAAGACTGCAACCACCTCGCGCTACTCCAGCTCGCCAGCGGCCTGATCGCCTTCAAGAAGGCCCACCTCGCGACAATCGCTCAACCCCAACCGGGATAGGTCCTAAGTCGGAATCGCCAAGCTGTTTGGCACGTCAACCGAGCAGGTCGCGGCGATGGTCGCGGCCGATTGGTACGGCGTGTACCCCGACACGGAGATCTCGGCGCGTGTGTTGCGCCTAGGTCCGACCGTCGATCGGCTGGAGGATGCAGACGTGGAGTTACTCGCCAGCTTGGCCGGGCGGCTCGCAGACGAACATCCGAGCGGGCCTGAGTCGGCTCGGCAGTCTGCATGACGGATCGGGCGGAGCCTCGCGGCAGCGTGGTCGCGACGCCCGCGTCACCGCCGGTCGTCCCGCTGCCCGAGCAAGTTCGCGTGGACGTGCTCGTGCTTCCTCAGACCATTGCTGAGGATGGCACCGCCGTCTACCACGAGTCAGTGCTCACGCTCGTAAAGGAGCTGCGCGCGCTCGACACCGACGCCGCCTATCAACACGAAGCGGAGGACCGCGGCTGGTACGGCGAGCGCAGTGTCTCGGCGATCGTGCTCAGCCTGATAGTTGGCGTCGCGAGCGCCGCTGGCTGGGACGGGCTGCGCGCACTGCTCAGCGGAGACAGACATCGGTCCGAGCGAGTTCACGCAAAGATCGCTCGGTGCACAAGCACCGACGACGGTGTTACCTGGGAGTGGTTCGAGGTTGAAGGTCCGGGAGCCGAGGTTGCGAACGCTCTCGAGGCCATCCAGCCGGGCGGTACCGGTAAGAGGGCCGGTTGAAGCACCGGCGCCGTGCCGACCGCCGCGCCCGCACCGAAGGCGTGCGCGTTGGAGCCAATGGTGCGCCGGAAGAGGGCAGCGACGCAGGCAGCAACGCGGATCTCATCGCCGCGAGGAATCGTGCGACCATCGGGCGCCATCGCGCGACGGCAGCGCGCCACTTTGGGACCGCCCGACGGCTGCTGAGCCGGGACCGTTCTGCGGCAGAGCGCGAAGCGCGACTGGCGATCTCATCCGTGGTGCGCGCATTCTGGTGGGCCGAGGATGGGCCTCTTGAAGCGAGGCAACACGCGTACATGCACGAGATCGGGCGCTGGACCCGATCAGAGTTCGGCTGTCATCTCGACCTCGACGGGCAGAACTACAGCATGACTTGCCCAATCCTGTTGGCGCACAAGCGGATGGGACTCTCGATTGCGTTTGTTGCGCAGCGCCTGTGTTCGATATGCGGCGGAGATCTCTCGGAGTGTCCGCATTTCCGCGATCGCAGCTATTGGGTCCGTGGTGGCCCCGGGCCATCAGGGCGCTGTCCCGTGTGCATGCAGGATAAGTGCCGCCACACATCCGACCGCCTATTTCGGGTGCCCGTTGTTGGGATCATCAACGAAGTCACAGAGCTTCCAGAAGTCAGCCTCGTCGGGCGGCCAGCCCAGCCTGAGGCGCGCTTCGTGAAGATCTCGGTACCGACTGCAGACCTGATGGCGGAGTTCGGCGACACGTTCGTGCCCGGCACCCCGGTGTCGTGCGACAGGTGCCTGGGACCATGTTGGGGCTTCGACGAGTTGCCAGCTTCCGACTGAGCAGCATCGTCGAGCCGTCTGAGGAGCTTACGTCGCTAGAGGCGCGCGGGTGACCGATGCCCAGGCCAAAGACGGTCGCCCGTCCTCCGTTTGGGCGGATGCGGTAACGGGCGGACGATCTCCGCCGGCTCCTGCTGCTTGTCCGTTGCGAGGGCCAGGCGCGGCGTCGCGGCGCTAGCACGTCATGCTTGCGGCCGGCCGTGCGTTACGGCGCGATCGCGATCGCGTAGGGGCTATCACCGGGTTTGAAGGCGACGGTCGGGCCGGGGGTCAGCATGCCACCGGCGCCGATCGTGTATTGCGAGACATCACCCGGCCCCTTCCCGAACATGGCTTGGTTCGTGACATAGACGTAGCGGCCGTTCGGGGACACCGCGACCGCGAAGGCGGAATCACCGGCGTTGACGTAAGGGGGCGAGTCGGGGTGGAGCATGCCGCCGGCGCCGATCGTGTACTGCGAAACAACCCCAAGCCCCCCGGCCGAGTGTTCGTTCGCGACGTAGACGTAGCGGCCGTTCGGGGACACCGCGACCCCGGCGGGGCCAGCTGCGACGGTGGCGGCCGAGTGGGGGCTCAGCATGCCGCCAGCGCCGACCGTGTACTGCAAAACCCCGCGCGCCCCGTCAGCGCTTCCGTCCGTGACGTAGACGTAGCGGCTGTTCGGAGACACTGCGACCGCAACGGGGCTGTAGCCAGCTGCGACGGTGGCAGTCGAGTCGGGGGTCAGCATGCCGCCCGCGCCGACCGTGTACTGCGAGACATCAGCCGGCCCCGGCCCGAACATGGCTTGGTTCGTGACATAGACGTAGCGGCCGTTCGGGGACACCGCGACCGCGACAGGGACGTCCCCGGTGTCGACGGCGACGGTTCGGTCGGGGGTGAGCATGCCGCCGACACCGATCGTGTACTGCGAAACCCCACGAGCCCCGTCCCTGAATGTGTCCGCGACGTAAACGTAGCGGCCGTTCGGGGACACCGCAATGGCGCTGGGCGACTTGCCACCTTTGACGATCGCGGTCGGGTCGGGGTGGAGCATGCGGCCGGCGCCGACCGTGTACTGCGAAACCCCACGCGAGTTCGTGACGTAGACATAGCGGCCGTTCGGGGACACCGCGACCCCCACGGGGCCGGCGCCGGTCTTGACGGTCGCCGTCGGGTCGGGGTGCAGCATGCCGCCGGCACCGATCGTGTACTGCGAAACCCCACTGATGTTCACGACGTAGACGGCGTGGCTCGAACTTGCCCCGCACGCGGCGCACGCGAAACTCGCCGCTACCACCGCCAGCCCTCCCAGTACCCTGCCTCGCACTCGCACACCCCTTTTCCCAGGAGCAGCCCGGCGATACTACCAGCGCGGCCGCGAATAAAGCGCGCCCACCCCCGAAACGCCACGGCGTGACGGTCTGCGGGCACCGCCAACGCGTTTCCGAACCAGCGAGAGCGCCTCCGCACGAGCGCAGGACACGCCACCGATGTCCATCGCGGCGCTACTGCAAGGGAGGAAGAGCGAGAACGCGCGAGTTAGGCCGCTCCTCGTCCCGCCCACCAAGGGTAGCGCCCAGAACCGCGATTTCGCGATTGCCCCGAGAGATCAGAGCGCACCGATGCCGGCAACCGACGCGATCTGGGGCATTCTGCGACGTTTCACGCCTCGACCTCGAGCATTCCGTTGGGGCAAAACTCACGCCAAACGGCTGCACGCACGTGCCTGAGTAACGTCACCCATTCCGCGTCCCGTATGCAACACGACGCCGCTGCTCATCGCGCAACGCGTGCGCCGGCTGGCGGTGGCTCGCACATGTCCCCTTTTCCGTGGAGCGATCGCGGTCCTCGTGGGCGCTGGGCGTGGTAGTACGGTTCGCGATGCCTATGCGCTCGTGGCGCGTGCTTTCAGCGGGACGTCAGCTTGTGGCGACATGTTGGTCCGGGGTGATGGCGGTCGTTGGCGTGTTTTGGATACCGCTGCTGGTGATCATCGTCGTGGTCGCCGTCCACTTCGTCGGGCCGATTCTGTTCCCGAGCACGACTGGACCGTTTGGATCGCAGGCCGGCTACGCCGCTGTCAGTGCGGGGCGGGTGCGGAGCGTTGCCGCGACCTGGCGGGTTCCGAGGGTGCTGGGTGGTGCACGCGACGCGCAGGCTGGTACCTGGGTCGGCGTGCAGGCGGGTTGGGAGGCCGACGTGCCGGCGGGCTGGCAGCCTGCCGTGCAGCTCCCCGGCGACGCGGTTCCGTTCGTCCAAGTGGGAACGATCGAGCAAGGCGTGGGCTTTCACGACCGCGATCACGCGTTCTGGAGCGACGCGGACCACTCGTTCTCACCGGTGTTCCTCGGTCCCGTGAGTGCGGGGGATCTCGTTTCCGCCAGGCTTGTCGAAACGCAGATCGGTTGGGCAGTCACGGTCGATGACATCACGACCCGCACCAGCAGGACCGCCATGAGCTACCAGGGCGTGGGCTCTCGCTACGACGTGGGGCTGTGGTTGCAGGAGGACCCCATGGAGGTGACCTCTGTCTCGGACCTGTCGAGGTTCTCGCGGATGCCGTACCCGCAGTTGTCGCCGGTGCGCTTTCAGCGGCTCCTGGTGAACGGCAAGCCGCCCGCATACGCGAACGTCTACTCGCAGTGGCTTTCGCTCCCGGGGGAACGCAATCTCGCTCCGACGCCGCTGGTTGGCGACCAGTTCGGTTTCCACGTCGCCAGGATCAGCAGCCCGGGCAACCAGTTCCTCAACGATGACAACGCAGCTCGAGCCGCCTACAGCAACCTGCTCATCGAGGTACAGAACTGGACGGCGCTCACCAGTCGCAGGACTGTCGCGGCACAAGTCGCCCCGGTGGTGAGCGCGTACCGGGCTTACGAACAAGCGATCTCTACACAACACTGGCCGCTCGCTGTTCGAGCCGAGATCCCGGCATACCTCGCCAGCCTGGCGGCCTCCATCAGCGAGTTGCGCCGGGTCGCTCATTACTCCCCGTCGCAGCGATCTGCATGGGCAGCAGGGCTATACCAAGCCATCCCCGCGGATCGCAACGCCGGCGCTCAGATCAAACGCCTGCTCGGCCTTCCACAGCTTCGCCCGTGGTAAACCCGCGACAAGACATTCGAGCGTGTCGCCCCTCAAGCAACTGACCCCGTCGAGTCACTTGCGCAATGGTCTGGTGTGCCCAGCTGACCGCCCACCAGGCACCCTGGCGGCGTGGTGGGCGGCGGGATCGTCGCCCTGTTCAGCGCGGAGTGCTGGGCTGAAGCGCGACGTTGCCGTTCGAAATCGGGCCGGCGATCTGCTACACATTGGACAGCGATGCGCGCACCACGCGACAGATCGGCCAACGCTGGCATGCCCGTAACGGGCTCCTCGTCGCACGGCGCCTATCGCTGCTACGCCTGGTCCTGGCGATTTAGCTAGGCGCTCGAGCCTGCGTCTGCGCTCCGCGCGACGCGCACGCTCCGAACGGGGCCCACAGGGGCCGAGCGCCGTAAGCCACCCGCGCAACGCTTCGTTCATGCCTAGCGCGAGCCCCGCAATAAGCTTCCCGAAGACTTGAAAGGACCAGCCAGATGATGATCGTGATGAAACCGACGGCGACCGAAGAGGACATCGCTCACGTCATCGCGCGCGTCGAGAGCGTCGGCGCGCGCGCTCACGTCTCGACCGGCGACGAGGTGACCGTGATCGGTGCGATCGGTGACCGTGAGCACGTCGCTCGACTCGAGCTCGAAGGCGCATCGGGCGTCGCGCAGGTCGTCCCGATAAGCAAGCCCTACAAGCTCGCCTCGGCGCAGCTGCGCTCCGGTGAGCGCTCGGTGTTCGAGATCGGCGGGCGCAAGATCGGCGGCGGCAACTTCTCGCTGATCGCAGGACCATGCACGGTCGAGTCTCGCGAGCAACTGCTCGAGACCGCGCGCGCGGTCAAGGACGGCGGCGCATCGATGCTGCGTGGCGGCGCCTACAAGCCGCGCACCTCGCCGTACGCGTTCCAGGGCCTCGGGCAGGCAGGACTGCGGCTGCTCGCCGAGGCGAAGGCGGAGACCGGCCTGCCGATCGTCACGGAGCTGATGGACGTGCGCGACATCGAAGCGGTGATCGAGGTCGCCGATGTCGTGCAGGTCGGCGCTCGCAACATGCAGAACTACACGCTGCTGTCGGAGATCGGCCGGACGGGCGTCCCGGTGCTGCTCAAGCGCGGCGCGTCATCGACGATCGAGGAGATGCTGATGGCCGCCGAGTACGTGCTCAAGGAGGGCAACGAGCGCGTGCTGCTGTGCGAGCGAGGAATCCGCACATTCGAGACGAGCTACCGCTTCACGCTCGACCTGCTCGCGGTGCCGGTGCTGCAGCAGCTGTCGCACCTGCCGGTCGTCGTCGATCCGAGTCACGCCGCCGGCCGGCGCGACCTTGTCGGGCCGATGTCGCTTGCAGCTGCCGCGGCGGGAGCCGACGGAATCATCGTCGAGGTGCATCCCAACCCCGAAGAGGCGATCTGCGACGGGCCACAGGCGTTGAACACTGATGAGTTCGCCGCGTACGCGGCGCGCGTTGAAGCCGTCGCCCAGATCGCGGGCAACGTGCTCAGCAACACGTGAACATCGCGATTGTCGGCGTCGGGCTGATCGGCGGATCGATCGGTCTCGCCGTGCAGGAGCGCCTCGGGGCGACGGTCATCGGCTATGACCCGCAGCAACGCGTGCGTGACGAGGCACTACGCCGCGGTGCCATCGTCAAGGCGGCGACGAGCGCTGCAGCGGCCGTCGCCGACGCCGAGCTGGTGTTCGTCGCGGCGCCCGTGAGCGCGCTCCCGGTTGCCGTTGACGAGGTGCTCGCCGCCGCCGGCGAGGACTGCGCGGTGAGCGACGTCGGCTCGACGAAGCGGGCGCTGGTCGCCGGCCGCAGCGACCCGCGGTTCATCGGCGGGCACCCGCTCGCGGGAGCTGAGACCTCGGGTGTCGAGCACGCGCGCGCCGACCTGTTCGACGGCGCGACCTGGTATCTGACCCCGGGCGCGACCACGTCGGGGACGTTGTACGAGCGGCTGCACAAGGTGCTCGCCGCGCTCGGTGCTCAACCCACCGCGATCGACCCGGCCGACCACGACCGTGTGCTGGCGAGCGTCTCGCATCTCCCGCATGTCTTCGCCAACGTCCTCGTCGCGCAGGCGGCCCGCGTCCTCGGCGACGGCGAGCAGGTGCCGGCCACCGGCCCGAGCTTCCGCGACGCGACGCGCGTCGCCGGTGCGAGCGCGACGATCTGGCCCGATATCTACATCTCCAACAGCGACGCGATCGTGACCCTGCTCGACGAGGCGGCGACGCGTCTGCACGAGGTGCGCGACGCCATCGCCGCAGCTGACCGCGAGGCGATCGAGCGCTGGAACGACTCGGCGCGCAGCGACCGCGACGCGCTGCTCGGGGCGGGCCTCGCCGGCGGCGCCGTCCACGAGCTACGCGCGGCGGTCGCCGACCGCCCCGGCGCGGTTGCCGAGATCGCGCTCGCGCTCGGGCGTGCCGGGATCAACATCGCCGACATGGCGCTGTCGCCCTCGCGCGACGGGAGCCAGGGCGTCGTGGCACTGTGGATTGGGGGCGAGGATCAGGCGAGGCGGGCAGCGGAGCTGATCGGCGCGCTCGGCATACCCGTGGCACGCGCATGAGCGTCGGCGGTCTGGCACGCCTGGAGCCGCTCGCATCGCCACCAGACGCCGTGGTGCGCGTTCCGGGCTCCAAGAGCATCACCAACCGCGCGCTGCTCTGCGCGGCGCTGGCCGAGGGGCAGAGCCTGCTGCGCGGCGTGCTGCTGGCGGGGGACACGCGCGCGATGATCGACGCCGTCCGGGCGCTCGGGGCGACGGTCGAGCTCGATGAGACCGGACCCCGCGCGATCGTGACGGGAGCAGCCCCGCGCGTGGCCAGCGAACCCGCGCGCGTCGATGCTGCTCAGTCGGGCACCACGTCGCGCTTCATCCTCACCGCCCTGGCGCTCGGCAGCGTCGAGCACGTCGTCGACGGTGACGAGCAGCTTCGTGCCCGCCCGTTCGCGCCGCTCGTCGATGCGCTCAGCGAGCTCGGCGTGAGTGTGCGTGCGCTGCGCCAGGCGGGGCACCTGCCGCTCGCGCTCACCGGTCCGGCACGCGGTGGTGCAGTCGCGATACCGGGGCACCTGTCGAGCCAGTTCCTGTCCGGGCTGCTGATGGCTGGTCCGCTGATGGAGCGTGGCCTCCGCGTCGAGCTGACATCGCCGCTCGTGTCGGTGCCATATGTCGAGATGACGCGGGCTGTGATGGCGGCGTTCGGTGTTCAGCTGGACGGTCTGAGCGTGCCGCGTGCCTCGTATCGGGCGTGCGACTACGCGATCGAGCCCGATGCGAGCGCCGCATCGTACTTCTTCGCTGCCGCCGCGATCACAGGCGGACGCGTCTGCGTCGATGGTCTGGGAAGCGCCTCGATTCAAGGCGACGTCGCGTTCGTGGACATCCTCGAGCAGATGGGAGCACGCGTCGATCGCCGGGGGAAATCGATCACGGTCAGCGGCGGCGCGACGCTGCGCGGCGTCGACGTCGACATGTCGGACATCTCGGACACCGCTCAGACACTTGCTGCGGTCGCCGCATTCGCCGACGGTCCGACGCGGGTGCGCGGGATCGGGTTCATTCGCGCGAAGGAGACCGATCGGATAGGCGCGATCGTCACCGAGCTGCGGCGCGCCGGGATCGCGGCGGAGGCTCAGGACGATGGCTTCACGATCGTGCCCGGGCCGGTGGCGCCGACCCGTTTCGAGACCTACGACGACCACCGGATGGCGATGAGCCTCGCACTGCTCGGGCTGCGGGTGCCGGGGATCGAGCTGCGCAACCCGGACTGCGTAGCCAAGACCTACCCGGGGTTCTTCAGCGATCTCGCCGCGCTCGCCGGATGATCGTCGCGATCGACGGGCCTGCGGGCGCCGGCAAGTCGACAGTCGCACGCGCGCTCGCCAAGGCGCTCGGGTTCGGCTACCTGGACAGCGGCGCCATGTACCGAGCGGTGGCGCTGGCGACCCTTGCGGGTCGGCCAGCGCGACTGGCCTGCGAGCTGCGGATCGAAGTAGGAGAGAGGGTGCTGGTGGATGGGCGGGACGTGACCGAGGCGATACGCGCGCCGGAGGTGTCGGCGCGGGCTTCGGAGATCGCGGCGGACCCGGCTGTTCGCGAAGCGCTGGTCGCGAAGCAGCGGGAGATGCTCGCCAGTGGTGACTGGGTTGCCGAGGGACGCGACATCGGTACCGTTGTCGCCCCTGACGCCGAGGTGAAGGTGTTTCTGACGGCCAGCGAGGCAGAGCGTGTCCGTCGACGAGGCGAGGACGGCGGCGAAGCCGCCGCCTCGCTCGCCCTTCGCGATCGTCGCGACAGCGAACGCGCCCACAGCCCACTCAAGCCTGCTGCGGATGCCGAAATCGTGGACACCACGGGTCGTGACATCGAGGCGGTCGTGTCCACGATTGTCGGCATCGTCGTGAAGCGGTCGGCTACGGGCCATACTGACCGCACATGAAAGTCGCCGTCGTCGGTTATCCGAACGTTGGGAAATCATCGCTCGTCAACCGGCTCACGGGGACGCGCGAGGCGATCGTGCATGAGCGGTCGGGGATCACGCGTGATCGCAAGGAGCTGGACTGTGAGTGGAATGGGCGCACGTTCACGCTGATCGACACGGGCGGCGTGGACTTCACCGATGAGGACCCGCTCGCCGGATCGATTCGCGACCAGGCTCGGGCGGGGCTGGCCGACGCCGACGTCGCGGTGCTCGTCGTCGATGCGCGGGCGGGCTGCCGGCCCGGCGACGACGAGATCGCCGATCTGCTGCGGCGCTCCGGCCAGCCGGTGCTCGTTGCCGCGAACAAATGCGACTCAGTGGTCGACATGACGCTCGCCGCGGAGTTCCACCGGCTCGGCCTCGGCGAGCCGATCGCGGTGTCGGCGGCACAGGGGCTCGGCACGGGCGACCTGCTCGACCGGCTGGTGGCGTTGCTGCCCGCGCCGGCGGAGGGGCCGGCAGTGGCGGATGAGGTGGTCCGCCTCGCGGTGATCGGACGGCCGAACGTCGGCAAGTCCTCGCTCGTCAACCGCTTCGCCGGTGAGGAGCGGGTGATCGTGTCCGAGGTCGCAGGCACGACGCGCGACGCGATCGACCTGCCACTCACCTTCGACGGCCGCCGGCTGGTGATCGTCGACACGGCGGGGATGCGCCGGCAGGCGAAGGTCAACGAGTCGGTCGAGTACTACACGACGCTGCGCTCGCAGCGCGCCGCCGAGCGCGCCGACGTTGCGCTGGTCGTCTGTGACGCGAGCGACGGCGTGACGGCACAGGATCTGCGGATCGCCGAGCTCGCGATGAAGAGCGGCTGCGCGACGCTGCTGGTGCTGAACAAGTGGGATGTGCAGTCGCCGACGCTCGACCTCGACTACGAGCGCGGGCGGGTCGCCGAGAAGCTAAGGCTGCGACCGCGGGTGCTGAGCGCCTCCGCGTTGACGGGGCGCAACGTCACGCGGCTGCTGAGCGAGACGATCGCGCTCGGTGACCGGCGCGCCGCGCGGATCCCGACGCCCGAGCTCAACCGCTTCCTCGCCGAGGCCGTGCAGGCCCGCCAGCCGCCGGCCAAGCAAGGTCACCGGCTGAAGCTGCTGTACCTGACGCAGGTCGGCACGCGGCCGCCACGGTTTGCGCTGCAGTGCAACTCACGGGCCCGCGTCACGCGCGACTACGCGTACTTCATCGAGAACCGGATGCGTGCGCGCTACGGCCTCGACGGGGTGCCGCTGATCCTCGACTTCGTCGAGCGAGGCCAGCGGCGGTCGGAGCGACGCTGAGCGCTTCTGTATCTTTGACCGCTCGTGTATCCGATTTCAGTGAGGGTGTGGCCGTGAGTAAGCATGCCGAGAGCGAGTTCCTGTTTACGTCGGAGTCGGTGACCGAAGGTCATCCGGACAAGATGGCCGACCAGATCTCCGATGGCGTGCTCGACGCCGTCCTCACGGACGACCCGTACGGACGCGTTGCCTGCGAGACGCTCGTCACCACCGGGCTGATCGTGGTGTCGGGCGAGATCACGACGAGCACCTATGTCGACATCCCCGAGATCGCGCGCGAGACCGTGCGGCGGATCGGCTACGACAACGCGGACTACGGGTTCGACGCCAACACCTGCTCGGTGATCAACGCGCTCAACCGGCAGTCACCGGATATCGCGCAGGGCGTCAACGCGGCGTATGAGACGCGCGCGGGGGCTGCCGCCGACGAGATCGACCTCGCCGGCGCGGGCGACCAGGGAATGATGTTCGGCTACGCGACCAATGAGACCGACGAGCTGATGCCGCTGCCGATCTCGGTCGCGCACCGGCTCGCGGAGCGGCTCGCCGAGGTGCGCAAGAGCGATCTCGTGCCCTACCTGCGACCGGACGGCAAGACGCAGGTGTCGGTGCGCTACCGCGACGGGCGGCCGGTCGCGATCGAGAAGCTGCTGATCTCGACGCAGCACGCTGACGGGATCGACTGCGAGAAGACGATCAAGCCCGACCTGTGGGAGCACGTCGTGCTGCCGGTGCTGCCGGCGGGCATGTATGACGAGGCTGCGCTGCGGCGCGAGTTCCTCGTCAACCCGACCGGGCGGTTCGTGATCGGCGGGCCGATGGGCGACTGCGGCCTCACCGGGCGGAAGATCATCGTCGACACGTACGGGGGCATGGCGCGCCACGGCGGCGGAGCATTCAGCGGCAAGGACCCGTCCAAGGTGGACCGCTCGGCCGCGTACGCGGTGCGCTGGGTCGCGAAGAACATCGTCGCCGCCGGGCTTGCCGACCGCGTCGAGGTGCAGGTCGCCTACGCGATCGGCGTGGCGCATCCGCTGTCGGTGATGATCGAGACGTTCGGCACCGAGAAGATCGGGCGGGCGCGGATCGCCGAGCTGGTGGACGAGCATTTCGACCTGCGCCCGGGAGCGTTCCGCGAGGAGCTGCGGCTGCACCGGCCGATCTACCAGAAGACCGCCGCCTACGGCCATTTCGGCCGTGACGACGAGGACTTCACCTGGGAGCAGACCGGTAAGGCCGACGCGCTGCGCGAAGCGGCCGGGCTCGCCGTGGCGGTGGCGTAGGGGCCCGCGCCGCCCGCCGGGGTGGGTCAGCAGATCAGCGGAGCGGGCGCGGGCGTCCTACGCCGCGACGCAGCGTGAGATGGCCGTCCTGGCCTGACTGAGCGCAGCGCTCGACAGGCTGCCTGGGTTGATGCGAATGCTCGTATGTCCCCGGTTGGCCACGGTGATCGACTCGCCCGGGCGGGCCTTCGCTTCCAGCTTGTCCGCCGCAGCAGTTTGCAACGCGGTGTAGAAAAGGTCGATGGCGAAAGCCGGACCGCTCGCCGCATGTCCCGTGACGGCTGCGTACTCCTGCCCCGTGGCGGCGGGTAGCGCTACGCCTGTCGCACCGCCGGCCTTCAGGCAGGCTGCGATCCGGCTGGCGCTGGGAAGCCCGCGGAACGACTCGACGGGCCCGATGCAGCGCGAAATCGACGCCATGGTCCGACTGACGTCGCTGGACGAATGGAAGCCTGGGTTGAGATAGACATCCGTCCTTCCCCCGTTGGCCTGGGTTGTCAAGACATTCGGCTGAGCGCTGTTCTCCGCTTTCTCGGCGGTCGTGGCCTGCGTGGCGCTGGTGAAGAGGTCGATGGCGAAACCCACGCCGCTCGCCGACGTTCCCTGGACGGCTCCGTACTCCCCTCCGCTGGGGGTGGGGATCGTGACGCTTGTCGCGCCGCCCGCTCTCATACAGGCTGCCGCCCTGCCAGCAGTGGAATTCACGGCAGCGACGGAATTCACGGCAGCGACGCACGTGAACGCCGCAGCGGCAGTCAGGGCTGTGAGGAGCTTCACGGTTCCCCCTCTCGGTACGGATGTGTGGAACGACGGACCCTGGGGCAGAAGCTAGCGGGGCCGAGGTGACCCACATCCGTGTGCCCCCCGATGTCCGGGCGCGCTTTCTACTGACGCCGCGCGGCGGGCCGGCGGCACGCAGGGGCGCCGTCAGGCAGGGGCGCCGTCAAGCAGGGCGGTCGCCGGCCGATTACCTCGGCGCCGGTCAACCGAACGGAGCCCTCGATGAACGTCAACGCCACTGGCGCGACCGCCGGCGCGTCCTACCCGCAACCGCAGCCGCAGCCGCCGGCGCCGCCGGCTCCGCCCGCGTTGACCAACACGGCTGCGCTGCTGGGTTTGAGCACCAGCCAGCTGCGAGCGGACATGCGGTCGGGCACGACGCTGAGCAGCCTGGCCTCCCAGGCCGGGGTGTCGAGCAGCCGGCTGGTCAGCGCGATCGAGTCCGACCTGCAGGCGGGGGCGTCGCAGGCCGCCCCGCCGCTATCGCTCGGCGCGCAGGTGGCGGCGATCGCGACGCGGATCGCCAGTGGCAGGGCGGGCGCTGGCGATGGCGGTGCGCCGCCGTCCGATGGTGCGCTCGCGGCCGCCGCAGAGACGGACTCCTCGACCACGCAGAGCAATCTTTCGAAGGTGGCCAGCTCGCTCGGCACCGACCCGGGCACGTTGCTGGCCGGGCTCACCGGGGGAGAGGACCTCCGCTCGGCGTTCGCCGCCCCGGGCGCGACGGGGTACGGCAGCTCGATCGCACAGTCGGTCGGCGGCGGCGTGTTGTTCGACGAGTACGCGTGAGCGGCTGCTAGCGAGCGTGCAGTGTCAGCGTCGCGTGGCGCGGCGGGAGGTGCAACTAGCGGGCTCGGGCGTCGTCAGTCAGCGTGTGGCTTGCGGGCGAGCAGCAGGCCGCCGCCCAGCAGGATCACGCCGACGACGACCGCTGCGATGCCACGCTTGTCGCGGTGTCCGCTGGAGTGATGCAGTTGGCCGAGAATCGACGGCAGCGACTTTGCGTCAACCGTCAGATAGATCACGCCGACAACCAGCGCGATCAGGCCAATCAGGATCGCCAGGGAAACGATAAGTGTGCGCTGCGATTTCATCGGCCGGGAGCCTATAGCTCGGGCGTCGAGCGTGCGGTGCGGGCAGGCTGGGGCTCGACGACGAGCGCGGCGTTCGCGATCACGAAGTGCAGAGCGCGCCGTGCAGGTGTACGCAAATCGCGAGGTGGTCGAGGATGTAGAGGCTGTCAGAGAACGAGCCGAAGCTGTTGTCGACGACCAGCCAGGCGTCGCCGATCCGCCGGGCGACGAAACCCGTCGAGTCATAGGATGCGTCCGCGTTCCAGCCCGGCGAGGCAACGATGCCGGGATGGCCCGGGACGGCGACGGCGCCTGGGAGCGGCCCTGGGCGGGAGCCGGGGTGGCGGGCGTCGAGCAGGATCACCGCTTCAATCTTGGCGCCGTGGTAGACGATCGTCGAATCAGCGCACACCTGTGGGGTCCCGGGCGTGAGTAGCGGGTATGCGTGCGGGTAGGCGGCGACCTCGCCCGCTGCGTAGGAGACGTGCGGCAGCTGCGTCGTCTCGATTTCGCACGCCGCCGGCGGGGCCGTGGGGGGTACATACGGCGGGCGGACTGGGCGCCCGTAGGCCCTGAAGCTTCTAAAGCTTCTCCACTCCCAAGCCGTCCCCCAGGAGCTCGTGGACTCCTGCAGTGGATGCGCAGAGCTGTGGACCGGGATTGGCGTGCCGGCTGCAGTTAGCGGCGTGCCTGGCGGGGTGGAGATGCTTGGCAGCACGTCGTAGCCGTGGGGGCGGTTGTAGAGCTCCACGATGGCGATCCGATCGCCGTCGGGGATGCTCGAATCTCGGCGAGTTGCGACGGTCATGGTGTGTGAGTCGCCTGGGCCCCAGACGAAGTGCAGGCGCAGCGCCGCCACGTCGGGCTCGGTGATGTACACGTAGGTGCCCGACTCCAACCCCCCTGTGCCTGGATTGCAGGTCATCACGGCGGCGACGAACGGCGCGTCCAGATTGTCCATGCTCTGGCCTCCGCCTTCGCAGCCCCCGTCGACGCCCGGGGCGAGGAGGGACAGGCTGCTCCAGGGGCTATTGCGCAGCACGGGCAGCTCGCGCCTGCTGATTGGGTGACGCAGCATTCGCAGCAGCAGTGGAACCTCGACATTGACCTCATACGCTTGCGTTGCCGCCGCGACACGCGCCAGCGCGAGTGGCTCGTAGGGGGTCATGTACGCCCGGGGCCCGCTCCGCAGCGCGCTCTTCGCGTTGGCCAACTGGCGTCTGAGTTGAGCGCTCAGGACCGAGCGGTCGATCGGGGCGTAGGACTGCGCGTTCACCAGAATCTGCCAGCCGACGCCGACGCCTTCTGGTGGGATGACGCTCACGCTGTAGGCGGCGGTGTCGCCGGGCGCCGCCGGCAGGCTGCCACTCAGCGGCGCCGAGCTCTGGGCGTTGAGCCCTTCGATCGCGCCGGCGGTGCAGCCGGCGATGAGCACGGCGGCGCTTGCGAACAGCACCAGGCGGCGGTAGCGGCGGCGCGCAAGCCACGTCGTCAAGGGCGAGGCCCCGGGGTCGCTGGCGACGATCGTGTTGGCGATGCGCCGGCTCGTCGCGTTGTCGAGTCGGTAGGTCGCGGGGACCGGGTTGGCTGCGCAGAGAAGATCGAATGCGTCGGTCATGGTGTCTCCCTCGCTGGCTCGAGCTGGTCGGCATCGGTGGCGGCGGCGTCCGCAGCGGGTGTGAGCGCGCGGGCGAGCGCACGGCGTGCGCGGTGCAGGCGGACACGCATCGCGGCGTCGGCGCAGCCGGCGGCAATCGCGGCCTGGGCCGGCGTGAGGCCCTCCCAGGCCACGAGCAGCAGCGCCTCGCGCTCGCGCGCCGATAGCGCGAGCAGGGCGCTGCGCAGCGGCTCGGACACGCTGGCGTCAAACGCCGCCGGGGCCGCCGGCGGCGCGGGCTCACGGGAGAGCCGCTCGCCGAGGGCGGCCCGGCGGCGCTGGGCGCGCCGGTCGTTCGCCAGCACCCGTCGTGCCACGCCGTAGAGCCATGGCAACGGGTCCTCGGGCAAGCGGTCGAGTGAACGCCAGGCGACGAGGAAGGTGTCCTCGACGACGTCATCGACCAGCCCGCCTGGCGCACGGCGCATCGCGTAGGCGGCGATGTTCCCCTGGTAGCGCTCGAACAGCGCCTCAAACCGTTCCCGCCGCTGCGTGCTCTGCTGCTTCATCTGACCCCGATATGTCCGTGTCGCGCTGCAGCGTTACACGCGTCGGGCCGGGCCGGCCGTGCGGGGCGGCGAAGCTCGCTCGCTACGATGGCCTCCCACCCCCGACGACGAGGAGGATCGCGTGAAGGCAGTGCGGTTTCACCGCTTCGGCGGACCGGAGGTCCTGGAGGTGGAGGAGGTGGAGCGACCCGTGCCGGCAGCCGGGGAGGTGCTTGTCCGCGTCAAGGCCGCGTCGATCAACCCGGGCGAGATCTCGATCCGCGAGGGCCGGCTGGAGGCGCGCTGGCCGACGACGCTGCCCTGCGGCGAGGGCAGCGACTTCGCCGGGGTGGTGGAGGAGCTCGGCGACGGCACCACCGGCTTCGCGCCCGGCGAGGAGGTCTGCGGCTGGAGCGACTGGCGATCCAGTCACGCCGAGCTCGTGTGCATTCCGACCGACCACGTGACCACGAAGCCAGCCGGCGTCCCGTGGGAGGTCGCGGGGTCGCTGCATGTCGCGCCGTTCGCGGCCTTCGCGTCCGTGAAGGCGGTCGCGCCACGGCCGGGCGAGGTCGTCGTCGTGTCGGCCGCGGCGGGCGGCGTCGGCTCGGTCGCGGTCCAGCTCGCGCTGCGCAACGGCGCGAAGGTGATCGGTCTTGCCAGCGAGCTCAACCACGCCTGGCTGCGCGAGCGTGGCGCGATCGGAGTCAGCTACGGCGAGGGGCAGGCGGAGCGGATCACGCAGGCAGCGGGTGGCCGCGTGGACGCGTTCATCGACGCCTTCGGCGGCGGCTACGTCGATCTTGCGATCGAGCTCGGCGTCCCCGCCGAGCGGATCAACACGATCGCCGACTACGAAGCTGTCGGCCGGCTCGGCGTCCTAGGTCAGGGGACCGCCACCGTCGCCAACGTCGAGGTGCTGCGCGAGATCGCTGAGCTCGTCGCCGACGGCGAGCTGGAGATCCCGATCGCGCGGACCTACCCGCTGGCCGAGGTGCGCGCCGCCTACGAGGAGCTGGCACTGCGCAAGACGCGCGGCAAGATCGTGCTGCTGCCGTAGCTCGCAGCCCGCGCGGCGGTCAGGCGGCCGTCTTGCCGGCGAACCGCTGTCGTGCGGCCTGCCGCGATACGCCGAGCGCGACCGCGATCTGGTTCCACGAGCGGCCCCGCGCGCGTGCCAGCTCGACTGCGTCGCGCAGCCGAGCTTCGTCTGCGCGCAGGGCGTCGCAGGCAGCTGCGACGGCACGAAGGTCGTCGGTTCTCTCGGCAGACGCAGTTCCCAGGTCAAGCCCATCGGCTAGACGCTGGAACCTCCGTGCCGCCTGGTCGATCTCGTCCTTTGTGTGTCGCATCAGATCACCTGGCTCGGTGATGTTGTGCCTAAGTGCGGGCGCGCCTATTCGCATCAGACAAGATATCTTGTCGCGGGCCTATGTCAAGAATGTCTTGACTTGCCAGCGCCACCCTCGAAGGCTTCGATCCGGCCACCGGCGCCGTCCTGTGGCGCCTGCCGTTCGGGCGTGACCGCGAGCTGCTGTACCCCACGACCCTGCCGCCGCAGGCCGCCCTCCACACCGTCGTGCTGCGCGAGCCCGGGGGCACCCTCGTGACCGTGGACCTCGCGACAGGCTCGCGGCACGACGTCACGCCCGCCGCGCCGGCCTGGTGCCGCAGCCTCCTGCAATACAGAGCGACCGCTCCCTACCAAGCTGAGCCCGGCGAGTCAACGACGCGCTACATCGGCCAGTACGCCCTCTATCCGTGCACCGCCGCCGGCACGCAGACCCCGGCCCCGGCGCGGATTCCCAGCTTCGTCAGCCAGATCGGCGCGCAGTCGGGCGGCCTCGTGGCGTGGAGCGAGAAGGACGCCGTGGTCGCGGCGCCCACTTCGTGAAGCGTCCGCCCGCGCGGACCGACCACACCCCAAAAAAGATAAGGTACGCGCGCCCAACCACCCCGGGGGCCGTGCGGCTCCCCTATCCAAAGCCTCAGCCCAGGAGAGCCATGTCCGCCACACCGCAGCAGAACGCAATCCGCGAGCTTGTCTCAGGCGACAGTTCGCTGGTGATCGGCAAGGACGCGCCGTCCGCCAAGGACGTCCTCGCGTTCGCCGCCGCCAACGACGTTCGGATGGTCGACCTCAAGTTCACCGATCTCCCGGGCACCTGGCAGCACATGAGCCTCTCGATCCGCGCGCTCGACGAAGACTCGTTCGGCGACGGCCTCGGCTTCGACGGCTCGTCGATCCGTGGCTTCCAGCAGATCGCCGAGTCGGACATGCTGCTGATGATCGACCCCGCGACCGCCGCGATCGACCCGTTCTACGAGGAGAAGACGCTATCGCTGATCTGCAACATCCTCGACCCGATCACGCGCGAGTCCTACAGCCGTGACCCGCGCCACGTCGCGCAGAAGGCCGAGAAGTACCTCGCCGAGACGGGGATCGCCGACACCGCCTTCTTCGGCCCCGAGGCCGAGTTCTACATCTTCGACAGCGTCGCCTTCGATCAGCAGCCGCACAGGGCCTTCTACGAGGTCGAGAGCTCCGAGGCCTACTGGAACATCGGCGAGGGTTTCGGCGAGGGCGGCAACCTCGGCCACAAGCCGCGCTCGCAGGAGGGCTACTTCCCGGCGCCGCCGATGGACACGCAGGGTGACCTGCGCGCGCTGATGGTGATGGTGCTGGAGGCGCTCGGCATCTCCTGCGAGTTCCACCATCACGAGGTCGGCGGTCCCGGTCAGGCCGAGATCGACCTGCGCTTCGCGCCGCTGCTGAAGATGGCCGACGCGCTGATGACGCACAAATACGTCGTCAAGAACACCGCCCGCGCCGCCGGCATGACGGCGACCTTCCTGCCGAAGCCGATCTTCGAGGAGAACGGCTCGGGCATGCACGTCCACCAGTCGCTGTGGAAGGGCGGCGAGACGCTGATGTTCGACGCGAAGGGCTACGCGCTGCTCAGCGAGCTCGGGCTCAGCTACGCCGCCGGTCTGATCGAGCACGGGCGCGCGCTGATGGCCTTCTGCGCGCCGGCGACGAACTCCTACCGCCGTCTCGTGCCGGGCTATGAGGCGCCGGTCAACCTCGTCCACTCCCAGCGCAACCGCTCGGCGGCCGTGCGCATCCCGATGTACCTCAAGTCGCCGAAGGCGAAGCGCATCGAGTTCCGCCCGCCGGACCCGCTCGCCAACCCCTACCTCGCCTTCTCGGCGCTGCTGATGGCGGGGCTGGACGGCGTCGAGCGTGGCCTCAAGCCGGGCGCTCCGGTGGACAGCGACCTGTTCGACCTCACGCCCGAGGAGCTGGCCAAGATCACCAACGTCCCCGGCTCGCTGGCCGAGGCGATGGACGCGCTGGAGGCCGACCACGCCTTCCTGCTCAAGGGTGGCGTGTTCACCCAGGACCTGCTCGACGAGTGGATCGCCTACAAGCGCGCCGAGGCCAAGCAGGTCGACCTGCGGCCGCACCCCTACGAGTTCCCGCTCTACTACGACGGCTGAGCGGCGCTTGGCGGTTGCGAGTTTTTGGGTGCGGTCTGTGCAGGCCGCACCCGCCGCTCTTCACGAAGTTCGCGCCTGAGTCGGCTTCGACCGCGCCCGCCGGTAGGCTCGGCGGGTGGCTGCGATCGCCCGTGTCGATCCGCTCACGAGCGCGCGCGCGCCCCGTGGGCCGTTCGACTACGCCCTGCCTGAGAGGCTGCGCGCGAGCGTGCGCGTCGGCTCGCTGCTGGTCGTGCCGTTCGGCCGCCAGGAGCTGCTGGGGGTCGTCGTCGAGCTGTGTGAGGAGTCTGCGCTCGAGCGCGAGCGGCTGCGCGAGCCGAGCCGGGCGGTTGACGGCGACGTGCCGGCCGACCTTGTCGAGCTCGCCGGATGGATCGCCGCCGAGTACTGCTCGACGCGCGCCCGCGCGCTGTCGCTGGTCCTCGGGCCGGGCGCCGGCGAGCGCGTGCGGTCGCTCGTCCGGCTGTTCGCGTCGCTGACCGATGCGGGGGCTGCGGCGCTCGCCGGCGGGGCGCGTCTGACGCCGTCCCAGCGCGCCGTGTTGGAGCTGCTCGAACGGGCCGGGCCGACGCCGGCGAGCTCCGCCGCGGGCATCGGCCACGCCGGCCTGCGGCGGCTCGCGGCGCGCGGGTTGCTCGAGCTCAGCCCTGCGGCGGTGCGCCGTGCTCCGGCGCATGTCGCGGTCGGGCGGGTGGGTGTGCGCGGGGTGGCGCTGAACGCCGATCAGCGCGCGGCGGTCGCGGCGGTCGGCGCGGCGATCGATGGGCGGCGCTACGAACGGCTGCTGCTGTTCGGGGTGACCGGATCGGGCAAGACCGAGGTCTACCTGCAGGCCGCGGCGGCCGCCCTCGCGCAGGGTCGCGGCGTGCTCGTGCTGGTACCGGAGATCGGCCTCACGCCGCAGACGATCGCGCGCTTCGTGGCGCGCTTCGGGGAGACCGTTGCGGTGCTGCACTCGCGGTTGTCGGCGGGCGAGCGCCAAGACGAGTGGCTGCGCCTGCGAGGTGGCGAGGCGCGGATCTGCGTCGGGCCGCGATCGGCGGTCTTCGCGCCGATCGAACGGCTCGGGCTGGTTGTCGTCGACGAGGAGCACGACTCGTCCTACAAGCACGAGGGCGATCCGCGCTATGACGCGCGCGACGTGGCTGCGCGGCGCGCGGAGCAGGCCGGCGCCGTCCTGCTCGTGGGCAGTGCGACACCACGGCCGGAGAGCTTCGCGGCGCTGCGCCGCCTGGTGCTGGGGCTGCGAGCCGACGGCAGCGCGCTCCCCACCGTGGAGATCATCGACATGCGCGGCGTCGACGGCGCGCTGCACGAGCGAACCGCTGGTGCGCTCGGTGAGCTGCGCCGCGCCGGCGGCAAGGGGATCATCCTGCTGAACCGCCGCGGCTGGTCGAACTTCCTCTCGTGTCGCTCGTGCGGCAAGGTCTGGGGCTGCCCGGAGTGCGATGTCGCGCTCGTCCTGCATCAGGGCGAGGGGCTGATCTCCTGCCATCACTGCGGCCACCGCGAACGCGTGCCGGTGCGCTGCGATGTCTGCGGCGCGGGGGGCGTTGCCCGACACGGGCTCGGCACCGAGCGGCTGGAGCACGATCTGGAGCGCGCCCTCGGCGGTGAGGACTACCCGGTGTTCCGGCTCGACGCCGACGTGGCGAGCCTCAAGGGGCGTGCTGCGACGGTCCTGGCGCGCTTTGACCGCGCCGACTGCGGCGTGCTCGTCGGCACGCAGATGGTCGCCAAGGGACACGACTTCGAGGGGGTCTCGCTCGGCGTCGTGCTCGACGCCGACGCCACGCTTCGCTTCCCTGACTTCCGTGCCGAGGAGCGGACCTTCGCCCTCGTGGCCCAGCTCGCGGGACGCTGCGGTCGCGGCCACGGTGCCGCCCCGGCGCGCGTGCTGGTCCAGACGATGACGCCCGACGCGCGATCGATCGTGCGCGCTGCGCGCCACGACAGCGAGGGCTTTCTCGCCGGCGAGCTCCAGCGCCGCGAGGCGCTCCGCTACCCGCCCTACGGGCAGCTGATCCGGATCGTCTGCTCGGCGGAGGGCGAGGGCGTTGCGCTGCGCGCGGCCCGCTCGCTGCGCGAGCGTCTCGTCGTCGCGGACGGCGAGATCCTCGGCCCGGCGCCGCTGTTTCGGCTGCGCGGGCGCGAGCGAGCGCAGATCCTCGTCAAGGCGTCGCGTCGCGGCGCCGCCGTCGCGGCGGTCGGCGCTGCTGTCGCGCTGCCGCTCGGCCGTGGCATCGCCGTCAGCGTTGACGTCGATCCCCAGTGATCGCCTGCGTAGACTGGACGGATGGCCTCCGAGGACACCGAGCAGCCGGCTGCCGCACCGGACGAGATCTCCGCGGCGGAGATGGCGCGACGCGACGCGGCGCTCGCGCATGTTCGCACGCTCGGCGACCCGGTGCTGCGAACGCGTGCCCTGCCGGTGTCGCAGTTCGACGCGCAGCTGCGCTCGCAGGTGGACTTCATGCGCGACGTCATGGATGGCGCCCTCGGCGTTGGCCTCGCCGCGACGCAGCTGGGCGTCGTCGAGCGCGTGCTCGTCTACCGCGTCGAGCTGGACAGCCCGATCGTCGCGCTGGTCAATGCGGAGATCTCCTGGCGCGGCGACGAGCTCGAGACGGGCGAGGAGGGGTGCCTCAGCATTCCCGGCATCCACGTCGACGTCGAGCGCCCCGTGCACGTGCTGGTCAGCGCTGTCGACGAGCTCGGCACGCCGCTGCGAGTCGAGGCCTCGGGGCTCGAGGCGCGCGTCTTGCAGCACGAGATCGACCACCTCGACGGTGTTCTGATGCTCGACCGCACTACCCGCGAGGAGCGCCGCGAGGCGATGCGCGCGTGGCGTGAGCGCCAGCAGGCGGAGTGAGAACCGCCTACATCGGCAGCTCCGGCTTCGCCGCCGCCGTCCTGGAGACGCTTGCCGGCAGCCCGCATCGGCCGCTGCTTGTGATCACCCGCCCGCCCCGTCCGGCGGGCCGCGGCCGCCACGTCGCGCCGACGCCGGTCGCCGCTGCGGCGGTGGCGCTCGGGATCGAGCTGGCGGCTCCCGCGCGACTGGAGGATGCCGCTGCGGCGCTCGCGCAACTCGCACCGGAGGCGATCTGCTTGTGCGCCTACGGCGCGCTGGTGCGCGAGCCGCTGCTGTCCGATTACGAGATCCTCAACGTCCACCCGTCGCTGCTGCCGCGCTGGCGCGGCGCCGCGCCGATCGAGCGCGCGATCATCGCCGGCGACGAGCTGGCCGGCGTGTCGATCATGCGGCTCGTCGCCGAGCTCGACGCCGGGCCGATCTGCGCCCAGTCCTCGACGGTCCTCGGCACCGAGGACTTTGGCGCGCTCAGCGATCGCCTGGCGGAGATCGCTTCGCGGCTGTTGGTTGGAGCGCTCGATGGGCCGCGGGTGTGGGTGGAGCAGCCTGCCGAGGGCGTGACTTACGCGGAGAAGATCACGGCGGCGGACCGGGTGCTCGATCCGGCTCGTGGCGCGGTCGAGCTCGAGCGGGTAGTGCGGGCGCTGCACCCGCACATCGGCGCGCGGCTGGCTGACGGCCTCGGCGTGCTGGAGGCCCGAGTGTCCGAGCAGCGGGCGCCCCTTGGTGGGCTCGTGGTGCGCGACGGGCGGCTCCTCTACGGCGCCCGCGACTCGGCCCTCGAGCTGCTGATCGTGAAGCCGCCGGGCGGGCGGGCGATGGACGGCGCGTCGTTCGTCCGTGGCCATGCCGTCTGACGCGCGCGTCGCCGCGCTTGTCGTGCTGCGCCGTACCTTCGAGCACGACGCCTACAGCGACCGGGCGTTTCAGGCCGCCGCGAGCGGGCTCGATAGCCGTGACCGCGCCTTCGCGATGCGGCTCGCCTACGGCGCGGTGCAGCGCCGCGCGACGCTCGACTACCTGATCGCGGCGTGCGCCGAGCGTCCCGTCGCGAAGCTCGATCCGCCGGTTCGCGCTGCGCTGAGGCTCGGCGCCTACGAGCTGTGCTTCATGGGGAGCGCGCCGCACGCGGCGGTCAACGACGCCGTTGAGCTGGCCGGCTCGTCGCGCGGCCAGGGGCTTGTCAACGCAGTGCTGCGTCGCATCGCCCGCGAGCAGCGCGAGCTGCTCGCGCGACTCGACGAGCGCACACCCGAGGGCGCAGCCACGTTGCACTCGGTCCCGCCCTGGATCGTCGCGGAGTGGTGGGCGGCGCTCGGGCCGGCGGCGGCGCGCGCGCTGCTGGCGCGCTGCAACGAGCCGGCCGAGCACGCGCTTCGCGCCAACACGCTGCTGACCGACGCGGCCACGCTCGCGGCGGCGCTCGATGTCGCGACGAGCGTGCCCGGCGACCCGCCCGAGGCCGTGTGTGTCCTCGAGCCGTTTGACGCCCACGGCTCGCCGCTCTGGCGCGCCGGCCACTTCATGCCCCAATCGCGCGCCGCGATGCTCGTCGCCCACGTGCTGGACGTGAAGCCGGGCGACCGCGTGCTCGACATGTGCGCGGCACCGGGCGGCAAGACGACCCACATCGCGGCGTTGCTGGCGGGTCGCGGCGAGATCGTCGCGATCGAGCGTCATCGCGGCCGCGCCGAAGCCCTCCAGCGAACGATTGCCAGGATGCACGCTTCCCACGTGACGGTCCAGGTCGCCGACGCGGGCGGGGTGGCGGCCGGCGGGCCGCAGTTCGACCGCGTCCTGCTGGATGCCCCGTGCTCGGGCCTCGGTACGATTCATTCACGGCCCGACCTGCGTTGGCGCGTCTCGCCAGATGCCGTGCATGCGCTCGTCGCCGAGCAGGCCCGGCTATTGTCCGCCGCAGCCCTCGCGCTGGCGCCGGGTGGAACGCTCGTGTACTCGACATGCACGATCTCGGCGGCGGAGAACGAACTTCAGATAGGAGCGTTTCTCGATCAGCACCGCGAGTTTGCACCGATCGACCTCGAGTCGCGCTTCCCGGCGTGGGTGCACCCTCGCGCGCACGGGCAGCTGCTCGCCCTGCCGCACATTCAGGGCTCGGACGGCTTCTACATCGCTGCGCTGCAGCGCAGGGGGCCGCCGCAGTGAGCTCTGAGGTCAACCTCGGACCGCTGTGCCCGAGCTGCTCTGAGCCGTGGCTGCGTCCCACGAACCTGCCCGGACGCTACCGCTGCGTCTACTGCCTGCACCGCTTCGAGCTCGTGTCGGTGTGCCCGGACTGCGGTGAGCACTCGACGATCGTGCGGATGTCCAACACGGCGATGGTCAGCTGCAACAGCTGCGGCGCGAGCATGCTGATGGAGATATGAGGCCCGCCCAGCTGACCGAGCCGCGCGTCGCGCCGTCGATCCTCTCGGCGGACTTCGCCGCGCTCGGGGCGCAGGTCGCCGAAGTGCTTGCCGCCGGCGCGCGGGTGATCCACGTCGATGTCATGGATGGGCACTTCGTGCCGCCGATCACGATGGGCCCCTTGGTGGTGAGCGCGCTGCGCGAACAGGTGAGCGCGAGCGGTGCGCTGCTCGACGTCCATTTGATGATCGAGCGGCCCGAGCGCCAGATCGCGGATTTCGCGAAGGCCGGCGCCGACATCATCACCGTGCACGCGGAGGCGACGCCCCACCTCGACTACGTGCTCGCCGAGATCCGCGGTGCCGGCGTCGCGGCGGGGCTTGCGGTCTGCCCGTCGACGCCGCTCGCCGTGTTCGCCGAGCTGACGGCTGCGATCGATTTGGCGCTGTGCATGAGCGTCAACCCCGGCTGGGGCGGGCAGCGGTTCATCGAGGCATCGATCGGCAAGCTGGAACGGCTCGCGCTGGCGCTGGCGGACGGCGTCGCGCTGGAGGTTGACGGTGGGATCGCGTCAGGCACCGCCGAGCGCTGCCGGGCGGCGGGGGCGGGCGTGTTCGTCGCCGGCAGTGCGATCTTCGCCGGCAAGGACCCGGCCGGTGCTTACGTCGCGCTCGCCGAGGCCGTCGGCGATCCGCGCCGGTAGAGCAGCGTGAGCGCAAGCGCGAGCAGCCCGGCCGCGCCGGCGTAACCGACCTCGGTGCGCAGAACCTGGTCGGAGATCGCGCCAAGCAGCATCCAGCCGACGAACAGTGCGGCAGCGAGCAGCCACAGCGTGGCCGCGCGACCGGCCTGACCGCGCGCGAGCGCCGCTTGATTGAGCGTGCCGGCGGAGAGATGCAGCCCCATGCCGACGGCGATCAGTGCCAGGCCGTAGCGGTTGTAGTGGTAGTCGTAGCCGAACACGTGGTGCATCGCGAACGGGCCGAGCACCAGCAGGCCGAGTGCGACAGCGACCGCGAAGACGGTGATCGCACCGACCGTGATGCGTATCGCGCGGGCGAACGCCGCGCGACCGGCGGTCGCCTCGAGGCCGGCCAGGTGCGGCAGCAGAGAGGTCTGGATGGCTTGGAAGAGCTGCAGCGGGGCGCGCGTGATCAGCAGCAGATCGAACACCGTGCCCGACAGCGACGTGTTGCGACTCGTCGCATAGACGGTCAGCACCGCGGCGTTGAGCAGCGTCTGCTCGGCGAGCTGGATGCCCGACACGGAGATCGCGAAGCGCCCGCCGCGGCGGATCGTGAGGTCGCTCGCCGCCTCCTCGATGCCCTCGGCCGCGGGGCCCTCGAGCGCCGCGTCGGTGAGCGCCACCGCCGGGGTGGATCGGCGCTGGCTCGCTCCCAGGAACGCCGCCGGGACGACCACGAGCGACACGAAGGGGGCTGCCGCGATGCCGATCGCGATCGCCGACTGGCCGTGGGAGATGCCGACTGCGGCAGCGACGGCAAAGGCGAAGCGCGACGCAGACTCCATGAAGACGAGGCCGCCGTAGAGCGCGAAGTACTTGTGGCCGGCGAGCCAGCCGCGCGCGAAGTAGCTCGCCGCGTAGGCGAGCACGCCGATGACGAGGATCCAGTACAGCGTCGCCGAGTGAAAGACGTGATTGGTCAGCGTGCCTCGCAGGGGCAGGGCGACGGCTAGGAACGCCAGCGCGAAGCTGCCCTGGATCGACATCGGCGCGCGCATCGGCTGGCGGGCGATGCCCCGCGCACGGCGGTCGGCGATCGTGCGCGAGAGCAGCTGCTCGATCGGCCGGTAGATCACGCAGATGATCACGAACATCACCGACCACAGCACGTCGAGCCGGCTGTACTGGGCGCGCTGCGTGCCCAGCACGTGGCTGGCGATCGCGAAGTAGGCGAACGTCAGGATGCCGGAGGAGGCGATCCCGATTGAGAGCATGCGCGCCCCCCGCCCGTAGGAGCGCGCCGTACGGTCAGACGCGGACAAGCACCATCGTCCAGGGAAATGGCGAGCGCGTCTCGATGACGTCGCCGTGCTCGGCGCAAAGCGAGACGAGCGCCCGCCTGGAGAAGTGGTTGATGTGCCCGGGGGTGTTGCCGAGGCTGCGCCAGTAGGCCCCCCGCGCCATGTTGAGCGCACGCCACAGCGGCTCGTGCGGGACGGACACGAGGATGTGGCGCGACGCGCAGCGCGCCATCTCGGCGATCGTGTGGCTGGGGTCCGGAACATGCTCCAGCAGCTCGATCGCCGTGGCGATGTCGAACTCGTCGTCGGCGAACGGCAGGCGCTCCGCGCGATGGGCGACGAACTCGAGGTTCGGTGCGCTGCGCTTCGCCCATTCGGCGGCGATCAGCGGGTCGTCGAGGTCGATGCCGACGACCCGTCGCGGTGCCAGCTCCGTCGCCCAGCGGTGCGTGAGGACACCCTCGCCGCAGCCGATATCGAGCACCGACTGCGGCTCGGCGCTGGTGAACAACTCGGCGAGGTTGCGCTCGAAGCCGCCCATCAGAAGCCGCACGACGGGGTTGCGCGAGCCGTACTTGTCGAACGTGTTGCCGGTCACGATTCCCTCGGCCGAATGCGTCGCGGGGCTCACGGCTTGCCCCGCGTTGTGCGCCGTCGTGTCGCCGGCGCAGCTGCCGGCCCGCGGCCCGTCTCCGCGCTGCGCTCGTAATGCGACGGTTCGACGCCAACCTTCAGCTCGATCCGGCGAATCCGCTCGAAGGTCCGCTGGATCATCGTGCGCTGGGCGCTCAGCAGGTCGCCGATGACGCCGAGTGCGGCGACCATCACCGCCGCGTTGAACAGCACCGCGCCGAGGATCAGCGACTGGACGTGGCCCTTGCCGTTGCCGTCGATGTAGGCAACGGCGAAGCGGATCCAGACGCCCGCGGCGCCGATGCCGAGGATCGCGGCGACGCCGAGAAACACGCGCAGCGGCTCGTACTGGGAGTAGATGCGGAAGATCGAGACCGCGTTGCGTCGTACGTAGGCCCCCATCGACGGGAACAGCCGCGACTCGCGCGTCTGCGGGTTGGTGCGCACCGTGACGTGATCGATCGCCACGAGCTGCTTGCCCGCCTGGATGATCGACTCGAGCGTGTAGGTGAACTTCGAAACGACCATGATCTGCAGCGCCGCTTCGCGGTTGTAGGCGCGAAACCCCGACGTGGTGTCGGGGACGGTCGTCCCGGACGCGTGCCTCACGACCCACGAGCCAAGCCGCTGCAGGCGCTTCTTGCGCGGCGAGAAATGGGCGATCGAGCTGACATCGCGGTCGCCGATCACCATGTCGGCCCGTCCGGCGACGATCGGCTCGACGAGCTTGGCGATGTCGCCGCCGTGGTACTGGTTGTCGGCGTCGGTGTTGACGACGACATCGGCGCCGAGCTTCAGCGCGGCATCCATCCCGGCCTGGAAGGCGCTGGCGAGGCCCTTGTTGTTGGTCAGGCGGACGACGTGATCGACACCGTGCGCCCGCGCCACGGCGACGGTGTCATCGATCGAGCCGTCGTCGATTATCAGCCACTCGACCACGTCGAAGCCGGGCAGCGTGCGCGGCAGGTCGGCGAGCGTCGCCGGCAGCTGCGGCGCTTCGTCCTTGCACGGTATTTGGATGATCAGCTTCATCGAGCAGCCGCTCTCCGAGGACACCCTGCGGATGAGGGATCGCGGCGGGCGCTGGGGGGGCGACGGTGCGCTGCGTCAACGGTGGTGCCGTAAACTGGCGCCGCATTATCCCAGAGTCGCGATCGTAGGCCAAGCGTGGCTCGATCGAGGGAGCTCCGGAAGCCTTTACATGCAAAGCGCTACGCCCACCGCGGCGAAGGCCCGGCCAGACCGGCTTGCGCGGCTACGCGCCGTGCCGGTCGCGACCTGGGCAAAGATCGCCTTTGCGCTGATGTGCGTCGCGGCTCTGGTCGGCTTCCTGATCTTCCCGACCTACCCGATCTACGACTCCGAGTACTACCTCCTCTGGGGCCGCGAGATCCTCCACCTACAGGCGCCGTCGTTCCAGGTCTACGACGCGCCCACGGAGCATCCGCTCGCTGTCGCCTTCGGCACAGTGCTGGCGCTGCTTGGTGGCGCCGCGCTGCGCGTCGAGATCCTCTGCGCGATCGGCTCGTTTCTGATCCTCGCCGCCGGGCTCTACCGGCTCTCGCGGACGGCGTTCACACCGGTTGTCGGTGCGGCGGCGGTGTTTCTGCTCTGCACGCGCTTCGATCTCGCCTATCTGGCGATCCGCGGCTACGTCGACATCACCTACATGGCGCTCGTCGTCTGGGCAGCGGCACTCGAGATCGAGCGCCCGCGGCGCGGCACGCCGGTCTTCGTGCTGCTCGCGGGCGCCGAGCTGATCCGCCCCGACGCGTGGCTGCTGGCCGGGCTGTACTGGCTGTGGTGCGCCCCGAAGGCGGACTGGCCAACGCGGATCCGCTGGGCGGCGATCGTGGCGTCGGGGCCCGTGATCTGGTCCGGGCTGGACCTGCTCGTGACCGGCGACCCGCTCTACTCGCTGCACGCGACGAACAACCTCGCCGTGTCGCTGTCCCGCACGCTCGCGCTCGGCAGCGTTCCATCTCACACCGTCATCTACCTCGAGCTGCTCGTCAAGGTGCCGGTCTTCGCCGGCGGCATCGCCGGCGTCCTGCTGGCGCTGTGGTTCGTGCCCAGGCGGATGTGGGCGTCGTTCGTCGTGCTCGTCAGCGGCGTCGCGACGTTCATCGTGATCGCCGCTGCCGGTCTGTCGGTGATCGACCGCTACCTGCTCGTGCCGGCGGCGATGCTGATCATCTTCTGCGCGTTCGCCCTCACCGGCTGGACGATGCTCGAACGCGGCCTCGCCAGGCGGATCTGGGCATCCGGCGCCGCCTTGCTCGCTGCCTACGGCGTTGCGAGCGCCGCCGCCAACGTGAGCCTGACGAGCATCGTCACCGAGCTCGGTTTCCGCGACGACTCACACTCCTCGCTTGTGGCGATCCTCGACGCTCCGGCAGTCAAGCAGGCCCTGCGCTGCGGTCCGCTATCCGTCCCCAACCACAAGCTCATCCCGGATGCGAGCTGGCTGCTGGATCGCGGGCCGGGCGGTGTCGTTGCGCGTAGCGAGGCCGACCACGATCCGCAGCTCGCGGCGCGGATCCGCTACGGCGTCGCGCTGTATCCGCTCGGGCTCGCTGTCAGCCGCTACGCATTGGTCAGCACGGCCGACAACCCGCTTGACCAGGTGCCGCTGCGGGGCTTCAAGCGCGTCGCGTACACCGAGTACTACGCGGCGTACGCAAGCTGTCCGGCGTGATGGGCGCAGCGGCGACCCCAAGCAGTGAACCGGGTGGGGAGCGCGAAGCGCGCCGCGCCTGGTGGGCGGTCGGCTTGGCTGTCGTGCTCGTCGCCGCACTCGCCCTGCGGCTGTGGGGAGTCAAGAGTGGCCTTCCCTACGTCTATGACACCGACGAGGACCAGCACTTCGTGCCGCGCGCGATCGCCCTGTTCGGCCACGGTCTGAACCCCAACTACTACGCCAACCCGCCGGCGTTCACGTACCTGCTCGCGATCATCTACGAGCTGTGGTTCGGCGGGCGTGAGGCGCTGTCGCACGCATTCGCCACGAACCCGACGGAGGTCTGGGTCATCGCCCGGGTCACCGTCGGCGTGCTCGGCACGGTCGCCGTGTGGCTCCTGTACATCGTCGGCGCGCGCCTCTTCGACCGTCGCACCGGCCTGTGCGCGGCGGCGCTGATGGCGGTCTCGTTCGTGGCGGTCGCCTACGCCAAGCTGGCGCTCAACGATGTGCCGATGCTGGTGCCGCTCGAGCTGTCGCTGTGGGGTAGCGCCGGCGTGCTGCGCTTCGGGCGCCGCCGCGACTACGTGATTGCCGGTGCGGCGCTCGGGCTCGCGGCAGCGACGAAGTACACCGGCGGCATCGTCTGCCTGCCACTCGCGGCGGCGTGCGTCGTGCGGGCGCGCGGTGAGGGCGGGTGGCGCTTGCAGGCGAGGCCCGCCGCGTGCGCGGTCGGCTGTGCGCTGCTGGCGTTCGTCATTGCCGATCCCTATGCGGTGCTCGATGCCGGCGCGTTCAAGGCAGGGATCCTGCATCAGGCCGCCGAGAGCGTGGCGGCGAACGGCAAGCTCGGCCTGACCCACGGCAGCGGCGTCCTCTATTACCTCTGGACGATCACTTGGGGTGTCGGCTGGGTGCCCGCCATCGCGGCGCTCGGCGGCGGCGTCGGCCTCTGGCTTGCCAAACGGCGAGGCCTGCTGTTGCTGCTCTCGCCGGCGATCGTTCTGTACCTGATGTTCATGGGCATCCAGGGTCGCTACTTCGGCCGCTGGCTGATGCCGGTCGTGCCGCTGATCTGCCTGCTCGCGGCCTACGGTGGGATGCGTGCTGCCGCGTTGGTGGCGCGCGGTCGCCGCCGCCTGAGCGTCGTTGCCGTCATGGTTGCCTTCGCCGCGCTCTGCGGTCAGGGCCTCATCTACGCCGTCCACTCGGGGATCGTCAACTCCCGGGCCGACACTCGCAACCTCACTCGCACCTGGCTGGTGGCGCACGTGCCGGTCTCGGCGCGGATCGTCATCGAGCCGGTCGTACCCGACGAGTGGAACCTCGATGTCGGTCATCCGTCAGCGACGCTCAGCGGATACCGCTGGACGAACTACCCGGCGCTCGTTCCCGCCCGCGAAGCTCATCGACGGCTCGAGCTCGGCGCGCCATCGACGGCCGTGACCGTCGAGAACTACGAGCGGACGCTGCAGCCCGGCTTGATCGGCCTGTACGAGCGGGAGGGGTACTGCTGGGTCGTGACCGGCTCGACGCAGTCGGGCCGGGCGTACGTCGACCCAGGCCAGGTGCCTGGCGCGATCGCGTACTACCGCGCGCTCGCGCGATCCGGGCGGCTCGTCTACGTGGCGTCGCCCTACGCGCGCCACAGCGGCGGTGTCGCGTTCAACTTCGACTGGTCGTTCGACTACTACCCGCTCGCCTACCTGCGACCTGGTCCGTTGATGGCGGTCTACCGCCTGACCGGCGGCCGATGCGCCCCCGCCGGGCCGCTGCACCCTGCGCTTCGCCACCGCGCCGCGGCCGTATCCTAAGAGGATGGACACGCTGGCCTGCACGGAGACCGACCGCATGCATCTCGCCCGGGCGATCGAGATCGCCGAGAACGGTCTCGGGTTCACCAATCCCAACCCGGTCGTCGGAGCTGTCATCGCGACCGACGAGGAGGTTCTCGGTGAGGGCTGGCACGCCGAGATAGGCGGTCCGCACGCGGAGATCAACGCGATCCGCGCGTGCGGTGAGGCGGACCTGTCGCGGGCGACGCTGTACGTATCGCTCGAGCCTTGCGCTCACTACGGCCGGACCCCACCGTGCACCGACGCGATCCTCGCGGCCGGCATTCGGCGCATCGTCGTGGCCAGCGAGGATCCCAGCGAGAAGGCGTCCGGACGGGGGCTCGGCATCCTCCGCGACGAGGGAGTCGAGGTCGTCGCCGCCGACGAGCAGACCGCTCATCGTGCCCGCCTGCTCAACCAGGCGTTCCGCAAACACGCGCGTACCGGCCGGCCGTGGGTCCTGTTCAAGTCGGCGATGACGCTCGACGGCAAGGTCGCGACGCGCGCCGGGGACTCGCAGTGGATCTCCGGCGAAGCAAGCCGCGAACTGGCACATCGCTGGCGGGCGACGGTCGATGCCGTCGTCATCGGTATCGGCACGGCGCTCGCCGACGACCCGCAGCTCACCGCACGTGTTGACGGGGTGCACCGCCAGCCGCGCCGCGTCGTCTTCGACTCGCTCGCGCGCCTCCCGCTCACCTCACGCCTCGTCAGCGCGAGCGCTGAGGTCCCGCTGATCGTCGTCGTCTCGCGCGCCGCGCCGCGCACCGAGACCGACGCGCTCGAGGCGGCGGGTGCCGAGGTGATCGTTGCGACCGGCGAGAACGAGCCGGCGCGCGTGCGTTCGGCGCTCGACCAGCTCGGTGCGAGCGCAATCGCGGGGATTCTCTTGGAGGGTGGCCCGCATCTCGCGGGGGCGTTCCTCGACGCGGGCGAGATTGACGAGGTGCGTCTGTTCCTCTCGCCGATGCTGCTCGGCGGCGCGAGTGCCCGCGACCCGCTCGAAGGTGAGGGGGTCGCGCACATCTCCGAGGCGATCCGGGCGATGACGCTCGACTGTGAGCACGTCGGCGGCGACCTGTTGATCTCAGCGCGTCTGCGGGAGTGGTGATGTTCACCGGGCTCGTTGGCGCGCTCGGAACGGTCGTCCGCGTCGATCGCGAGGCGGGCGACGGCGCGCAGATCGAGATCGAGGCGGCGGACATCGCAGGCGAGCTCGCGCTTGGCGACTCGATCGCGGTGAACGGCACCTGCCTCACGGTCAGCGAGCTGGACGGGCCGCGTTTTCGCGCCGACGTGGTCGGCGAGACGCTGCGCCGCACGACGCTCGGTGAGCTCGGGGCAGGCGCCGCGGTCAACCTCGAGCTTGCGCTCCGGGCGAGCGATCGGCTCGGCGGGCACATCGTTCTCGGCCACGTCGACGGCGTCGGCGAGGCCCAGGAGCTCCGCGACTCAGGCGAGCTCGATGTCCTGATCGACGCCGAGCTGGCCCGTTATGTCGTGGCGAAGGGCTCGATCGCGCTCGATGGCGTGAGCCTCACCGTCGCCGCGCTCGACGGTCCCCTGCTCACCGTTGCGTTGATCCCGCAGACGCGCGAGGCCACGACGTTCGGCAGCGTCGCCGCCGGCAGCCGGCTCAACGTCGAGGTCGACGTGCTGGCCAAGCACGTCGAGAAGCTGGTGTGCGCATGAGCGGCACGGAGTCCCCGGCGACGCCGTTCTCGACGATCGAGGAGGCGATCGAGGAGATCCGCACCGGGCGGATGGTCGTCGTCTGCGACGACGAGGATCGCGAGAACGAGGGCGATCTCGTGATGGCGGCACATTTCGTCACGCCGGAGGCGATCAACTTCATGGCCAAGGAGGCACGCGGCTGGATCTGCCTGGCGCTGACCGGGGAGCGCTGCGAGCAGCTCGACCTCGACCTGATGACGGCGAAGAACGAGTCGCCCCACGGAACGCCGTTCACTGTCACGATCGAGGCCCGCGACGGCGTGACGACCGGCGTGTCGGCGCATGATCGCGCGCACACGATCCAAGTGGCGATCGACCCTCGCAGCGGCCCGGGAGACCTCGTCCAGCCGGGTCATGTCTCACCGCTCAAGGCCAAGCGCGGCGGTGTCTTGGAACGCACCGGGCACACCGAGGCGAGCATCGACCTTGCACGGCTCGCCGGGCTGAACCCGTCAGGAGTGATCTGCGAGGTGATGAACGACGACGGTGCGATGGCACGCGTGCCGGACCTCATCGGCTACTGCGAGCGCCACAACCTGAAGATGATCACGATCAAGGATCTGATCGCCTATCGGCGGCGCAAGGATCTGCTCGTCGAGCGCGTCGTCTCGACGCGGCTGCCGATGGCGGCCGGCGAGTTCGAGGTCGTCGGCTACCGCTCCGTGCTCGACGACAAGCATCACCTCGCGCTCGTCAAGGGCGACGTCGCCGGCAAGGAGAACGTGCTGGTGCGCGTGCACTCGGAATGCGTGACGGGCGACGTGTTCCATTCGCTGCGCTGCGACTGCGGCGAGCAACTCGAGGCGGCGCTCGCGATGATCGAGGAGGAGGGGGAGGGGGTCCTGCTCTACCTCGCACAGGAGGGGCGCGGTATCGGGCTGCTCAACAAGCTGCGCGCCTACAAGCTGCAGGAGGAGGGGTTCGACACGGTCGAGGCGAACGAGCGGCTCGGACTCCCCGTTGACCTCCGCGACTACGGGATCGGCGCACAGATCCTCGTCGATCTCGGCCTGTCGTCGATTCGCATCCTCACCAACAACCCGAAGAAGATCCGCGGGCTGGAGGGCTACGGGCTCTCGGTCACCGGGCAGATCCCGATCGAGCCGGAGCCGAACCCGAACAACGCCGGCTATCTGCGCGCGAAGCGCGACAAGCTCGGTCACACGCTGCATCACCAGGGGCTCGACCTCGACGGCGAGCTGCTGCACACCACGCGTGCCGAGAAGCGAGCGCGCTGATGGGGGGGCGCTACGCGATCATCGCCGCGCGCTTCTACCCGGAGCTCGCGGATCGGCTCATCGCCGGCGCGCAGGGGGTGTTCGAGGCCGACGACGCGCAGTCGATCGACGTATTCGCTGTTCCCGGCGCGTTTGAGCTGCCGCTCGCAGCGCAGTACGCCGCCGGCAGCGGCCGCTACCGCGGGATCGCCTGCGTCGGCGCGGTGATCCGCGGTGAGACCGATCACTACGACTATGTCTGCGCCGAGGTGGCGCGCGGCATCCAGGACGTTCAGCTGCGAACCGGCGTGCCGTGCGGGTTTGGCGTGTTGACCGTCGAGCGGATGGAGCAAGCGCTCGCGCGCGTCGACGGCACCAAGCGTGACCAGGGTGCGCATGCCGCCCGGGCGGTCCTCGCGCTCGCCGAGCTGCGGGACGCGCTCGGCAACGGCTAGACTGCCGGCGATGGCAAAGGTCTGTCACTCCTGCGGCAAGGGTCCCGCGTTCGGGAACAGCCGCAGCCATTCGATGGTCGCCACGCGCCGGCGCTTCGATGCCAACCTGCAGAAGGTCCGCATCGTCGAAGCGGGGGCTCGCATGCGCGTGTACGTCTGCACACGCTGCCTCAAGGCCGGCAAGGTCACGAAGGCTCTCTGACCGCTGGGATGCGCGGGTCGTGACTGACCCCAACATAGTTCGCTTCCGCAGCATCGTCGCGGGGTCTCTCGCGCATCTCGAGAGCCGGCGCGAGGAGGTCAACGACCTCAACGTGTTCCCCGTCGCCGATGGCGACACCGGTGACAACATGGTGCTGACGCTGCGCGCGGTTGTCGACGAGCTTGACCGGCTCGGCGCCGACGAGGAGCGCACGATCGACGAGATAGGCCGCGACGAGATCGTGAATGCCGTTGCGCGGGCGGCGCTGCTCGGCGCACGTGGCAACAGCGGTGTGATCCTCTCGCAGCTGATTCGCGGTGCCGCAGAGGAGCTCGTCAGCAGGCCGGGAGAGCTGATCGACCCGACGCTGATTGGCGCAGCGCTCGCGCGCGCGTCCGAGCGCGCATATGCGTCGGTGCGCGAGCCGGCTGAGGGAACGATCCTCACGGTCGTTCGTGAGATGGCCCATCGCATCGCCGTGGAGCTCGCGCACATGCCGGACACCAGGCTCGCGCCGGACGATCCCTCCGAGGTCCAGGACGACCTGGTCGCGACGATCCTCGAGCGCGCCGTGCACGCCGGCGAGGAGTCGGTGATGCGCACGCCGGACCTGCTTGGCGTCCTACGCGACGCGGGGGTCGTCGACGCCGGCGGCTATGGGCTCACCGTGATCCTCGCGGGCATCGTCGCCGCGCTCAAGGGCGACGAGCCGCCGCCGCTCGAGCACCATGCGCCGGCGCGAATCACGCACCCTCAGCATGCGTCCGCCACCTACCGTTACTGCACCAACTTCGCCGTCACCGGCGAGGGACTCGAGCCAAGCAGCTTCACCGCCGCGCTCGAGCAGCTCGGGGACTCGGTGCTCGTCGTCGGTGACGCGCCGACGCTGAAGATCCACCTTCACACCGACCAGCCGGCGCGAGCCACGGCCGTGTTCGACGGGCTGGGCGAGGTGTCGCATCTCGACGTTGCTGACATGCACGACCAGCTGGCGGCGCGGATCGCGCGCAGCGAGGCATCCGCGCCACGGCGCTGCGGCGCGTTGGCTGTCGTGACGAGCGCGGGGATCGGCGAGCTGTTCGAGAGCCTCGGCGCCTGCGTGCTCGACGGTGGCCCGAAGCTCAACCCGTCAACCTACGAGCTGCTGGCGGGTATTCACGCGGTGCCGGCCGAGCAGGTCGTCGTCCTGGCGACCGACGAGAGCGTGATCCTCGCGGCCGAGCATGCAGCCGCCCTGTCGGAGAAGGACGTCGTCGTGGTGGCGTCTCGTTCACAGCAGGCCGCACTGGCGGCGCTCGTGGCCTACGCGCCCGACCAGAGCGCTGTTGCCAACGCCAAGGCGATCACGGCGGCGCTCGAGCGAGTGCGTAGCGGCTCGGTCGCACCCGCGGCTCGCGACGATGCCGAAGGGCGGTTTCGCGCAGGCGATGCCGTCGGTTTCGTCGATGACACGCTTGTCGCGTGGGGGGCGGCTGAGGCGACGCTCGCGGGGGTGCTCGCGAGCCTCGGGGACGGCTGCGAGCTGATCACTTGCATCGCGGGACTTGGCGCGCCAATTGCCAGCGAGCAGGTTGCCACGCTCGTTCCGGGTGAGGTCGAGCTCGAGCATCGTGACGGTGGTCAGCCGAGCTACTGGTGGCTGCTCAGCGCGGAGTAGTGGCGGGGGCGACCGCCGCACGCATCATCATCGGTGGCGATGGCAACACCCCGGAGAGCATCCACGGCCGACGCGGATAGTCCACCGCGGGGGTTCGGCGGCGGCGCGGTGCCGACGCGGGCGGCGCTGCTCGCCGCGCGATTCACCGCGCCGCGGTCGTCCGTGCTGGCGGCGCCGCTCGAGTTGAGCGGCAAGGTGCGTGAGGCGGCCGACACGCTCGGCCTGTGCAACGTCGGCGATCTGCTCGACCATGTCCCGCGCGCGCGGCGCGAGGCGCGCACGGTGGCGGCGCTGTCTCCGGGGGACAGCGCGACCGTGCTCGTCGAGGTCCGCTCGATCTCCCAGCGCCCCGTGCGGCGCCGCGGCATGCGCCCGCTCGTCGAGGCGACCGTGGCCGACGCGACCGGTCCGATGAAGGCGACGTTCTTCAACCAGCCCTGGCTGGCGGCGCGCTACCGGCCCGGCACGCGGCTCGTCCTTCACGGCAAGTACGAGGGTCGCAACCGGTTTCGCGTCGCCCACCACGCGCCGACCGAGGAGGTTGGCACCGCTGGCGAGGAGGTCTCCCACTACGCAGCGACCGACGGTCTCTCCAGCACCCAGATCCTCGCACTGGTGAGGCAATGGCGCGAGGCGCTGCCCGATGTCGCCGACGCACTGCCGGGACGCGTTCGCGCCGCTGCGCGGCTGCCGAGTCGCAGCGCCGCGCTCGAGGCGATGCACTTCGGCTCGCGCGCAGAGGACGTGGAGCTCGCGCGCGAAAGGCTCGCATTCGAAGAGCTGTTGCTCCTCCAGCTCGCCCTGTTGCAGCGCCGCGCACGCCGCAGCGCGGGGGCGCACGCGACCGCGCTTTGCGATCCGCCGACGCTCACGGCACGCTGGCTCGAGCACGGTCTCCCGTTCGCGCTGACCGCGGATCAGCGCCTGGCGATCGAACAGCTGTCGGCTGAGCTGTCGGGCGACCGACCCGCTCAGCGTCTCCTGATGGGCGAGGTCGGCAGTGGCAAGACGGTCGTCGCGCTGTTCGCGATGCTGCGCGCGGTGGAGTGCGGCGCTCAGGCGGCGCTGATGGCGCCGACGGAGACGCTCGCCGAGCAGCACTTCGAGACGATCTGCTCGCTGCTCGGTGCTGAGCCGGCGACGCTCGCGCTGCTGACTGGGTCAACACCGCCGGCGCAGCGGACGCGACTACTGGCCCGCTTGCGCAGTGGTGAGCTGTCGTTGGTTGTCGGCACGCACGCGTTGATCGAGGAGCCAGTCCAGTTCGCCTCGCTCGCGGTTGCCGTCGTCGATGAGCAGCATCGCTTCGGCGTCCGCCAGCGCGCGGCGCTCGACGCCAAGGCGCCGCCGGGCTTCTCACCGCATCTGCTGCACATGACGGCGACGCCGATCCCCCGAACGCTTGCCCTGTGCCACTACGGCGACCTCGACCAGACTCGCCTGCGCGAGCTCCCGCATCGACGGAGGGCGATCGAGACGCACGTCGTTTCCGGCGCGCGCGCGCGCGCGCGTGCCTACGAGCGGATCGCCGAGGAGCTGCGTGCCGGACGCCAGGCGTTCGTCGTCTGCCCCCTGGTCGAGGACGGGGACGAGGCCCGGGATGGCGACGTTCGCGCGGCAACCGCCGAGTTCGAGCGGCTCCGCTCGCGCGAGCTGCGCGACTTCCGCCTCGTGCTGCTTCACGGCCAGCTGCCTCACCGCGAGAAGCAGGCGGCGATGGCGGCGTTTGCGCGCGGCGAAGCGGACGTGCTCGTTGCGACAACCGTGATCGAGGTCGGAATCGATGTGCCCAACGCGACCGTCATGTTGATCGAGAACGCCGAACGCTTCGGGATCTCCCAGCTCCACCAGTTGCGCGGCCGCGTTGGTCGTGGCGAGCACCCGGCGCTCTGCCTGCTGTGCGGTCCGCGGGGATCGGAGCGGCTGGCCGCGCTCGCTCTTCACGACGACGGCTTCGAGCTCGCCGAGATCGACCTGCTCCAGCGCAAGGAGGGCGAGCTGATCGGCGTGCGCCAGTCGGGGATCGGGCAGTTTCGCATCGCGGTGCTGCCCGACGATGAGCTGCTGCTAACCAGGGCGCGTACCGTCGCGCAGGCGCTGATGGCGGCGGACCCCGAGCTCCAAGGCCCTGAGCACCTGCTCCTGGCCGAGTGTCTCGCCTCGCGTCACGGTGAGATCTCGCGGCGCCCGATCGCGGCCTGATGCGCGTCGTCGCTGGGGAGCTTGGCGGACGTCGCTTCGCGGCGCCGCGCGGCGCGGCCACGCGCCCGACGTCGGAGCGCATCCGCGAAGCGGTGTTCTCGATCCTCGGCGACATCGACGGCGCGGAGGTGCTCGATCTGTTCGCCGGATCGGGTGCGCTCGGCATCGAAGCGCTGTCACGGGGTGCTGCGCGTGTGACGTTCGTGGAGAGCGCTCCGGCGGCATTGCGGACGATCGATCGGAACCTCGCCGCGCTCGCCTTGGCGCTCCGATCGCGTGTGGTTCGTGCCGATGTGCGGCTTGCGCTGCGGAGCGCGGCGGTGCGCGCCAGCGAATACGATCTTGTGTTCCTCGATCCGCCGTACGCCCGAGTGAGCGCCTTTGCAGGGACACTCGCCGATGCTCTTCCCGGTCTGCTGGCGCCGGCAGCTCGCGTGATCAGCGAGTGTGACCGGCGGGAGCCGCTCGAGTTGGGCCTTCCGGTCATCCTCGAGCGACGTTACGCCGACACGCTGATCAGCATCTACCAAGCCCGACAATGACGCCAACGCCCCGCATCGCGGTTTGCCCCGGGTCCTACGACCCGATCACGAACGGCCACGTCGACGTGATCACGCGTGCTGCCGACCTGTTCGACGAGGTGATCGTCGCCGTCGTGGCGCACTCGATCCGCAAGTCGGGAACGTTGTTCTCGCTCGAGGAACGGATCCGTTTCATCACCGTCGCGACCAGCCACCTCGAGCGGGTCCGTGTCGAGGCGTTCGACACGCTCGTCGTCGAGTTCGCACGGGGTGTCGGCGCAAGCGCGATCGTCAAGGGTCTGCGCGCGATCTCGGACTTCGAATACGAGTTCGAGATGAACCAGCTCAACCGCAAGCAGGCGCCGCAGATCGAGTCGCTGTACATCATGGCGAGCCCGGAGTACAGCTTCCTGTCCTCGAGCGGCGTCAAGGAGCTCGCCGCGTTCGGTGGGCAGATCGACTCCTACGTCCACGAAGTCGTCGCGACGCGTTTGCAGGAAGAGCTTGCCGGCCAGCGAAAGCCGTGAAGATGTCGACGAAATCGCGCTTGCTTCCGTGCGTGTTGAGAGGGTCTAGGCTGTAGCTATGGATGTCTTGGTGTTGATCGACAAGCTCGACGACTTGGTTCATAACGCCAAGCAGGTTCCCCTGACCGACCAGGTGCGTGTTGACAAGGAGGAGATCTACGACCTCCTCGACCAGATGCGGGCCACGATCCCCGAGGAGATCAAGCAGGCCCGCTGGATCGTCAAGGAGCGCCAGGAGATGCTCGCCGAGGCTAAGCGCGAAGCGGAGCGGATCGTCCGCGAGGGCCGCGAGCGGCAGGAGCGGCTGATTGCCGACGAGGAGATCGTCAAGGCCGCCGAGCGTGCCGCCGAGGACATCATCGAGGACGCTCGCGCGCACGAGCGCGAGATCCGGCTTGGCGCAGAGGACTACGCCGACGAGATTCTCGACACGCTCGAGACGAACCTGTCGAAGTTCATCGCAGCGGTCCAACGCGGGCGCGAACGGCTCCAGAGCAGCGACCAGGCGGAGCGGGTGTAGCAACGCGCGACGGCCGGTGACGCTCGGCCACGTTGTCGCGATCTTCTCGACCGCGGCCGGGTGACATGCTTGGATATCACGGTGGCCCGCAGACGTCTGACCGATTCGCTGTACACCGCGAAGGTGCTTGCGCGGGCGGGTGTGCTGCGCCCCGATCGTCCCGATCGGATCGTCCGCATGATGCAACTCCTCGCCCGCTGGGGTCCGACGCCCGCCGCCGGCTACGCGATCTCCGCGCTGCGGGTTCCCGATCACCCGGCGATCCACGACGACCGCGGCACGATCACGTTCTCGGCGCTCCACCGCGAGACCAACGCGCTTGCTCACAGTCTCCGTGACGCCGGCGTCGGCGAGGGTGACGGCATCGCGATCCTCTGCCGTGACCACGCCGGTTTCGTCAAGTCCACGGTCGCCGCCTCGAAGCTCGGTGCGAACGTGTTGCTGCTCAACACCGCCTTCGCGGCGCCGCAAATCACGACCATCGTGGAGCGCGAGGATCCGCGGGTGCTGATTCACGACGAGGAGTTCACGGAGCCCTGCGCCGAGGCCGCCGCCGGGCGGCTACGAGTGATCGCCTGGCACGACAGCGAATCGCCCGACTTCCCGACGCTCGACGAGCTGATCGCTGCCGGCGCGTCAGACGACCTCGCGCCGCCGCGTGATCGCGGGGGCGTCGTGATCCTCACGGCGGGCACCACTGGCGCGCCGAAGGGCGCGTCACACCGGCAACCCCGGACCCTCGATCCGGCGTCGGGGTTCCTCGCGAAGGTTCCGCTGCGGGCGCGCCAGACCACCGTCGTCGCGGCGCCGCTATTCCACTCCTGGGGCTACGTCCACTTCACGCTCGGCCTCGCCCTGTCCTCGACGCTCGTGCTGCACCGCCGGTTCGACCCCGAGACGGCGCTCGCGTCCGTCGCGCGCCATCGGGCGAGCGTCCTGGTTCTCGTGCCGGTGATGCTGCAACGCATCCTCGACCTGCCGCCCACCTCGAGCAGTCGCTACGACACGAGCTCGCTGCGCGTGATCGCCGTCAGCGGCTCTGCGCTTCCGGGCGAGTTTGCGCGGCACGTGATGGACCGCTTCGGCGACGTGCTCTACAACCTCTACGGCTCGACCGAGGCCGCCTGGGCGACGATCGCGACGCCTCGCGAGCTCCGCGAGGCGCCTGGCACCGCGGGGACGCCGCCGCATGGAACGAAGCTGCGGCTGTTCGACGCTGACGGTCACCGCTGCCGCCGGCCGGGCGAGACCGGGCGCATCTTCGTCACCAACGGGCTGGTGATGGATGGCTACACGACCGGTGACGAACGGACGATGCTCCATGGGCTGATCGCGACCGGCGACGTCGGCTACCTCGACAAGCGCGGCCGTCTCTTCGTCTCCGGTCGCGACGATGAGATGATCGTCTGCGGCGGCGAGAACGTGTTCCCGCGCGAGGTCGAGGACCTCCTGGCCGAGCACGAGGCGATCGAGGATGTCGCGGTTATCGGCGTCGATGACGAGCAGTTCGGCGCGCGCCTGCGGGCCTTCGTTGTCCGCCGGGAGGGCGCGGAGCTCAGCGCGGAGGAGGTGAAGGAGCACGTGCGCGCAAACCTCGCGCGGTTCAAGGTTCCGCGTGATGTGGTGTTTGTGGCCAAGCTGCCCCGAACATCCACCGGCAAGGTGCTCAAGCGCGAGCTGCCGGAGCTCGAGGTCGCCTGAGCGACTGCCCCGGAGCGCTGAGCGTGCACAATTCGCACGTGGCGCCAGTCGATGTCCTCGACCTCTCAAGCTTCCGACTGCATTCCGGCGAAGCACGCCGTCTCGAGGTCGAGGTGGAGCTGGACGGGCTCGACCTCGCCACGGAGCGCTACGTGGCACGCCCGCCTCGCGTTCCGGCGACGCTCGACATCTCGCGTATGACCGGCGGTGGCTACGCGCTGCGATTACGCTTCGAGGCGGCGGTAGGCGGACCGTGCATGCGCTGCCTCGCTGACGCTGCGCCGCAGCTCCGCGTCGATGCGCGCGAGGTGGACCTGCCTGGTGGTGGCGAGGAGCTCGACAGCCCCTACCTGACGGGCGATCTGCTCGACCTCCGAGCTTGGGCTCACGATGCGTTCGCGCTTGCCCTGCCCGACCAGATCCTCTGCGCGCCGGACTGTCTCGGGCTCTGTCCGGTGTGCGCTGTGCCGCTACGCGACGTCGGTCCCGATCACCGTCACGAAGCCGCGCGCGATGCCCGCTGGGCCAAGCTGGGAGAGCTGCGCTTGGAATAGGTGCAGCGCGATCTCGGCGGCGCCTGTGCGATGATGCGTCGGTGACCCGCGGGACCGCCACGCTGGCGTTCGCGCTCAGCACCCTGACGTGGCGATAACTGAGATCCCGATCCGCGAGAGCGGTCCGCCCATCGTGTTGGCTGCGCCCGGCGACGCTGGCGAGTACCAAGTCGCAGGGCGCTTGAACGTCATCGACAAGGTCGCGACCGGCGTAGCGACGGTGATTCCCGTCGTCGCGCTGGCCTTCGGTGTGTGGCTCGCCTGGGGCAACACGCTGTACTGGCAGGACACGGTGATCTTCCTCGCTTGCTACATCCCGACGGGGCTCGGCATCACCGTCGGGTACCACCGCCTGCTGACCCATCGCAGCTTCCGCACTGGCCCGGGGATGCGGGCGCTGTTCAGCGTGCTCGGTAGCATGGCACTGGAAGGACCGCCGATCGAATGGGTCGCCAACCACCGCAAGCACCACGCGTTCTCCGACAAGGTCGGTGACCCGCACAGTCCGCACGTCGGTCACGGCGACGGGTGGCGCGCTCCGTTTCGTGGTCTGTGGCACGCGCATCTCGGCTGGGTGTTCCTCGACGGCTTCGCCAGCCAGCGGCGCTACGCGCCGGACCTGCTCGCTGATCGCGTGATCCGGTTCGTCGACCGCGCCTTCGTGCTGTGGGTCCTGCTCGGTCTTGCGATCCCGTTTGGGCTCGGCTATGCGTTGACCGGGACGCTCGACGGGGCTCTGCTGGGCCTGTTGTGGGGCGGCGCCGTGCGGATTCTCGTCCTCCACCACGTGACGTTCTCGATCAACTCGCTGTGCCACTTCTTCGGCGCTCAGGACTACGTCACCGGGGACGAGTCGCGGAATCTGGCCTGGCTTGCCCCGCTGTCCTTCGGCGAGGCGTGGCACAACAACCACCACGCCTTCCCCACATCGGCGGCGCACGGGCTGCGCCGCTGGCAGCTCGACCCGTCGGCGCTCGTGATCGGCGCTCTGGCGAGCGTCGGGCTGGCGAGCGACGTGGTCAGTGTGAGCGCCGCGCGGCGCGCAAGCAAACGGCGCGCGGACTGAGCAGGCGCGAGCGGGTAGCGTCTCGGGACCGGGGTGGGCGGGCCCGAGTTGGTAGGCTTGCCGGCCGATGCAAGCACCGAAGCAGAAGCAATCACACAGCCGCACCGCCAAGCGCCGGGCGCAGCACAAGATGGCTGCCCCGACGCTGAACGCGTGCCCGCGTTGCCACAGCCCGCGCCGCCCGCACCGTGTCTGCCCGGTGTGCGGCACGTACGCTGGTCGGGAGATCGTGGCGCCGCCCGAGCACGACCACGAGCACGATCACGAGTAGGGCCTTGTGACGGTCATTGCGGTCGACGCGAACGGCGCCGATCTCGGACCGGCGGAGGTTGCAGCCGGTGCCCATATCGCCGCTGCTGAGGGCGTCGAGGTCCTGCTGTTCGGCCCCGCAGACCAGCTGGGCCGGTCAGGTGACGGCGTGGAGGTCATCGACGCTCCGCGGTCGATCGCCAAGGAGCTGAATCCCGCGAACGCCGTGCGCGGCGCGCCCGACGCGTCGATCGTCCTTGCTGCGCGGGCGGTGGGCGAGGGACGTGCGGCGGCGCTAGTGTGCAACGGCTCGACCGGTGCCGCACTCGTCGCCGGGCAGCTGCACATCAAGCGCGCCACGGGCATCTACCGCCCGGCGCTCGCAATCACCGTGCCGGTTCCCGGCCGGCCGGTGACGTTGCTCGACGTCGGTGCCAACCCTGATGTCCGCGTCGAGTACCTCGTCCAATTCGCGTTCATGGGCGCGGCCTACGCAAGCGCCGTGCTCGGCATCCCACGCCCGCGCGTCGGCCTGCTGTCCAACGGCGTCGAGCCCGAGCGCGGCAGCCAGCTCGTGATCGAGGCGCATGAGGCGCTCGTTGCGCAAACCGCCGGCAGCGACGCGCTGATCTTCGTTGGCAACGTCGAGGGCAGCGGCCTCACCGAGGGGGTGGTTGATGTTGTGGTCACCGACGGATTCACCGGGAACGTCGCGCTGAAGGTGATCGAAGCCGTGTCGCAGACGATGCTCGTGACGATCCGTGACATCGCGCACGCCTCGACCCGCGGCAAGCTCGGCGGCCTGCTGCTGTCTGGCGGGCTGCGATCGTTCGTCGACGAGGTCGACCCCGAGGGTCAAGGCGGCGCGTACCTGCTCGGCCTGCGTCAGCTCGGCGTGATCTCCCACGGGAGCTTCACGCGCCACGGCATCGCGCGCGCCATCTTCCGGGCGCGGCGCGGCGTCGAGGAGGATCTCGTCGGGCGCACCCACCGCGCGCTCGAGGCAGCCGGCGCGTTGCGGCGCGCCAATAATCCAGAGGCGTCCCAGGGCACCGCTATCGTGACAGCGGAACGATGACCCGTGATGATGTCCTTGAGCTGATTCGCACGCACCTCGCCGACGAGCTTGGGATCGACCCGGCGAGGATCGAGCCGGCGACGCGTTTTAGGGAGGATCTCTCGATCGACTCGCTCGACCTCCTAACACTAATCCAGGAGCTCGAGGACACCTACGGGATCAAGGTTTCCGATGAACAGGCTGTCCAGCTGCAAAGTGTTGGGGCGGCCGCCGATTTCGTCCTTTCTCACGCCGCTGACCGCTGAACCTTCTGCGCGAACTGCTGGGCGAGCTGCCCGAGGACCTGCACCGCCAGGTGTTCACGCATGCGTCGTGGACAGCGCGACGGAGCGATTCATACACACGACTTGCGTTCCTCGGGGACAGCGTTCTGGCGCTTGCGGTCACCGCCCATCTGTACCCGCGGCTCGCGGCGGAGCACTTCGGCGCCGGCCGCTTGACGAAGATTCGCGCGCAGGCGGTGTCGGGCCATTCGTGTCGCGTTGTGGCCGAACAGCTTGGTGTGGTGGAGCGGCTGCGGGCGGCTGCGCCGGCGGGCGCCACTGCCACGGCCGTTGTCGAGACCGAGCGCGTGCTGGCGTCGGTCATCGAGGCCGTGATCGGTGCGTGCTACTTGACCGCCGGCTACGAGCGAACGGCAGCGGCGGTCGTCGAAGCGTTTGCCGCGCAGATCGACGAGGCGCTCGAGCATCCCGTCGACTTCAAGTCGGCGCTGCAGGAGCGCCTAGCCCGCCGTGGCAAGGTCGTCACCTACGAGGTGATCGAGGAGCGAGGACCACCGCACGACCGGATGTTCATCGTCGAGGCGCGCTGCGGCCCCTCGACGCTCGCCCGCGGCACGGGTCGCAGCAAGAAGCACGCCGAGCAGGTTGCCGCGGAGGTCGCGCTCGACGCGCTCGAAGGCGAATCGGGCGAGGCCGCCACAGCGGCGTCGCTGGCCGGTGGAGCAGAACGGTGATCCTGTGATGCACCTGAAGTCGATCACGCTCAGAGGCTTCAAGTCGTTCCCCGAACGCACGCGCCTGGCGTTCGGGGAGGGTGTCAGCGTGATCGTCGGGCCCAACGGGTCGGGCAAGTCGAACATCACGGACGCCGTGTTGTGGGCGCTCGGCGAGCAGTCGCCGCTGGCAGTGCGCGGCCAGTCGATGCAGGATGTGATCTTCGCCGGTGGCCGCGGCGTTCAGGCTCGTGCCGAGGCCGAGGTGGAGCTCGTCCTCGACAACAGCGATGGGATCGTCGGTGTCCCGGCAAGCGAGGTTTCGATCGCGCGGCGGCTCGACCGTGCCGGCGACGGCGAATACCGGCTCAACGGTGCGCGTTGCCGTCTGATCGACGTCCTGGAGCTGCTGTCCGACACGGGTCTCGGCAAAGAGGCGCATTCGGTGATCTCCCAGGGTCGTGTGGAGTCGATCGTGACTTCCAAGCCCCGTGACCGCCGCCTGCTGATCGAGGAGGCAGCCGGTCTCGGCAAGCACCGCAAGCGGCGCCGCCGGGCGCAGCTGAAGCTCGAGCGTACCGAGGAGAATCTCGACCGCGCGCTCGACGTCGAACGCGAGGCACGCTCTCGTCTACGACCACTCAAACGGCAGGCCGAGGCGGCCGAGCTGCACGCGCGTCTGGAGCGCCAGTCGATCGAGGCGCGATGGACGCTGGCACGCGAGGAGCTACGCCGGCGCCGCGAGCGGCTCGAGCACGTCGAGCAGGAGGCTGGGCAAGCCCGTGACGGGCGGGACGGGGTGCAGGCGGAGCTCGCGCTCGTCGCTGAGCGTCGCCAGGAGTCGGAGCTGGCACTCGCCGGGCGTAGCGATCGTCACGACGAGCTGGCGCGTCGAGCGTTCGCGACGCGGTCTGCGCACGACCGCGTCCTACTGAGGCTCGAACAGGCTGGTGCGCTCGGGATGACGCTCGCGGCACGCACGTCGCGGCGTGAGCGCGAGCTGGCCGCCCTCTCGGCGCGCAGCGGCGGCGACGAACATGGTGGTGCGGAACGGATCGAGCAACTGGAAAGCGAGCTGGCGCTGCTCGATCGCGAGCGTGAGCAGCGTCTCGCGCTCGAGCTGGCGGAGCTCGAGGCCGGACGTGTGGCCGCGACGGCGCAAGTCTCGGAGCTCGCCGGCAAGCGGGATGAGCAGCGGTCGCGACGCGACGGTGCCGAAGCGCTTGCACGTGACGCGCGTGAGCAGCTGCGCGAGGCAGAGCGCGCGGTCGAGCAGGCTCGCCGCGACGCTGCTCGGGTTGGCGCGGAGCTGGCTGGCGTGAACCAGTTCCTGCGTAGCCATGCGACCGCTGGTGGTGTGGCTGCGCTGGAAGGACGGATTCAGGTCCAGGCGGGCTACGAGCACGCACTCGCCGCAGCTCTTGGAGGCCGCCTTGGCGCATTGCTTGCCGCTGATCGTGCCGCCGCGGCGGCGCTGTTGGATGCGGCGGGGGAGGACGGCGCAAGCGTCCTCGTCGCGGGCTTGCGGCCCGTACCGCCGACCAGCGCAACCGTGCCCGGCGACGGTGCACGGCGGCTCATCGAGCTCGTCAGCGGCGACGACGAGGCGCTTGTGGTGCTCGAGCTGCTGCTCGCCGACACATGGGTCGTGGAGGACATCGGATCGCTGCCGGATGGCTTCCTGGGTTGCGCTGTGACGCGCTCCGGTCGCGTCTGGCACGGTGGGCTCGGCGAGCTCAGTCAGGCGCCGAGCGGTGGGCGCGAGCGCGCGCTCGAGGAACGCAACCGGCGAGAGCGCCTGATCGCGGAGGCGGAGCGTGCTGCGCAAGGTGAGCAGGAGGCGCTGGCTGCATGCGCTGGCGCTGGAGCCGCCGTCCAGGCGGCGGTCGACGAGCGCGAAGCTGCCGACGGCGCCCTGCGTGTCGCGGAGCGCGACCACGCCGAGGCGCTCGAGCGGGAGCGACTCGCGGGCTGGGTCATCGACCAGCGGCAGCAAGCGCCTGACGCCGGCGAGCTGGCGGTGCGCAGAGCCGAGCTGGATGGGGAGCTGGCGGCCGAGCGCCGAGCCGTGGAGCGTGTCGAGCGCGAGCGCCGTGCACGCGAGCGTCGGGTCGCGGTGCTCGCAGTCCAGGCCGGCAGCGACGCGGCGCTCGTCCCGCAGGTTGCCCGCTACGTCGACGTGCTGGAGACACTCGCGCAGGCGCTCGAGCAGCGTCGCGCGCTGCTCGAGGAGGAGCTCGCGGCAGATCGCGTGGCCGACGAGGCGCTCGCCGCACAGCTGCGCGAATGCACCGGTCAGGAAACGGTTCTGCAGGCTCGACTGCGGGAGCGAGCCGACGCGCTGACCACCGCCGAGGTCCTCGCGCAGCAGGCAAGGGACCAGGCCGCTGAGACGCAGGCGGAGCTGACCGGGCTGGCCAACCGCCTCGGTCTCGAAGGCGTCGCAGGCGAGGAAGCGCTTTCCGAGGAGGACCGCAAGATGCTCCACGACCGCGTCCAGCGGCTCGCCCGGCGGCGGGAGCAGCTCGGTCCGGTGAATCCGCTCGCGGGTGAGGAGTATCGCGAGGCGCTCGAGCGGGTCGAGGAGCTCGAGGCGCAGCGTGCGGACCTCGAGACGGCGATGCGAGAGCTCGCGCTCGTGATTCGCGATGCCGACCGCCAGATCAGTGAAAGCTTCGAGGCGACGTTCAACGCGGCGGCCGCGAACTTCGAGGAGCTCGTCGAGGATGTCTTTCCCGGCGGTCGCGGTCGGCTGCGCCTCGTCCGCGACGACAGCGTCCCGCGGCCTGTGCTTGGCGGTCAGCAGATCGGCGAGGCGAGCGAGGAGGCGGCCGAGCACGAGGCTGAGCAAGCCGAACGCGCCGGCGAAGGCCACGGGCCTGACGACGAGCTTGGCGTCGAGATCGAGGTCACGCCCGCCGGCAAGTCGATGAAGCGGCTCTCGCTGCTGTCGGGCGGCGAGAAGTCGATGACCGCGATCGCCTTCCTGTTCGCGGTGTTCCTTGCGCGACCGTGCCCGTTCTACATCCTCGACGAGGTCGAGGCTGCACTCGACGATCTGAACATCGATCGCTTCCTGGCATTGCTGCGTCGGCACAGCTCGCGCGCGCAGTTCATCGTGGTGACACACCAGAAGCGCACGATGGAGGCGGCTGACTGGCTTTACGGCGTGTCGATGGGCAGCGACGGCACATCCAAGGTCATCTCGCGCCGACTCGGCAACGACGGCCTGACGGAGCTTGGCGAGACGCTGCGCGAGGCCGAGGCATCACCGCCCGCTGCCGCGGGCACCGCCGCGGACCACGCCGAGGTCCCGCCACTCGCGGCGGCCGACGCCGCCTGACGTCAGCGCCGCTTGTGGCCAGGGACTGGGAGCAGCTGTTCGTTACGGCGGGCATCACCGCGCCCGCCGAGGATGCGTCTGAGCCCGGCGACGCGGCGGAACAGGATCGGCGCGGAGCGTTCAGTCGGCTGCGCGAGAGCCTGCGCGCGACGCGCGAGGCGATCGGCAGCGAGCTGTCCGCGAGCTTTGGCAAGACCCTGATCGAGCACGATTGGGAGGCGCTCGAGGAGGCGCTGATCATGGCCGATGTCGGGGCGGGCGCCGCCGCGTCGATCAGCGCGAGTCTCCAGGCAAGCACTCGCAAGGAGCGGCTCGATGGCGAGCAGTTGCGTGACCGTCTGGCGGCGGCGCTCGCCGAGCTTGCCCGCGGCTCCGGCCACGATGGCGAACCGCTCCGCGACACGATCGACCTGCGCGCCCATCCGACGGTCGTGTTGATGGTCGGCGTGAACGGGACGGGCAAGACGACCACGCTCGGCAAGCTCGCCTGGCAGCTGCGCAGCCGGATGGGCTTGCGCGTGCTGCTCGGCGCCGGCGACACGTTTCGCGCTGGCGCGACTGAGCAGCTCGAAGGCTGGGCGGCGCGGGCCGGCTGCGAGATTGTCAGCGGTCCGTCCGGCTCCGACCCGGGGGCGGTGGCGTTCGAGGCGCTAGCACGCGGGCGCCGTGACGGCTATGACGTCGTGCTGATCGATACTGCCGGTCGCCTGCACAACCAAGAGCACTTGATGGCGGAGCTCGCCAAGGTGCGGCGCGTGATCGCCAGCCAGCTGGATGGTGCGCCGCATGAGACGCTGCTGTCGCTCGACGCGACGACCGGCCAGAACGGCTTGCGCCAGGCTGAGCTGTTTGCGCAGGCCGTGACGCTCGACGGCATCGTGCTCACGAAGCTCGACGGCAGCGCGAAGGGCGGGGTCGCGCTGGCGATTGCGCGGGAGCTGCACATCCCGGTGAAGCTGATCGGTGTCGGCGAGCAGATCGAGGATCTGCGTCCGTTCGACGCGGCGGAGTACGCTCGCGCGCTGATCGAATAGGCGCCATCTCAGGGCTTCGCCGGGAAGCCTCACACAGCGGCCCGCGGGCGCGTCATAATGGCAGCATGTCTTGGGTTCTGTGGGTGGTTGTCGCGGGCGCCTTCACGGTTGGTGAAATGCATACCAACGGGTTGTACCTCGCCCCGTTTGCCGCGGGTGCCGCAATCGCCGCGGCCCTGGCGCTGCTTGGTGCCGGAGCGCTGTTGGCGGTCGTTGCGTTCCTCGGCACGGCCGTCCTGTCGCTCGGGGTGCTGCGACCGGTCGCGATGCGCCACCGGCACACGCTGCCCGCGATACGGACCGGCGCCGCAGCGCTGATCGGGCAGGAAGCGCTGGTCGTTGAGCGGATCGCCAACCACGAGGCGGTTGGGACGGTGAAGATTGGCGGCGAGGTGTGGACAGCACGCTCGTTTGACGATGACCGCGTGATCGAGCCGGGCGAGCGCGTCGAGGTTGTTGAGATCAGGGGCGCCACTGCGCTCGTCTTGCCGTAATCCAATTCCAAGGAGTCAATGATGGCCGTAGTGATCGTGGTTCTCGTGCTGGTCGTCGTCGCCTTGACGGTTGCAGCACGGGCGATCCGTGTCATACCCCAGGCCCGTGCCGGCGTGCTCGAGCGCCTCGGACGCTACAACCGCACGCTCGAGCCCGGCCTGACGCTCGTCATGCCGTTCATCGAGCGCGTGCGACCGCTGATCGATCTGCGCGAGCAGGTCGTCAACTTCTCGCCCCAGCCCGTGATCACGCAGGACAACGTGGTCGTCGCGATCGAGACGGTGCTGTATTTCACGATCACCGATCCGCGCGCCGCAACATATGAGATCGCCAGCCCGCTCCAGGCGATCGAGCAGCTCACCGTCACGACGCTGCGCAACGTGATTGGCGGCATCACGCTCGAGGAGTCGCTGACGAGCCGCGAGAACGTCAACACCGAGCTTCGCGGCGTGCTCGACGAGGCGACCGGCAAGTGGGGTATCCGCATCAACCGTGTCGAGATCAAGTCGGTCGATCCGCCGCCGGACATCAAGGCGGCGATGGAGAAGCAGATGCGCGCCGAGCGCGACCGCCGCGCCGCGATCCTCACCGCCGAGGGGACCAAGCAGGCCGCGATCCTCACCGCCGAAGGCGAGAAGCAGTCCGCGGTGCTCAAGGCCGAGGGTGGCCGGCAGGCTGCGATCTTGCGCGCCGAGGGCGAGGCGAAGGCGATCGCGACGGTGTTCGATGCGATCCACCAAGGGAATGCTGACCAGAAGCTACTGGCCTACCAGTACCTGCAGATGCTGCCGCAGCTCGCCCAGGGCGAGGCCAACAAGGTGTTCGTGATCCCGTCCGAGTTCACCCAGGCGTTCGCCGGAATCGGCGACGCGCTGCGGAGGCCGGACGGATCAGCGAAATCGTCCAAGGCCTGACGCTGGGCTCCCGGGTCGTCACGGCGGCTGACATCGACGTCAGCCGCCGGGTGAGTTGAGCAGGGCGCCGCACGCAGATGTTTGAGCTGCTCTCGGAGAAGCTGCAGGTCACGCTCGGCGCACTGCGCAGTCGCGGCACGCTGAGCGAACAGGATGTCACCCGCGCGCTGCGCGAGATCCGTCTGGCGCTGCTCGAGGCTGACGTCAACCTCGAGGTGGTCAAGACCTTGACGGCGGCGATTCGCGAGCGCTGTCTTGGCGCTGCCGTCATCGGTCAGCTCAACCCGGGGCAGCAGGTCGTCAAGATCGTCAACGAGGAGCTGACGGAGCTGCTCGGCGGTCCGGCGGCCGCGATCGAGTTCGCTTCGCGACCACCCACTGTGATTCTGATGGTCGGTCTGCAGGGATCGGGCAAGACGACCGCCGCGGCGAAGCTCGCGCGCTATCTGCGCACCGAGCACGGCAGCTCGGTTGCGATCGCCGCATGCGACACCTACCGTCCCGCGGCGATCGAGCAGCTGGTGAGCGTTGGAACGGCCGCCGGCGCAAGCGTCTACGAGCAGGGCGTGGTGCGCCGGCCGGCGGAGATCGCGACCTGGGCGCTCGGCCGGGCGCGTACCGACGGCAAGGACGTGCTGATCGTTGACACCAGCGGGCGCCTGCACGTGGACGAGGCGATGATGGCCGAGCTCGTCGAGATGCACGCCGCAACCGCGGCCCACCAAGTGCTGCTCGTGCTCGATGCGATGACCGGACAGGACGCGGTGAACGTGGCTCGGCAGTTCGCGGCCGCACTTCCGCTCGACGGCACCATCATGACCAAGCTCGACGGCGACGCGCGCGGCGGCGCCGCACTATCCGTTCGCGCCGTGAGCGGCAAGCCGATCTTGTTCGCCTCGACCGGTGAGAAGCTCGATCAGCTCGAGCGCTTCCACCCCGAGCGGATGGCGCAGCGCATTCTCGGGATGGGTGACGTGCTGACGCTGATCGAGAAGGCTGGGCGCGAGTTCGATCAGCGCGAGGGAGAGCAGCTCGAACAGCGCCTGCGGGACGGCGACTTCGACCTGCAGGACTTCCTCACGCAGATCCGCCAGATGCGGCGGATGGGTCCGCTGCAAGGCCTCCTGGGGATGCTTCCCGGCGTCGGCGCGCAGCTGAAGGGCATGCGGATCGACGAGCGTGAGATCGATCGGATTGAGGCCATAATCCTCTCGATGACCGCCGAGGAGCGCCGTCGTCCGGAGCTGATCAAGGGCGCGCGCCGGCTGCGCATTGCGCGCGGGTCAGGAACGAGCGTGCAGGCCGTCAATCATCTCGTCAAGCAGTTCGCGCAGATGCGCAAGGTGATGCGCCAGGTCGGGCGCGGGAAGATGCCTGATCTCGGTGCGCTCGCGCGTCAGCAGCGCTGAGCGACTCGTTGGGTACGGCGGCATCGCCGGCCGGATCGTCTAAGGTGGCGTGTTCGACAATGACGATCGAAGGGACATCGTGGCAGTACGACTGAGGCTCACCCGGATTGGCGCGCGCAAGGATCCGGTCTGGCGCGTCGTCGTCGCCGACCAGCGTGCACAGCGCGACGGTCGCGTGATCGAGACTGTCGGGCATTACAACCCGCAGACCGATCCATCGACGATCACGATCGACGAGGAGCGGGTGCGCAGTTGGCTGGCGCGCGGCGCACAGCCGTCACAGACGGTTCGCAAGCTGTTGCGGACCCAGGGCATCTTCGACTAGTCGCCACAACCATGGATTTGAGAGAGCTGCTCGAGTACATCGCCGAGAACCTCGTCGATGATCCCGAGGCAGTGGTTGTGGACAGCTTCGAGGAGCGCGATGGGACGATCGTGCTCGAGCTCGCCGTAGGCCCCGACGATTACGGCAAGGTGATCGGGCGTGGCGGCCGAACGGCACAGGCGCTGCGACGCGTGATCAAGGCCGCTGGCGAGACCAGCGGCCAGCGCGTCCTCGTCGACATCGTCGACTAGTGCGTGTTGCCGGCACCGTTGGCCGTGCCCACGGGCTGGACGGCAGCTTCTACGTCAACGCTGCGCAAGCGGAGCTGCTTGACGTTGGCTGCGCTGTCACGATCGACGGCTGCTCGAGCGCGATTGTGCGTCGCGCGGGCACTGACGCCCGCCCGATCGTTCGCGTCGAGGGCTGCACCAACCGCGCCGCCGCGGAGGCGCTGCGCGGCACGCAGCTGCTGGCGGAGGCTGCGTTGCCACTACCGCTCGGACCCGACGAGTACCGCGCCGAGGAGCTGGAAGGAGCACGGCTGTTCGACGGCGATCGCGAGCTCGGCGTCGTGCGCGAGCTCATTGGGCTGCCCTCATGCGAATGCCTCGCCGTGACGCGCAGCGACGGCGGTCCGGAGCTGCTCGTGCCGCTTGTCCGCGACGCGATCCGCGCCGTCGATGTGGCCGCGAGGCGGATCGAGATAGACATGCGTTTCCTGGGTGAGGACATCGAAGCATCGTGAACCTCGACATCGTGACGCTGTTTCCGGAGTGGTTCGAGTGGTTTCGCGCGCAGCGCCACGTCGCGAACGCCGTTGCCGCCGGCAGCACCCTGACGACGATCAACCCGCGCCAGTACACACCGCTCAGCGGAGGGCAGGTGGACGACGCCCCGTTTGGCGGCGGTGCCGGGATGGTGCTGCGGGTCGACGTGATCGACGCGGCGTTGCAGGCGCACTACGGCTGCGATTCCGTCGATCTGCGACGTGCCCGCCGCGTCGTCGTGCTCAGCCCGTCTGGGCGACTGCTCGACGAGTCGCTGGTCAGCGAGCTCGCTGCGGAGCCTGCGGTGACTCTGCTCTGCGGACGCTACGAGGGTTTTGACGAGCGCATCGCGGAGCACTTTGCCAGCGATGTCTTGTCGATCGGTCGCTATGTGCTGTCGGGCGGCGAGCTTGCCGCGATGGTCGTAGCCGACGCCATGCTGCGCAAGCTGCCAGGGGCGCTCGGTCACGCCGATTCCGCACTCGAGGAGTCGTTCAGCGCGGCACTCGAGGGCATGCCCGAATACCCGCAATACACGCGTCCCGCGGAGTACCGTGGCTGGCGTGTGCCAGAGGTCCTGCTTGGCGGCCATCACGAGGAGATCCGCCGCTGGCGGCTCGCGCAAACCCGCGAGCGCGGTAGTGGCGGGTCGCCCGGCGAGCCGGCGCGCTAGGATTCGCCTGCGCGGCGGCGTGTTTCTCGTCCGCGCCTCTTTTTTGCCATGAGCACTGTCATCGACACGATTGAGCGAAGCCAGCTGCGTCGCGTGCCGAGCTTCCAGGCTGGCGACCGCCTCAAGGTTCACTTCCAGGTGATTGAGGGTACCCGTCGGCGCACGCAGATCTTCGAAGGGGTTGCGATCAAGCGCCAGGGCCATGGTGCCCGCGAGACCTTCACGGTGCGCAAGCAGTCGTTCGGCGTAGGTGTCGAGCGGACGTTTCCGCTGCACTCCCCGAAGATCGAGCGAATCGAAGTCGCCGCCCGCGGCGACGTGCGCCGCGCGAAGCTCTACTACCTGCGTGACCGCGTTGGCAAGAGGGCTCGCGTGCGCGAGCGCGGTTACGTCGGTCCGGAGGACATCGTCGAGCCTGGTCTCGTCGATCGCGTGGGCACGTCTGCAGACGACGCTGCGGTGACGGACACCGGCGCCACTGAGCCAGCCGACGTCGCTGCGCCTGACGCCGACGTGCAAGCGACGGCTCCCGAGCGCAGCGGCGACGAGGGGTCGCACGGCGCCGATGCAGACGAGAGCTCGGTCGCGGCGCCGGCTGGCGACTCTGCGTGAGGCTCGCACCGCTGCCTAATCCGGTCCAGGCGGCGCCGGCCGGTCACAATCACCTGGTGCCCATACGACTCTGCTGGTAGATGGCCCGCTGGGACTCTGTCAGTGACCTTGAGCTGTTGCGCTCGTCGCGGCGCGATGCACAGGCGTTCGGGGCGTTCTACGCTCGACACGAGCGGCGCCTGCTCTCCTACCTCGTCCGTCGGACTCGCGGCGGCGAGCTCGCGGCCGACCTCTGCGCGGAGGTGTTTGCGGTTGCCCTCGAGGCGTGCCGTGCGGGGCGGCCGATACCCGAGGTACCGGTGGCCTGGCTGTTCGGCATCGCCAACCACAAGCTCATCGACGGCCTGCGGCGTGAGCGCGTCGATGACCGCGCCAGGCGTGCGCTCGAGATGCGGGCGATCGAGCTGACGCGCGGGCAGATCTCACACATCGAGCAGCTGTGTGGCGAAGCGGAAGCCTCGGCGTTGCTATGCGATCTGTCTGCCGATCAGCGCGAGGCGCTGCTGGCGTACATCGTCGACGAGCGTGAGTACCGTGAGATCGCCGCTGAGCTGCGTTGTTCGGAGTCGGTGGTGCGCAAGCGAGTGAGCCGCGGACTGGCCGCGCTGCGTGTGCGCTTGGAGGAGGCTCGCTGATGTTGCTGCCTCAGCTGCACGACGAGCTGTCACGAGCGGCGGCGAGGCCGAGCACGATCAGGCGAGCCTCGAGCCGGGTTGTGAGCGCCTTCACGGCCGCGATGGTCGCGCTGCTGCTCGCCGCGCCGGCCGCCCACGCCGGCGGTGTCGCGGTGACGGCGAGTGCGGCTGCCGCGGTGCACACGGAGATGCCGCTGTGAAGCTGATCAAGCTCGTACGCGGCAACCAGGTCGTTGAGTTCGTCGTCATCGTCGCGCTGGCCCTCGCGCTGGCGTACGCGATCCAGGCAGTTGTCGTGAAGCCGTATCGCATTCCCACCCAGTCGATGGAGCCGACGCTGATCCCTGGCCAGCGGGTGCTCGTCGATCGCCTTGGCAATGACTTCTTCGGTCCGTCGATCGGCGACATCGTCGTGTTCCATCCGCCTGTCGCGGCAGAGGGCCCCGGCAACGGGTCCTGCGGTGCGGTCCAGCTGGTTGGCGCCGCGTGTTCGCGCCCGGTCGACAAGGAGGCGAGCGTCAACTACATCAAGCGGGTGGTTGCCGTCGGTGGCGACACGATCGCGATCATCAATGGCCATGTGATTCTCAATGGCAAGCGCCAGAAGGAGCCGTTCGCGAACTTCAATGGCTGTGCCACCGATCCCAACTGCACCTATCGAACGCCGATCAAGGTTCCTGCCGGCTACTACTACATGATGGGCGATAACCGTTCCGACTCCGAGGACAGCCGGTTCTGGGGCCCAGTTCCCAGAGCGTGGATCATCGGCGAGGCGTTCGCGACGTACTGGCCGCCGGACCGCATCGGCTTCCTCTAGACGCTCGTGCCGAACGAGCCCGGTCGCGTGAAGCTCCGCACGCTGGCGCGCGACAACGCGATCGTCGAGTTGGTGCTGGTCGTCGGGATGGCGGTCGGTCTCGCGTTTGCGATCCAGGCCTGGGTCGTGAAGCCGTACAGCATCCCGAGCGACTCGATGGAGCCGACGCTGATCCCTGGTCAGCGGGTGCTCGTCGATCGCCTTGGCAATGACTTCTTCGCACCGTCGATCGGCGACATCGTCGTGTTCCATCCGCCTGCTGCGGCGCAAGAGGGACTCAACGGCGTCTGCGGAGTGCGTCACGCGGTGACCGCCCCGTGTCCGCGCCCGGTGCCGAAGGAGGCCAGTGTCAACTACATCAAGCGGGTTGTGGCGGTTGGTGGTGATCGGATCGCGATCATCAACGGCCACGTGATCCTCAACGGCAAGCGCCAGAAGGAGCCGTTCGCGACCTTCGCAGGCTGCACTGGGGACTCGACGTGCAGCTATCCGAGGGCGATAAAAGTTCCCGCCGGTTACTACTTCATGATGGGCGACAACCGTGACAGCTCCGACGACAGCCGGTTCTGGGGACCAGTCCCCGGCTCGTGGATCATCGGCGAAGCCTTCGCCACGTACTGGCCGCCCGACCGCATCGGCTTCCTCTAACGCTCGCGAGCGCCGCGCTGCACGGCGTCGCAGCAGCGGCCACCGCCTGTTCGCGTTCGATCGTGCGCTTGGAGCGCGGCTTGTCGCGGGCGCCGACGAGGCCGGCCGCGGCTGCCTTGCGGGCCCCCTGGTGGCTGCCGCGGTGCTGTTCGACCAGCAGGCGATCAGCACGCGCGAGCTGCGCTGGCTGAGCGCGCTCAACGACTCCAAACAGCACGACCAGGCGACGCGTGAGGAGCTCTATCCGCGCGTGCTGGCGAGCGCTCGCGCGGTCGCCGTCGTATCGCGCTCGGTCCGCAGCATCGATGCCGACGGTTTGCACGTGACGAACCTCGGCGCGCTTGCGCAGGCGCTCGAGCGTGTGGCTCGCGACGGATGTCTGTGCCTGGTCGATGGCTTCGCCGTTCCCGACTTCGGCTTTGAGCAGCGGGCGATCATCGACGGCGATGCGACGAGCGCCGCGATCGCCGCGGCGTCGATCGTCGCCAAGGTCACGCGCGACCGTTTCATGCGGCGGGCCGACACTTTGCATCCGGGCTGGGAGTTCGCCACCCATGTCGGCTACTCGACGCCGGAGCACCGGGCGGCGATCGCTCGGCACGGCGTCTCGCCGTTGCATCGGATGTCGTTCCAGTCCTCGGCCTACCAGCAGCTCGCCCTGTAGCTTCGCCGGATCGCCGCTCGGCGCCGCAGCAGGCTTCACTCGTGCGCGTCGCGCGCCGGGCGTCCTTCGCTGTCCCGTCCCGGCGCCCGGACGTTGCGTCCAGCTCACCCGATGGCCTCGACCTGTTCGAGTGCCATCAGCTCGCCGTCAGCATCAATCACGACGGCGACCGCATCGAACCGCAGCTCTGAGCGGCGCGGACGATCGGGGTGTGCCGCGAGCCAGGTCGCGGCCAGCGCACGGAGCCTTCGGACCTTCCGCGGCGTGATCGCCAGGAGCGGGTCGAGTCCGCCGGCGCGCCGCGTCTTGACCTCGACGAAGACGATGGCGCGCTCGTTGCAGACAACCAGATCGAGCTCGCCGGCGCGCGTGCGGAAGTTCCGTTCGAGCAGGGTGAACCCTAGGCGCTCGTAGTGCTCGAGCGCCAGCCGCTCGCCCACCTGACCGAGGATCTGCGGCGCCGTAGGGCCCATGCGATGAGATCCGCCGTGTTCGACGAGTCGTGACGCCGCGGTCTGCTGTGATTGCGGCTGTGCTGGTTCGCGCTCACGGCTTCGCAATCGACCGCGGCGCTGCCGGGCACGTGGATGTTGAGCTGGATGTGCGCGCCGGCCTCCCCGGGCTTGCGCTCGTCGGTCTTGCTGGCGGCTCGGGGCGCGACGTTCGCGAGCGCGTGCAGGCGGCCGTGCTGAACAGCGGCTTCAGCTTCCCCCGGCGGCGCCTGACCGTCAACCTCGCACCGGCGACGCGCCGGGGTGGGTCGGAGTTCGATCTCGTCGTCGCCTGCTGCCTGCTCGCCGCCAGCGGCGTCATCGATCCTCGGCGGCTGGGAGGCATCGGGTTGTGCGCCGAGCTTGGACTCGGTGGCGGGCTCCGCGCCTGTGCTGCTCTCCCGGCGGCGGCGGAGGCCGCCGACGCGGCAGGGCTTGGTGGGCTGATCGTCGCACGCGCCGACTTGCCGGCGGCACGGGCGGGCGCGGCCGTGGCGGTGGTCGGGCTGCGCACGTTGTGCGAGGTGGTGGACCTGCTTGGGGCTCCAGGCCGCGAGCTGCGGCGGATGCTGCGTGCGCCCGAACACGGTCGCGGTCACGCCATCGCCCACCCCTCGACGTGACGCCGCGCCGCGATACTTTGCGTGTGTCCGCTGCACGCGCGATCCCCAGGGTTCTCTCGATTGCCGGGTCGGACTCCGGCGGTGGCGCCGGTATTCAGGCCGACCTCAGAGCGTTTGCGCGCTGTGGCGTATACGGCATGAGCGCGCTCACCGCGGTGACCGCCCAGAACACGCGCGGCGTCGTGGCCGTCCACGCCGTCCCAGCGGCGATCGTCAGGGCGCAGATTGAGGCCGTCGTCGGTGACATCGGCGTCGATGGCCTGAAGATCGGCATGCTCGTCAGTGGCGAGACCGCGAAAGTCGTCGCGAGCTGCCTACGCGACCTCCTGCCCGCCCACACGCCTGTCGTCGTCGATCCCGTGCTTGCCGCCAGCACTGGTGGCTCGCTGCTCAGCGAGGACGGGATCGCTGTCCTGATCGCTGAGGTCTTCCCGCGCGCCACCGTGATCACGCCGAACCTGCCGGAGGCGCGGACCCTGGTCGCACGCGCCACTCACTCGGCGTACGAAGGAAGCGATGACGGTGACCTCGCGCGTCAGCTGCTCGCGCTCGGCCCCGCGAGCGTGGTCATCACCGGTGGTCATCGCCGCGGCTTTGGTGACCTCTATTGCGACGCTGAGCAACTCGTGGAACTCGGCGGCGAGCGCCACGAGTCGGCTGCGACGCATGGCTCAGGCTGTACGCACTCGGCGGTGCTGGCTGCAGAGCTCGCACGGGGAGCCCTGCCGCTTGACGCCGCCCGGACCGCCGCGCGCTACGCGGCTGAGGCCATCCGCGACGGCCTCGCCTCGATCGGAGCTGGCGACGGGCCGGTTGATGTCCTCGGTGTCGGGCGGCCGGACGGCACGTTCTGAGCCACGAGCGCGAACGCGCAGGCAGCGCAAATAGGTCTGCGATACTCGCTCAATGCGCTTGCTGGCGATGAGGTCGGGGCACGGCGAGGTGCTCATCGCGGAAGGGAACGTCGACGTTCCGCAGGAGGAACGGGAGCTGATCGCGGCATTTCGCGCGCAGCTCGACGCGGGCATGTGGGCGGCCGTGCCGCTTAGCGATCGCCTTGGACAGCGCGAGGCGCAGTTCGTTCGTAGCTTCGAGGAGATCCCCCGCGACGCCGAGCGTGTGATCTTCTTCCCGCGCGCCGCCGGGGGCGGCTAGCGTCGCGGTGATGCCCGAGCCGCGCGTGTCGGTGGGGCACTACGACCCGGTTCGGGAGCGACGCGCGGAGCTGCGTGCGCAGGCCCTCCTACGCTCTTGCGTCAACCCGGAGGAGTGGGCGATGTACAGCCAGCTCGGCTTGATCCGGGTTTGGGGGCGGGCCGTCGGGCATGCCGCCCGCGTTGCGCTCGACGGGGGCGCCGTCGCACTCTACGCGTACCTGATCTATCCCTATCGGCCGATCGTCGCCTACGTGCCCGATAGCACCCGCCTGCTCGGCGAGTACTGCGTCGCGTTCGGCGACGGCGAGCGCGGGACTGACCGCCTGCCGCCGTCTGACGATGTCCTCGCGAAGTGGCTGGCGCTGATCGGCGACGAGCGCCGGCTGATCGCGACGGCCAACGTGCATCCCGCCGGGCGCCAGCTCGACCCGGTGCGGGTGCGTCGCGACCTGGCGGCGCTCGCAGCTTGGGAGCGCGGGCGAGGCACTCGTCCCCAGTGGCCGCCGGGTAGTCTTCCCGACCGGTGGCCTCCAACGACGGATTCGACCTGAAGCACCGCAGCCGTGCGCTCACCGACGGTCCGCAGCGGGCTGCTGCGCGCGCCTATCTGAAGGGCATCGGCTACGACGACGAGGCGCTCGCGAAGCCGCTAATCGGCGTGGCATCGACCTGGACCGAGACGATGCCGTGCAACTTCCACCTGCGCGCACTGGCGGCGCAGGTCAAGGATGGGATCCGCGAAGCCGGCGGCACGCCGATGGAGTTCAACACGATCGCGATCTCCGACGGGATCACGATGGGGACGAGCGGGATGAAGACATCGCTCGTGTCTCGCGAGGTCATCGCCGATTCGATCGAGCTCGTTGGGCGCGGACACTTCTTCGATGCGATCATCGCGCTATCGGGCTGCGACAAGACGATCCCGGGTACCGTGATGGCGCTCGCGCGGGTCGACGTCCCGTCCGTGATGCTCTACGGCGGCTCGATTCCGCCGGGCCGGTTCCAGGGCCACGACGTGACGATCCAGGACGTGTTTGAGGCGGTCGGCGCGCACGCCGCGGGCAAGATGACTGACGCCGAGCTCGCCGAGCTCGAGGCCGCAGCGTCGCCCGGGGCAGGCGCCTGCGGTGGGCAGTTCACGGCGAACACGATGGCGATGGCGTTCGAGATGCTTGGCATCTCGCCGATCGGCGACTCGCTGATGCCCGCGCAGGAGGCCACCAAGCCGCAGGCTGCAGCGGCCGCGGGGCGGCTGGTCGTCGATGTGCTGCGTCGGGGACTGCGGCCGAGCTCGATCATCACGCGCGCGGGGCTGGAGAACGCGATCGCGGCCGTCGCGTCGAGCGGTGGCTCCACAAACGGTGTGTTGCACCTCCTGGCCCTGGCTCGCGAGGCTGGAATCGAGCTCGCCATCGACGACTTTGACGAGATCAGCGCGCGCACACCGCTGCTCTGCGACCTCAAGCCGGGTGGGCGCTTCGTGGCAAAGGACCTCTACGCGGCGGGTGGTGTTGCGGTGCTCGCACAGCGTCTGCTCGAAGCCGGCTTGCTGCACGGCGATGCGCCGACCGTGACGGGGCAGACGATCGGCGAGATCGCTGCGGCGGCGCACGAGACAGCCGGCCAGGAGGTTGTTCGTCCGCTCAACGACCCGATCAAGCCGACCGGCGGGCTCGCGATCCTCCGCGGGAATCTCGCGCCGGAGGGCTGCGTCGTCAAGCTCGCCGGCCATGAGCGTCTCCACCACCGCGGCCCTGCACGCGTGTTCGAGGGCGAGGAGGCGGCGATGGATGCCGTGACGCATGGACGCATCCAAGCCGGCGACATCCTCGTCATCCGCAACGAGGGGCCCGCCGGCGGCCCGGGGATGCGCGAGATGCTCTCGGTGACAGCCGCGCTCAGCGGGGCTGGGCTCGGGGAGGAGGTTGCGCTGCTGACCGACGGACGCTTCTCGGGTGCCACGCACGGGCTGATGGCCGGGCACGTCGCTCCTGAAGCCGCGCGCGGCGGTCCGATTGCGGCTGTGCGCGATGGTGACGAGGTCACCTTCGACGTGACCGGCCGCCGCCTCGACGTTGCGCTGAGTGACGATGAGATTGCACGTCGCGTGGCCCGCTACCAGTCGCCGCCGAACCCGGACTTGACAGGGGCGCTGGCAAAGTACGCGCGCGTCGTCTCGAGCGCCTCGGAGGGTGCAGTAACAATCTGAACGCCGGACGGACGTGCAGGTTCGGCGGTGAGGTGCGGCGAAAGAGTAGCGATGTCCGTCTCTCGCAGCGCTGCGTCCGCCACAGCCTTGACCTCGGAGTGGACAGAGGCGCTTCGAGCGTTCGATGCTGACTTGGGTCGCCGCGTCGCCGCGGAGAAGACGCGGCATGCCTACAACAGCGATATCGAGCAGTTTGCCGCGTGGTCTGCTGCTCGCGGCTTGGCGCCGACCGCGGTTGGCGTGCGCGAGCTCCGACGCTACGCCGCCTCGCTCTCGCAGAGAGCCCTCGCGCCGAGCTCGATCGGACGCAAGATCGCGTCGCTACGGGCGTTCTACCGCGTACTCCGCGAGGCTGGCCAGATGGCGCAGAACCCGGCGGAGCTGATGACGCTGCCCAGACGGCAGCGCACGCTGCCGCATGTGATGCGCGCGGATGAGCTGGGCGCGCTGCTCGACCGGGTCGGCGCTGTTGGTGCGCTCGACCTCCGCGATCGAGCGATGTTCGAGCTGGCCTACGCGGCGGGTCTCCGTTCCGAGGAGATCGTCACGCTGGACGTCGCCGCGATCGACTTCGACGGCGAGCGAGTCCGCGTCGAGGGCAAGGGCACAAAGACACGCCTTGTGCCTGTCGGCGAGCACGCTCTGCTCGCGGTCGGACGCTATCTCGAACGTGCGCGCCCCGCGTTGGCGGTTGGCAGTGATGAGGCGCTGTTCCTGTCGAAGTCCGGTCGCGCCCTCTGTACGTCCGACGTCAGGCGACGCTTGCGGCTCTGGGCCGCGCGAGCCGGCCTCGGCCCGACCGCGCACCCGCATACGCTGCGGCACTCTTTTGCGACCCATCTGCTCGACGGGGGCGCCGACCTGCGGGCGATCCAGGAGATGCTGGGTCATTCCAGTATCTCGACTACCCAGGTCTACACTCGGGTAGAGTCGGCGCGCCTAAAACGCGCGTACGCAAGCAGCCACCCGCGGGCCTAAGGCACGTCGCGCAACGGCTTGGAGACTGGTGTACACGTGGTACAGACGAACGTAAAGGCGATCGAGCTTCGCGATCTCTGGCGGCGATACAAGTCGTCCGGTGACCAGCGGGCGCGTGAACGGTTGGTCGTTGCCTACTCGCCGCTCGTCAAGTATGTGGCCGGGCGGATGGCCACCGGGCTGCCCGCGCACATCGACGAAGCAGACCTGATCTCCTACGGCTTGGGAGGGCTGATCTCGGCGATCGAACGGTTCGACATGAGCCGCGAGATTCGCTTCGAGACGTATGCGATCACCCGCATCAAGGGCGCGATCCTCGACGAGCTGCGCGCGCTCGACTGGGTGCCGCGGTCGGTGCGGGCGCGGGCGCGCCAGATCGAGCGAGCCAACCTCAAGCTCGAGGCACGGCTCCAGCGCGTGCCGACAGAGGAGGAGCTTGCCGCTGAGCTCGAGCTGTCGCTCGAGGAGTTCCGCGAGGCGCTGCTGCAGATCTCCAACTCGGCGGTCAGCGCTCTGGATGAGTTGTGGACATCATCCGACTCGAGCGGTGACAGTGTCTCGCTGCTCGACACGCTGCGCGACCCATCAGCCGCGGACCCCGAGCGAATCGTCGATGAGAACGAGCTGCGTGATCGCATTGCCGAGGCTGTTGCCCGGCTCCCTGAACGGGAGAAGCTCGTCATCGCGCTCTACTACTACGAGAATCTCACGCTGCGGGAGATCGGCGAAGTGCTGCGTGTGACCGAGTCGCGCGTCTCGCAGCTGCACACGAAGGCCGTCCTCGGGCTGCGCGCAAACCTGTCGCAGATGCGCTGAGGTCCTCCGGCGGTGTGCGGATTCGCGGTATGTTGAGCGAACCCGAGCAGAGGAGAGATAGGGCATGCGTCACGGTGCGGAGGCCATTCGGAACGTCGCGCTCGTCGGTCACCGCGGTGCCGGCAAGACGTCGCTGCACGAGGCGATGCTCTTCGAGTCCGGGGTCGTCTCCCGGCTCGGCAGCGTGCTCGAGGGAACCACCACCTCCGATATCGACCCGGACGAGCAGGCGCGGCAGCTGTCGATCTCGGCGACGCTGACGTCGTTGGAATGGGCGGGCCGCAAGGTCAACCTGATCGACACACCGGGCGAGCCGAGCTTCATCGCCGACGCGCTGGGAGGGATGCGCGTGTGCGAGTCCGCGATCTTCGTGATCAACGGCGTCATGGGCTCCGAGGTCGCGACGACGAGGCTGTGGAAGGCGGCGGCGCAACGCGACATCGCCCGCATGCTGTTCGTGAACATGCTCGACCGCGAGCGCGCCGACTTCTTCCGGACGCTCGAGTCACTCAAGGCGGCATTTGGCCCGCACGTCGTTGCGACCGAGATTCCGATCGGCAGCGAGCACGAGGTTAGCGGCGTCATCGATCTCGTCGACATGCGCGCCTACGGCTACCCGACAGCGGACCGTGGCAACGCCACGGAGATGCCCATCCCCGCCGAGCTGCAAGGCCGCGCGGAGGAGTATCGCGAGAAGCTGATGGATGAGGTGGCTGAGGTCTCGGACGAGCTGATGGAGCGCTATCTCGACGGCACCGCGATCTCGCATGAAGACATCGTGGCTGCGCTGCGTCGCGGGACGAACCATGGGTCGATCTTTCCGGTCGTGTGCGGCGTCGCGACACGCAACCTCGGCACGAATCGGTTGCTTGACGCGATCGTCGATGACCTGCCCTCGCCGGTTGAGCACGGCGGCCTCGCACTTCCCGAGATCACGCTCGAGCCGGATGAGGACGGCGAGCTGTTCGCGTATGTGTTCAAGACCCGCGCTGATCCGTACGCGGGACGGATCAACCTGTTTCGTGTGTATCAGGGGGTCATGCACCACGACACCCAGCTGATGAACACGCGCACTCACACGCGCGAGCGGATCGGGCAGCTGATCGTCTTCTCAGGCAAGGGCAACGAGCATGCCGACGAGATCGGGCCTGGCGACATCGGCGCCGTCGCCAAGCTCAAGGAGACGCGGGCAGGCGACTGGCTTGCTGCGCGCGACGAGCCGATTCGCATGCCGATCGACGCGCTGCCGGCACCGGTGATGGCATTTGCCATCGAGCCGAAGTCGAAAGGCGAGGAGGACAAGGTGTTCACCGCGCTGCGCCGGCTTCAGGAGGAGGACCCGACGATCGATCTGCACCGCGATGCCCAGACCGGTGAGCAGATCGTCGCCGGCCTTTCGCAGATCCATGTCGAGGTGATCGTTGATCGGCTGCGCTCACGGTTTGGCGCTGAGGTGATGCTGAAGCCGCCGCGCGTGCCGTATCAAGAGACGATCCGCCGTCCCGCCAAGGCACATGGCCGCCACAAGAAGCAGTCCGGCGGTCGCGGTCAGTTCGGTGACTGCCACATTGAGATCGCGCCGAGCGAACCCGGGGTGGGCTTCGAGTTCGTCGACCAGATCAAGGGCGGTGCGATCCCGCGGTCGTTCATCCCGGCCGTCGAGAAGGGGGCGCGCGAGGCGCTAGAGCATGGTGTGATGGCCGGCTATCCGGTCAAGGATGTACGCGTCACGCTCGTCGACGGCTCGTTCCATACGGTCGACTCCTCCGAGCTGGCGTTCAAGCTCGCGGCCGGGCTCGCGATGAAGCAGGCGCTCGAGCAGGCGGATCCGGTCTTGCTGGAGCCGGTCATGCTCGTCACACTGTCGGTGCCCGAGGAAGCGGTGGGCGAGGTGATCGGTGATCTCAACGGCCGGCGTGGGCGCCCACAGGGCATGGAGCCGGTTGGTGCGATGACCGAGATCAAGGCCGAGGTTCCGATGGCCGAGCTGCTCGGATACGCGCCTGATCTGCGCTCGATCACCGGCGGGCAGGGTGACTACACGATGGAGTTCCTGCGCTACGAAGAGGTCCCGGCACACCTCGTACCAAGGGTTCTCGAAGCTGCCGGCGGCGAACCGGTCGGGGTCTAGAAGATGACGCGCCGGCACCTCAGCGCGCGCTAGGCTGGGATTGTGGCGACTCGAGAGCTGAGCACGTCCGAGGAGCCGGTGTTCTGCGCGATCTGCCAGCGGTCGTTGCTTCGTGGCGAGCATGCGGTCGCGTTCCTCGACGGCTACACGCCGCGAGATGTCTGCGACCTGTGTGTTGGGCGAGCGCTCCGTCTCGGCTGGACCCGGGATGGTCAGGGGATCAGCGCAGCGCCAGCCGCCCAGGCCGAGCGGGCTCGCTCGCTTGTTGGACGCCTACGCGCGCGGCGCGAGGAAGCCAGCACGCCGGGCCAGACCGCTCCTGGACGTCCACTCGCAGCGGGCGAGGCAACTGATGACCTGCCGCACCATGTGCAGGCGGTCCCCACCGACACGCAGGTGCAGGCGACGCACGCACTTGCGCTGTTCAACGCCAGCGAGCACTCACGGACGGTCGCGGGTGTCGTCCACTCGCTCGGGGCGCCCTACGTCCATGTGGGACCGGGCGAAGGTGGGCTACTTGTCGAGGTGCTTGTGGTGTGGGAGCTCTGCTGGTACCGCTACGAGATCGACCTCGAAAACAGTGTCGTACATCTGCGCGGCCAGGGCTATGAGCCAGCTGAGCTCGGTGACGAGCTGCAGCCGGCGAACGCGATTGCCGACGAGCGCGGCAAGCTCGCGCTCGCGCGGCACTGATCGGGATCGAGGCTGATCAGACGCCATGGTCTACTGCGTCGTGCCTCGCGAGTTCGAAGCGGAGTTGTTCGAGCGGCTCAAGGCCCACTACGCAGACGACCCCGAAGTGACGGTCATCCTCGATCGGCGTGGCGGCACGCGCCGTCATCCGTCCGCGTTCAGCGGCCAGCACGAGCTGCGCGCGCTCCGCGATCGACGTCGCCGTCGCGTCGCTGGGGAGCTGCCGCCGCTCTTCGACGACGAGCCACCCGACGTCCCGGCGTGAGGGTTGTCGTTCACGTCGATGGTGGATCAAGGGGGAACCCCGGTCCGGCGGCTGCAGCCTCGGTGGTCTCAGATCAGGCGGGCGCGCTGCTCGACGAGGCGACCGAGCTGCTTGGCATCGCCACCAACAACGTCGCCGAATATCGCGGCGTGCTGCTCGGTGCCCGGCGCGCGCAGGCGCTCGGCGCGAGCGAGATCGAGCTGGTCAACGACTCTGAGCTCATCGCCAAGCAGCTGAACGGCGCCTACCGCGTCAAGCATCCGGCGATGGTGCCGCTGTTCACGCAGGCGCGCCGCGCGCTCGCCGGCTTCGAGCGCTGGTCGATCCGCTCGGTGCCGCGCGAGCAGAACGCTCGCGCCGACGCGCTCGTGAACCAGGCATTGGACCGCGCAGCGCGTGCGGCGCCTTGAGCGGCGCTCGGTCGGCCGTGGCGACTACGCTCTGAGGCGTGCTCGGCGCGCGCAACAGGGAGCTTGTCGGGCTGATCCCGGCGGCACTGCTCGTCACCGCGGGTTTCGCGGCGATCTTCATCCAGAGCCAGAGTAAGATATCGAGCGTCTCGCTGACCTACGGCGCGGCGTTCCTCACGCTGTGCCTTGCCACACACCTCGTCATCCGGCGCGTGACGCCGTACGCCGATCCGTACCTGTTCCCGCTCGCGGCGGTTCTCGCGAGCGTCGGGCTCGTCGAGCTGTACCGGATCAGCACTGACCCATTTGTTCCGGAGTATGCGAACGTCGCCCGCGAGCAGGCGCAGTGGATGGTTGTCGGCCTCGTGCTGTTCTCGATCACGATCGTCGCGCTGCGCGACGGTCGCTACCTGCGGCTCGAGAACTACCGCTACCTGATCGCGATCGCGGCGATCGTCAGCCTCTTCCTCCCGCGAGTTCCCGGCATCGGCGAGTCGAGCAACGGCATCTACCTCAGCGTGCATGTCGGCTCGATCACCTTCCAGCCGTCGGAGTTCGGCAAGATCGCGATCGTCGTCTTCCTCGCGTCCTACCTGCGCGACAATCGCCAGCTGCTCGTCACTGCAGGCAAGAAGATCCTCTGGCTCACCCTGCCGCCGATGAAGCAGTTTGGTCCGCTGCTGCTGATCTGGGGCTCGGCGATGGCGATGCTGCTGATCACGCGCGAGATCGGCACGTCTTTGATGTTCTTCGGCGCCTTCCTCGCGCTGCTGTACGTGGCGACCGGCCGCCTGTCCTTCCCGCTGCTTGGTCTCGTTCTGTTTGCCGCCGGCGCGTACTACCTGGGGACGCACGTTGGGCACATCTACGCGCGCGTGCTGGACTGGGAGCATCCGTTTAGCCCCAAGCTGTACAACTCACCCGCCGCGGGCTCGAGCTATCAGCTCGCTCAGTCGCTCTTCTCCCAAGCCGACGGCGGCATTCTCGGCACCGGGTTCGGTCAGTCGCTCGCGCCGCAGCTCGTCCCCGTCCCGCAGAGCGACATGATCTACTCGGTGATCACCAACGAGACCGGCCTGGTGGGCGCGACCGGCCTGCTGGCCGTCTACCTCGTGTTCATCGCACGCGGCTTCAAGGTCGCGACGCTCGCGCGCGACTCGTTCTCCAAGCTGCTCGCGAGCGGCCTCGCGTTCATCGTCGCGATGCAGGTCTTCGTGATCGTCGGCGGCGTGACCGACCTCATCCCGTTGACCGGCGTGACGCTGCCGTTCGTCGCCTACGGCGGCTCGTCGGTGGTGATGAACTTCGTGCTGCTCGCGTTGCTGCTGCTCGTCTCCGACCGTGCACGTCGCCCGATCGACATGCTCTGAGCAGGGCGGCGGCTAGCGTCGCCGCCCTGAGCCAAAGCTCTGTATCGGCGGCGCGACCGCGCGCAGATCCGCTCCGGCGCTCTGCCCGCCGTCATCCTCCGCGTCAGCCTCGTGTGCGGGCAGCTGTGCAAGTGACCCCGAGCGCTCCACCGTGGCTAGCGCGTCATCGAGCACGCGCAGCTCGCGCACGAGCACGTTGATCGTTCCCCCGCCCGTCGGCGGACGCTCGAGTCGGCCTTCGGCGAGGACCAGAGGCTCGGCGCGAACGACATGGCGGCGACGCTCGTAGAGCGCAGGCGGGACGATCAGGTTGACCGCGCCGTGCTCGTCCTCGAGCAGCATGAAGACGACACCGTTTGCGGTCTCCGGTCGCTGGCGGGCGACGACGAGTCCCGCCACCGTGACCGAGGCGCCATGGCGCAGGCCGGCGAGCTCCGCGCTTGTCGCGACGCCCTCGAGCTGTGGACGCAGAATCGCGAGTAGGTGGTCGTCCAGGGTCAACCCGCTTGTGCCGTAGTCGGCGAGCAGGCGCTCCCAGCGGCCGAGCTCACGTAGCGGCGGCAGCGGGCCGAGATCGAGCGCAAGCGCGAGCTGGGTGCCGCCCGGGACCCGCCGTCCAGGGGTGGCAACGCCGAGCGCCCAAAGCGCAGCGCGGCGGCTCCCCGCAAGCGCATCACAAGCGCCCGACCAGGCGAGCTGCTCGAGTGAGGGACGTGCCGCCGGCACGCGCGCGACCAGATCGGCGAGGCTCCTGAACGACCCGTCCGCGTCACGCGCGGCGACGAGCGCCGTGACCTCCTCGCTGCGCACGCCACGCACGTAGCCGAGGCCGATGCGAACCGCGCCCCCCAGGGACGTCGATGACGCCTCTACTGTGCACTCGGCGCAGGAGGCGTTGACATCGACGCTGCGTAGTTCGATGCCTCGCCGTTGCGCCTCGTGGGCCAGGCTGTCGGGCGGGTAGAAGCCCATCGGCTGCTCGTTCAGCAGCGCGCAGAGGAACTCGGGGCCGTAATGCACGCGCAACCAGCTCGACTGGTAGGCGAGCAGGCCAAAGGCCGCGCTGTGCGCTTTCGGGAAGCCGAAGCCGGCGAACCCCGCCACCATCTCCCAGACCTTCTGCGCGAGCTCCGGCTCGGCGCCGACGTGACGGGTCGCGCCTTCGACGAAACGCTCGTGGTAGCGCTCGATCGCGACAGTCGAGCGCTTGCGGCTCATCGCCCGGCGCAGGCCGTCCGCCTCGCCCGGGCCAAAGCCGGCGAACGCCTGGGCGACCTCGAGCACCTGATCCTGGAAGATGATCGTGCCCAGCGTCTCGCGCAGAACCCCGACAAGCGAGGGATGCAGGCAGGGCGGCTCGTAGGAGGGATCCTTGCGCAGGCGCTGACGGCGCTCGATGTAGGGGTTCACCGCACCGCCCTGGATCGGCCCTGGGCGAATGATCGCCACTTGCACGGCGAGCTCCTCGAGGTTCTCCGGGCGTGTGCGTCGCAGCGACTGCATCTGGGCGCGACTCTCGATCTGGAAGACGCCGGTCGTCTGCGCATCCTGGATCGCGGCGAAGGTCGGCGGGTCATCGAAAGGGATCCGCGAGAGGTCGATCCGCTCACCGCGCGCGCGGGCTATCAGCTCGACGCAGCGCTCGACTGCGGACAGCATGCCGAGCCCGAGCAGGTCGATCTTGAGGAAGCCGGCGTCGGCGCAGGAGTCCTTGTCCCACTGCACGAGCTGGCGGCCTTCCATCGCAGCGGGCACCACGGGGCAGCAGTCGATCAAGGGCGCCGTCGCGACGATCATCCCGCCAGGATGCTGGGAGAGGTGGCGTGGCAGCCCGAGCGCCTCTTGGGCGAGGCGCTCTAACCAGATCCAGCGACCGCTGCGAGCGCGCTCTCCGAGCGCGCTCGCAAGGTTGCCCCCATTCGGGGACAGGCGGTCGACGTGGTGGCCAGCGGTCCCCGCATGGGGGAAGCCCTCGGCGCCGCGTGCGACCCGCTCGATCTCGCCTGCGGGTAGTCCGAGCGCCTTGCCGAGCTCGCGTATCGCACCACGCTCGCGGAAGCTCGGGAAGGTAGCGACGAGCGCCGCGCGATCACGCCCGTAGCGATCGTGGACCCGGCGGATCAAGACCTCGCGGATGTCGCGGGGGAAATCGAGGTCGATGTCCGGCAGCGCGGTGAGCTCGGGGTTGAGGAAGCGGCCGAGCGCAAGACCGCTGGCGAGCGGGTCGATGTGCGACAGCCCGGTGAGGAAGCAGACGATCGAGGACACCGAGGAGCCGCGCCCGCGCCCCGGTGGCAGCAGCGCCCGCGCCGAGTCCGCTCCGCGCACCTCTGCGGCCACCTCGCGTGAGAGCTCGAGGATCTCGTGATGCAGCAAGAAAAAGCCGGGCAGGGCGAGCCGCTCGATGACGCGCAGCTCCTCCTCGAGGCGGGCCCGCGCTGCGTAGAGTTGGACGCCACCGTAGCGCTCGTGCAAGCGCGTCATGCAGAGCTCTGCGAGGCGCGCTCCAGCGCTCGCATCCTCGACGCCGGGATAGCGGTAGCCGAGGTCTGCGGCGAGATCGAAGCGCAGCTGCTCGGCAAGTGCGCTGCTCTCGGCGAGCGCCTCGGGATGGTCGGCGAAGCGGGCCGCCATCGCCGCCCCTGAGGCGAGCACGTGAGCGCTGTTTGGTCGCCGCAGCGGCTCGCTTGACTCGAGCGTCAGGTGGTTGCGCAGCGCGACGAAGACGTCCTGCAGCGGGGCACGCGAGGCGGCATGCGCGTGGACGTTCCCAGTCGCGACGCAGCGCAGCCCGAGCCGCCCGGCGAGCGCGGCGAGCATCGCGTTGCGCCTCCGGTCGCCGGCAAGGAACGGGCGCTGGAGCTCGACCCGCAGCCACTCCACGCCAAAGGCCTCGCGCAGCGCCCGCATGCCCGCGCTGTCGTGCACGCCGCGCCCGGCGCAGCCGCTAAGGCAGACGAGACCCTCAGCGTGCTCGCAGACAGTCGCGAGCGCGACAGCGGGTGCGACAGGGTCGCGCAGGCGCTCACGAGTGTGCGCGTGGGCGATCGTCAGCAGGCGGCAGAGGTTGCGCCAGCCGCGCTCGCAGGCGACGAGCAGGGTGACGTGGCGTCCGTCGTCGAGGCTCAGCTCCGCACCGTGAATTGCCCGCAGCCCGAGCCCGCGCGCGGCCTGGGCGAACTCCATCGAACCCCATACGCCGTCATGGTCGGTGAGCGCGAGGGCGTCATAGCCAAGCTCGAGCGCACGGGCGACGAGCTCCTCCGGCAACGATGCGCCATCAAGGAACGAGTAGGCGGAGTGACAGTGCAGCTCGGTGTACATGGCAAACCGAGCTCAGCGCTGGCGTAGCCAGCGCCCACTGCCAAGATCGTGAAAGACGATGAAGTCACGCCCCGACTCGCTGACAAGCTCCCAGTAGCGGCGGCGCAGTGGCTGATCGGTCCACCAGCGGTCCTCGACCAGCCACGACTCGCGCACATACGCAACAGGCTGGCCATCGACTGCGAGCGGCGTTCCCGCAGTGGTGGCTGCAACACGTGTGGCGCGTGGCAGTGCGAGGCGTCGTGGACCGCCCGTGCCCGAAAGTGTGCTCACAACTCAAACGGAGTGAGCATCACGCGTCGCTCGGGGACACGCGAATCGAGCTGGGCAACGCACACTCGCAGCGCGGCATCTGCTCCCGCGGCGATACGCATCTGACGGACCGCTTCGCGCAGCCGTGCACGGCGCTGCCCGGCAGCCTCCTCGAACAGCGCGTGCTGCTCGCCGCAGGCGGGGCCGAAGCGCTCGGTGGTTAGCACGAGCGCGTGTGCCGGTGAGGGCAGCAGCGCGAGCTTGGGTACGAGCGCCAGCCGCATCCGCTGCGGTGCTGCAAGTGCTTCGCGGAAGGTGACGCTCGTGCGCCAGCTGCCGCCATCGACGAGTGCCGCGGCGATCGTGGCTGCGCGCAGGGTACGTCCGCGCCGTTCGCCTCGCGCGAGCAGTCGGTCGATCAGCACGCCGAGCGCCTGCTCGAGCGCCTGTCCACCAGCCGCCTCGGGCAACTCAAAGCGCTCCACCAGCGGCTCCTCGACGATGCGCGGGCGGGGCGGATCGTCCTCACCGCAGACCAGGCGATGAGCCTCGATCCCCGCCGCCCCGAAGCGGTCGGCGAGCGCAGCGCGCGGCAGCACCGCCAGCTCGCCGAGTGTCGCGATACCCAGCCGTTCGAGTGTCCTCACCAGCGGCGCCGTGTTGCCGCGCAGGCGCAGCAGCTCGATCGATAGCGGCGCGAGATGCTCACGGGCGCTGGCGCGGATGATCGTCGTGCGCCGAGGGCGGGCGCTGAGCGCTGCGGCGAGCGCGCAGAAGCGGGTTGGTGCGGCTGCGATCCGGGCCGGGCGATCGAGCGCGTGTCGTGCTGCGGCGAGCACGAGCTCGTCAGAGCCGCCGTGGATGCCGCGCAGCCCATCGAGGACGAAGCAGGCCAGCCCGGGACGCTCTGACTCGACGCCCGCACCGATCTGCTCGAGCCTGCGCAGCGCCTGCTCCCAGGTGTTCACGACGGCCAGCGGATCGGCGCTCACGAGCTCGAGGTCAGGGCAGCGTGCGAGCGCTTCGCCGAGCGGCATGCCGCTGTGCACGCCAAACGCCTCCGCCGCACCGGAGGTCTCGCCGATCAGCCCGATCCCCGCCGAGACGTTCTCAGGGGCGATTGCGAGCGCGCGCCCAGCGAGCGCCTGCAGACCTCCGGCGGCTACCGCCAGCTCGAAGCGCGGGATCAGGACGCATGCGATCATACGAACACATGTTCGCATGCGCTGCGCCCGAGCGCAAGCCCCGCTCGCAGGACGTTGTGAAGCTTCCGATCCGCCGGAAGATCAGCGACACTGAGCAGTTGAGATGTGGAATCAGGACGTGGTCTACCGGCGTCGTCGGCGTACGTTCACGGTATCGGTCGCCGTCGCACTCCTGCTGATCATCATCATCGCCTCGACAGGCGGAGGCGGACCCCCGCCGCTGCGCTCCCATCTGCCGGCTTCCGCTCCCATCCCGCAGAGCCCGGTGCCGCTCGCGCCCCAGGCGGTCACCAAGCTGCCGGCGCCGATCCGTCAAAGCGTCGCGGCCGTGATCCCGGACAGCTCGGACTTCGACGTCATGGGCGGACTCGCCACTGATGGCTCGAGCGCGGGCATCGCGATGGTCGACCCGATCACCGGGCCGACCCTCGTCGGCACGCTGCACCAATCCGTGAACGCGGCGGCCGCAGTCGATCTGAACCACCAGGAGTACATCATCGGTGGCGAGAGCGGGCAGACGCCGCAATCGACGATCTGGGATTACAGCGCCGCCGGCTCGGGTCAGGTCAACCAGCGCGGCACGCTGACGGACGCGAGCTACGGGATCGGCGCGGCGGTGATCGGCAACAGCGTCTACATCGTCGGCGGCTACACCGGGGCGGCGAACCTCAAGACGATCTTTGCTTGGACGCCCGGCAGCCCTCCGACGCTCGTAGGCAAGCTTCCGGTCGGCCTGCGCTACGCCGCCGTCGCGGCGATCGACAACGAGCTGATCATCGCCGGGGGAGCAACGGCAACCGGCGTCAGCAAGCAGGTATACGTGTTCAATCCGGCGAACAAGAGCGTGCATGCCATCGCGCAACTGCCGACCGGGCTCGAATGGGCGGCGGCGGCGACCCTCGGTGACCTCGTCTACGTGATCGGCGGCGAGCCGGGCTCAGGAAAGACTCCAGTGACAACGATCTACTCGATCGATCCCATCGGCAAGCAGCACGTGGCGAACGCCGGCACGCTGCCGTCACCTCTGGCCGAGGCCGCCATGGTCAAGGTTGGCAGCACGATCTACCTGTCGGGCGGCTGGAACGGAACCGCCGCCGTCACCACTGTCCTCGCGCTGACCGCGAAGGCGAGCTGATCGATGGCCGAAGACGACGACGATGCCCCACGTCCGGGCGACGGCCCGGCGTTGCCCGAAGACGACCTGCCACCAACCGGCGAGCACGACGTCGTTGGGGAGGAGTTCTCCGACGACGCGGAGCAGGTGGGCGCGCCCGACGGCGCCGAGCGGGTGAGCGCAGGCGACGAGGCCGATGAGGCCGAGATCGCGGCCGCTGACGCCCCGGCCGCCGAGATCGCTGACGCCATCGCCGCTGACGACACCGCCGCTGACGCCGCCGCCGCTGACGCCATCGCCGCCGCTGACGCCACCGCCGCCGCTGACGCCACCGCCACCGACGACGCCACCGCCACCGACGACGCCACCGCCACCGCCGCCGACGCCCCAGGCACCCCCGACCCCCACCTTCCGGACGAACAGGACCTCCAGCCGGACGGCGACGACGACCTCCCGACCGGCGAGGAGCTCCCGGCTTACGGCGGCGATCTGCTGCCTGGCTCCGACGCCCACACCCAGGCCGAGATTCACGCTCGGCGTCTCGCCGCGCACCGTCGCCACCGGCGCAACGGTCGGATCCGCCTGCTCGTGCTCGTCGTCGCGTTCGCGCTGGTCGTCGCTTTTGCGGTGACCCACATCCATCTCGGCTCCACGCCCGGCAAGGCGCCGAAGCCACCGGCAGCAGCGGTCCTCGCCGCGGGACATGGCCCGAGCTACCTGTACCCGCACTCGGACGCGTCGGTGCTACCGGGCAACCTACTGATCGCCGACCGTTACAACCATCGGCTGATCGTCATCTCGCCAAAGGGCCAGGTCGTCTGGCAGTACCCCAAGCGGCCGAGCACCGGCGCCAACGAGCTGTACCCGGACTACGCCTTCTTCACGCCGTCGGGCCGCGAGATCACGATCACCGAGGAGGACCACGACGTGATCGACGTGTTCGACATCGTCTATCGCAGCGTGGTCGGCACCTACGGTCACTTCGATCGCCCCGGCTCGAGCGCGAACTTCCTCGCCGAGCCGTCGGACGCGCTGCTGCTGAGCGACGGCAACATCCTCGCGGCCGATATCGGCAACTGTCGCATCGTCGTGATCCCCGACGGGCACCATCACGTGACCCGCCAGCTCGGCGAGACCGGCCGCTGCAAGCACGATCCACCGAAGACGCTGGCGAGCCCCGACAGCGCCTTCCCGACATCCGGCGGCGGCATCGTCATCAACGAGGTGCACGGCAGCTGGGTGGACCTCATCGACAGCTCCGGGAAGCTGATCCGCGCCGTGCACCCGCCGGGCTTCGACCACCCGTCATCGACCAACGAGACGACCTCCGGTGATCTGATCAGCGTCGATCACACCGACCCCGGCAAGGTCGAGACCTTCACCACGACCGGCAAGCTGCTCTGGCGCTACCGCCCGCACGGCGCGCGCGGTGCCCTCAACGACCCGGCGATGGCGTTCATGCTGCCGCACGGCTATGTGCTCGTCAGCGACGAGGGCAACGACCGCGTCATCGTGATCGACCCGCTGACCGACAAGATCGTCTGGCAGTACGGGCACGACGGGGCGCCGGGCTCACGTGCCGGCTCCCTCGATGATCCCGTCGGCATCGATCTCGTCACGCCGCACTCGCTCGTCGACATATTCCCTGGGGCAACGCCCCCGAGCTGATCGCGCCGGCGGCCGGCGTCAGGCGGCCTGACCGGCTGGGTGCACCTGGCCCCAGATCGAGCCGATCCCTTCGCGGCCCGCGCTGTTAGCCTGCAGTCAGCCTGGGCACGACCCGCACCGCGCGGCCCGCCCGCCCGTCAGCGACGAAGTCAAGGAGAAGAGGATGGAGCTGATCGCAGCAGGTCTGCCCCGCACCGCCACGTCGACGCAGCTGGTCGCCCTGGAGAAGCTCGGATTCACGCCCTGCTACCACATGCGCGACGTGCTCGCCGATCTCGAGCACTCGGTGCCCTTGTGGGAGGCCGTCGTGGAGGGCAACCCCGACTGGGATGCGATCTTCGGCGACTCGCGCGCCTGCGGCGACTTCCCGGCGGGTCGCTACTACCGCGAGCTGCTGGACTACTACCCCGGATCCAAGGTGCTGTTGAGCGTGCGCGAGCCTGCGGGCTTCGTCAAGAGCATGCGCGCGACCGTCTGGGCTTGCTACTTCGGCCCGTCGCTGCTGTGCCACATGTCGCTCGGCCGCGCCGCGATCGACCCGCTGTGGGAGCGCTACCTGGCGGTGATGACGAAGATGCTCTGGGCCGAGGGTGGCGCCCTCTACGGCGACACCTTCGACGACGACGCCTTCGGCAAGTTGATGCTGGCCTGGAACGAGCGTGTCAAGCGCGACGTGCCGGCGGACCGCCTGCTCGTCTGGGAGCCGGCGCAGGGCTGGGGACCGCTGTGCGAGTTCCTCGAGGTCCCCGTGCCCGACGAGCCGCTGCCGCATGTCAACGACCAGGCGGGCTTCCTCGAGGGCCTCATCGGCCAGGCGCTCGCCAAGATCAACGCCTTCTGGGATGCCCGCGAGCGGCCCAAGACCGGACTCCACGGCGCGGCACTGGACGACTGAGTTTCTTTGGGCGGTGGGCGCGGCCAGCGCCCGTCGCTCTTCACGACGTGCGCGCGTGAGTGTGGCTATCGTGAGCGCCATGCACAGGCCACGCTTGCGCGCGCTCGTCGTTGCAATCGCTGCGGCGGCTGCCTGCACGCTCGGCCTCGCGGGCCCGGCTGCGAGCCAGACGTCGGTGCCCGGCTGCACGAAGAGCGTGCTCGAGGCCGAGTTCACCGTGATCCCCGGCAGCCAGGGTGCCGGCCAGGTCGCCTACACGCTGACGATCGACAACTACGGCACGTCCGCCTGCACGCTCGACGGCCTGCCGAAGCTGCGACTGCTCACGAAGCACGGCGCGAAGCTGCCGACGCACGCCGCCACCGAGCCCCACGGCGCCTACACGGTGACGCTCGCCGCCGGCCAGTACGCGCAGGCGCTGGCCTCGTTCACGCCGGATATCGCGGCGAGCAACGAGCCGGGAACCCACTGCGAGCCGGTGGCGCACTGGCTGCGCCTGACGCTCCCGGCGGGCGGCGGCACGCTGCTCGCCCCGATGAGCCCGACGATGGTCTGCCAGCACGGCACGATGACGTTCCGCCGCTTGAAGGCGGTTGCGCTGACGCCCAACTGCGCTGCGAGCGGCCTGGGCGCGACGTTCAAGGCGGTGGGCCCGCCCTACGGCGGACAGGTCACCTACGCGCTCGTGCTGACCAACACGGGCGGCGCGTCCTGTCTCGTCGACGGCGACATCTCGCTCCAGCTGCTGAGCGCGACCGGCACCGCGCTCCCGACCGCGATCAACGACCTGATTGGCTACCCGTACGTGATCGCCGCCGGGCAGTCGGCCACGCTCGACGCGACGGCGTACACCAAGCCGAGCTCGACTGAGCCGTCGAGTGGCCCCTGCGAGCCGGTTGCGACGCAGCTGGCGGTGACGGTGCCCCACGCGACGGCGTTGACGGTCCCGATCGATCCACCTCGCTCGTTCTGTCACGGCGGGCGGCTCAGCACCACTGGGTTGTTCTTGAACGGATAGCTGCGGGCTTCTCCCGCGCCGGCTGGTGTTCTTCACGGATGCATCGCCGGTCGCGCTGGGAGACGATCCACCTTGCCGTTGTCGATATGCGATCAATGTTGAAGGACACCGCCCCGCCACCGCCGTTGACGGACCGCTTCCTTGCGGCGGTCGAGCTCGCCGCGGAGGTGCACGGCCTGCAGCGGCGCACCGGCACGGAGATCCCCTATATCGCGCATCTGCTGGTCGTAACCGGTCTCGTGCTCGAGGACGGGGGGGACGAGGACGAGGCGATCGCCGCGATGCTCCACGACGCGGTCGAGGACGGCGGCGGGCGGCCACTGCTGCGCCAGATCGAGGCGCGCTTCGGCGAACGCGCCGCGGTGATCGTCGAAGCGTGCACTGACAACGTCGACGTCGACGAGGTGGAGCGCTGGATCGAGCGCAAGCGCCGCTACCTCGAGCACCTCCCGAGCGTCATCGACGATGCGATCCTGCGCGTGGCGCTTGCGGACAAGGTGCACAACGCGCGCTCGATCGTACGTGACTACCGCGAGGAGGGCCACCCGCTGTGGGAGCGCTTCACCCAGAAGACCGCTCGTGAGCAGCTCTGGTACTACGGCGGGCTGCTCGCGTTCTTCGAGACGCGTCGCCCGGGCCCGCTGACCGAGGATCTGCAGCGCGCGGTGACCGAGCTCGCCTGGCTCGTCGCGCGTGACGAGGCGGAGCACAGCCAGGATGACCTGCGGCTGTGGGTCGATTGCGACCTCCACGCCGGCCAGGCTCCCAAGGGCTGGGTGCAGGTGCGCACCCCGCAGGAGGCGGTCGAGCTCCTGCGCAGCTTCCCGGTGCGGCGCATCTCGTTCGAGCAGGCTGCCGACGCGCATGTGGTGATCGACTGGCTGGTCGAGGAGATCGCCGAGACGGGCTGCGACTGGCCGTTCGAACGGATTGCTCTGCACGGCGAGGAGAGCACGCTCGCGCAGGAACGCCTGGGTGCCGAGATCGAGCGCCACTCGGTGCTGCGCCGGCGCGCTTCAGGCGACTGGGCCAACAGCGCCGCTTCGAAGAAGCGGCAGAAGGTCGGTTAGTCCTCGCGGGACTGACCGGCGCTGGCTGCGGCCCCGACGGCGTCCCGCGGCTCGCCCATCAGGTAGGCGATCACGTCTGCCGCGCTGTAGTCCTCGCGGTCGCCGAGCACCTCGAGCACCGCGGGCAGTGCGTCACCGCTGGTGACGATCGGCGGCTCGGTGGTGCCGTCCTTGAGCAGCTGTCCCATGCCGATGGTTGCGATCAGGCTGTTGCAGATGCAGCGCCGCCCGACGGTGTCCTCGAGCCGGCCGCCCTTGAGCAGGTAGGTCTCCACCGGTTCGGCCGCGCAGCGGTAGCCGATGCTGTCGTCCGGCCTCAAGTAGACCTCACGCAGGTAGCCGAGATCGCAGACTCGTTCGCGTGCCTTGTGCACGCTCGCCTCGGAGACGGTCCCGGGCACCTCGGCGACCTTGAACGGGTAGCCGGTCGAGGAGGCGCGCGCGTCGGTGCGAACGTGCTCCTTGCCCTCGCGCACCAGATCGAGCACTTGGCGGCGGAGCTCTGGCCTCATTCCCGACTCCTTGCAGAACGCGAACAGGGTTCCGACCTGAACGCCGGCCGCGCCCTCGTTCATCGCTTCGCGCACTCGTTCGGGCGAGTAGATGCCGCCGGCGAGCCAGAACGGGACGCCGAGGCTGCGCATCACCTCGAGGTCGGGTCGGTCGCGCTCCCCGTACACGGGCTGGCCTTCGTCGTCGAACACCGGCGTGCCGCGCGGCGGTGCGTTGTGACCACCGGCGGTCGGTCCTTCGACGACGAAGCCCTGGATCGAGCCCGTCGCCTTTCGCAGCAGGATCGTCGCGAGCATGTGCGATGAGACGATCGGCATGAACGCCGGACGCGAGAGGGCGCCGGCGGCCCGAAAGCGGGTTGGGTCGAAGCGGATCGTCGGTGCTGGCCGATCGCCGCTGGCCCCCGTCGTCTCGATGCCCGTCTCGACCGGGTCATAGACCGCGAGCGAGTCCAGCGACCCCGGTACGTCGCGCGGGATGCCGGCGCCCATCACGATCACGTGCACCCCGGCGAGCATCGCCCCGAACAGCGTCGGCACAGTCGGCGTCTGGATCTTCGTCAGCAGGTTGATCCCGACGAGGCCGTCGTGGCCTTCACGGGCCAGCGCGACCTCGACGAACGTGCCGACGACGCAGAGGTTCTGTGAGAACTCGTTGTCGCGGTGCGAATGCATCGACAAGCGCTTGTAGCGCTGTCCGGGCGCACGGCCTCCGGGCAGGAAGTAGCGCTCCATGATCGGCTCGACGATGCCCGGCACCGGAAAGCGCTCCAGCACCCGGCGAATGTGACCGCCCTGGTCGCCGTCCTGCAGGCGACAGCTGAGCACCGTGTCGAGCGCTACGCCGGACACCACGCCGAGGTGACCGGCGCGCGAAACGGTTTGCGCGAGCCGCCAGCTCGACACCCCGACGCCCATGCCGCCCTGGATGAGTCTCGGGGGAGTGCTCCAAGGGAGATCGCCGTTCATGGGGTGTGTCCTGGGGCGCACACTGTCGGCCTCATCCATCAACTTCGCCAGAGTGTAATGCCGCGCGCCCGGCGGGGCCACGTAGAAACTCGCCGTTGCGATGCGGGGCAAGCACGGATCTGCAATCGCGACCGCCGCGGGCGGTAGCTTGCGTCGCGAAGCTACTGTGTCCACAGGCCTGGAACCGGTTGCAGGAGCGCGGTCAGACGCACTGGCGGGCCCTGCGGCGGTGGATTCGCTTTTTGCGCGGCGGCCGCTGGCTACGCTGGCCGCTGCGGCTGCCGTGGGCGCAGCGGCGTTCTGCTTCATCACGGGCGAGAACCTCGTCGTGGGGCTGTTGCCGCAGATGTCGTCGAGCCTGCACTCCTCGCTGTCGGCCACCGGCCTGCTTGTCACCTTCTATGCCGTGGTTGTCGTGCTGACCTCGGCGCCACTCACCTACCTCACGCGGCGGGTGCCTCGACGGTGGCTGCTGTCCGGCCTGCTCTTGACGTTCGCGGTCGGCAACGTGGCCGTAGCGCTCGCGCCGAGCTACGCGTGGGTCCTCGCCGCCCGCATCGTGCTTGCCCTCTCGCAGGCCGTGTACTGGTCGATCGCGGCGGTCACGGCGGCCGGCCTGTTCAGCCCGGAAGCCCGCGGCCGCGCCGTCGCCAGCGTCTTCGCCGGCAGCTCCCTGGGCACCGTCCTCGGTGTGCCGGCTGGGACCTGGCTCGGCCAGCAGGCGGGCTGGCGAGCATCGTTCGTCGTGCTGGCCGTGCTCGGCGTGGTGTGCATGGTCGCCGTGGCGCTGCTGCTGCCGACGAGCAGGCCGTCCGACAGCCACGCCGCCGCCGGCAGCGATCCTGACCCCCGCCGCTACCGCGCGATCGTCGTGACGACGATCCTGGCGGTCGCCGGCTACTTCGCGGTGTTCACCTACGTAGCCCCGTTCCTGACCAAGGTCAGCGGCTTCTCGCGTCACGACGTGGCGCCGGTGCTGCTGTTGACGGGCGCCGTGTCGACGATCGGGGTGGCGGCGGTTGGTGGCTTCTACCGCAGCCATACGCGGGCGGCGACGATCGCGCCGGTCGCGCTGCTCGCAGCGTCGATCCTCGGGCTGTACCTGTTCGCCACCGACGGCTCGGTCGCGATCGCCTTCCTGGCCCTCGACAGCCTCGCCCTCGGCGGCCTTGCGATCGCGATGCAGACCGGCGTCCTCGTCGTTGCGCCGCGCAGCACCGACATCGCCTCGGCCTGGTTCTCCGCCTCGTTCAACGTCGGCATCGCCGGCGGGCCGGTCATTGGCGCGCTGACCTTGTCGACGCTCGGTCTGCGCAGCACGCCGCTGATCGGGGCGCTGCTGGTTGCCGCGGCGCTCGCCGTCGTGCTGAGCGGCACAACAGCTCGACGGCACCCCGCCCTCGCCGGACGCTAGACCTGCCCGGCAAGCGCTGGAGTGCAGACTCGCGACGGTGGTCTGCTAGGGGCTGCTGCGCTGTGGAGCGTCCAGTCTCAGGGCGGCGCGCCAGCTGAGCCTCGCGCCGCCACGGACGAGCGCGCCGATGTAGATGCGCGTCGCGACACGCACCATCATGTAGATCGAAACCAGCATGATCAGCGCGTCGAGTGGGATCTCCCACCAGGGGACCCCACCGAGCGCGATCCGCGCGGGCATCAGAGCGGGCGCGAGCGGCGGGAGGAAGGAGGCGATCGCGATCCAGATCGAGTGTGGGGAGGCGATCGCGGCATACACCAGCAGGTAGCCGGCGAGCAGCGGCATCGTCAGCGGTGCGGTTACGAACTGCAGCTCCTCTTGACGGGCGACGAGTGCACCGGCCGCGGCGAAGGCGAAGGCGTACAGCGCGTAGCCGAGCGCGAACCACAGCAGGATCGAGGGCAGCAACAACCACATCGTTGAAGGGATCTGCGCGCTGTGGACGAGGCCGTTGGCGATCAGCCCGGCGACCACGACGACCGCAAGCTGGGCGAGACCGCAGAGTCCGATCCCGATCACCTTGCCGGCGAGCAGCTGGCGTGGGCGCACCGCCGCGATCAGCACCTCGGCGGTTCGCGTCGTCTTCTCCTGGGCGACACCGGTCGCGACCGCGTTGCCGTACATCGCAAGGATGACGTAGAGCAGGATGCCGGCGACGACGGCCGCGGTGTAGCGGGCTGCGGTGTGTGACGGTGGCGGCGCGATCGCCTCGGTCCGCAGCGGCACCCGCGCTTGGGCGGACCGGATCGTCGCCGGCGCGACCCCGGCCTGGCTGAGCACTCCTCGCTGATGTACGGCGTCGATGATCGCCGCGAGCAATGCCTGTGCGGTCGGCGAGAGGCTCTGTGCCACCACGGCCGTCGCGCCTTGCCGGGTGAGGCTGACCGCGACATCGAGCGAGCCTCGGCGGACTTCCTCGCGCGCCAGCCCGGCGCTGGCGACGTCAGTCACCCGGACCGTCAGCTTCGCGAGCGTGGCGGTGGTGCGCAGCGCCGGGGCCAGCTCCTGCGCCGGAGCGCCCACCAGCCCGATGCGTGTCGGCGCGGCCGAGCCATGCACGACGCTGGGGATGACGACGCCGGCGACAACGAGCACCGCCATGACCACTGTCGTGATCCGAAGCACACGGCTGCCGATCCGCTCGGTGATCTCGCGGATGGCGATCAGGCGCGTGGCCGCGAGGCCGGTCATCTTGTGAGCAGCTGCCGGTAGAGGTCGATCAGCCCGCCGGACTCGTAGCCGAAGTGCTCGACCGCGCCGACGCGCTGCGCTGCCGCGAGGATCGTCTGGGGGTCGGTGCCGGGGTCGACCATCAGCAGGACGCCCTCTTCATCCTGGCGCAGGACGCTTGCACCGCGGAGCTTGCTCGCCCAGCCGGCGCGTCCGTCGACCTTCACGCGCAGCTGGGCTGGGAATCGCTCGCGCAGCTGCGGCAGTGTCCCGGCTGCGAGCACGCACCCCGCGTCGAGGATCACGATGCGGTGGCAGATGCGCTCGACGAGCTCCAGCTGGTGGCTCGAGAACAGGATCGCCTTGCCCTCCACCGCCTGTTCGTGCATCGTCTCGGACAGCGCATCGACCGCTTCGGGGTCGAGGCCGGCGAACGGCTCGTCCAGCACGAGCAGCTCCGGGTCGTGCACGAGCGCGACCGCGAGCTGCATGCGTTGCTGGTTGCCGTGCGAGAGCGCCACCAGCTTCTCCTCGGTGCGTCCGCCGAGGCCGAGGTGCACCAGCCAGTCGTTCGCTGCGCGCTCGGCGGTCTGCGCATCCAGACCGTGTAGCCGCGCAAAGTACGTCAGCTGGCTTGCCAGGCGCATCTGCGGGTACAGGCCGCGCTCCTCCGGCATGTAGCCAAACCGGATCCGCTCCGCGTCACCGATCGGATTGCCGTCCCAGCACAGAGAGCCGCCGTCCGGGTGCAGGATGCCCATCACCGCGCGCATCGCCGTGGTCTTGCCCGCGCCGTTGCGTCCGACCAGCCCGACGATCTCTCCGTCCTCGACCGTCAGGCTGACGTCGTCAAGCGCCACCAGCTCGCCGAAGCAGTGACGCAGGCCTAGCAGCTCGAGCATCGCGCACCGTTCACGAGCGACAAGATATTTGCTCCGTAGCTCCGGTCGGGCCACCGTCCCACCGGGAGAGCCGTCGTCGGGGCGCAGGATGCCCGGCTATCTGGCTGCTGCTTGCCGGCCGCTACACGACGCGCTCATCGAGGACAGCCTTGACAAGGCGTCCGCTTGAAGTCCACAGCGCTCGCCGCTGTCAGGTCCAGACGTGGCGGATGCCGACGTCACTGGCGTGCGCGAGAGTCTTGGCGATCGCGTGCGGCGCGAGAGCCTTCGCCGTGGTCGGCGTCATGCGGATCGACCACTCCGGGTGCTCGCGCGCCGGAAGTCCCCAGAGCCCCATGGCCGAGAACGCGCCGCCGCTGCAGTAGTAGTTCAGGCGCACGTCGCCGACGACCGACGACCCGCCGGTGGCGAACTCGCAGTAGACGCCGCCGCTGGCTGCGCCGCTGGAGGCCGCGAGCTCGATCAGCCACGGCTGGCTGTGTGCCGACGCTGTGCCGGGATCTGCCTGCTTTGTCGGCAGCGGACGCGTGAGGCGGATCTTGATGTCGCTGGTGAGCTGCTCATTGGGGCACAGGACGGCGCCGGGTGCCGCCTTGGAGGAGAAGCACGGGTCATAGAGCGCATTGCCGGTGGCGCAACGCCACGCGTCTCGGCGGTCGGCGGCGATCGACCCGGTCCAGCAGTAGCCGGACACGGACCGCGTTGGCAGCATCGGCTGGCCCGTCGCGGTGAACGCGTGGAACACCGTCACCACGGTGCCCACGTTCGCCGCGGCCGACGCCGGGATCACAAGCGCCGCCGCCGAAACCGAGACTGCGACGAGGCGTATTGCCAGCGACCGCACGGCGCGATCGTAGCGCTTGATCTGTCGTCTTGTTCCGCAGCTCGTATTGGCTGGCGGGGATCCCGAGCCACCGGATGTGGAGGGGTGATGGCCCGCACGCCATCGAAGTGGATCACCGGCCGTACCCGGGCCCCGTCGACGAGCTACGGCTGGGCTCCCTCCGCTACCCCGGCCGCCTTCCAGGCCGGCTTGCGGAAACGGTGCAGCAGCAGCGGGGGGAGAACCCCGAGGACGAGAATCCCGGCCGCGATCAGCCCGGCATACACGAACGGACTCGTGTGGGCAAGCTGTGACGGGGACACGAAACCGATCAAAAAAGCGACCAGTGATGACAGCCCGCCGACCAGGCACAGCAGGCCGAGCGCGGGCGCGCGATATCCGCGCGGATGATCTCGCTGCGCGCGGCGGAGACGTATGGCGGAAATGAACATCAGGACGTACATGATCAGGTACACCTGCGTAGCCAGCGCCGTGAAGATCCAGTAGGCACTGGAAACGGTCGGGATGAACGCGAAGAGCAGCGCGATGACCGTGATCACGACGGCTTGTGCCGTCAGGATGTGGATCTCGATGCCGTGAGCGTTGACCTTCTGGAAGTACGGAGGCAGATAGCCCTGTTCACGTCCGATCCGCACAAGGCCCTCGGACGGACCATCGAGCCAGGCCATCATGCCGGCCAGGGCCCCAACCGTCAGAGCGATCGCGATCAGCGGCACGGCGAAGCCGATCCCGAAGTGCGTCATGAAGCTGTTGAAGGCCTGCATGACGCCGGCGGTGAAGCTGATGTGGCCAGCCGGAATCACCCACGCGATCGCCAGCGTCGGGAAGATGAAGACCGCCAGCACGAGCGCCATCGCGACAAAGATCGATTTCGGATAGTCCCGCCCCGGGTTGCGAAGCTCGTCGACGTGCACGGCGTTGATCTCGACTCCGGCGTAGGTGAAGAAGCTGTTGACGATCAGGACGATGCTGGCCAGTCCACTCCACGCCGGCAGGATGTGATGAGTGTCCATCGGCGCCGCCGAATGGTTGCCCTGCGCCAGGTAGATGACGCCGAGGACGACGAGGATGGCTCCTGGGATTAGCGTTCCGATCACGGTCCCGCTCGAGGAGAGCTCGGCCACGAGCGAAACGCCCCGTGACGACACCAGCACGCCGCCCCAGAAGAGCACGATGATGATCGCAGCGGTGTAGACCCCGTTGCTGGCCAGGCGCGGGTCGATCACGTAGGCGAGCGTGCTCCCGACGAAGGCGAGCAGCGCCGGGTAGTAGAAGATCGTCTGGGCAAACTGGCACCACACCGCGAGCAGGCCCATCGGAGCCGAGATGCCCTCGCGGACCCAGTTGTAGACGCCGCCCGGCCACCCGGAGGCGAGTTCTGCCGCGACCAGTGACACGGGCACCAGGAACACAAAAGCCGGTAGGACGTAGAGGAAGACGGAGGCGAATCCGAGCACCGCGGTTGCCGGCGCCGATCCCAAGTAGCCAACCGATGCCACGGTCATCATCGCCAGCGCCGGCCAGGTGATGAACCTCCGGGCCGGCTGGCCCGCGCCGGGCTGGATCGCACCCCGCCGGCCGGTGTCCGAGGCGAGAGCCGAGGCGCCGACGGCCCGCGGATGGCGTCGCCTGTGCACCCACATGGGGTGCCAGTATGACGCTGAGGTGCTCGCCGCGATTGGCCGCCGGCGAGAGCCTGATCACCCGAACCGGCGGGAGTGCGCTGCTACTGACAGAAGAACACCAGCGAGAAGTTTGCTGTGTGGAGGTTGTCGTCGGTGCCTCTGATCTCGGCGATCCAGACGTCCGAGCTGCTGTTCTGAACCGTCAGGAAGAGACCCCCGCCGCTAACACTCGAGGTAACGGCGCAGCTCGCGGTCGTGTCCGGCACGGTCACGGTGTAGTCGCCACCATTCGCAGGGCCCGAAACCGACGCGCCGCTAGTGCTCTCCAGAACCGTGCCGTCGTATTGGACGTTCACCCACTCAGTCGCTGGGCTCGCGCCGGCTGGGCCGGTCGCACCCGTCGCCCCGCTGGCGCCGGTGTTCCCCGTTGCGCCCATCGCACCGGTGTTCCCGGTTGCGCCGGTCGCCCCGGATGGGCCGCCCCCACCCGTCGCTCCGGTTTCGCCCGTCGGCCCAGTCGCGCCGGTCGGGCCGGTCGGGCCGGTGCTTCCGACTTGGCCGGTCGCGCCGGCGGCTCCACCAGCACCGGTCGCACCCGTCGGACCCGCCGGGCCCGTGGCTCCAACCCCGCCCGCCGGACCGGTGACCCCCGTGACGCCAGTCGCTCCCTGTGGACCACGCCTGCCTAGCACCCTGAGCGTGATCGGCGTATCACCCGGCAAGCACTTCTGGCCCGGCTCCAACACACGGATGTAGTCGTAGATCGACACGCACCCGTGGATCACCCCACGCGAACTGACAAACGGCGACATCGCGGCAAGAGCGCCACCGCCGAGCGCGACGAACGCCGCCGAACAGGCGATCACGACCGCTAGCGACCGCTTACCCATCCCCCCCATGCGCCAGCAGCCTAGCAACGCGCAACCGGCCGATCAAGCGACACCGCCGTATGGCTCGCGGCGTCGACTTGTTGAGGCGGGGACACGTTTCGGGACACGGACGGGTCCGTAGTTTGCGGACGCGTGATCTGTGCAAGTTGCGCAGTTCACAGGCTTGTGGCGCAGTCAGGACTCGGAGCGCAGGCGGTGGTGCAGCTTCTGGAGCGACGCCTTCGCCGTCGGGGTGTGAGCCATTCGGGCGGGCGCCCCGAGGCGGTAGAGGACCGCTGCCACGGGCAGCGCGAGCGCCGCTTTGTGTTGCGTGAGTCTCGCGACCAAATCCCAATCCGCCACGCCAGCGAGCTCGGAGTCCCAGTAGGCGCCGGCCAGATCTGCGCGATGAGCGATCACGTTCGCGTCGACATAGTTGCCCTCCAGCAGAAGCTCGCGATCGAACTGTCTGAAGACGAGTCGCGGCAGCCGCGACTCGAGGCCGAACGCAGTCTCGTCCTCCATTACGCGAGCTCCGTAGACCAGATCGACGTCGTCGAAGCACGAAAACGCCCATGCCACCGCGGCAAGCCAGCCTGGAAGCATGATGTTGTCGTCGTCGAGGTAGGCGATTGCTGCGCCGCGCGCGAGCTCGAGGCCAGCGCTGCGTGCGGCGGTCGAGCCGACCCCGGCTGTGCGCACGACGCGCATGCGGTCGTCCTCGATCGCAGCGAGCGTTGTGCGAGTTTCGTCGACACTGCCATCGTCAACCACGATCAGCTCCCACTGGTGGTGGGTCTGCGCCTGCACCGAGGCAATAGCTTCACGCACGAACGACGGCCGGCTGCGCGTCGGAACGATCACGGAGATCAAGAGGTCGCTTGGTGGCTGTACCGAGAGCCAGTGACCTAGGGCGAGCATGCGCTCCGCCGTGGCGGGCCCGCTCACGTGCACGGCGGCCGGATCGTCCAGCTCGATGTGGCGGACGATCGCGTTGACCAGCTCCACGCAGGCTGCGAGCCCGTCGCGAGTAGCCGCGACCTGTGCCGACAGGTCAGTCATCGCCGCGCTGTCGACGCCGGTGTGCTCGAGATGATGGATGCGCTCGACCAACGCTGAGCACAGCCGACGCAGACGCCGCACGGCGCGCAGCTTGGCGGCGACGAGCCGCCAGGCCCGCGTAGTTGAGCGCTCGTTGGATCCGGACGTCACCGTGCCGCGGCGGTCGTCGGGCATGCAGGTAGCTTAGGCAATGCCGTAGCAGGCGACGGTCAACGCTTCCGCGTCATGGGCACGAGCTGCTGCGGTTCACGCGAGCTGAACCCGCCGCGGAGCAGCGCGGCTCAGCTCGCCCGCCCTGTGACGCCTCGCTTGACCACGCGCGCCGGCACGCCGACGACCTGCACGTGCGGCTCGACGTCTCGCGTCACGACCGCACCGGCGCCGATGAGCGCGCCCTCGCCCACTCGCAGATGGTCGAGCACGGTCGCGCTAGGCCCTACGTATGCGCGCGCACCGATGTCAGTCGCACCACTGATATTCGCGCCGGCTTGAACTGTGGCGAACTCGCCGAGCCGAGAGTGGTGGCCGATGAGCGCACCACGATTGACGATTACGTGATCGCCAAGGACCGTTTGGGCGCCGATCACGACATTTGCCTGGATAACCACGCCCAGCCCGAGCGCGGCGCTAGGTGCGACTACGGCGCTTGGATGGACGAGGCGCGTGAAGCGGATACCCATCGCCGCGACCTGTGCGACGTAACGCTCACGCTCGGTTGTCGTGATCGCGCTGACGGCCCCGATGTCGCCGAGTTGCAAGATGTCGTCCACCCATACGATCGGCACACCATTCGACGACTTACCCACCCTGGCGCGGTCGAGATTCTCAACGTATGTGACCAGCTCGATCCCTACGATCGCGCTGACGAGATCCGTGAGCTCCTCGGCGAACAGGCCGGTGCCGAGGAGCGCGATTCGTTCGCGATTCATCGCCCTGCCAACAACGTGTGCAAAGCATCTATCACACGAGCTTGCCCAGCGCCAGAAAGGCTCGGACCGATCGGCAGGCTCATCAGGCGGGCAGACGCTTCCGTCGCGACGGGGAAGTCGGCCGGCTCAAGTCCGTAACGGTCACGGAAATACGAATGCAGGTGGATCGCCCTGTAGTGAACACCAGTGCCGATGTTTCGCGCCTGGAGGCTGGCGATCAGCTCGTCGCGGCCGAGCGGCGAGGAGTCCTCAACCATCACTTGGTAGAGATGGCGAGCGTGGCGCATGCGTCCGGTCGTTGGGGCTGGTGTTCGAACTGGCAAGTCCGCCAGTGCGCTGTCGTATGCGTGCCATTGTCTCGCTCGACTCGCGATCCAACCATCGAGGCGAGGCAGCTGGTGTAGCGCCACTGCAGCCTGCACGTCTGTCATACCGAACTTGAAGCCGGGCGAGGTAACTTCGTACTTTCCCGGGCGACCATCGCGGTACCGCTCCCAGCTCGATAGGTCTACGCCGTGGCGTGCCATCTGCCTCGCGCGCGCGGCCACCGTCTCGTCGCGCGTCGCGATGGCTCCGCCGTCGATGCTCGTGATGTTCTTCTGCGGGTTGAACGAAAACACTGTGAGGTTCTCGGACGAGCCGATCGTCCGACCGTCGAACCGCGCGCCAAGTGCATGCGTAGCATCCTCGATCACGGCCAGCCCGCGCTCGTCGCTGAGTCGCCGCAACCGCCGCAGGTCAACCGGTCTACCGGCCAGGTGCACAACGAGAATCGCGCGTGTCCGCTGCGTGATCGCACGCTCGGCAAGCTCCAGTGAGATCAGATTTGTATCCGCTTCAGAGTCGACGACGACCGGAGTGGCTCCCGTGAGCTCGATCGCCTGGGCGCAGGCCACGAACGTCATTGTCGGTAGGAGCACCTCGTCTCCTGGCCCCACGTCGACACAGCGAAGCGCCAGATACAGCGCGGCGGTACCCGACGCCACGCACACCACGTGGGGAACGTCGAGGTAGGCCTCCAGCATCTGCTCGAACCGTGCGACCCTGGGTCCAGCACCAATCCAGCCCGAGCGCAGCGTGTCCACGACCTCATCGATCGATGCCTGTTCGATTAGGGGCGCGCCGAACACCACGGCCTCCCCGCGCTCCCCTGCTGCGTTCGCCTCGGCCATGTCGTGAGGATACGTCGGGCTAGGACCCTTCGCCGAATTGCACCGGCAAGAGTCCTAAGCATTTGCGCGTCTGTGCGATCGAAGCGATCGGGCGTTCGGCGACCCCAGCTAGTTCAACGATGCGATCGACAAGCTCGGCGTTGGTGGCAAGTCGCGTGCGCCCTGGGTCCAGCCACAGGTTGTCCTCCAGTCCCGTGCGGACGTGTCCACCCATGAAGATCGCCATCGCATTCATGGCAAGTTGAAAGACCCCGAGTCCCGCCGCACCCCATGTCGTGCCAGGGGGGAGGGCATCGGCGAGGTGCGCAAGGTCGCGGGCGGTAGCCGGTGCGCTGTTGGGACCGCCGAGCAGCAGATTCGCGTAGAGCGGCACCTCTAGCACGCCACGATGCGTCAGCTCGCACGCAAGGTATGCCATGCCCGAGTCGAAGACCTCGAGCTCGGGGCGGATGCCGCGTTCCGCCATGGCCGTCGCGAGCGCCACGATCGTGTCGGGGGTGTTGACGCTTGCCTGGGTCCGGAAATTCATCGAACCCAGGGTCAAGCTCGCCATGTCGGGTTTGGCGTCACCGTCCAGATCGAGTACGTCGGCCCGCTTTGAAAGCTCGCTCACCTCGCGGCCGCTCGTGGTGACGCAGATCACGGTGCCGGGGCATCTCTCCCGCAGCCCGAGGACGATCTCTCGGAAGGCAGAGCGCTCCCAGGCGGGCGACTCATCGGGACGGCGAGCGTGTACGTGCAGCATCGACGCCCCCCTGGCGACGCAGGCCACACCGTCCTCGATGACTCGCTCAGCGCTCAGCGGCACGTGGGGAGAGTCGGCGCTGCGTGGAACCATCCCGGTAAGCGCCACGTTGATGATCAGCGGCGCGTAGCTGCGGAGAGGATGCGGAACGTGACTGCCAGCGGGCATGCTCGCATTGTGTCAGGCGCCGCGAGCAACTATCAGAGTGGAGAGCCGTCCACGCGGGCCATCTGCGGGCACGGTCGCGGGTGGCGGCGACACATGGCTACGGCAGCGAAAGGCCCAGATTTCCTGGGCCTTTCGAAGCGGATGAAGGGACTCGAACCCTCGACCTTCTGCATGGCAAGCAGACGCTCTAGCCAACTGAGCTACATCCGCGCGAGCCGCGATTATAGATCGGCATGCAAGCCGCGCGGCGTGATTGGGTTGCCCGCGCACGCGACGCTCTACGGAAACCCCCAGGACTATATAGTCCGCGATGAGCGTGAGTCGCGAGGCTGCGCGATGATCGCATCGGCGCAAGCGAGCCAAGACTCCAATTCCGATCGACAGACAGATCCTCGAGCCGTGGCCGGACGGGCCAACTGAGCGCGACCTCCCGAGCGGGCCGGTCGGGCGAAGAGCTCTGTGGGGTGGCCGTGTTCGCAACAACGGCGGCACTGCCGGTGCGTTGCGCCGGCGGCCCGAGATCGCCGGCCTGATCGCGCTCGCCGCGGTCCTCAACTTCTGGGCGCTCGGGCGAAACGACTGGGCGAACGCCTACTACTCGGCCGCGGCCCGCTCGATGAGCACGAGCTGGCACAACTTCCTCTTCGCCTCGCTTGACCCGAGTGGCGTGATGACGATCGACAAGCCACCGCTTGCGCTGTGGATCCAGGCGCTGTCGGTCCGGTTGTTCGGCTATCACCACCTCAGCATCCTCGCCCCGGAGGCGCTGATCGGCATCGCGACCGTCGTGCTGCTGTACGACCTCGTGCGCCGCGTCTTCGGGCGCGTGGCCGGGTTCGTAGCCGCCTTCGCGCTGGCGACGACGCCGATCACCGTTGCACTGTCACGCGACAACAACCCGGATGCTCTGCTCGCGCTGTGCTGCGTCGCTGCCGTGTGGTTCCTCGTCCGTGGGTTGCAGGACGGACGCACGCGCTGGATCGTGTGGGCGGGCGTCATGGTGGGCCTCGGCTTCGAGACCAAGCTCGGCGAAGCGCTCCTCGTCGTTCCGGGGATAGTCGCCGCCTGGCTGTGGATCGCGCCACGTGGCCGGCGAGCAGCCGCCGACCAGCTGGCTGCCGCTGGTGGCGCGCTGCTGGCCGTCGGCGGTGCGTGGCCGCTGCTCGTCACGGTCACCCCGGCCGCAGACAGACCGTGGATCTCCGGCACCGCCGACAACAGCATCCTGTCGTTGATCTTCGTCTATGACGGCTTGGGCCGCGTCGCCGGCCAGAACGGCGGGCCGGTCGGAGCGCCCAACGGGATCTTCGCTGGGGGGCCCGGCGCGCTGCGGCTGATCAACCCGGCCCTCGGCGGCCAGGTCGGCTGGCTGCTGGGCGTCGCGCTCGTCGGCGGCCTCGCCATCCTCGCCGCCTCGCGGCTTCGCCGTGGTCACGAACACACGGGCTGGTTGATCGCGGTCGGCGGCTCGTTCCTGGTGACGGCGATCGTCTTCAGTGCGGCTCACGGCATAGTCCACCCCTACTACGTCTCGCTGCTAGCCCCGTTCGCGGCGGCGCTCGTGGGAGCGACCGTCGGCCAGCTGCTTGCGGGCAAGCTCGGTCCGCCGACGCTCGCGGCGGCGGTCGTCGTCGCAGGCGTTGCGTGTGAGCTGGCTGTGCTGGCCGACTACCCCGACCAACTGCGGTGGCTCACGCCGGTGCTGCTGGTCGGCTCCGCGATCGCTTGCGCGGTTCTGCTCGGCGCGACCACCGCGCGCACGCGGGCCCTCGCGCTGGGCGCGACGACCGCGGCGCTGCTCATCGCCCCAACGATCTGGGCTTTCGACACGCTCGGCCACAGGACGGCCAGCACCTTCCCCGCCGGGGGCCCGAGCGCCGCCAACGCCGCGGAGGCGAGCATCGCGGTACCGGGCGGGCCTGGCAGGGGTGGGCCGCCGCCAGGCTTCGCCACAGCGCCGGGTGGGCCCCTCCCGCCAGGTAGCGTTCGCGCGCTGTTCGCGACGGCGACACCGCCGGTCGGCCTCGGCGTCGACTCCGGCGGTCAGCCGACAACCGAGCCGACGCTCGTCCAGGTCATCTCCTACGTGCGCTGGCACGGCGGTGGAACGATCGCCGTCGTCAGCCAGTCGATCGCCGCGAACCAGATCATCTATCGCCACGCCAACATCGCCGGCATCGGCGGCTTTTCCGGGCGCGAGAGCGACCCTTCGGTCGCCTGGCTGGCGCAGGAGGTCAGCAGCGGCCACCTGCGCTGGGTGGTGAGCCCCAACATCGCTGGCTTCGGCTCGAAGGCGGACCACCGACCGGGCGCAAACGCGGTGCTGCGCGCCGCCGAGCGAGCTTGCACGCCGGTCAGGGTTCCTGCCACCGCCGCCTTCGTGCCGAGGAACGACGCCCCGCTGTACGACTGCGCGGGAAGGGCGCAGGCGCTCGAAGCCCGCGCTTGAGCTCACCGTAGGCGATCAGCCGCTCGCGGCCTTCCCGTCCTTGGCTTGCGTGCCGTCCTTGGCCTCCGCGGGCGGCGGCACCACAAGCACCGGCCGGTGCGAGTGATGCACGACCGCAGTCGACGTGCTGCCATTCAGCAGCGACTCGACTGGGGACATTCCGCGCGCGCCGACGACGATCAGCTGGGCGTCGCACTCCTCGGCGACGTCGAGGATCGCACGCCATGTCGCGGTGGCGGCCCGTTCGAGGCGTCCTTGCACGCTGAAGCCCGCGTTGCGAGCCAGCTCGACGCCGTACTCGACGGTGCGGTTGGCGCGCTCCACCGCCATCGCCTCGAGCTCGACGATCTGCGGCCCGCTCCATGTTTCGATGCCACCGAACGGGTCGGGCCCGAGGTAGTTGGCCGGCGGCTCCCACACGTGCAGCAGCGTCGCGGGCGATTGTCCGACGAGGCCATGCGCGGCAGTGATCGCGTGCTTGGCCGAGTCCGAGCCGTCGTAGCAGAGCAGGATCATTTAGGCGACGTACGCTAGCGGTCGGCGCGGTCTGCTGCTGATCGCCAGCAGCTGCGACGCGACCAAGGAGCGACGCCAGTGCATCGGCAGGCAATCTCATTTATGCTCGTTGCGATGATTCTCCGCCCGCACAAGCCTGCCGGGGACTGGCTGTACCCGCTGATCAGCGCGCTCGCGGTGTTCATCCTCGCGGCTGCTGCCGTGTACCTGCTGACGAGCGCTTGGCGCGAGCGCACCAAGGACGTCCCGTCCGATGTGCCGGCGCCCCCGCTGTCGTCGCTCTCAGCGCTCGAGATCCTCGATCGTCGCCTCGCCTCCGGCGAGATCACGGTTGAGGAGTACGAGAAGCTGATCGAGGTGCTGGCCCGCCGCCACGCCGTTCCGGTCGCTGCCGGCGCCGCTGCAACCGCTGCCACCAACGGCGCAGCGACCGTCGCGCACTAGCAACTAGCGCCCGTCGCGCCGGCACACCGGCTGGCTGTGCAGCGCCGATCGCTCGCTACGCTGTCGGCGATGGTGACCACGCGGTCCCGACCGTCTGGCGAGGAGCTCGCACGCGAGCTGGCGGACCTGCTCGGTGGCGACCGCGTCGCGCCCGTCACGGCGCCATACCTCGTCGACGCCACCGAGTGGCGTGGCCTCGCCGGGCGCGCCGACGCCGTCATCCTGCCGCAATGCACGAGCGACGTCTCACGGCTGCTCGCCTGGTGCGATCTTCACGAGGTGCCGGTCACGCCGCGGGGTGGTGGCAGCGGCCTCGCCGGTGGTGCCGTCCCGCTCGACGGCGGCGTCGTCCTCAGCCTCGAGCGGATGACGGCCGTGCGTAGCTTCAACCCGCTGGCGTGGCGGATCTGCGTCGAGGCCGGGATGCTGACAGCGACCCTCCAGCGCCTCGCCCGCGAGAACGGCCTGCTCTACCCGCCGGATCCCGGTGCTGCCGATCAGTCGCAGATCGGCGGCAACGTCGCGACCAACGCCGGTGGGCCGCACGCCTTCAAGTACGGCCCGACGGGGGCCTGGGTCAGCGGCCTCGAGGCGGTCCTCGCGTCGGGCGAGATCGTCACCTTCGGCGGCGCCGTCCGCCGCGATGTCGCCGGCTACGACCTCAAGAGCCTGCTCGTCGGCTCCGAAGGGACGCTCGCGGTCATCACCGCCGCATGGCTGAAGCTGATTCCGGCGCCCGAGGCGGTCCTGCCGCTGGTCGCGCTCTACTCCGACAGCGTAAGCGGCGTCGCGGCGATCGAACGTATCGTCGGCTCCGGCCTCCAGCCGGCAACGCTCGACTATCTCGACGCGGGAACGGTCGCCGCCTGCGCGAACGGCTTCCCCGCCGGGCCGCCGCCGGCGGGGTTCATGGTGATCGTCGAGGCGGACGGCCGCAAGGCGGAGGCGGAGCGCCTGCGCGACGAGCTCCGCGACACGCTCGCCGAGGACGTGCTGACGATCCACGCCCCGGACAGGCGCGCGAGCATCGCCGCCCTGTGGCGCTGGCGCGGGGAGGTCGCCGTCGCCGTCGCCGCGCAGCGCGGCGGCAAGGTGAGCGAGGACATCGCGGTCCCGCTGGAGCATCTCGGCGAGGCGATCACCGAGACCGTGGCGATCGGCGCGCGTCACGGCCTGCCCGCGCTCAGCTGGGGTCACGCCGGTGACGGCAACCTCCACTCGACGTTCCTCATCGAAGCGAACAACGCCGCCGAGGTCGCCCGCGCCGAGCAAGCCGCCGAGGAGCTGTTCGCGCTCGCCGTGCGCGTTGGCGGCACGGTCTCCGCTGAGCACGGAGTCGGCTGGGTCAAGCGCGGCCAGCTCGCCCGCCAGTGGTCGCCGGCGGCGCTCGAGCTCCACGACGCCGTCAAGCAGCTGTTCGATCCGAAGGGCCTGCTCAACCCCGGCAAGAAGCCGGGCGTGCTGCAGAAGTGACCGCATGATCGCGCTGCGACCGCTACGCTCATCCGACACTGCCGCCGCATAGGAGGGACCATGACGCTGCCAGTCGAGGGCTACCAGCTGAAGCGGATCTCGGCGAAGTCCTACGAGCATCCGGCGGACCGTGCAGCGACTGCGAGCCTGCAGTCGATCCCTTACCTCGACACGGTCGTGCGCAAGCTGATCGAGCTCGGCTACGAGCGGGCGCTGCGCCAGGCCTACCTCGGCTCCTCGGTGCGTCTCGGCGAGGATCAGCTGCCCGATGTCTGGCATGCCCACGCGCGCGCCTACGCGACGCTCGACCTCGACCCGGTGCCTGACCTCTACCTGACGCAGTTCCCGATCGCCAACGCTGCCGCGATCGGCGTCAAGCGGCCGATCGTCGTCGTCCAGTCGGGTCTCGTGACGCTGCTCGACGCCGACCAGCTGCGCGCCGTGTTCGCCCACGAAGCGGGACACGTCCTGTCTGACCACATGCTGTACTCGACGGCGGCTGAGATTCTCTTGTTGCTCAGCTCGCTGCCGGGGATCCCGCTGCCACTGCTGCCGATCCGCCACGCCCTGCTGGAGTGGAAGCGCGCCGCCGAGCTGAGCTGCGACCGCGCCGCAGCGATCGTCGTGCGCGACCCGGTTGCGGTTTGCCGGATGCTGATGGTGATTGCGGCCGGTGCCGAGGCGGAGAAGCTCGACCTCGACGTCTTCATGGCGCAGGCCACGGAGTACAACGAGAAGGGCTCGGGGCTCGAGCGTCTCACAAGGCTGTTGCTCAACCTGAACCTGACCCATCCGATGCCGGTGCGGCGTGTCCACGAGCTGATGGCGTGGGTCGGGTCCGGCGAATACGACCGCATCGTCGGTGGCTCGTACGTCTCGCGCGACGAGCCGCTGCGACCGCGCGCCGAGGCGAGCGACGCGGTCGCCCACTACGCCGAGCGCTTCCGCTCGGTGGCCCGCGACGCCGGCGAGTCGATCAACGACATCGGCAAGCAGCTCAGCGACTGGCTGCGCGGCAGCGGCGACGACGAGCCCGGCCCGGAGGACGGTTGACGGCTCGCGCACAGGCGGCGATGCTGGCGGCCACTGGCCGATGACCGAGCCGCTGCGCTGGGGGGTGATCGGTACCGGCTGGATCGCGAGCGCGTTCGCCGCTGACCTCGAGCTGACCGACTCGGGTGTGGTCGTCGCGGTCGGCTCGCGAACGATCGAGTCGGCCGACCGCTTCGCCGAACGATTCGACATCCCGCGCCGCCACGCCAGCTACGAGGCGCTCGTCGCCGACCCGGACGTCGAGGTCGTGTACGTCGCGACGCCGCACCCGATGCACCACGCCGACACGCTGCTCGCGCTGCGAGCCGGCAAGCCCGTGCTCGTCGAGAAGCCATTCACGATGAACGCCGCCGAGGCGCAGGAGCTGGTCAGCACGGCGCGCGCCGCAGGCCTGTTCCTGATGGAGGCGATGTGGACGCGTTTCCTGCCGCACATCGCCGAGGTTCGCCGCCTGCTCGACGCCGGCGCGCTCGGGGAGATCGTCAGCGTCACCGCCGATCACGGCCAGTGGTTCGCTGAGGATCGGACCTCGCGACTGTTTGCGCCCGAGCTCGGCGGCGGCGCTCTGCTCGATCTCGGCATCTACCCGGTTTCGTTCGCGTCGATGGTGCTCGGGCCGCCCGACCGAATCGCCAGCCTGATCGAGCCCGCGTTCACCGGTGTCGACGCACAGACCTCGATGGTCTTCTCCTACGCCGGTGGCGCCCAGGCGATCTTGACCTGCACGCTGGCAGCGAGGAGCCCGACGCGGGCGGCGATCGTTGGCAGCCAGGCGCGGATCGAGATCGACGGCGACTTCTACGCTCCCGGTGCTTTCACGCTGATCCCGCGTGACGGCGAGCCGACCCGCTTCGAGTTCGCTCACGAAGGCCGCGGACTGCGCCACCAGGCCGACGAGGTCGCCCGCTGCCTGCGCGAAGGGCTGCTCGAGAGCCCGCTGATGGGACTCGACGAGACGGTCACGATCATGCGCACGCTCGACGCCGTTTTCGCTGCTGCTGCCTCCGCTCGCTGACGCCACGACGCTTCGTCGGCGTGGTCTATCTGCCGACTGGAGAGCTACTGTTCAAGGTGCTGCTGCGCTTTTCCGATATTCAACTGGAGGAATGTTCCCCAACCACTTCAGGGCTCCCCGCGGGGGCGGGTGGATCCGTGCATAAGGAGGCCTGCGTGCTGCACAAGCTGCGCCAACGCGCCGATAGCGAGCGGGGGTTCACCCTCATCGAGTTGCTTGTGGTCATCCTGATCATCGGCATTCTCGCCGCGATCGCCATTCCCGGGTTCCTGAATCAGAAGAGCAAGGCCTACGACGCGTCGGCCAAGGAGCTCGCGCGTACCGCTGAGACGACCGCCGAGACGTATGCGACCGACCACGGTGGCAGTTACGTCGGCCTTTCCGCGACCGTCCTCGCCCAGTACGAGCCGTCGATCCAGACCGTCGCCGGCAACGGCAACGCCTGGCTCTCGAACGTGTCCAACGCCACGTTTTCCGGCTACACGGTGACCGCCACCGCCAACAACACCGGCGATACCTACTCGATTGTCCGCACCGGCGGCATCATCACGCGCAGCTGCGCCAACAGCGGTATCAGCACCACCTGCGTCAACGGCACCTGGTAGCGCGGCAACACAGCAGCATCACGGCGTAATCGTAGTTGCGCACGCCGCAGCGCCATTCGAGCGGGCGCCACTCTTCCAAGGCGACGGCCGGAATCGAACCGGCGTAGACGGCTTTGCAGGCCGCTGCGTAGCCACTCCGCCACGTCGCCAGAGCGCTCGTGAAGCCTATCGGCGCGGGCGCGGGATTGGCTAGCGCGCCGCCGCCACGCGGCGCGCCGTTGCTAGGCTTCGCGACCCAGGGCGATTAGCTCAGCTGGGAGAGCGCCGCCTCGACAAGGCGGAGGTCGCTGGTTCAAGCCCAGTATCGCCCATCACAGTCTGTGGTCATTCGATGTGGCTAGTCCCGTGGCGTCCCGAAATAGCTGTCCGCGCCGGTGGAAAACTGACCCCCCTTCGCCGGTTGAGAATTGACCCCCCCTCGGGTGGTGGTGGAGGCGTCCGGGGTGTTGGTGAGCCTGGCTCGATCATCGAGATCGAGGGCCAGGAGGAGGGTGTGGTTGACGTGGAGCGGTGGGCTGAGCTGCGGCGGGAGCATTTCGTTCGTGGGGTCTCGATCAAGGAGTTGATGCGCCGGACGGGGTTGGCGCGGAACACGATCCGGGCGGCGTTGCGATCGCCGGTGCCGCCGGACTTCAAGTGTCCCGAGCGACGGTCGAAGCTCGATCCGTTCAAGGACGAGATTCACGTGTTGTTGCGTGGGGATCCGAAGCTGACGGGGGTTCGGATCAGGGAGCTGATCGAGCCGTTGGGGTTCGCCGGCGGCAAGAGCATCGTTGATGACTATCTGCGCGAGGTGCGCCCGTTGTTCTTGGTGGCGCGGACGTTTCAGCGCACGATCTATCGGCCTGGGGAGATGCCAGTTCGATCTGTGGCAGCCGGCTCGCGAGATCCCTGTTGGTCACGGCCAGACCAGGCGGGGCTATGTTGTCGTTGCTTGCCTCGGCTACTCGCGCTTTGGCGCCGGCGCGCTCGTGTTCTCCAAGGAGGCAGAGGATCTGCTGTGGGGGATCGCGCGCTGTTTGTGGTCGTTCGGCGGGTTGCCGTCGACGCTGGTCTGGGACCGTGAGGGCGCGTTGCACGGCGGCGGCGGTCGTCCGAGCGATGCTTACGCGTCGTTCTGTGGGCGTCTGCGGAGCGACTGGTATTTCTGTGAGGCGCGTGATCCGCAGGCCAAGGGCGCGGTCGAGAAGCTCCAGCAGTACTTCGAGACGAACTTCGAGCCGGGACGCTCGTTCGCTAACCCGCTCGACTTCCAGCTGCAGTTGGACGCTTGGTTCGCGAAGGCCAACAGCCGCCAGCACCGGGGTTTGCGCTGCCGGCCGGTCGACCGTCTTGCCGAGGAGCTCAAGGTGATGCAAGGTCTACCTGACCGGGAGCTCGACCTCGATCGGCGGTGGGTCACGCGCGTCCCGCCCGACCCATATCTGCGCTTCGATACGAACGACTACTCGCTCGACCCGCGGTTCGTGTCCCGCCGCGTCGATGTCCGCGTGTCCCAGCAGCACGTCACTGCGACGGTCCTCGACACGGGCGAGCAGGCCGCGAGCCACGAGCGGTGTTTTGCCAAGCACCGCACGATCACCGCGCTCGAGCACGCACGCGCGCTGAAGGTCCTGCGCGGTGAGCGCCTTGGTGTCGAGATCCAGGTCGAGCAGCGCTCGCTCGCTGTCTACGACGCTTTGATGGCATGAGCAGCGCCGCTGAGCTCACCCACCTGTTCCGCGCGCTGAAAGCCCCAGCCGCGGCGAGGGCGCTGCCAAAGCTCGTCGAGCGCGCCCGCAGCGAGGAATGGAGCTACGAGCGGTTCGCCGAGGCGCTGCTCTCGACCGAGATCTCCTCCAGGGAGTCCTCCGGCGGGCAGCTGCGGATCCGCGCCGCCAGGTTCCCCGCCCACAAGACGCTCGAGGAGTTCGACTTCACCTTCCAGCGCAGCGTGAAGAGGCAGGTGATCGAGCACCTCGGCCAGCTCGACTTCCTGCACGGCAAAGAGAACGTCGTCCTGCTCGGGCCTCCAGGGACTGGCAAGACGCATCTCGCGATCGCGCTCGGGATCCGCGCCTGTCTCGCCGGCCAGCGCGTCCTGTTCAAGACCGCGACCGAGTGGGTCGCTCTGCTCGCCGACGCCCAGCGCCAGGGCCGCCTCGACGACGAACTCAAACGCCTCGAGCGGATCCCGCTCTTGATCTGCGACGAGGTCGGCTACATCCCGTTCGACCCACAGGCCGCAAACCTGATGTTCATGCTCGTCGCGCGCCGCTACGAACGCGCCAGCCTAATCGTCACGAGCAACAAACCGTTCTCAGCCTGGGGCGAGATCTTCGGTGACGACGCCGTCGCGATCGCAATGGTCGACCGCTTGGTCCACCACGCCGAGCTGATCAGCCTCAAAGGCGACAGCTACCGCCTACGCGACCGCGACCTCGGCGCCCGACCAGGCCGCGACCTCACCGACACCCCCTGACCCCCGTCACGAGCTGCGCCGCCGATCGCTCGCTCCGCTCGGCGCTACGCGCCATCGCTCTGCGACCGACCGGCGAACCCACAGGGGGGTCAATTCTCAACCGGCGCTACAGGGTCAATTCTCGGCCGGCCTTGACACGTCGACCGTTATCTGGCGACGCTCCGATCGGTGCGCTCTTTGCGTCCTTCGGCGCCCGTGAATACCTCCGTCGTCGAGGTAACGCATCGCCTGCGCGCGATCTCTACCCAGTTCAAGCAGCACGGCTTGGATGCGCAGGCCTATCTCACCCGCCTGAATGTTCTCGCTGAACTCGCCCTCGACGTGGACGTGTCCGGCGTCTTCTGGTCCTGACATCTGGGACTGACCACGGGCGGACATGCATGCGGCACGCTGGCGTGTCCGCTGCTCGTGCGCGGTTTGTCGGCGGACCGGCGGCCGCGCGGCGCGCTGGCATTGGGCTCGCGTCGTGCCGTCGCGGCCAGCCCAATTCGAGGACCTGCTTCACGCAAACGTCGGAGTACCACACGAGCCGCAAGCTCCCGGCTGCTAGCCGGGGTGCACGCCGCCGGAACTTGTTCGGGACGGCCACCGTCTCGCGTATGAACCGCGCGGCCCGCCACGTTCGCCTAGCGCTCACACGACCACCCTAGGTAAGCGACGCCGAGCTAGAAGCCGCCCTCGCTCGCTTCTCAAGCCGAACACTTGTCCGCCAGCAGGCGCGTCCGCGATCTGGCCTACGCTGGGACGGTGTTGCAAGACCCGCTCCGCTATCCGATCGTTGTGCTTGTGGGCGCTGGCGCGTCGCACGTGTCGGAGGCAGGAATCCCTAAGGAGCGGACCCCGCTCACGTGGGACCTCTTCTCCTGCGATCGGGCAAAGGCGCTTCTCCCTATTTACACGCTCGCGAACGAGGCGAGCAGCGTTATCCGGCGCTACATGAAGGCGAACACGGCAATCGCGTTTGAGGATGCGCTGAAGCGTCTGGAGACCGACGGGCACGCCCACCACGAGCAAATGGCGCTGGCCGTGCCGCCGTTCCTACAAGCGCTGATGCTGGAGTACAGCCAGAGCCTGCAGACGCGGTGCAGTCGCTACGGGGTGCTGGTTGATGAGCTTCTTAAGCTTCGCGCGCCGCTCGTGTTCGTGAGCCTCAACTACGACACACTCCTCGACAACACGCTGGCCGCGTACTCGCCGCTCGACACGCTCGACAGCTACATCGAGGCCCCGCTCCGCTGGTCGCTGATCAAGCCGCACGGCTCCGTCGCTTGGTACGTAGCACAGCCGGCGGCGTTTGATCCACGAACGCCTCCAGGCGGGTTAGCCGTAAAGGAAGCACCGATCGAGTGCGTGCCCACGACCACGTTCGATCTGTCCGCCGTCCGGAACTCGACCGCCAGCAACCCGCACGGCCCGTCCGTTCGCTACCCCGCGCTAGCGCTTCCGGACGGACCGAAGGACGAATTGATACTCCCGCCCGCGCATCGGGAGCATCTGCAGGCGGTCCTGCACAATGCCCACGAGATCTACTTGCTGGTGCTCGGCTACAGCGGGCTGGATTCGGAGATCCTCAAGCTGATCGCCGATATCAAACCCACGGTGCGCCGCGCGACCGTCGTCAACTCAGGCCCTGATGCGGCTCTGGAGGTGTTCGAGCGAGTCACCGCCGCTGGCATCGACGCGATCTACCCCGACGTCTTCGACGGCAAGTACGCCGACTGGATCGACCAGGACAGGGGTCTAGTTCGGTGGGCCAGCGAGTACCTGGGCCGACCAGAGTCCGCCAAGACCCCGGCGCAGCTGCGTGAAACGCTCGCAGAGCGCGATCGCGAAAAGGAGAGGCAGAAGTTTCTCCGGGGGCGCACCAGCATCAGACGTCAGGAGTTCTGAGCTCTAAGCCTGGCTACACGCGTGACGGGACCCGCCGGAGGTGGTGCTGCACGCAGCTCATCTAGCCACCATGCATTGGGTTGTTGTTGCCACTGCAACAACAGCCTCGCACGGACCGAGCTGATGCCTTACCGGGCCGCTCGCCGAGCTACTTATTGAAGGGGCCACGAGCACGCCCAAAGACAACAAGGTGACCAATTATCGCTGCGCCGATCATCAAGAGAACAAGCACGATGAAGCGACGTGTCTGATGAGCTGGCCACCAATCGGGAAGCGCTGCGAAGACGGTAGCTACCAAAGCTGGTCCGGCGAGATATGCGGTGAGCGCCGCCACGAGCGATTGAAGACGGCCAGTCTCACGCGTGATTGAAAGCTGTGCCTCCAACGCCGCAGCATTCTGAGCGATCAGGAGGAAGTCCATCGCACCGGCAAGCGAACGTTGCGCGACTTCACACTCATCGAGGGCTTCTGCAGCGCGGGCAATCAGCGGGCCGCTGGCGGCTCCGAGCGGAGCGAGCCATCGCTTGGTGTCGGCGTGCCCCGTTGGGGTAAGGCGCCGCGTATGGCGCTCATGCAGGCCGAGAGCCCAGCGAAGATCGATCAGCTGATCGGCGAGCTGCTGGCGTCTGACCTGTGGATCCAGCTCGCCGGGCTCGCCGGTCGCCTGGCGATGGAGGTCCATCATCCGAGCGTCTATCTCGTCGGCGATCTCGAACGCCACAGTGACGCACCGGTCAAGGAGCCAGGCCAGCATGCGAGCGGCGATTTGGAGTGTCGAGTTGCCGGAGGAATAGTCATGGACGAACGATTCGATGAGATCGCCACGTTCGGTCGCCGCTTCGTCGAAGCGATCGCCAAAACGTAGATCGATTGCGGTCTCGCGACGCGTCAGCAGCCAATTTGGCCCCGTGAGAAAGTCGACGCGCGCTTGCGCGTATCGGACTTGCACCGGCCGCTGATTCACCAATAGCAGGAGACGCGGTTCGAAAGCGGCGAGATAGGCGACGCGAGATCCGGGGGTGCGCAGCAGAGATGTCGCCGCGGCGTCAAATTCGGCGACGCGATCTAGATGCGGGTCATCAAGCGAGAGATGGAACACCGGGTGAATCAGCATCCCAGCGGCGAAGCCTTCCAGTTTCAGCGGAGTGAGCTCGCTGGCCAGTGAGCCGATGCTTGAGTCGCATGCGTCGATCCAGAGAAAGCCGTCTTCTGGTATGGCCGCTTGCGGATCGAAGTCGACAGGTATCTGGCCGGGCCTGCACGTGGCCATCTCGATGGTGGGCATTGCTGGCATCCACGTTAGCGGGCTACGAAGAGGCTGGTAGGGCGTCAAGGTGCGGCGGGCCAACGATCACGGCATCACCGCACCGGGTCACACAACTTGGCCTTGCGTTAGCTCACGAGTCGAAGCTTCCGGACACGTTCGGATCTCCCCACGGCATCTGCCAACTGACCGGACAGCCCATGCGGTGAAGACGTTCGACCAGCGCTTGTCGACGCTGGAAGGTGTTGTCGAGTCTGAGAATCTGGCGTCCGGCCCAGTTACTAGGTATGCGGACGTCCCCGATCTGAACGAGAATGAGCCGGTCGGGCTTCGCCTGAAGTGCCTCGCCGACTTCACTGATTACGTTTGCGCGCGGTTGACGGGCGGGCCGCAGGTCGTCTTTGTGGGTCTCCTCGCGGTTGGGTGGTGAAGTGACGCGCTGAGCTGGGCGTTGTGCCTGCTCGCGGGGTGGTTTGGGGGCGTGGCGAAGTGTTCGGTGGTTGCGCAGAACGCGGTGACGCGCC